>Ga0209084_1000236_pt1 | contig 53362 bp, 70 predicted proteins | sample C_130820_MF_Meta_FD_187309 | JGI IMG/M metagenome (GOLD analysis project Ga0209084, IMG submission 187309) | Freshwater microbial communities from Lake Croche, Canada to study carbon cycling - C_130820_MF_MetaG (SPAdes) (version 2) | ecosystem: Environmental > Aquatic > Freshwater > Lake...
TAAATCCTGTTAAAGACATTACTTTATCGAGAGCATTATCAAGTGTACCTATTCTTGTTTTTAATCTATCATCGGAAGCACCAGCAGTAATGTTACCTGTTGCAACAATTTCACCGTTTGTTCCTGTCGCAGCTGTACCAACACCTAATGAAGATACTTGACCTGGAGAATATGGTGAGAATCCTGTTCCTGTAGCTCCTGTAGCTCCTGTAGGGCCATAAGGACCATATGGACCTGGAGGTCCCAATACTGATCCAGCAGCATAAGTTGTTGCAGAAGTTGCAATATATAAAGTACTGCCACTAACGTATGCATTGGTAACACTAACGCCGGTAACTCCTGTGACTCCTGTGGTTCCTGTAGCTCCCGTGGCTCCTGTAGCTCCTGTAGCTCCTGTAGGACCAAGGATGCTTCCCGCCACAGCAACAACAACTGAATCGCTTCGTGTTAATTGTAGTTGTGTTCCAACAACAGCACCAGAAGTTACGTAAGGTCCTGTAACACCGGTAACCCCAGTAACTCCTGTGGCTCCCGTGACACCTGTTAAACCTGTGGGTCCTGTAGCGCCTTGTGGAATTGTGAAGTTAAATACAGCAGCACCAACTGTTCCAGTATTAGTTATTGCTGCTAAACTTCCTGCAGCACCAGTCGATACCGTTCCTAGTGAAACTGTGCCTGTTGCGCCAGTAACGCCAGTAGCACCTTTAACTGTTCCCGCATTAAAAGTGTAGGTGTTAGAGTATGTAACTTGTAAATCCGTACCAACAACTGTCGCAGCTGTTAAGAATAAACCAGTTGCACCGGTTGCACCAACTTGACCAGAAACAGTTACGGAATTTGCAACAGCAATAATTCTACCTTTAGAATCAACTGTAATGATAGGTACAGAAGAACTATTACCATATGTCTTTGCCGTCAAACCTACTTGGTCAGGAAGACCAATCGCAACAATACCTGTGTTTGCGTTTGCAGTTAAATCGCCAGTATTTGCGTAAACTTTTGTTCCTGGTGGAATCGAAACAGTAGTATTAGATACTGCTAGAACTCGACCAAACTTGTCAACAGTAATTGCAGGAATGTTTGATTCATCACCATATGTTTTTGATGTTACACCAGTTGTTTGTAATCCAAAATCAATTACATTTGTTGTATTGTTGGCCAAAATTGCAATACCATTTGCAATACTGGCAGTAAGGTTTAAACCACCATTGTAAGCATTTGCAGAAACCGTAATTGTGTTTGCAGTAATTGAACTATACGCATTTTTACTTAATACGAAACTTTGTAAATAAGTATTAGCAGCATTTGTATATGATTGTGAATAAACATTTGCCGAATATACAGCTGCCGATGTGGCCACGTTTGAAGTACTATTTAAATTGCTAGAATTATTTGAAAATTCATCAGTATGAATTCTATAATAATTTCCATTAGTTACATCATTTAATTGCCACTGTAAAGCTGGTTCGTTCCAACTAATTGCTGCATTAGCATATGATCCACCACCACGATATACACTATAGTAAGATGTTATACCATTAATATTACCTTGATTTAATTGATACGTGTTTGATGAGTTGACTGTTGTACCGATTAGAATGAAGTTCGAATTAACGGTTAAGTTGTTAACTGAAACACCATTGAAGAAAGCGTTTGCGCCAGAACCACCAAGTGTTGATCCAAGATTGATAACTGGCGTATTGATGACCGTGTTTGCAGTAATTCTATCAGATATAACGTTACCACTCATCAAGTAGTTGTTAGCATACACAGTATTTGCATATGAGATTGTTGCAAAACTTTTAGGTGCTGAGAGGAATGTATTAGATGATACAGAATCGGAAATTAACTGGTTCTGCAATGTTAAGTTTGTTCCATAACCACTTTGAGTATATGTGAAGTTATTGGAAATTATTGTTGCACCAGAAATGACTACAGTATTTGAAATTGTTGTGGCACCATTAACAGTTAGTGAACCAACAATTGTTGCAGTACCATTTGTTGAAAAGTTTCCATTAATTTTACCAGTTCCCGTAACAGTAAGATTACCACTAACTGTTTCATTTCCTGTCGTAATAATATTGCCGCCAACTGTGACATTATTTGAAACTGCGAGGCCTGTACCAGAACCCAACGCAAGAATAGGACCACTGATGTTCGCTTGGCCTGATGCAACTAGACTGAGTGTGGTGTTCGTGAAATAAACTTGACCATCGACACGGAGGTTGTTTTGGACATATGCGGATGAACCTAGACCAATGACTTGTAATTGTCCACCAAGAATGGCATTGTTGGCAACTTGTAAACCTAGAGAATTATCATTGAGAAATAATGTTCCGGTAGATTTTGTGTAGTTGTTTGCGGCCAACGAATTGTTTTCTTGCACCAAAGCATTCGTGGTAACCAACCAGTCGCCGAATGTATTTGCATATCCTAGAATAGAAACTGTATTTGCCATTTATTTCGAACCTATTGAACTTATAGTTTATTTAGAATAGTTGTCAGGAGCGTTTTGATATCAGAAACATCTTGCTCTAATTTTACAATCTTTGCATTATTCTGTTCAAGTTCTTGACTCATTTTTTGTTTTCGTTGGTGATCTTTAAGACCACTAATATCCGTATTCAATATAGCTTTACTGTAACCATCCCGTTGCAGATGGGGATTATCAGTTACTTCATATTTTACATTATCGATCATGATATTGCAATAGCTCTAAATTTCTTAATTTGTGGAACAATTTCTGTTGCACCGGAATACATAACAACTTTGACAGCAAATGTTTGGAAAGAATTATGTATAACGCCATTACTTGTGTAAGTAATATTATTTAAGAAATAATTTTGTTCAATAAAGTCTGTATAAGAAGATGAATTTTTTGTTACACTATCTATATTTGGAACTAGAATCCATGGTTTAGTAGTAAATGCACTTACATCATCAGCAGCTAATACTTTAACAAACACATCAAAAGAAGTTCCACTCTGCATATTTGCATCAAACGTAACTTTAACACCTTTGGCATCAAATCCAGAAGCAAGTGTTACTGATCTTGTTACATATTTAGCAGAAGCATTACCACCACTTGCAGTAGTTTCTGGTATTGTAACATCAACTCTATCATTGATAATGTTATTAATCATAATCATCGACATTCTATCTAGGTCAATAACAGGAGAAATGTTTTTATCAAGCGTTGCAAGTTTTGCTTTCACCAATGTGTCACCATAAGCTGTATTATTTCTATATGTCTTCAATATTGTATTCTTATTAGCTAATAATGGAGTATATAATGTATCAAATATACCATCATTTTGGTTCATCATACTATAATCAATAGATGTAGTATTATTAAAGTCCAACTCTTGTGAAATTAAATCTACAATTTCAAAATCAAATGCCTGTGCGGGAGCATCAGATTTAAATGTTGCTTCATAAGTTTTTGTTGTGTCAAATTGAGCATAATACAACTTGAACGATAAGTCTGAAGATTGGTCAGCAGTCCAAGTTGAACCATTTTGCGATATAAACAAACTACCAATATTTGGTTGTTCCGAGACTGTATTTGTTGAGCCAATTTGTTTCTGTCCCACAGTCGCATAATATACTTTTGTTTTACTGCTATTTGAACCAACAACAATTGCATATTCGCCAGGTTGCAGATAGACAGGATCAGCAAATCTAAACAAAGTTTCAACAGATGCATCGGTTGATGTGTTTATATCATAAGGATTTTTCCAAACAGTTGATGATGGAATAACTTTAGTGGAATTTGGATATCCATTAACTGTAGGTCTAATCTGTGCAAACACAGGCAACTTATCATCAACACTTTCAAAATACAAACTAACACCAGTCAAGAAAACACCGTTAGGATAAATTCCTGCAGGAACAAAGAATGTCTGTGCTAATGGATCAGTAGTACAGGCTATGAATGAGGTTCTACTACCAAATGGTTCTTTGTTTGCTTTTGCAGCTGCTTCAAAATCAGCTCGGATTTTCGCATCTGCTTGAAGTGCCGTTAGGCCATACTGTGTGCCACCCATAACAATACTTTCAGCAGCCAGAGCACCTCTACTAGTCCATATTGTTCCACCTGCGGCATCTTTAATAGTAGCTGCATACCAAGAGGGATTTATTCCCCAGGTAGTAGCTGCACCAGTTGTTCCTTGATTGTCAACCTTACACTTAATCTGGTGTGCGCCTGGAGCTAACCAGTTAACGGTAACATCTATGTATAATTTTCCATCATTATTATTTGGCCAAGCCGTTGTTTTCCAATGTTCAGAATTCTTATATTTTCCAATAGGTTCATTATCAATCCAAACTTCAACATCATCATCGGCACCAAATGATATTGTGTGATTATAACCAAAAGCTTGAGTTGTTGTAAAATTTCTATAAATTGTAAATGTTTGGCCAGATTTTAGATTTGTGTTGTCTCCTTCAGCCACTGGATATACAGCATTTGCCGCAACAAACTCAACACCAGTATTATTAGTCAATCCCGTACCAGCACCAGTGATCGCATAAACAATTGGTGAGGTCTGCATGCCGCCCGCCTGTAACGCATAATATGCATTTAGCCAATAGATAAATCCTCCTAAGTCTGGATTTCTATTCAAGTTTGCTGGATTTCTATAATAAGAAAGTATAGTCGGCCCAGTAATTGCAATTGCCTCGGCTTTCCACGCTGCATTTAACCATATTTTACCGCCGCCGGCCGGAGTACGAGAATTTGGATCAGCAATTACTTGGTTGTAAGTTTGAGTAGTTATCAGATATGTGTATGCCTCAATGGCTTCTTTCATAGTCAAACTAGAATCAACAAAGTCACCAATTTTTGGTTTAGTAAGTAATACACCCGTAGCAACACTTACAGCACTAGCCGTACTTTGAATTGTTGTTGTTTTATTTTGACTAATTGGAGCGTCTAGTTTTAATTCAACTGTTGCTGTTGACTTACTATAACCATTTAATGGATTAATATAAATTGCAATCGTTGCTGGTGTAGTGTCCGAAACAGAAATTGTTCCTGTAATTATATCTAATCTAGGAATTGTTCTGTTTTCAGCTTTGCCATATTTTTCGTAATGCCATTGACCAAATGCATCAATACCTTGTGTTGCAAATTTTCTAAAATCTGCATTAGCAAAATATGCAATTGCTTCTAACTCAACTGTTGCATAAATTTTGGTATAACCACCACTAAAAGTATTTGATGCATAAGAATTTGTACCAGTTGCACCATCATTAAATAAAGATTTAATATCAGCATAAGAGTTGACATAAGCGGTGTAGTTAAAACCACCAGAAACGTTCAAAACAGTATTTGTAGATGATGTTGCACCTTTAGTTAACCACATACCATCAACATTTGAGATGGTGAATGGTACTATAACAGAACCGCCAACATTTGTAGATGTAACGACATATGTGAGAGTCTCACTCATGTTTATACTAGTAGGTCCACTAACTGAATAAACTGCTGCCTTTGGACCAGAATAGAAAGATGTTGTTGCTTGTCTATTATCATTAAAATAAAATGTCCAAATATAAGAACCAACTCTAGTTACTACATAATCTAAAGTTGTTGTTGTGCCAGGAGGACTTAATGGTAGAGTACCACTAGCAGGAATTCTTTCACCATAGTTACTTACAGCATAATAATTTCCATTATTAGGTCCATTAACAACATTAAATGTTATCTTATCATTTTGTATACAAGATGTTGATGTGCTTAAATTAACTCCACTAGAATTTTTAACGGAAAGTTCAATTGGTACTATAGGTGTTGCATTAATTGTAAATCCTGCATAGACTTCTGGTAAAATGCTATTTAATTTTAATTTTACATTTTTAATATCATTAACTACAGATGCGGAAGTTAATAAAACAGATGCGTTGCCGTTTGAATCTGTTGTAAATGATCCAGTTAAACTAGCACCAGCAATGTTTGCAGATTCAACACCGGTAATTGTATAAGGTACACTTACGCCGGCACCAACATTCACCGTTGACAATGTTACGTTAGCTGTTTTACCAATATTAAGTGCAGTTCCCAATGAAGGTTGAATTTGACTTGTGTTGGCGACCAACATGTAAGATTTAATAGCAGAAATTGGAACATTTACCGATTTACTGGATGTGTTTCCTGTTCCCCATGTATATTGAATAGTAAATACATCAGAACCTTTCATTGCATAGTTAGAATTAACTTGATACAATAATGTATTTGAACCAGATGGTGAATTTATTGTGAAAGCGCCACTTGTTTGATTACCTTTACTACTCACAACAGAATATTCATTTGTATTGGCTGTTGATGTGATTGCGTAATAAACAGTTTGATTACTTGGTATACTTGAAGCTGAGAATATAGACTGTATGGTATTGCCAGCAACAATAGAAGAATTTGCTGCAACACTAAATGTTGGAACAAATGCACTTTGAATTGCTACATTACATAACAATTGTTGTGGTCCTTTATATTGTGGATTTCCGGTATCTGTCGGAACATCAACTTCAAGAATGATGTATTTGTTTACATAACTACTGATTGCACCACTATTAATTGGTATACTTACAATGGCCTGATTTTTGGAGTTTGTACCAATTGTACGTATAATTGTATTTCCACGAACGAAACCATTTCCCAAATCAGTGTTAACAATTGAACCAGAAATGTTTGCATTGTATGTTTTTCCCGCAGGAGCATTTTGAACATTGAAGATGAAATTAATAACACCACCTTCTCTGATAGTTGTATAATCAGGAGTTAATGTATATGATGCATCTGGCAACGCTGCAGTAGTAATTGCTCCAACATTTTTTGTAGTAATTGATGAATTGTCTGTACCATTTAAGCTTAATCTGGTAATAATATCCTGGTTTGGCTTTGTAGAAACAATTAATGGACTTAATGTTTGTAGTAAACCTTGTGCATAGAAAGTGGTAGATGCATAAGATTTTCCAAGAGCAATACTAATAGGACTGTCACACAAAACAATATTGATATTTCCTGTTAAGAATTTGACATCGTTATCATTTGGAATACAAATTTTACCAGAAGCAGAACCGGAGGAATCAGTATAAACAGCCATATCATGAGGTGAAATTCCACTATTATTAATTAGTGAAGTGTAACCATCAGGAAGCAAATAACTTGTCATGTTTAAACCATTCATATACAAGTATAAATTGGTTTTTGGTGACATACCATCTACATGAAAACTTATTTCTTTCTTTCTTGCATAAGGAATTACTGTTTGATTTACAGTTGCAGTAGAAGATGATGTAACAACGCCTGGCGGAGAACTTAATATCTGTGAGTTTTGGGGCGTACCAACTTGACCAGAAACATTACGAACAGTATTTGTCCCTAAAACAGAATTGATTGTATCTGTTGTTTGTTCACCGGACCATAGAGTCTGCCATGCATTCCATTGTGTTTCAACAGATGAGTAAGCAGAGTAGTTATCGTTTTCACCATTTGTGTTTACGATAACAACCGGCGGAGTAATTATATCAAACCAAACGTCAGATTGTGGACTTAATTTTATTTCACCAACATAGGCCACAACGTCAAATGGATTTACTTTAATTGAATCTGATGCAATTGGCTGATTGCCTCCAGGCATTACTTCGGAAACATAAGGTACTGTTATAAGAGATGAAAATGCTGAATTACCAGAAATTACTGTATTACTTGATTCTCTTGTATAATTTAACTTAACGTTCTCAGACAAATATAGCGGTCTTGCTAATTTGTTTGTGTAATCAATAGATGCACGATATTCATTACTACCAACATCACCAACACCAGAACCAACGAAAGAATCGACAATAAAACCATTTTTAAATTGTGTATTGCCATTGTTGTCGGTAACAACTTGTGAGTTAACTTGAGTCTCTAAGAAATTTAATGAAGTATAATACTCCATATTTGTTAAACGTGTATCAAGATTGGAAATATCCTTCATAGTATAACGTTTGTGTGGTATAACTTGAAGACCAACATCAGTCTCACGATATGTGTATGGTGAAAAATCTAACACATATAGTGTAACAGCATCACTTTGATTTGCTGGAGGTTGTGGTTTAACATCAGGAATACCTTGAATGTCTTTAAACAAACCATCTCTGGTCAGTACAACCTTATCAATTCTTCCAAGGTAATATGTGATATCAGCAATAACGTTTTGAAAATTATTTGTTGTTGGAATCTGGTGTGATGCCAACGAATATGTTGTTGTATCATCAACCCTTCTTGGTCTAAAATCTATACAATCACTTAATGACACAACTTTTCCTGTTACAAGTGATTTGTATGTTGGTATGATACCATAATCAATCGGATATGATTCTGGTGAGATGTAACCCAATCCAGAATGTGTGAAGTAACTATAAACCGGTAAAACTTTTATTGTACTCTGTGGTGCAGATTTTCTATTAATTGATGCATGGTCATAAATTGTATCTCTTTGGCCAGTATCCAATGAATATAATGTTACTTTATTGTCTAACGCAGTCCAATTACCTGTGGATGTACTTGGAGTATTATTTAAATTAATTCCTGAAATTGCAATGTATGCAATACCAGATACAGAAACAACATCACCACTATTATATGTTGTTGCACTACTCCAACTTCCCAAATATGAAGAAGTTAAAGGATATTCATATACACCGTCAATTTGATACACATCAGACTTTAATAAACTATAAGTGTTTGTGTTTGAAATGCTTAATTCTGTCCCAACATATTTTAATACAGCAGTTTTTTGTTTATAAGAATCGTTTGTTGTATGAATACGTGCAATAATGTTTACGTTACGACCATTATAAATGTTAGAACCAAAATTAACTGTTGCTTGATATGCTGTAGGTAGAGTTACACTAGCATTATCCATTGGAATAAATGTTCCACTAGTTGTTTCTACCGCAATATAGTTATCAATAATATTTGGTCCTGAACCTGAACCAACAAACGCATCGGTAGATTTGCAAGAAATACTTACTGTATTACCAGAAATTGTTCCTGTAAAATTTTGATTGTAATAGTATTCAACATTACGTAAATTTTTCACATATGATCTTGGCAATGTGAACAACATTGAGTTGTAATCAGAAAGATATAATTGAGTACCTTTACCATCAACTTGAGCTGAACTATCAATCAAACATTTGAATGTTGGTGTTGAATAGTTGCCACCATTTGGTGCAGTCAATGATTTTACAGAAGAAAATTGACTAGAAGTTAGTGTGCTATTGTCTAGGTATAATGCATAAATTGCAGCTGCACCCACGCCACTTACATATTCAATACCTTTAATATATGTTGTACCAATTCTAGAAGAAGAACTTGTTGGTGTTGTGTTGTTATGTAATTCAACTAATGTGGATGTATTAATGTTTGGTAATCCACCAACAAGACTACTTACGAGTGTGTAATTTCCATAAGCAGAATTGATAATGTAAGAATTATCTGTGCCAGTTGTGCGTGATTTATCTACTGAAATCGTTGTTGTGGAAATTGTTTCAACTTCATACCCCTGGACAAATGCAGAACCAGGACTCACCTTCAACACTAATTTGTCCAAATCTTGTGGGTCATTAATAATGGTTGGAATAAAATTCTTAATGATGAAGTCGCCACTAGTGTCAAATGTTCTTTTAGCCATTGTATCCATGATGGCAGAATATATGGGTGTTCTTTGGTCAGTTAATAAATTGCCGTCTTTAATGGAAACCAATTGAATAAAGTTTGGATATGTGACCGCAGTATCTGTGTACGTCTGTGTCGTTAACTGTAAGTCAATCTTATAACGGTCCGCACCAGGAGCAAGATAGTTTGATGCACCAAGAGCTGGATCCAATAAGGATGAATCATCAGCATAATCTGTTACTGATTCTACAATATTTAAACCAACAACACCCGAAGCTATTTTTGAATATTTACCAACAACAACAGATTGTTCCGCACAGTATAAGAACGTACCATTACCAAAAAATACACCTTCGGAAATGTGAAAAATTAGAGATGAACCAGATGCTGATGTGGCCGCACTAGTAAAATAATTAACGCCAGTATTTGAATTTTTATTTAATGTCGCATAGAAATTTGTGTTATCAGAAAACGGAGTCTGGCTACCACTAACAATACTTACATGCAGCGTTGGCAAATCAGTTGCTGTTGCTGGCGTATATTTTTTAACGAGAGCAATTTTACCGGTTGAAGTTTCAACAATATATTGACCTTCAATTGTAGTATAATCTACATTAACAATCGTTGTTCCGTTATTATAACTTGGATTTACTTTTAAATAGAATACACTATCATCTAGTTGGTGTTGACCACCTTTGACTACTGAACCTTCAGCAAAAATATTTGATGCAAAACTTCCAATTTGGTTACCCAAAATAGATTGCATCTGTGTGAGTTCTCTCGCTTGAACGGCTCTACCTGGTCTAAACAATACACGGTAAAACGCTTTTGCGGGATCAAAATCATCATAGTATGGGTCAACATTAAAATTCAGAGCCATTTTTTTCCTTTAGTATCCCAATACAAACTTAAATTGTTCTATTCCATCAACACTTCTTTGAATTCCACTTCTGTTCTCTATATATGAAACATATCCTGAAAACGGTACGGTATTTGGTTGATTATATAACAACAGTGTTCGAGCTGTTTTTGAATCTGTTCCAAAAATTGGAGCATTCGTAACATTACTGCCTGATATATTTATAAGCTTAACCACGTTGGATGCTGGGTCAAAATCTAAAACTGTTGCAGTAAGTGTTGGATTTGTAATTTCACCTTGATATACAATTTCACCTAAATTAAACACACCAAATCCTGGTGCAACGTTTACGATTGTAGACAAGTCATAAATTGGATCAGAAGCTATACCTGTAGGATCATCCAAAGCAGAAGGATTCACCAACATTCCTAATTGGTGATATGTAATATCTGTTGGCACATAACCACCTTCGGAACCATCAAACTCACAGGTGAGCATAACGTTTGTGCAACCCAACTCAGGCACAGGATCATAACCGTGGCCACCTGGAGGTGAAATTGGTGCGTTTGCAGCTGCACCAGAGCCTAGAGTTGAGTTAATTGCAATATTTGCAAATGTGTATCCTACACCTGGATTTGTAACTGCAATATCAGTAACTTGGCCACCAGAAACAATTGCAGTTGCCGTTGCACCAACACCATCACCAGTTACAACTATAGAGATAGCTGCATTTGCGGGATCATATCCTGAACCAGGATTTGTTATATTAATAACTTCAATGTCACCTGCGCCAACATTATTTGTTGCGAATGAAAAACTTGATGCACCCAAAGGAACAGGAAGCCAAGTTGTGTCTAAGAAATTGATTTTAGAACCCGAGTCGATGGTATACATGAATTTCCATTTGTACAAATCGGCACCCTCATAGATTCCATTTGCACCATAAGTTCCAGGTTCAAAGTATGGTTCATATGTGGATAGTCCACCATTATTGTTCCACAAACATTTGAAAACTTGGTCATAACGATTCTTAACATAAAATGTTTTGATTAAGTTGTCGTTTGAATCTAATCCAAACATCTCAACATCGTCACGATAGTAATCATATACACGATTTGCATCCCAATCAACCCTACGGATCACTGGAGAGATATTGTTTGTGTTGATTTTTTTCATAACAAACATGTTCTTAAAGATATTTTTAAGAGATTTTTGTGTCTGAGTTGGTACTGGTGGATTTTCATTGTTCAACCAAGGATCAACTTGAGCTAAGAAACAATAGATAGTTGCCAGAGGAACGTTACTTGGTGGAACAACAGCTACAGGTGAATAGTACGTCTGTAGAACCTGAGAGGTCTTTGTTCCGTTTGTGAGTAGATTAGGATATTGTTGTGCCATAGTCTTTATTTATCGTTACTTTGTAATGGATACAAAGGTATTTGCAAGTGTTCCATCCATACTCCAGTATTTCACAAAGATGGTCGATACACCTGGAATAGAATACGTTGTTGCACCACCGGTGGAGTTGATAGCTGAAACTCCATGTGTGAATGTCTGAGCGGTATTAGCAGTATTTGTGATCCATGCTTCAACAACTTTACCTGGTACAAAGTTAGATAATGTTGCAACTAAACCTGTTGCAGTTTGAGCACGAACAAGAGAATTGTTCGACATACTAATTGTGATTGCAGTCTGTGAACTCGGGAAAATGTTCGGTGTATAGATAATACCTTTTGTACTCAAATTCAATGCATTGTTTGCATAAAGTCCAGCCGCTAGCGTTGTTGCCGTAATTTTACCAGTAATTTCAGTCTGTGCATCAACAGCAACAAACACCGTGTTTGAGGTATTAGCATTTAGCTGAGTTATTAAAGGTAATTGCGTAATCTTAATCGTTGACATTCTTTACTCCAGTATTAATATACTACCATTTTCTGTTATTATTGTTAAACCATCTTCTGTTATTAATTCAGGAACATATTCTAAACCAATTGGTCCAATAATTCTCACACTCTTGCCTGAGGATTGTATTGTTCTATTAACAGAAACAAAAGAGTTTGCAATATTGGATGTTACGTTTGATGTTGTGTATAAAATTCCTGTTTGATAATTTACTGATGATACGGTAAATGTGTTAGTTGAAATTTTAATTGTATCACCAGCAAACACAATGTCTTTTAATGGATAGGCTGTGTTGCTATAAACACCATTGTTCATTACATTGTAAGAATTTGTAATTGCTCTGATATTTATTATGTTTGTGTTGGCATTTGCGGTGACATATGCAACATTTGAATATGTTAATATAACACTATCTTTAAGTGTAATCTTATTGTTTGCATAATCGACACCAACAACCTCAGACCTTACGTTTGGACCATTTGGTGTAGTCATTACAAAAACAGAGTTTGGTGTTCCTGGTACATCTGTGAAGATGAATGTTGCAATATTTGCACCAGCAGTGTTGGATAACTGCACTATATTGTTGGAACGATTTGTAAAGTTTGCAACAATTTTTGCTGATGATGTAATATCTCCAGTATAATTACGTAAGTTTGTTGATTTATACAAAGCATTTACTGCAATTAATCCAATGTTTGTATTTGACCTTAGAGCATAACGACCTCTAAGTTTTGTTCCAGCAGGATGCAATAAGTTTAATACAACGTTTCTATACTTTTCAATTTCTCTCTCAACTGTAATTTGATAAGTGAAGTCATTGTAAATATCACTTTCAAGTACATCAAACGAACTTGGTTGACCAGATGTGTCTAAGTATTGACCTTGACTGAATACCAATCCGTTTAAGAAAGATGCTTGTGCTAAAGCTGCACCATCACCATAGTTTTTAATACCAAATCCATTATATTCAGGACTTCCAATATAATATCTGTTTGCATCAGCGGCTGTATTAGCCATTCTTAGATTGATATTTTTATTTGCAATAACCAATGGCAATCTTGAATTTGGTTGTGAGTTGTAATTGAAAACCCGAATGTTATACAATGAATTGAATGTGTTTATATCACCATTTAATAATCTAACCGAATCCACAAATCCGGAATATGATGTGGTCTTAGGAGAATTACCTTGATAGATAAAGTCGCCGGCTGAAGGCAACAAAAGAATGTCTGCATTTGACACTAAAATGTCCTGCACAGAAAGAGAAACATTTGGTGAAGAAACATAATCTTCACCATTATTAGTTAAGTTGATTGTTGTGACAGAACCAATCTTTTGTGTGGCCACAGAGAATGATGCACCAGCACCCAAGATGCCCGGAACAAAAAGACTTGCGTTAGCAGCTTGTGTGTTACTAGAAACAACTGTTACTGTTGGTAAAAATTCATTGTTGTAACCCATGCCGCCCAATGGATAATTTTGTGGCCTTGCAGTATTACTTTGATAAACATAACGGACACCAGTAATCGAACCTGCTGAGTTTACTGTGATGTTTGCTTGAGCGCCATATCCATTACCACCAGTAATTCTAATAACATCATTTGCACGATAGCCACGGCCAGCATTTGCAATTTGTATTGGTGCAAGAATACCTAGTTTATCCAAATAGGCATCACCATTGATATCGGTCTTCTGAGTATTGTATGCAGTAACTTGTGGTAACGTTGAAATACCACCGCCGCCATTAATAACTGCAACAGAAGAAATGGGGAATGTTGAAAACGAAATAAAGTTTAATGTATTACCAATTGATGTGTTTGCATTTGACCATGCGGAGTTTACAAAGTTGTAATTATTTGCATTGAGTACTACAGCCAATTTGCCATAAATTGAATCTGTTGGAAACATAAACACATTAGCTTGTGTATTTACATTTGGGTCAACAGAATACACAATTGCATTTGCACCTGGAGCATTAGTAATTGTTAATTTTGTATTCGGATACAAAGAATAACCAAAACCACCTTTAATTGTATTGATACCTGTAATCGCACCAGACGTTACGGTACCGATTTCAGCAGTAGCACCAATTGGTGTTTGAATATCAGGATTTAAACCACCATAAACAATTACGGGGTCACCAACTTGATATAATGTGCCTCGATTAAGTGGAACACCTTTATCATTAATTTTTAAGTTAATTTGACTAACTTGACCTACAACTTTACTTGTAAGAATTGTTCCATTAATTAAAATATTTTGATTATTATTATCAACAATACGAATTGTTTCACCAGATTCGAACAGACGTTCGATGTTTGAAATAAAGACTTCAATTTTATTACCAACTAAAATTGCATTTTCAATTGTTGCAATAGACTTGGATGTTTCACCAAAAACTCTTAGGTTTTTAGTTTGTAAGAATCTTAAATCACTTGTTGCAAGTTTAAGACTCTTTGCAACATACCATGTGCCGGCTGATGCCCGTAGAATTGTATCACTTGTTTTGTAATATTCAAAATCAGAATTATATAAAACACGAAACAAAAATTGATAGGATGCTGGCGTGCCTTTTGATTGATAGAGCTGTTTTGCAAATTTAACAGCTTTTTGTTGATTGACTAATGATTCTTTTGGAAAATATGGTAAAAAATCATTTACATAGTAATCAATGAACGCATCAATTGTTGTGTCAATATCCCTATACTGTAAAAGATTTGAAGAACCAAAATTAGCACCTTGACCGGTACTAACAGCTTCAGTAACTGCTGAATTGGCGGTGTTGGCTAACTCAAGCCATTCATAGTAGGCCTGAAGAAATACCTGAAAATTACTATATTCGGGATTTTCTCTTACGAATTGAGGTAATTGATACGGTACAAGTAATGATGTTTTTTGTGTATTTGGTATCATTGCTGAACTGTAAGGTTGACGGTTATTGCACCTGGATCGTAAGGATCAATTGTTATCACTCGGTTGTATGATGAGGAAATAATACTTGACTTTGGTGTTGCAGTTATAGTTAATTGCCCCAAAGGATTATCAATTTGAATTGGATTGAAATCGTTTAGTGTTATAAGACCATTTGTATAATCAACTGTTCCCAAATTAGGATTCAAAATAGTTTTTGCTTTATCTTGATTGAAATAATAACTTTGAAGTTTACCAATTGCACCAGACAAATTAACTGTTACAGCACCAAGTTTACCTGTTGTGTCGTTTGCGACAGGAGTAATTATTGCAACAGCAGAACTATAGTTTGTTCCTGGATTTAAAATATTGATTGCTGTAATCGAACCAACCGAATTAATAATTGCTTGTGCCGTTGCACCAATACCATCACCAACAATATTTATTAGTGGTGGATATTGATAGCCAAAACCTGGATTGGATATTGTAATTGATTCCACACCAGCAACAATTGATGGCAATTCTTGTATATAAACTCCAGGAACAATTGTTGTTCCGGATACCAAGTCAAAGAATTGCATACTAGGTGAACTAGTAATACCACTCAAGTATACACCTTTTTGCAATGGTGTGCCGCAATATAATTTATATGTCTGTGAATTATTTAGAGTTGGTATAAACTTTTTCTGTATTGCAACATTCACCTCATTAGAAACGATAGATGGGTCTGAATTTTGGATGGTTACAATCAAATCAGCCAAAGAAAATATTGAATTGAATGTGTTTAATGTTTTAGTGGAAAATGATTGAATTGCTGTGGCAATTTTATCTTTAATCTGATTGAATGACAATGTTGTTTTCTTAGAATTTATTACAACATTTGCGGTAATCTTTAAGAATGTGTAATCTGGATCAACAATTGTTGGCGACACCGTTATCATTGATATTGGACGAATCAATTCTTTAACGATTCGACTTTTTTGTATATCAGTTAAAATTAATGAACCGGTCGGTTTCATTGATACAAATACTTGGCCATATACGGGCGGAATGTTTTCTTCACCACCCCATACATTCACCGCATCAAATGAAAAACCTAGTTTGTTTTGTTGAATTGCAGTAATGTAATCTTCTGTTGTTACTGCCCGCCCTTGAGCTGCATAAGATTTGGGTGCTTGGAATTTAATAGAATCTATGGTTTCTTTGCTACCGCCAGTAGTTGCTGAATTGATAGGATACACAACGTTGTTGGAATATCCATTAACAGAATTCATCAACACAAAACTATTAGCTCCAGCCCCAGCAACACCTTTTGTAACAATATATTGAATTACAACAACGTTTCCATTAAATAATTTTTTACCTAGAATACCGTCACCAAAAGTAATTCGATATTTTTGATCTGTTCCTTCTTCTAAGAAGAAAACTTTTGATGCACCAGATAGTTCCAAATAATTTTTTGCTTCAGTAAAAACTTCTGAAGAGCTATTTGAACTGGATGTTCTAATAGTAACTTTAATTGTTGTTGTATCAATACCATCATCAGGTATTCTAATGACAAAATTTGGATTTTCTACCGAATCTTGAACGGTATAGTTTACTGTGACTGGTGTTCCCTGTTTAAGATAAACATCCGAGAACATTGCAGTATTATTACTTACGGGAACGGTACGTGAATCTATTGTAACAAACCTATAATTGATACCATCAATCGCTTCAGATAAAAATGTTGTATATGCAGGTAAAGTTAATGCTGTATCTACAACACCATTAATCTTTAAATTGATTTTTGCCGTAGCTGCAGTTTCAGATTTTGGTGTATAATTTAATAATTTTGCATGTGAAACAACAGAACCTCTTTGCACCGCAGAGTCCAAAAACATCTCATTTGCAACCATATTCAAGTAAAAAGCATTGTATTGTGTATTGTATGCAAGAACATCCAACAAAGTAGAAAGTGCGGCACCTTCATAGTTGTAATCTTTTAGTGTATCTTGAGACTTCAAAAAAGTCTTTAAATTATTTTTTATATTATTGAAATCCAAATCTGTAATTTGGATATTTGAATTTAGGCCTGCCATGTTATCTGTTTCTCTCTAATATAAGGTTTACTGTTGTTGGAGTTGTTGCATTTTCAATATAAAATGATATAGAAACTTCATATGCATGGTCATCAGGCATTGCCTTAACAGAAACATAATTTAAATTAGCTCTTCTTTCAAAATTACCAATTACATTCTTAATTTCATTTTCAATACTAGACGCAGTTAAAGGCGTTGAATTATCAAATAATAACATATCCAAATTCGAACCAATTGCTGGATTGAATAATTTCTCATAATGTTTTGTCAATAAGAGGTTTCGTATTGAACGAACTACCGCTTGAGAATCGTAACTAATGGCAATATCACCTATCACCGGTCTCTTGGTGAAGGTGAAATCTATGTCTGAGTATATTTTTTTAAGAGTATCTGCCATTTTCTATTTATGAGTTTATTCTAGACTTTATCTTATCGGTACCTAACACTTCATTTAACAAATATTTTTCAGTCTCTCCGGAACTGGAAAAACTTCTCATTTCATTAAATCTATTCACCATGCTCTTAACATTTGTGAAAAATGCAATATCATGTCCTTGTCTTTCAATCATAAATGCATTTAGTTCATTTAATTTTGATGTTATTCCTGTGATTGCGCCTGTTGGATCACTATTAGCTGCAATAATCGTATTCACCTTAGTCAATATTGAGGTAACATTACTTGCATAATCCTTAAATTGTGGTACAACCAGAAGGCTGGTCAATGAACCTAAAATTGGAGAGTTGTCCACAATACCATCAGTTTGATTTGTGATGTAGATGGCTTGTTTACCATAAGCCGTTAAGGTTTTATAGTAAGGATTGATGTGTGTATCTTCCTGACCTTCCATTGGAGTTACACCAGAAACTTTATCTGTGTGGAAAATCATATTATTTGCAGCAATTGTTATATTATTCGCTGCGGTTTTAATACCAATCAAGCTTGGTCCAAAATAAGACGGCGGCAATGGTTCTTCAGTCATAACATTCGTACCGGCCGAGGTCATTGCAACACCAATTTTCTGAATAATTGTATTTGATGTTGATAAAATTGTATTAAGATATGCAACGACCGGATTTTGGTAATAACCACCAACATCATTATTTTTTAAGTCTGTTGCTTGCCACTCATTGATAATTTGAGGAAATTGTTGTAAATTTGCTTGTGTATTTGCAGAAAATTCTTGAACTGTTCCATTTGGATCATTAAAATTGAAACCTAATGTTGCGTATACGCCTGATGCATTATTAATTAAAGCCATAATATTTTCCTCAAACCATTGGTAATAAAGTTGAACTAGTTGGAAAACCTTTATTTCCAATATGAGCGTGTGCATTAAAAATACCTGTGTTTACTTCATCTGTCATCCAAACTGCGTGCATATAACTGGTGTCCACCATCACAGGAAAATTTCCTAGTGGTGAATTAACCGAAATTAATGCATTAACGGACATCACCGCATTAACAGACATCAATGTGCTAATTGGTAACATTGCAAAAATGCTACCTATACAGGTGATTGATCCTGGTGTAGCTACAGGTGTTAGTGGTGTTGGAAAACCAAGACTCAGACCACCTAATGCGGAAGTGAATCCATAAGGTCCTGCGACAACTCCCATGCCTGCATTAACACGTGATTCAGCGGTAATCGTGTCACAAGAAATAGAACCACCAACATCTAGATCCGCACCTACGTACACATTATCAGATGCATTAATTCTTACTGAACCACCAAAAGTTTCATTGGCTGAAATAATAACATCGTCATCACCATTAACCCATATCTCACCACTAGCTCTAAGATTGTATTCACCTTTTACATAAAGATTATAATCACCAAGAACTTGATGGTTGAAATCACCAGTAACATCTAAGTTACAATCACCTTTAACTGTAATATTGCAATGTCCGGTTACTTCAACGTTTTTGTTACCTGCAATAATTTCATAACCATTTCCTAGAATTTTAATGGTATTGTCACCCAGAGCATTAAACTCCATGAATGAACCAATTCTATGTTGCAAACGAATACGTTCAGCTCCAGGAGTGTCATCCATTTCAAATGAATGACCAGATTCAGTTTGTGTTACATGGTTATAAGGAAAAAGTGGTGGATTATCTACTGTTGGACCTTCAGGTTCTGTCCATAAACCAGGAGCTTCCGCTGGAGGTGAATTGATGTCGGATTCGTTTGCCATTTTTATACCATTGATCTGTTAGCGGATGAGGAAATCGAAGCCATTGATGTTGATGTTGAAACTGTATTTGCTATATTGGCGGTTGTAGGCATCGAACTTGCAATTGATTTAATCGTCACTGATGCAGTATTTGCGGTATCAGCAGTAACTGATTGAGTCAATGTGCTTTGTGATGTTGTTAAAGATGCTGCGCCAGACACTGAACTTGCAGATTTATTTAACTTGGTGCTTGTAAGAGCTCCTAACGATTGTATTTCTGCAACTGTCTTACCGGCTAAGGCAACTGTTGTTGTTATTGTTTTAATAATTTCTTTACCATCATTCATAATCTCTTTTATGTCTTTTCCAATTCCACTATCGGGACCATCACTTTCAAACAAAGTGTCAATAAAAACTTTTCCAATTGCAGAAATAAGAGCAGTTAAACATTCACGTAAATATTTTAGAAAACGTGCGGGTAAACCAAGAATCCAAGCAATAACCGCTTTAATATAACCAATAAATTTAATAACTTTAATTAAAAATTTTGCAATTGGTTTAATATAGGTATTAACATAGTATTTAATTTCTTGTACGATTGCTTTAACTTTATTGATAATTGTGGAAATAACTCCTGATGGATCACCAAGTCCTAAAAACCTTTTAATTGCACGAACAGCTTCTCTAACTGCTGTCAACATTGCTTTAATATATTTTTTAAGTCCAATTCTTCTTGAAAGATTGATACCAAAATCACAATGATGAGCAAGTCTATTACTCATTTTGTCAATAGTTGTATCTTTCATCACACCTCTGGCTGCACGTGGTGTAGTAGGAGTTCCTTTTATGCGAGAATCACCTTTTTCCTTTGGTTTAGGTGAGTTAGATTCTTTACCATCAGCTGCCGCTGGAGCTAACTCTGGATATGGTTCATCGTTCATTTTATTCCTGATGCATTGAGGTTTAAATTTATAATGTCACGATAGTGTGAAGCACATTCTTCATGTTGTTCGTCAACACAAATTTCATCATGGCAATGAAATTGTTTCATTCTTTCATCATATTCTTCTTGTGTTATTAATTCCGCCTGTAGATGTGCGTTCATTACTTCAATTTCGTGTGCCATTAAATGCAATTTATATAATTCGTGACTCATTTAAGCCTCCTCTAACTCAGAATTATCTGTATCTGCCGGATCATTTTGTAATCCAGGTAAAACGCCCATCATCACCGGTGATTGTCCAGATAAACCATCAGTAAAAAATCCAACGACCCAATCACCAATTCTTGGTGGTGAAAATGTATTTGAATTATTTATGGGTAACAGTGGAATAGCCCACGGTAAATCTTCTGTTGGCAATAGTTCTATATTATCAGTATGCCATCCAAAGATTCTACATTGACAACGACCAAGACCCATCGTATCTATTCTATTTTCTACAATACCCATCCACCAAATAAAACCATCTTTACCTAAAAAGTTTTCCATTATATCCACACCTCTTTCATTCCATCTACCAATTTTTGCAAATTGGAATCATTATTATTATCAACATATGTTGCACTTTCTGTTCCACTATCTTTTGCTAATTCCAATATAGTTTGATATGTACTAATTGATGGTTGAATAATATGTCTTGCAGCTGTAACCAAATACTTACCCGAATAATTAATATCTAATTCGCCATTGTTTTGTATGGACGGAAGAGATATCTCCACAACTTGGCCAACCATAAGACCAGGAAAACCAGGTACAACAATTTTTATGGTTGTTAACATAGATAATGCAATTTGTGCTGTTCTGTTTGGAATAAAGGTTTCAACATAAATGTCTTTAGTATCGGAATTCGTATCCGAAAGATATTCATTTTTTTCTTGGTTCGAATTTCCTGTGGCCAACTTCAATGAACCATCATAACCAGTATATAATTCTTTACCAAATCTATTTTTTAAATTGTTTATTATTGAATTACCATTTAGAGAAGTTGTATCCGTATCAGCATTATACTTATTATAATTAAAAGTAGTTTGTGTTTTCTTTCTTTGTATTGGGTCTAGGGATATCAATTTATTGGCAAACGCACCAGAATTAATTCCTTGTAATACATCATAAGCTTTTGGAAATTCAAAAGATATAATAACTTTCATCTTTTCTTCTAATGGTTGTTCTACATCATTTAGATTTTTTCGTTCATATTTAAAATCTCTATAGGTTGTGTCTTTAAACATAGACTGTAAAGACCTAAAATTATATCCATTTTTTGTTTCAAAGAACAACATGTCAGCACCTATACCTTCGGCCGGTCTTGCATAATTAGATAACCAACTTATTGCTTCAAATGGTTTCAATCTAGGTACAACAAAATCATATGTCCCAATTGTGTCTTCTATTGTGGAAATTCTTTCTGTTGGTATTTCTAATTGTTCCGTCAAAATATCATATATGATATCATTTACTTGATATCCCATATAAGATTTACTAATTTTTGTTTGTTCTGAGAGCGTCAATTCATCCGAACAAAAATATAATGTATAATACTCTGACATAAAGTTGCCAGAATTATTTCGGTCTGCTAATTTGTAAACTTTGTATGTTTTTTCGTGTTTGTCTGGATCATCAGCAGATTTCCCATAAACAATTCGTATGTACTCATTACCAGCTAACTTAAATGCTTCTATTAAACCAAGAGCATCTTCAACTTTTACATAACCAGACACAGAAAAACTAAAAATATCTTCATTTATCGATAATTCACGTAATATTTTACGCAAATCAATACTTTCACCATTTGTCGCAAAAAGTCTAATTTCCTCTAAGTGATAATTTTCAGAGTAATATACACCTTTCGAATCTTCTACTGTATCAAAATTTACTGTGGCCATTTTTTATTGTTTAAATAATTTAGTAATTTCAATTTCAATTTGCGACACATAACCAGCGTTTATAAGATTAATATTGCGTTTGGCTTCATTTTTTTCATTTTCCATTGTGTATATATTAACTAATCGGACCTTTTCTGAAATAACACAATCAATAGTACTTGTTTGATATGATTTGGTTACTGGTGCAAAATTGTCATATTCATTTTCACTAATTGAAACGGTGTCAACCGTATTAGTATTTGTAAATTTGTCAGTAGTTGTAATTATTTTTTCATAATGATCCACCGTAGCAAAAATGTCAATATTTGGATATTTTTTGGCCAAATAATCAGACATTACACTCTGAGACAATGGCCAGTCCCATTGTGGATTAATGATTTTATTTGCAAATAATACCAACCAATAACGATATACATCACCATAATATTTGTGAGCTATAATTTCTGGAGTATCACCTTCTTGTATGTCATAATTATAAAATACCATTGGGTTTGAAAATAAACCAGGAATAATACTAGACCTAGCTAATAAATTTGTCCTTATGGTTGAATTACCATTTTCGGTTACAATTATTTTTGGTAGTGCATTAAAATATTTCATCTTTAATATCCGTTTTCAACACCAGTTTGACCATCCCTATCAATAAGTGACAATTCTTTAAAATCTACTTTCATTTTAATATTTACAGGTGAACCATCTTGGTGTGTTGACCATCCATTTGGTGCATAATCAATCTCAACATTTGTTACCACAGAATCTGCAACTTTATTAACATACGTATTTCTTCCGTCTAAGAATCTAAAGTCGATTTGGAAAATTGATGGCGGAGTAAAAGCCATGCCATAAGATCCTTCCATAGTTCTTGGACGTGAATACATTTTGAAAGCTTTAATGATATTTTTGACAGATGTTGTTTCTTTTTTTGATTTTGGCATAAAAATAAATTCAAAAGAAAATGTTCTTAGGGGTATGCCATCAAATATTACTTGTTGGTTTGGATTGATTGCTATTCCTTGTGATTTTAAAAATAATTTACTTACATCATTAGAAGCTATACCAGAAAGTGTTTTTCCAACACCACCGCCAATGATGCCTGGCAATTTTGATAAAGCATTACCTTCGGCCAAAGGATTAAGAATTATTTCACCATAACTGGCTTGATAATCAAATTGAACCGAATCGGGAATATATAATGATATCTCTGCAAATTCTTGAACTAATCTAGGATTCAGAGAGGATACATTGATATTTTTGCCATAAGATTGTACTGTACCTAAAAAACCACTTGGTGCAATAGCAGGAGTAGATTCGGTTGCAGCGACTCCAATATTTCCGAATTTACCGGCATTCAAATCAGAGAAGCTCCAACTACTGTCTGTGGCCAATTCAAAAGGCACTATATCATAAATTCTAAAGGTAATATAATGAGCTCTTGTACCACTACCCAAGTCATCGGGATATCTCAGCACATCCAAACCAAAAGGATCACCAAAAAGCGCACCCAAAGGACCTCCGGCCTTAGACATGCCGGGAATATGCACGCCGAAGATTGAAGTTGGAAATGAAATGACAGCCATCGTTATCTCTCTTTTAAATGAATATACATATTTATATGGCTTATTCAGGATATTTTAGACCAAAGCACCCGCAAAAGTATGTGGGTGACTATAAAAACATTGTTTATCGTTCGTCATGGGAGTGCCGAGTGATGGATTGGCTTGACCGCAATCAAGATATCATCAGTTGGGCTTCAGAAGAACTTATAATACCTTATATATCGCCGGTTGATAACCGCCAACACAGATATTTTCCAGATTTTCTTGTAAAAATGAAAACGAGAGAAGGTAAAACTAAAACTGTACTGATTGAGGTCAAACCTAAGTATCAAACACAACCACCAATTCAAAAGAAACGCATAACAAAACAATACATTAATGAAGTTACAACATGGGGTGTAAATCAATCCAAATGGAAAGCGGCCAACGAATATTGTCTTGACAGGGGTTGGGAGTTTTTAATTATAACCGAAGACCATCTTGGTCTCTAACATAAATACACGATGGCATCTAAATTAACACAACTCGCTGAAGAAAAGACCGCTGCAGAACTTCAAAGTATGTCCCGTGAGGCATACAAATGGTTGCTGCGTAAAGTCGCATTTATTAGAAATCCAAGGTCTATACCACCCACAATTAAAAGGGAACAAGACCGATATACAAATAGACCACTATTGGGCAAGATGTATTTTTTCTATTATGATCCAAAAACAAAAACTGAACTACCATACTATGATACTTTCCCGTTGGTATTAGTATTGGACAAATATGCTGATGGTTTCTTAGGGTTGAATTTGCATTACTTGCCACTTAAATACCGAGTAATATTCCTAGACAAATTGATGCAATATGCACGATATGATGATGATGATGAGGTCAAGAAGATTAAGATAACCTATGACATCCTGGACTCAGCCAGAAGGCTTCGAGAGTTTAGACCTTGTCTGAAACGTTATCTATATTCACACGTTAAGTCTAGGATATTAACCGTGCAACCGGCAGAAATAGACGTTGCGGTATTTTTACCAATTCAAAGATTCGTAAAAGAAAAGGCACAGACAGTTTGGAAAGAATCTGTGCAACAAATAAGGAATAGTTAAAAATGGCAGGTAATGTTAACGATTTTAAGGCAAGTTTTGCTAAGGACCTGGCAAAGTCGAATAAATTTGATGTGGTTATACCAGTACCATTATCACTCATATTTTGGGTTAACAAGGCTAAAACTCTCACTATGAGATGTGAAGAAGCACATTTACCAGGAAGAACACTTGCAACAATGGACCTTAAAATTGGATCTAGTCCGGTTGAAAAATATCCATATGCAACAACATATAACGATATCGATCTAACATTTATGTTGGATGACACAATGGATCACAAAGTATTTTTTGATTCATGGATGAACTACATCAGTCCGGTATATACTTGGAATCTTCGTTACAAAGACGATTACACAACAACAATCACCATTAACCAATATGATTCATTGAATAAAAAAAGTTATTCTATTGATTTGTATGAAGCGTATCCAATATCAATAAATCAATTGGATTTATCATGGGGGGGTGAAGGTTATCATAAATTGAATGTAACTTTTGCATACACATCTTGGTATAATAACTCAATACAGAATATTGGAAATGATTTACTTGACCTTGGTGCTGCAGCATTCGCAGATTTCCTTAATGATGATTGATGTAAAATTAATAAATAGTTTTTTTTGAAAGTGAGAATAAAATGTTACCAAAACTTGACGTACCAACCTATGAACTAGACTTGCCGTTATCAAAGAAGAAGATTAAGTATAGACCTTTTTTAGTAAAGGAACAGAAAAATCTTCTAATGGCTATGGAATCAAAAGATTCTAATGATATTCATAATGCCATCAAAGATGTACTTTCAAACTGTACAATCACAGATGGAATCAATTTTGATAAATTACCAATTATTGATGTTGAATATTATTTCATCAATTTAAGAGCAAAATCTGTGGGTGAGGTTATTGAAACAAAGTATCGATGTAATAACCAAGTGAATGATAAAACTTGTGGTGGTACAATGGAATCAGAAATTAATTTGCTTGACATTAAACCGGAAGGCAAAGAAGTTAATCCAGAAATTGCGTTGGATAATAAAATCACAGTTAAGTTTAAGTATCCAGAATTTGGAATTGTTAAAGATTCTTTGAGTTATGAATCTGAAACTGAAGTAACGTTTAACTTAGTTGCGAGTAGTATTGAATACATTTATGATGGTGACCAGTTCTTTTATGCACACGAATCAACACAAGAAGAATTGGTTGAATTTGTCGAATCTATGAATCAATCTCAATTTGAAAAAGTTGAAGAGTTCTTCTCCAGTATGCCTAAAATGAAGAAGACACTTGAGATTACTTGTGGTAAATGTGGATATGAACATAAACTTGAAATGGAAGGGCTCGAAAGTTTTTTCGGCTAACCTTTTGTCATGAAAACCTGAAGAATTATTATCGGACAAACTTTGCAATGATGCAACACCACAAATACAGTTTGACCGAGCTTGAATCCATGTTACCTTGGGAACGTGATATTTACGTTACTATGCTGATACAATATATCGAAGATGAAAACCAAAAGATAAAAGAACGGCAAAAAAGAGGGTAAATGGAACCAAAGAGTGAATCACTTGCTGATAAGACTTTAGAAGAGAAAGCACCAAAGAAACCAGAACCAAAACTGGTAGCTGCGGCTTTGCTCGGAAAAATATTCACGTTGATGAAGAAAAAGCGTGAACTAGAATTAAAAAATCGTGAACTGGATCAAGTTCAACAATCTCAAACTGAGATAAAAGAACTTGAGATGAAGAAAAAAATCATAGAGGCTGTAAAAGAACCTAAAGATGAAGGTCCTAAAGACAAAAGTCCTAAAAGTATAGTTAAAAAACCAAAAAACCAAAAACAAACAAAAAAGGTAAAAAGTAAAAAAAGATTTGGTTATCCTGATGGCTTAGCTGGATTTTTAACCGATGCTACACTTATTGGCGCTTTAATTTTTAAACACAATAAAGATGCAGAAAAAATAGAAAAAGAAATTGCAGATGTGCTTCAAAATGATGCATTAGAAAAACTATTATCTAATGAACCAGAACCGGCTCCTGATGCGCCAGCACCAAATCCTTCAACTGTCGAGAAACCAACAGCAGAGTTGCCAGTAACACCACCAGATGCATCTAAAGATGAAGCTGAAGCTAAGAAAGTTGCTGCTGAAGCCGAAGCTGCCAAAGTTGCTGCTGAAAAGAAAGCTGATGAAGTTAAAAAAGCTAAAGAAGAAGCTGAAGTTAAGAGAGTTAAAGAAGAGAAAGAAACGGCTGCTAGAGAAAAAGAAGAAACTGAAAAAAGAAAAAAAGCAGAAGAAGAAAAAAAGAATGCTGCTGCCAAACAAATTGAAGCTGAACAAAAAGAAAAACAAGCCAAAGCCGATGAAGAACAAAATCAAAGAGAATCGGATATATTAAAAAGAAAAGCAGAACGAACAAAAAACGAACAAGATAAAAAAGCAGCGGAGGAAGCAGAAGAAAAAGCTCGTGTTGCGAAAGAAAAATCTCGCCTTGCTCAGGAAGAAACTGAAAAAGCCCGTAGAGAAAAAGAAGAAGTAAGGTTAAAAGAAGAATCTAGGTTAAAAGCTGCGGCTGACGCCGAAAATAAACGTAAAGAGCAAAAAGCTGCTGATGATAAGAAAGCTGCTGATAAAGCGGCAGCTGATAAGAAAGCTGTTGATGATAAAGCGGCAGCTGATAAGAAAGCTGTTGATGATAAAGCGGCAGCTGATAAGAAAGCTGTTGATGATAAAGCGGCAGCTGATAAGAAAGCTGTTGATGATAAAGCAGCCGCTGACAAAGCTGCGGCGGACAAACGTAAACCAACACCACAACCACCAGTTCCACCTGTTGTACAACCTACACCTACTTCACCCACCGTAACACCTTCAAAACCATCAGTCAATCCTAATGCTGGTGAACTCGGCAATCGAGATAAGGTACAAAATCCTTCAGCCACAGTAATAATTCCTAAAGGATCAAAAAAGTATGGTTATTTGGATGAAAAACAAACATATTCGGCCATATCTAAACACGAAGGTGGGTATGAGGCTGTTTATGGTGACCGCACAGTAAAAGGTGTCAAAGTAAATAAAAATGGAACTGTAGAAGCATGGTCAAAAGCAAATCTCGGGAAAGAAAAAAAATTAACAGAATTAACATTTTCTGAGTTATTAGATTTTCAGAAATCCAGGCCGGCTGGCCAGGCCGCAGTAGGTAAAATACAGTTCATACCATCTACACTTTTTGGTAAGGAACTTGATGGTGGTAAAGGAACTATATTTGGTTTGTCAGGTCTGAAAATGACAGATAAATTTTCGGAAGATAATCAAGAAATTTTAATATCAACATTGAGTAAGATTGATGACAATGTACTTAAAAAAGGCCTTAACGGACAAGATATTACTCCTGGTATGAAACTTGCGGCCAATTTTATTGGTCCACAAGGTTTACTTTGGGTCATGGAAGATTCAAAAAAAGATCCAACATTATCTGTTGCTGACATTATTAAAAACCATCGTGGTATAGACATTACTAAAGGTATGACAATCAATCAAGAATTGGCTGTACCTGGCAGTGGTGCAACTTTTTTAGCTCAAAAAGAAAAGTTTGTGCTTGATTTTGCTATTAAAGAAAAATATGTAAATTTAACACCAGCAGAACAATTGAAATTATTCCCTTCAGGTACAAGAATTGATACTTTATCAACAAATAATGCAGCTGCCAAAGCTGATTCAAAAGCTGCAACTTCATCTGCATCAACTACTGTTATAATACAAAATCAATCCAATACTAGACCTGCGGCCGCACCAGCACCAAAAGTGGATGATAGACCAGCACATTTAAGAAAGTAAAGAAATAAAATGGCCGAAGAAAAAAAAGAAAAAAAGATTGCTGCGTTGTTAAGGGGGTCCAATACAGAAGAACAAACAGCAATACAGGTTGTACCTGAGAACAATCTTTCTTCTAATAAAATTACTGGAAGTAAATCTGAAATTGGCACAGAAGAACTTGTCACTAGAATTTCTGACGTAGAAGCACTCATTCCAAAAATTGATATTAAAATTGGTAAAGTAAGTAAAAAAGTTGACAATCTAAAAAGTTTAACAAATAAAAAGTTTGAACGAATCACCAAAAAAATCACCGAAGAGATTGATATTATTGCTGAAGGTCTCGATGATAATAATAAAAAAGTAACAAAATTATCTACACTAATTGAAAAACAAAAAAAAGAAAGTGAAAAAGATTCCAAGAATGCTGAAAAAGGCGATAATAAAATAATTACAATTCTAACAAACATGTTAGACTTTATGAAATTGACTTTTGAAGAAGACAAATTAACAAGAGAACAACAAAATAATTTTAGTGAAGAACATAATTTAGAAAAAGAACGTAGAGACAAAGAACTTTTGGAAGCATTAAAAGGAATAAATGGGCCTACGGCTGAAAAGATTGTTGAAGATGATGATAAAGGTGGTTTTTTTGAAAAAATATTGGGTGCCATGGCATCTATTTTAGGTCCACTAAAAACTTTTATGAATGTTTTAGGAAAATTATTTTCCACATTAAGCAAGTTTGTTACTTCCTTTGCAAGATTTATAGTTAGTGCCGGCAAAATATTATTTTCTGCTGCTAGATTGCTGTTTAGTCCTTTGGGTCTTGGTTTGTTAATCGCTGCAGCTGCTGGTTATTCTTTATACAAATTTTATGAATGGATTCAAAAGAATGACCAATCCAAATTGAGTCCATCAGAAGCTGCAGCTGCATTATCAGATGAACGAGAGGTTATAGCTCAAGCAAAACTCAAATTCAGAAAAGATGAGGTTACTAAAGATGAAATTGAACAAACACGCAAAGCGTTAACTGAGAATGTAACGGGTGGTAGAAAAAGAGCTGAAGAAATTAAAGCAATGCCTGAAGGTCCAGAAAAAGAAAAGGCATTGCAATCAATTGGTGGTGCCAGAAAACTAGAAGAAATTTTAGCAGATAAAACTGAATATAAAGTACCCACTGGAAATGAAGTTGAAGCTTTACCTGATAGAGCTATACCAAGGCCAGATCCAAAAAAAGGAAATCCTGGTGCAACAATGTCTTGGGATAGACAGTGGAAAGGTATATTAGATCCAGTTACAGGACTTCAACTTTCTGTAACTAACAATAAAATTGCCGATAGGATGGATGCTGAAGCCAGCGCAAATCGTACTGGTGTTCCGCAAAATGTTATAGCTGCTGATAGGATGGATGCTGAAGCTAACAACATGCCGAATCCTATTGCTCAAAAAATTGCTGATAGGATGGATGCTGAAGCCAACTCAGAATCTATGCGGGCCATTGGAAAGGCAGCTACTCCAACCTCAAAGTTTGCTATAACTCCTGAAGAAGCACGTATCGCTTTGACAGGTTCTGACCGAGATATCGAACAACTTGGAGGCAGAGTCTACTTACAACGGATAGCTAACTCCACATCACCATCAACTCAATCTACGCCGGCGCCAGTACCAGCAACACCTTCTACATCAAGTTCAACTGAAGAAGGTATGAGTAATTATAAGGGTAGAAGCTCAACATCAGAAGTTACACCGGTTGTGCCAACGCCAAAGCAAGTTCCTGAACCAGTATCTTCTGCAACTCCTATGCCAATGACACAAAATTTAGGATCAAAAGTTGCTGACATGTCGAATGATAATGCTTTAACCAAGTCGGCTATGGAAATCAATGTAACTCCAAACAATTCAGTTAATAATGTTGTGGCTACAAACAAAAGTAATGTTCCACAAGCAGGTAATAAAATTCCTTCTGTTAGAAATCAAGAAGAAACATACCAGCGAATGATATTGGATAGTACCAGAATGGTATAACAAAAAACCCCGCACAAGGCGGGGTTCTTATTTTGTAGGAAGAATCGATTATTATTCTTCAGCTAACTTACTGAAGTAAGCCATATCATCGTCATCACCAACTAGTTCTGGTTCTTTAGTTGCAAACTTAGCAGGATTGGCACGAGCCTCTGCTTTAATAGTTTCAACTGTAGTCTTAGGTGCAATTACTTCACCGTTTAAACCAAGAACCTTTTCAAGACGATTCTTCAAGTCATCATATGTTTTGAATTCTTTATCAGTCACCAAAGTTTTTAGTGTATGTTCAGACTTCCAAATTGTTTCGAGTTCTTCATCATTGGTAGACAATGGCGCAGCTGACTCAAATTCAGACTTGTCATAGTTCTGATAACCTTCAACTTTACGAATCTTAATTTTAAAGTTAGCACCTTTCCACATATCAAATGGATTGATTGCTGTTTCATCTTCAAACTGAGGATTCATCGCTTCAGTAATCTTATCGAAAATCTTGGCACCAAACTTGAATAGTTTGACTTTGCCTTCATTTTCAGGATTCTTAGGGTCTGAAACAATATACACGTTAGTGATATAATTCAGTTTACGTTTTTGTTTACTAACGATATCACGATTAGCTTTAACACCAGAATTCCACAAAACAGAATTGTGTTCACAGACAGGACATTGTTGGTTTTTAGTAGTCAAGCAGTTATCGATTAACCAACCACCAGGACCTTGGAATCCATGAGAGAAGATTTTAACCCATGGCAAAGATTCATCACCATCACCTTCAGATGCAGGAAGAAAACGGACAGTGGCCATGCCATTGCCTGCTTTATCCACAGATGGTTTCCAGAATAGGTCTTTGTTTTCATCACCAGACGTTGCATTGAGAGATTCAATAGCCTTAGTGAGTTTGTCGAGATTGCCAGATTGGCGTTTGAGATTAGCAAATGAGCTCATTTTGTTTTCCTTATAAACGGAGTATTAAATATTACGGAGTGTAAACGGTTTGTTTCACATGATGCATAGTATATCATATATTTAGGCGCTTGTCAAACGTATAATTTCAAGATTGCCAGAGTGGTTACCCAATCTTTGTGATATATGGCATGTCCACCAGCTCCTATAAATTGTTTGACGTTTATTTCAGTATCGTCAATCAATAAAGTATCTGGTCGAGCATACTCTTTTTTGTGCCGTTTTCCAGGCACAAGAATTGGTTTGAAGGTAATATTATGTTTCTTCAACCAATTAATTTTTTGTTCTTGCACATCTTCATGTACCTCAGGTCTTGCCGTTGAGGAAAGAATTTCAGTTGGAATATGAATTTTGTTTAGATAATCTAATCCAACTTGTGCATCATCCATAAGTGGAAGTTTTTCGAAGCCTTTGTTATCAATCATTTGACGGAAATAAGGTTCAAACTTTTTTTCTTTTTCGGCTTGGCGTGGATGAATTCCGTGCTGCCTAATGTATTCACGATTAAAGTCAGCAATGACACCATCCATGTCTAGATAGATTTTGGTGATTTTATAAAACGGCATAATCTTTAATTTTCTCTTGCAATATATTCTTCATTTTGTTCTTGTCGTAAAACAAAAACGGTTTGTATTTTTCACATTTATTTTTCAATTCAGGCCAAACAATATCATCAATAATCTTTTTCTCCCACATGGGAAAGAAGTTTAGTAAATCATTCAAAATAACCAGAGTTTCAATCGCAACTTTACCATGCATTGTTTCTACCAATAACTTTGGATAGTTGCCTGATTCCACTTTGAAGATATTATTGTGGTTATCCAATACATGTATTATATCAGATTCAAACTGATATGTCAAGCTCTGGATTCTTTTTTGCCACTTTTTATAGTTTTCTTCATTGTCAGGTCCTGTTATATCACCAACCCAATTAACGTCTTGGACTATGAAGTTGGAGATATAATAGTTCCTGAGTTCATCCAACGAGTATTTCCTAGACAAACGATAGAACGTAAACTTATCCTTTCTTATTGAAAAGGATTGTTTAGAAACATTCGTTTTACCATTGTACTTTACATAGTCATAAGAACCTGTGAAGTGTAACTTGAGAGCATGAAACATGGCAAACGCTGCGAAGCCAGTATTCTCACTCATAACGGTAGTTTAGATGTTTTCCTTAGCATGTTAGCATCTTGCGCTTCTTCTCTAATACGACCTTTTAATGCGGCTGATATTAGAGAAGAAGCAACTTCAATTTCCAAGCCAGTTGTTTTACAATGTTCTAGGATGGCATCCATATGTGTACACCGCAAACGAATGGCCAAGTCTCTAATCATTAGACTGAATTCAGATATTTCATTTTTAGTTGGCATAGTAGTTTAAGTATTCAAAGATATACATTATAAGGTATCACAAGTCAAATGTCAACAACTATATTGATTTGTACCGATAAAAGATGTGATTACCAATCTTAGAGACAACTGGTAGATTCCAACCCGGATTTACATAGTCGGCATGATAGAACATAGCTTTCTTTAAGTAAAGCAATTCATGTGCTATAGGTTCTGTTAAAGCTTTTCTTGCAACAATAAGAGATTCTTCCCATGAATACTTGTTCTTGGCAGAAAGGTTTTCTTTCATGCAAGTCCAAGAAAATTGGCAAGTTACTTTGCCATTGATATTGTCTCTTTGGTGTACTACATTGCAGATTGAGGATGAATATCTGCCAGAATTAGCACGATTCAATGTTACTTGTGCTACTGCTAGTTTACCCTCGAATGATTCTGTTGCAGCTTCATAGTATATGTTCTCTGCAAGACAGTTCATTTCTTTTTTGAATTCCATTCCAACTATATGCTTTGTTGATGGACTGGTGGCCAATGATTGTTGAAAAGTTGCTGTGAATGTACATAAACTTATTGTGATTAATGAAATAAAAAGGAATTTCTTTTTACTTAACTTCATCGGTTCTCCTTGTGTGTGTTTAACAGGCCCGAAGGCCTGCTCCCAATCAAGAGTTCTTTTTAGTAAGAACTTTTACAGCTGGTGCTGCATCAGGAAGATTAGACACGAAACCATTTAAGGTTGAAGCCTTAATGATAATGTCTGATTCCAATGGGATTGAAGGTAAGGCGGGATGTTCAGGTGGTGTTTCACCTTTAGCCTTGGCGGTTTCTACTACGACATGCCAATTGGATTGGATCCTATTAGATTGTGCGTGATAGTCATCGAATAACATGTCTCTTGCCATTTTTAAAAGCTCGAGACGGATTTCAAATGGTGTCATACTCATATTTACTCCTTGTGTTGTAGTGTGTGTTATACTGACTTTTATGTTTGTCAGTATAATTATTTAGGCAGTTTAATTCCGTTACGAGGATAAACTACCAAAAACCATAATCGATTTTCAACTCGATTTTTTGGCTGCTTTCTTAGCTTCTGCTTTCTTAGCTACAGGCTTAGCACTTTCTTTCTTAACTGTTGCTGCTGGTGCAGCCGGTTTTGCTGGTGCTGAAGATTGTGCGAAAGAAACAGTTGCGAATGCTAACATTACTAGTGCGATAATTGATTTCATATTGATTCCTTTAAAAAATTTAAAACTGATAGGTTATTCTGTTACGAGGAAACCTATCGAAACCCTAGTCAGCGTTTAGGCTGCCAATGCGAACTGTGAGTCGTTTGCGTTTACTTTATTTTCTTCTTTTTACATCGTTGCTGATGTGCTGTCCACTCTGTTACTCTTTGCCCTGTCGAAACTAGTCTCCCCCATCAAAAACAGTCTTGTATATGAATGCACTATGGACTTATAACATCTGACCCAAACTGCTTATGGTGGAGGAGGGGGGATTCGCACCCCCGTCCAGAACACTTTTCTCTTTGCTTCATACAGCAATATCACTTAATCATGTGAGTATTATACATCAGTCAAAGACTAATGGCAAGAAATATTTAGTCTGCCGATGCATTACTACCACATTTGCCACGTTTTGCATTGGTCAAAGCACCAAAGTCTACTGCCCATTCTTTTCCTGGTTGTAGTTCAACTGCGCCTTGTGGGAAACCAAATGTAACACCAGCTTGTTGTTGTATTTGTGGAATAGGAATACGAAACTTAGTTAAATCGTTACCTAGATTAGGATAAGGTGCAACATGAGGAAAACCCCAACCAGCAACTTCATTCGTTTGATTATTAATTACAATTTTATAAAAACCATGTGGTACAACTACACCATTACCAATACGTTTATCAGTTGCATTGTAAATGCCTCCAACATAAATCGTATACGATTGGTTTCTTTGAACGGACCATCCTCTTACAGAGGTCTCTAACAGTTTCCATATGCCACGGTTCAAAGATCCAGCTTGAGGTGACATATTTGTCATCAAAAAAGATTCGTATTCTACTTGTGGATCCCATGAAAGGTCACCATCAGGACTCATGTGTCCTTTGTCGTAACCAGTACCAGCATAATCTTCAGGTTTGGCACCATTCGGTACAGATTGGTCAGCAGCAAATGCATTAGTACGTGCAACACAACCTAATGCATTTTGTGGCATCAATTCATATGTTACATACTTTGGTAGTTTAGCTGCAGCATCATATCCCACCAAATAGGCCTGACGGCAAATTGGTGTTATGCCTGCTGTTTGTGGAAAACCATAAGGTGCGTGTACCTTACAAGTTTGTGGATCTTGTGGTGTTCTTTGTGTCCATGCAAATGTTGGTAATGTGCAAATCATGCACAAAGCAATTAATAACTTTTTCATTGTGTACAAGTCCTTGTTCTTGTTATTGTGCCATCAGAATTTTGTACCTCTGTCCATGGGCTACAATATTGTTGATTCTGTTGTTGCACAATAACTGGTTGCTGTTGTACAACTACAGGCGGTTGTTGTTTTGCAATTTCATAACCAATCACACCACCAATAACTGTTGGTGCAACCCAAATCCAAGGACTTGGACCACCTCTATGTTGCCAGTATCCGTGATGATAATGTTGTGCCAATGCAGGCACTGGCATACATGATGTTAAAGTAATGCATAATGTTAATAGAAAGTTTTTCATTTCTTATCCTTATAGTACTGAATTGCTTTAACAAGTCCATCGATGTGGTCTTCTGTTTTTTGAATGAACAATAATGGTTTGCTGTTTTCTACAGCCATAACAATAACTAATTGGTTGATTGGTGTACCAACCAATTCTTCATACATCAAAGCATAAGCGGCAGTTTGCCAGAAATAGTCTTCAATATCTTTGATTGATTTAACTTTCTTAGAAGTCTTAAAATCAATAACAGATAATGTACCAGCAAACTCAGCAATACAGTCTACACGACCAGCAAGACCAAGTTTCGTAGACCACAAGGCCTGCTCTTGGTAATGAATGTTGTCGATTTGGTCTAGTAATGGTTTAATGTCATTGAACATCTCTTTTGCATCAGGCATAATGTCACCAAGAGAATCGTTATTCAAATAACGTTCACACAATGTATGTACATTTGTTCCTCTTGATGTGGCCTTCTTAGAGATTGCGTTTGCAACTTCATCACCCACACGTTTACGCCATGCCATGATGGCGTCCTTTTTCATGGCACCTAGTACTGTAGTGACAGAAGGTAAATTCGTTCCATCCGGTAGAGTGTAGTATCTCTTACCATCTGATAACGTTTGTGATTTTAAATCATCAATATTTTTTGGTGGGCAATAATTAAACATTACGAAATCATTTTCTCTTATACTTTAAAATCTGGTTCTGTTGGCCAAATTACAGAATATGGGAAACCAACTTGTTGTGGCACATCAAGCAATTTCTGACGATATTCTTGTAGATAAGATTGTTGTTCCGGTGTTAACAAAGACCAACGGACTTGATTTACTGAATCAACATACTTAAAAAGTAATGCATTACGGTTATTTCTAACACTCACTTCTTCTAATTGTGTGGGTGTTGGATTTCTATCTACTGGTGTAGGTTTACCCATACCAGTTCCAGGCATTAATTCAAACCCTTTGTTCTGTTTATCTAAGTAATCTTTCCATTCTTCATATGTTATTTCAGTACAATCAACTGGTTTATTATCACCATGAATTTCTTTTACAAAAAAACCACGAGCTGAATTTGACCAATAGAATGTATAATTTCTAGAGGGATCGTTTATATCTTCCATTTTTTTCCTTAATTAACAATTAATAACCAACAGCAAGCCAATTTGCTCCATAACTACCACCAATGGCACCCACAGTTTGATTGCCATATATATAACCACTTTGTAAATAAAAATAACCACTAGCAAAATCAGTTACTGCATGTATTGTAGCTTCATTTGTTGCCCATCCAGATGCGTTTCCTTCATTAACACAAACAGCTAAACAAGCATTTGGAAAAGAAGTTGGAAAATATACTGTAGTTCCATAACGAACGCCACTACCTGTAGTAAGATGTCCAGCCTGAACTATTAGACCTCCAGTTACACCTCCAGGCATTACAATATAACTAGATGAAGCATTTTTGTATGAAACAGGTCCTTTGGTTTCATAACCACCACCATAATAGTATGAATTAAATTGATAATTAACATCTGTTAATGATCCAACAGCTGAAGGTCCTATTGTGAATCCCATTTTTTTCCTTTACATTCCTTGAGCAATCCAAGATACTTTTAAACCACTTACACCAAAAGTAATAACTTGTTCTGGGTGTACAATTACTCCAACTTTCAAAGTAAATCCAGATGTGGTAATATCACTAACACCACAAACTACAGGTGTAGGGTTTATTGCACCATAACCACTATTCCAATTAGCAGATTGATTATCAAGATGTGTGACTATTACTTGGCACCCATAAGTAAAACTAGTACCAAAAGCTACGTAAACTGAACCTGAAGCACCCCCAGATGTTGCAACTCCGGCCATAGCTTTACCGGGAGTAAATGCAGAACCAAGTGGATAATCTATACCAAATGCATTTGTAAATAGATATTTAACCCCAGTACGACTAACTAATCCATTATAAAGGTAAATTAAAGGATACGGCTGAGTAAATGCATAATTCGTTTTTATTCCTGTATCCGTGATTGTCCAAGACATTTGATTTCCCTTTTATTATTTTTTTAACTTGTATAGCCAAAAGCTATCCAGTTACAAGTTATGCCAGAAGCCGGTGATACAACATCATGACCATTAGTGTTATATCCCCTAATATAAAATCCACTACCACTTAAATTATAGAAACCATAACCAGTAACATTGGTATACCCCCAACCACCAGCGCCAGGTTCACAACCTACAACACTCACAAGAGTTGAAACAGAATAAGGTAAAGAGACATAAGTATTTCCATTAATACTAGTGCTGCCGCCAAACCATACTAATCCGTGCCAAAACCTAGTCCACGAAGAACCAGAACCACCGCAATCTCCATAAAAATAATTGTTGTCCGGCATTTGTATTTTGTTTTCTCGCCAGTCACTAGCGTCTGCAAATAATTTTATGGTCATTTTATTTTTATTTTCGTTAAATCTATATTTAGTTAGAATCCCAACTGGTCACAAGCGACAATCCATGATTTTACCAAACTAGAACGTACAATATCATCAGGTGTAAATTGAATCTCACTAAACTCACTCATATGTCTTGCAACATCCAGAAACTGGCTTAAACCTGATACATCATTGCGACTCTTAATCAAATCATTCTGTTTCAAATCACCAATAAAGATAATCTTGGAACGGTGGCCAACACGGGAGATAACTGAATGTAGTTCATGGAATGTCATTGACTGACATTCATCAACAATAATGATAGAGTTATCAATAGAAATACCACGAATGGCTGTTGTACTGATAAATCTGGCATGATTCTGTTCTTTTAATCTTTCCCATGCATCTTTACGACCAAAAAGTGTCTCACAAATTTCTTTGTATGGCACTTCATAAATTTCCATCTTTTCATCTAACGTACCAGGAACAAATCCTTGGTCACGTACTTGAACCGCAGAACGTACAACTACCACATGTTCAAACGGATTACATTTGTCTAATACTTCCTCAATGGCACGATACAAAGCTAAGAATGTTTTACCGACACCAGGAGAACCCAACAACCCTACAAAATAGTCACCACGTTTATATGCTTCAAAGAACTTCTGTTGATTTTCTGTTAAAGCTTCGAAAGTTTTTAAATGGTCTAATTTTATTCTTAGTGCATTAGAAACTGGTTGGTGTTTATGTACTGTCTCATCATTATCTAAAGATTCATCACGTTTCTGCGCTGCGGTTTTTGATTTGGTCGCCATTGAAACCTTCCTGTTAATTGTTTTACATGCTTTTTTTGGGGAAGTTTTTTGATTGAACAGATGGATCCTTTCTTACTTTGTTACCACTCTCTGGCCATTTTTGTTTTATGTCCAGCTTTTAGAGTATTTTGAGGCACTTGTTCTTTAATACGATTGATAACATATTTCTCAAACGTAGAGTCGGCCTTACCTGTTCCCGGAACACTTAGTCGTGAACCATCAGACATTACGGGGAGATTAGCTGCAGAATGATACTGCTGTAGATGTGGATTAGTTTCTTTGAACTCATCTAAAACCGTATGTGACATACGGTGTTCTTCTATTTCGTTTGTATTTTTGTTAAAAAAATCATATGAAGGCATTAATATTCCAGTCCCATTTCTTGTGATACTCTGGCCATTTCATTCAAGGCCATTTCAGACAACCACTTAGGTTGCTCTCTACTATTTATCTTACCTTTCCATGACCACAGATGTTTTTTATTGTGGTAATAGTAGTTGTGATATGATTGTAGAGAAGAACCTTTTACTTTAACTTCATCGGGCATTGCTGGTGTTGGTTCAGTAAATACACCAATTGGTATATTTTTAGGTAAACAACTTTTCAACACACTCAGCAAAAGTGAAGCTTCGACCTTGTGTATTTTACCATAACGATAGGTATATTCTCTGCACAATTCATGTAACAAATTAGTCAACCAAACATAATTTGCATCAGATTGTCTCACCCAAATAGTTGATGGGTGATTGATATGAGTGGCAGAATAAAGAATGTTTTCACGTTTATCATTGAGAGTATACGTTATTCGTTTTCTGCCAGATGGCGATTTACCTTCAGTAACAGTACCATCAAGAAAACGGTGAGTAGTAGATAAAAGTTGAGCGTACTCAAGGATCATCTTAATACAATGTTTATCATTGTGCATTTCAGCACAAACAGAGGGATTACGGTCAAGGTAAAATATGTTCATAACATTCTAATTAATCCGATTGTGTCGATTGTCGTAAGCAAGATGTAATTAGCAAGCATACCAAAGGAACGCCTACTATAAGCACACCAAGCGTAAATAGCACAACCTGCAATCCAAACGGGGTACATGTAGAGAAGGGGAGGATTAGGCACGGTGACGGCCATAGTGATAGAACAACCAATAGATATAGCCCAAGCAAAGACCTCAAGACAAAAACGAAATTTATTGCTCTTGAAGTCATCTTTTATCCAACCAAAGGTTGATACCAGAATATCATTCATTACAATTTAGGAATTACAAATTCTTCTTTTGCTGGATTTTTTGCTGCTGCTTCTTTAAGCAGTTTAGTTTTTTTACTAATATCTTCTGGTGTAACCATAGTCATTACCAATTGTTGAAACAATGGATATGAATCTTTAACTTTCATAGTGCGAACACCACCAACAGATGCACCATCATTAAAGAAAATTGCACAGCCGCCGGCGGCAATTGGTGCAATTTCAACAACATGTTCTAGGTTGATGATAACTTTACAATTTTTTTCGAGTGAATCGACTTCAACAAACAAACTCATTTCATTCTCCTTTAGGTTCTTTAAATTTGGTTAACTTAGCTTGGATTTCTGATAATTGAGCATCAATCAACATTCTTTTCCAATAATTACGTTCTTGCGGGTCAATGAATGTAGCCAATACACGCTTATTGGCTTTTGTCATTTTAAAATTTTTATCAGGTTTCACTTTTTAATATCCTTATCACAGTCTTCTACACGAATTAAATACACAGTACCATTTGAATATGGTTGCACAAAGAAACACTCACCTTTAACTGACCATGTCAAATGGTTTTGAATTGAACCTTTAATCTCTTTAACTTCAGGTGGTTTCTTAACTACATCAACGAGATTGAAAATAACAAAACCCATGGCAGAAAAAACCAAAACAATTAGAATTCTAATTGCAATTTCAGTTGAATTAACTTTAAACCAATCTTTAAATGAATATAACATAATAACCTTTCACCAATGACGTATCACGCCGGCAATAATAAAACAGTTTGTGATAACATATGATAACACAACCACGAATCTAATGCAAGCAATTTTATCTGCTTCAGCGTCATTAGTACCACTTTTCTCACCAAGAGCCTTGGCAATTATCCGCCACATTACACAAAACCTTCCTCGGTTTGAGGTGCTGATTGTGGTTCTGCATCCGAGTGCTTGTACTCATAGATAGGTTTATCTGGAGGATCGTATGGGAAAGTCACAGGCACACGGGAATCTCTACTGGTGTAATAAGACTTGAACGGATTACCTTCTTCATCTTTATACCATTCCCAAAAGACCTTACCATCAATATTATAAGCTTCACCGTCTTTACTATCTTTAAACACCGTTGATAACCTTTTGTTTTGATAGTTTGGTGGTACACCATAATCATGTTCAACCCATTCATCGTCTTCACCTGTAAGAGGTGTTAGTGGTTTAAATGTTAACAGTTTAGTTAAGATACCAATAGCATATGGTGCTGAAAAACCTGAATGTCCTTCGTCAGCAAATACTTTAATCATATGCAAGATATGTTTACGCATCATAGCATTATATTCATCCGCATCAGTTAAACCAATACGGTTCAATTCATCTTCAGCATGTGAGAGCAATGTCATTCTTTAACCTTTTTATCATATAAGAATAGTTTCACATAATATTGAAACTCATTTGGACAATGGTCGGGGTTTGGTAACTTATGACCATACATCTCGACCATCTCATCATACAGTTTCAAAACTTCTTCGTCAGTCATTTAATCCCAAAGCGCCTGATAGTATTTACCAAACAAACGGAATCCGTTCTTGATTCTGTCTTCAACAATCTTCATGCCATCATAATCAGCTTTGTATGTATGGTCTTCATTCTCAATCATTGAGTACATAGTTGCTTTGCCATTTTCATCCCATGCACAGGCTTTTGTACCAGTACTCCAATGGCCTGAACGATATGCTTCTTGCCATTTATCATCGAGGTGATGTTCGAAAGCAAAAATCATTTCAGCCATTACCCAATCCCAACGTTTGAAATGATTTGCATCAACATCATATTCGTTTTCTTTTGGTGGTGCAAAAGTAGACTTCAATTCTTCTGGTACATCTTCATCATCAACAAGTGGTGCACCATGTTTTTTCTCTTGTAATTGTTTTAACATAGGCAAAGCAATCAGACCAAGAGTATGATCCATAGACCATGTATCCCAACGGTCAATCTTTACATAGTCAATCTTTGGATGAATTATATCCAAAACCTTGGCCATGAATTTACAAATGGGGTCTAAACGATTGATCCATTTATCGTAAGGTGCATTTGGTTTGTCTTCGTGATTATAAAACACATCATTGTCTTTTTCCCAAAAGCAAACAAACTCTAGGATATGATATGGCGAAAGCCAGTGATGGCGGTAATTGTTGACGTATACTTTCATGTTGCTCTCAATAATTCTTCATTTGTGTAAAGGTGTATCATGTACTTAGACGGGTTGTCCAGTACAGAAGATTGTAAATCACCAGGTCTCCTTGGCAAGACATTTACTTTAAAATCACAATTGTTTACCTTTTTATATGTGTCTACCATTTGTTTAACAGTCATACCAACACCATGTCCTAGATTTTGTAGGTTCATGGCAGGAGTTTCAATCGCTTGCCAAATTGCATGGCAAATTTCATTCACGTGTACGTAATCTCTTACAGGAGAACCATCACGTGTTTCATAGTCATCACCATACAAATTGAATTCGCCTGTTTCTTGTGCCTTCATAAGGTTGTAAAACAAACCATCTACATTAGTAGGAGGAATCCCGTCAGACCCAATAACATTATAAAATCTGAAGATAGTAAAGTCACACTGATGCTTCGCACAGAGTTCTTTTACGATATCTTCACCACATCGCTTTGAAAGAGCATATGGACTGACGGGATATTCTGCTGCACCGGTAGATGCAAAAATAAAATTATCGCTGGCAAAATCTTCTATTACGTTGATTGTGCCTTCAATATTGGTTTTGTAATAGGTTGTTGGCTTGGCCACGGATTCATTAACCCGTACCAAAGCAGCAAGATGAATGACACAATCAAACTTGACAGGCCAATGTGCAACGTCCAGTATATAATGCTCAAATATATTCCTAATGTCATGATTAACATAGTGACCATAATTAAGATCACAAAACACAGGATTTCCTTTAGCCAAATCGAAGCCATAGATTTCATATTCATTCTTCAATAACTTACAGAGGTGTTGACCAATATATCCATTACACCCTGTTATCAGTATCTTCTTCATCTTTGTAATCAATTTTATTGATGTATGATAGTTTCTTTTCTTCTGACCATGAACTCATAAAGTGATTGTCTTTTTCAAACAACTCTAAATATTCTTTCTTTGATAACTCACGAATAGAAGAAATGTTTTCAGCAATATGTTCTTGTGAAAATTCACAAAATTTATCATTGCCAATTTCACATGTGTGTTCATCAGCAGCATGACTTTCTTCTTTTGCTTCGATTACGTAACGCATACGAAACATAGAGATTGCTTCAACCAAATATAATTTCTTTTCCATATTTTTCTCCAGACTTTCAATAGTACGTTGTACATCAGAATCACGCATTATTTATTCTCCAACTGCTTAACAAAATCCAATAATAATTTATGGTGTTTACCACCATGCCAATGTGGTTTCATCCACGAATACATATCATACCAAAATTTCTCACTCTCAGGATGGCAACCAATCAATCCTATATTGTCTTTGATAACTGCCATTGCATCACCATTCGGGTATGTTGATATTATATCACAATCACCAGTGATAGCGCAACCATCATAGAAAAACATTTTTTCTTTGTTGTTTTTCCACAACACATCCATAGCCTTTGGGTGTGGCCGTCTGGTATCTGTATTGGGCCTAGTAATATATTGTGTTATATCTAAATCACTAAAATTGAAATAGTGTTTACCTGCCCAATATGCACCCATACAAATACCAAGATACTTGCCACCATTACTTACAAAATCTTTTACTCTTTGTTTATCGTATATGAAAAGATTTTCAAAAGTTGATGCATCACCAATGCCACCAGGAATGGCAACAATATCAACATCATTAAAGAAACCATCTTCCATCCCATTCTTACTAAAAATTTTAAAACTATATTCAGAACCAAGTGACTGCATTATACCATTGCAACTCTGAACTGAACATTTTGGATCAGCAACAAAGAGAGCGATTGTAGATTTCATATTATTTGGTTCGATTTCGCAATTTCATTCCAACCCAAGTACCACAAAAAGCACCAAGACATGCAGGAATTAATAACATATGATTGCTTGTATAATTTACAACGGCTATGGCTGCAATAAAAAACACAACCACAGACCATCCACTAGCCTTTAGTGTTTCATTGTTATTAATTGATTTTAAATAAAATGTATAAAATACATCTGTAAAAAATAATGCAAAAAAAGTTATAGCAATATCAATCATTTAAACTTCTACGTATTGCAATTTAAAATCATCTGCTTGACCTTCGTAGTTAATATATCCACGTGGGTTACAAACAATACGAGTAGAACCAATCATATAATCAAAGTTGTGGTGAGTATGTCCATGTGTCCACACTTTGATTTGTGGTCGGTCTAGGATAAACTCAGACAAATCGGAACTGTATGCACCGTTCACCATCACATCATTTTCATATTGTGGTTTTGTAGACAACTTGCTTGGTGCATGATGACCAACAACCACAATCTTTTCATTAGGCAATCCAGAACAAACTTCATCAATCAATTTCAGCATTGCTTTATGTTCAATCACAGATTTTTCTGGAGAAAATTTAGCAGGTCGAGTCTTGAAAATTGGTTTATCTTCATCATCAAAAGATTTATAATTCACAACTTCACTAGAATCTTCAATGATACGATAGTCATTCATATAGCTCTTAATGCCATACAAGGTGTTAGGGTCTTCTTTGTTCATATCAGTCCAAAGAGTACCTGCAATAAAGGTCACATCACCAAATGTAACGAATTCTTTTTCCATTACGTGGATGTTAGTCAAATCAGCCAATGCAACTTTCAATTGGTCGTAAGACTTAGAAAAGTCACCATGATAGTGCTCATGGTTACCCATAATGTAAATCACATTCTTAAACTCAGCAGACACCTGTTCAAAAAATGTCATCCAGTTTTCACTACGGGTAGATTCTTTAAGGGCCAAATCTTTGGCAACACAAATATCACCAGACAATACCAACAAATCGGCATTTTCTGTATTCTTCAACTCTAGACGACCAAATTCTAGGTGTAGGTCGGAGCAAACAGCAAACTTCATTTTAAGCCTCTTTAATTTTCATTCGTTGACTAAAGGTCATCATCCATTCCTTTACGATATCACGTGATTCGTATCGGTCTAATCCAAATTCTGTACGCACATAATTTGGACTCTCAAACATATTACAAATACCAGACTCTCTCAGATTATCTAGGTACTCAAAAATTTCATCTTTATTCATTCTGATTCTGGTTTGTTATTGAGTAATTTTTCAATTGCGGATTCTTGTAGGCCTTCACTGACAACCTTTAGGTTTTCTTCCCATAAGAGTTCACATATTTTTTTATTGTTTGTGAGTGAATGACATTCTTTCATATATTGTTTTTTTCCTAAAAATTCTGATGTATCATTGTTCGATATAGATACAGTGCCGTGAGTAAATACGACAAAACAAAAGCAAGCCACCGCCCCGGCAATTAGATATTGCCAATAGGCAACAAGAATTGTACCAACAATAAGCACCGCAACAACCAAAAGAATAATGTGTTCTAGGGTTGATTGCGATACATTGAGGTATGCTAACATTTGTTCGTACATATTAATTACGGTCTTTTAGGATTACAATGAACATTCACAGCAGTTAACACACGACCAAACTCGGTACGTTGTGTAACATATTCAACAAAAGGTCTCATGCCGACAGTGTAACATTGCTCAGAGGCAGAAATTACTTCTGTTCTAGTTAATGCACGTGCTTCGAATTCAGGAATCTGTCCATAACCTTTTGTTATTTCATTTTGAACAGGGTCTTTAATTGGTGACGATTTACTATCAACATCCCGAACAGGCGCATAACCCATACGAGGTGTTGATGAGCATGCTGCCACTACCAATACGATTGGTACTAACAATAGTGCTTTCATTTTTTACCAGTCTCTTTCAGATACTTCAAATGTTGTATCAATCGAACCATCAGGATTATGTGTGATTGTGGCACCAACTTCAATGTCTTCATCACCAAAAGAATGGTTACCAAATTCTTCTTCTAATGCAACATTCAAAGTGTATGCAGCATTTTTAAACAAGTCACCATCACTATCAAGCCGGCAACGTGATACCAATGCATTGACCAAAATCATTTCTTCTTGAGTAAGAAGCAAACGATACATTTTAACACTATTTTTATATTTCAATTTTTTCATATTACCACCATGAATTATAATAAACCGTTTTACCCTCTTTCAAGGATATACGGCACTTTTGTATAAACATCAAATCTTCTTTCAAAGATTCAAGGTCGGGAGGGTTATCACCAAAGAAAAACCCTTGCGTTTGCGGAAGACTTTCATTTAGCAAATCATTTTGCAATTGATCCAAATCTTCCACGGTAAGTTGAACAGGTACACAATTGAAACTCTCTTTTGTACCGCCTTTAGCACGATACAATTGTTCCATCCAACCATGAAGGTCGTGGTGTTTGCGCCAGTACTGCAATTCTTCATTTTCAGAATCTTGTGCAATTGTAAACTGGTCAATAGATTTTTCTTTTGACACAGCGAAAGCATACATATCGAGACCCATTTTTTAACCTTTTAATTTAGCAGCAACTAATTCTTTTTCAACCGACTCTGTAAAAGAGTTATCGGATTTTTGTACTTCAATTCCACTTGGTGATGGCGTCTTGGCTTTACCAATGTATCGACCTTCAGCATTGAACTCGGTGAAGTTAAGCAACTGATAACCAGTCACAGCACGGCCAGTTTTGTGAACTCGCACAATGCCGCCATCTTTACGAATATTGTAAATGTTGGTGGACAATCGATATAGAACCGATTCTTGGTCCGTGTCTTTAAACACATCACGGATTTCTGTGGGTGACACCGGTTTGCCAGATAGCAAAACAACGGTGATTTTTTCGTGGCGATTTGGTTTGCCTTTGCGAACTGTATTCATAATATATTTCCTTTTCGATTCAATTTATACAATTATAACGGATAACGGACTGGTTGGCAAGCATTATCATGCTGACTGTTGTTCCGTTGCAACAACTTCCGGTGCTGCTGTGTTGGCAGGACTTTCAACCGAACTATCAACTTTAGAATAGAGGTCTAGGAATGCCATCTTAGTGTCCTCATCAAAACGATTCACACATAGGCGAATTGCTTTCATGCGGTCATTGTAGATATCATATGCCTTGGCAATGTGAACCAAACGGCGAGTGGAGATAATCTCATCGATACCACCATTATTATACGTTTGGCGAACCACATCAGCCCATGTACACAAATAGTCTACAAACTTTTCATCCTTAATAAGAGGTGTAAGAATTTTCTTCTCAGTCTTCATGTCGGGATATTCCTGTTCTACCGTAATTGGAAATCTTTCCAAGAAAGCATCATCAAGAATTTGGGAGAGATAACGGCCTTCATCTGAACCTTTACCTTTTGTATTGGCAGTAGCAATTACATTAAAACCATTGGCGGGATAAATCACTTCGCCTGTCTTCTTATTGTAATATGGTTTACCTTCTAAAATGCCTTGTAAACACATTAACTTATTGGATCCACGGTCAACTTCATCTATCAAACAAATTGCACCTTTCTTCATTGCTTGAATAACAGGACCATCTTTGTATGCCGTATTGCCATTAATCAACTGATAACCACCAAGCAAATCGGTTTCATCAGTTTCAATAGAGATATTAATACGAATACATTCACGATTCAATACGGCACATACTTGCTCGACCATGAGAGTCTTGCCGTTGCCAGATAAACCAGTAATAAAGATAGGATAGAACATCCTAGATTTTACAATACCTGTTAGGTCTTTAAAGAAACCAAAAGGCACATAATCGGGATATTTTGCAGGGATTGCTGCATCAGATTCATCGACCAATTTAGGTTGGCGTAGAGATACGACTTGGCCATAATCAACAAGTTCAGGAGTTTTTTCATTTGTAGTTTGTTTCACAGGAATTCCAGAGAATGGTACACGATATTGACCACGGTCAGCACGAAAATCAGACTTGGTAACCAACCAATAAGGATAGGGTACGCCAGATTCTGATACCACACGATTGATATCTTCACGACTTACAATAGCTTCCGAACCAAATTTGGATTCACAAGCAGTAACGAAAGCTAAAGCATTCTTATTCATTTAAAACCTTTCATAATATAAATTCAAACGGCTACATACCGTATTATACAGACTTGCCGTTTCAATGGCAAGCCGTATATCAACCGCAAATGGTATACTCAGCCAAGTTAGCCCAATTCTTACCAGCACTCTTACGAATCTTGGTAACTTGAATAAGAGTCCGTAAGGACATTTCTTTGACTGAATCTTTAAGGTGGTCAATCAAATCCATAGCATCTTGTTTGTGCTTCTTATCAAATTCTGGCATAAACTCACCGGAATCTAACAGGAAACGCATACGTTCAACCTTTTGCTCTGTAGACATTGACAAGTCAACTGCCATAGAACGGGAAATAATTGCTTGGTCTAAAGTGGCAGAAGACAAATTAGAGATAAAAACCACACGACCTTTAAACTCAAAGGATTGTGGCAAGTCTTCATCTTTAAGGTCAGCACGCCATGAAATGATACGGCGAGAGTAGGAATCCAACGCACCTTTTAACAGGTTGAGGGAGACTGGATCACGCAACACCGAATCACAATCATCAAATACCACAACTGAAGAACGGTTTTCATACAATGTACGGTACAATCCTTTTGGTGTAGAATAACCCTTGATAACAAGGTAAGAATTAGCCGGCATTTTCTCACCAACGGAGAATTCTTCGAGCAATGATACATCACGGAGACCAGCATCATTCAAGGCCTTGGTGATGGTAAAGGACTTACCAAGACCACCAGGACCAGTCACCACAACGGATGCTTGTTCGCCTTTGCACAACATATTAACCATGTCGGTAACGAATCCAAAGCGCTCATTGATAGTAAAACGGGATTCTACTACTGGCATTGGCACTTTGGCCGATGCAATAGGAGTGATTCCTAGGTTGTGCATAGCAATGCGCTTGGCGGTCATACGAACACCGGTTTTTGGTACACCACGTGGCATAAAAAGTCCTTTTCTTGATTCAATATAGAGTATTATACAGGAACCTTACCACTTGGCAAGCATACTGTATAATACTCCACTTTTTTGGTGGAGTATTGTGTTGTATTAATCCAACAGTACCATGTATTCCTGCGGGAAGAATTTACGGAACCAGTCTAGACCTTTGCGAACGGTTTTATAATCTCCAGCCATCTCCGCACCACGTATGGAATCGTATACAGCGACCGCTTCAGGTACCAACATAACGCCTTCACCAGAAAATGGGTTCTTAATAAGGACAGGTTCTGAGTCCAAAATCATACAATCAAAAGGTAATTTCATTTTAAATTCTCCAAAATTTCACGAGCCATATCAGTATCATCACATTTATCAAACATAGCAGCCACAATCATATCACGAACTACAGCAACTTCGGGGTCTTTGCAAAACATCTTGGCTTGTTCTGGTGTACAAGACCATAACAAATCCGCAATTTTAACTTGTCTCTTACTGAAGCCTTCAATACGAATCATCGAATCCGCCAAAATCACCATAATCTTCATTGGTGCCAAAACCGGCGGATGCCAATGCTTCAGCATCCGATTCATGGTCAAAACCAGAATCATCAAAGAATAACTTTTCTTCAATATCTAATACAACTTTAATTGGAATGCCAAATGAATTGGCAACTTCTTCTGGCGTATGACCATCAATCAACATTTGTTCAATATCTACTGACATTTCTTTTACTTTACCCATGTTATTCCTCCAAAGAATCAAGTGCTTCACATATGCAGCTATCAGCCACACTCATAAGGGATTCTAAACTAATATCACCCTCTTGGCAAGCATCATGGTACACATCCGACAATAACTTCTGCGCCTGTTGTAATTTTGCAACAATTTCTTGGTCACTCATGAATTTTCTCCTAATAGATATTTGTTTGAAATAACCTTGAAGGTCATTCCACCATTGATTTCCTTGAATACAATGCCTTCACGTTCAGGTCCTGTAATATCTCCCATCACAGATTTTGCTTCCGCAAAACTCAACAACCCCTCAATGCCACCAGCACCAGCCAATTCATAGTCCTCAACCATAACAGGAACGTGAAGTAAACCCATCATTTTAATCAAGGTCTGACGTTTATTTGGTGTCACATAAAACCCACCAGAAATATTGTATACATCAAACACACGGAACTCAGGCTTTGACAGCTTGTAGATATTACCCTGGATACCAGGACCAATCAATTCACCTTGAATAGCAAAATCAGTACCAACAACTGTCCGCATTTTTTCTTCAATACCATCACGGCGAGCAACTTGCCAGAACGTATTTTCTACAGTTTCTTTCAGGTCAAGATTACGTGAGCATACACCAAACTCTCCATCAAGTAAATAACAAGTCATTGAACTGCCTTCTAGCTTTTCAGTAACTTCAAACTTCATACCCGCTTCACTAGCAGAAATTACCTCTTGTACAAGGTTCTGCACCCGTTCTTGATCGGTCTTTGGAATCAATGAAGGTAAGTTACCTTTCGCCATGCCAGCCAATTGGGCGTTCATTGGACGTTCCCATTTGATAACACCTAGATATTCCGACACATCGGCACCTTCACCAAATGAATGTGTTTCTGGAATCACTTGGTCTAGATTCAACAACAGACCTTGAGACAATTGACCACGTAGCTTTACAGTACGCAAGCGTTCACCTTTGATGCCTTCAAATTCCCTAGGTTCTTTGCCTTTGCTTAAAAATGGTGCTAACTTAGTAGGAATCCATGAGTCAATTTCGCAATAGACTGCACGATCACCAACGTTGAATTCACCTTTTTTAACAACAACTTTCCATCCGCCAATCGTGGCACATTCAATTGCATCTGCACCATTGATAGGATCAATTGCATCAATTTTACGAATAACAGCCATTTTACGCATTTTATATTTCCAAAAATTTATTTGTTGTGTTTATTAGTCCATTCTACACCACGTAGAAAAGCTTCACGTTCTAATCGGTTGTAATGTGTCTTTGCAACGGTGTTTTCATAGATATCAAATTTCTTTGCATCACGCTTACGGGTTGAAACTGCGCCATGTGACCGTGGGCCACGAAACATCACATAATACTTGGTGAAGTCAATTTGTTGTTTCAACAATTCATAGAATTCGAATGGTACTGCTTTGTAAACAGAACTATAACCACCTGGAGATTTGAAAGTCTTCAAAGTCTCTTGCATCTTAATATCTTTTGCTTTGTAATAATCAACTCTCATCATCTATCTCCGAATAATCCATATCTCTATAAACACCAACAATACGTTCTGTTGGAACATATCGTTTCACCGTTTCTACAAGGTCTTGCAGGTCTTCAGCACCAAACAAACGCTTGTCACCATTTTCAAACAAAACCAAATAGATATTGTATGTAATGTCACTCATTACCAACTCCTAACATTAAGTACTTCAATTTCAACAAATTCATCCTCAATATCATCTGGTATTTGCTTTTCGATGGTATTGGCAAAAGACACAGCGGCATCATTATTATCAAATGCCTTCAAATTGACCCAACCATTCTCAGGTCCAAAACTCTTAACGATATAAACTTCCATTATGCGTAACTTTCTTCGTAATTATCACCAGTATCGATTTCAATGAAACCGATTTTAATCAAGCCATCATCGCCTGAGGTTACAAAATCTTCCTCAAACTCAATGAAATTGCCGCCATTTACATAATTGTTTGGTTCACCAAGGTCAATATCTTTAGCTAGAATACAACCAATAGAACCGGCATCCACACCATATTCGTTACCTGTTTGGTCAAAGTATACACCATCACCAAACTTGGTTGAATGTAAAGCAAAGCGCCGACCATCTTTTAGTGTAAACTCACCATTGAGCATGGTTCTGCCTTTGATAGTCAATTCGCAAACCTCATCCCATTCATTATGCAACACATAGCAGAGGTCGCCAACATAATACAAACCAGATTTAAACATCACAATTCTCCATTTCTTTTCATGTATTCAAAAGCTTCTCTAGCTTCTGAATTAAATTCATAACAACCAACAGTTTCTTCGCTAAGCAAATTCATAATGTAATAGCGGTCATTAAGATAAACAATGCGCCACATTATGCAGCCACCATCATAACTGTTGGATACTTTACAAAGCCTGTAGTATCTTTTTTGGCTTTACCTTTGGCATACAAACCAACGATAACACCTTTTGGATCAAGAAAGCGTAAATCACTTTCATCACCATTAAACACAGGACGGCCGAGATAGGTTTCTGGCATCGGCAGGGTTTTCTTGATACCGAATACAGTAGCAATATTGTAACCTTGCTCGATAGCACGGATTACATCCTCATAATTACCATCTTTATCGGAGAAGGTAAGAGAATAATTGGCAATACCTTTTATCTTACGACCAAGAATGGCGGTGTAATCATAGAATTGGATATCAGGGAAGCATTCGAACACGTTTTGGCCTGGAATCATGTCATACTTTTCCCATGCCAAGTCGGATGTGCCGTTCAGGCGGAATACAGGAATCAAACCAACTTTGGCCGCCTGCTTGATACCTAATTCGATATCTTTCTTTAATGCAAGCATAAAGTCTTGGCGCTGTTCAAAGAACATTTTGGTTTTGCGAATACGTGCTTGCTGAATGACATTGGTGAATTCACCACGTTTGAACATACCGCCACGACCAGCAAGGTTGAGACAAGCGATTTTGCAACCGATGGTCGCTTTGGCGCATACATTGTAACC
>Ga0209084_1000238_pt1 | contig 53227 bp, 53 predicted proteins | sample C_130820_MF_Meta_FD_187309 | JGI IMG/M metagenome (GOLD analysis project Ga0209084, IMG submission 187309) | Freshwater microbial communities from Lake Croche, Canada to study carbon cycling - C_130820_MF_MetaG (SPAdes) (version 2) | ecosystem: Environmental > Aquatic > Freshwater > Lake...
CAGGGAATCCTTCAATAACTATAGTAAATGGTTTTACTGTTTTAACATTTATCTCTTCTGGAACAGTTAACTTTAGTGGAAGTAGTAAAAATATAGGGTATATTGTAGTTGGTGGTGGTGGAGCTGGTGGAGGTGGATATCCCACGTCAAATACTGGAAGTGGTGGAGGTGGTGGTGGCGGTGTTACTTATGTTTCATCAAACAGTTATTCTATTTCTCCAAATAATTATACAATAACGATTGGAACTGGTGGAATAGGAGCGAGTAATGCGAGTGGTGGTGCTGGTGTAGTAAGTTCAATTGTTGGTAGTTCTGTAAATATTACAGCGGCTGGAGGTGGTGGCGGACAATTAGGAACAGCCCCAGGGGGTGCTGGCCCTGGACAAGGTGGACTGGCTGGTTCAGGTGGAGGAGATGGTGGAATAGGTTATAACGCAGGTAATCCCGTTGATGGATTTGGTAATGGAAAAAATGGAACAACTATTACAACAAACTATGGAACCACTTTATTAGTTTCTAGTGGAGGTTCGGGTGGAAACGCAAATCACTACGGTTATCCAGGAAGTTACAGTGGTGGTGGGGTTTATCCATTAACAGGCGGTGCAAATGGAAATGGCGTTACAGCAACTTATTATGGTTGTGGTGGTGGTGCGAGTTCTGGAGATGGAAGAGCACAGACTGGCGGTGCACGCACAGGAGGTAATGGTGCGCCAGGTGTTGTTATTATTTGGTTTTCAAGTTAAAAACAAACTATACGAAATGAGTGATGTGCAAATAAGGCAATAGATTACTACCGAAGTTTTATCAACGCACCCGGAATTAGCTAAAATTTTTTCTTTTTTTTCTGCTTCTTTTGCTGATTCTTTTGCTGCTTCTTTTTCTTTTGCTTTTGCTTTTTTATCAGAACATTCCCAGGTTTTGTCTTTATAATCGCTGTCATCTTCTTCATCCCGTCTATACCAAATTTCATCTTCATAAATAACAGTCAAACAATGTTTTCCAAATGGTTTTTTTTCATTGGATTTTTTTGTATTTTCTATTTTTTCTATTTTTTTTGTTTGGATTTCTTTTTGAATTAGACTTGGGTTTAGTTCTAAATCTATGAAAAATCCCCACTCTTCGTCAAGCATTTTTGCTTTTAAATAATGTTAGATTAAAATAATGTGTTTATATTCTAATCTAAATCAATTTTTTTGCTTTTTGAGAGATATTTCTTTTATGGTATTGACGAGCCCTTACATAAGCTGCGTAAACACCCTTTTTGCTTATCTTGCATGTATTCTTTTTGCAAATAGGATAGGATTTTTTAGGGCCTAAAAAGCATTTTTTACCGCATTTTTTTAACATAACGGTTCTTTGATGTGTGCTTGGTTTTTCATTTTTCCAACCTCTCCAAGGAACATTTCTGCGAGTTTTTGAAGTCATTATAAATTAACGCAATATATTAAAAATGTGAGAAATAAGATAAAATAAAATAATAATTAATATATTAATATAATATGCATTTTAATTTGGAAGATGATGAGGAACTTGAATTAGCTATAAATGAATTGGTTGGCGAAGATATTGAGACTGGGTTTGTAACTGTAGTAAAAAAGAGTAATTCCGTAGAACTAGCAAGAGAGAAGGAAATAAAAAAGGAAAATAAAAAGGAAAAGCGAAAGAGTTTTCACAGTGATGATGAAAATAATTATGGCGATAGCAATAGTGATTTAAGTGATACTGAAAGTTATGAGGAAGTTGAAGACATTGATGAAAATGAAAATATAAGTGGATATGAGTCGGATGGTGGAAAGCGTTCAAATAAAAAGAAGGGGTTGCATTTTGTTAAAGTTGAAAATAAGGTTGTTTATTATAAAAAACTCAAATATATAGAAGTTGAGAAAAGCATTGATAAATATTATACAAATATGAATGAAAAATATTCATCGGCTTTTGATATTTTGGCGTGCTACTTAAAAGGGCATAAAATTATTTATATGGAATCCAAGAATTTTTGTGAGAGTAAATTAAATTTATTAATGATGCCTGCTATTTTACTATCAACTGCTGCGACGGTTGTTGCGGCGGTTGTTCAAAACATGAGTTGGGGGGCTTATTTATTATCAGGGATTAATGCATTTATTGCATTTTTATTAGCTCTTGTAAATTATTTTAAACTAGATGCTGCGTCAGAGGCACATAAAATATCAGCACATCAATATGATAAATTGCAATCATCGGTAGAATTTACTTCTGGTTCGGTTTTATTATTCAGAGATTTTAATAATACAGAGGCTGAAATTCAAAAAACAGAAGCTGATATAGATTTGGATAAACAAATAGAAGAATTAAAAAAGGATATATATAAAAAAGTTATGGAAGTAAACGAACAAAAGTCTTTATTAAAAGTTTGTAATAAAAACGGTGAAGCAAATCCAACCGGAGTCTTACATAATAAATTTAAATTAGAACATAATATTAATTTAATTGATATTTATAATGAAAAAGTGGAACAATTGAAATTAGAAAAGATAAAAAGTATAGAAGATAAAAAACGACAACTAATAAATAAGTCAAAAATAAACTTGGAGGTTGAGTTGATGAAAAAATTGGAGGATGTCGAGAAAAAGATTGCAGAGATAAAGGAAACGAATCAATTTTTGATACCGAATGTTATTCGTTTGTGGTTTCCAATTATCTATAACACCAATGTGTTTTCTATTATTAAAAGGATATATGATTATAAGAGAAAGAAGATTACAAGCTTGAAGAATATAAAGAATGAAATAAGATATAATAGAGCCATGTTGTCGGCTCTAACAGAAGAATCAACGAATAAGAATGCAGTGGATATAAAAAATCGTAGAGATATTTTGGCGGAACTGTTTGATGATAAAAAGGATATTACGAGAGATGTATTATTATTAAAATCAGCATTTTCAGTAATTGACCAAATGTTTCATCAAGAAATTGAGAATGCGCAGATAATTAAAAGTAAATGGTGTTGGTCATTGTTGTTTAATGCATTTGGTTATAATCTTAATTTGAGGCCGCCGGATTCTTTAAATACTTTTATAGAAGAATTAATGGACCCATTTAAAGAGTTTGATAAACGAGTCAGACCTACAGTTATGCATCGCATCGCATCAGTTGGCTGTTGTGGCAAAACAAGTGATGTTGTTGAGTAAAATTTTTAATTTATTAATCTACTCATATAATAAGACTATATTATATGAATTTTGACCTTGATATTGATAACTATGATGATGAAGATTTAGAATCTTTCTTTGGACTTTTAAAGGGATATACTGAAGCTGATATTGCTTCCAAAGAAACTATGATGAGAGAAAAAATACTTGGAACTGTTCTTGACCGTTCTTTTCAAAATAAATTATTTATATTTTTAGATGAAGCAAAACGTATATTAATACAAAATCTTAAAAGAAACCCCATCTTGAATGGTGATGGTTCTAATTTTGTTATTGACCGACCGCCTCAACAAATTCCCAATCTTGTTCAACCTATTAATACTTTCCCCACTGAAACTGCTCCCGGTATTTTAAATAAGTTACGCAGAAGAACTCGTCTTGTCACTTTGGCCATGAACACTTTATTTCGCGATTGTAATAGTGTGTCTTCATCCGACTGTCTTTTTACATTATCATATACTTTAAAAAACGTTGTAAGTATACGTTTATTATCTGTTGAGCTTCCTGAAAGTATTTTTCTTATTTCTAATTGCATCATGTCTAATTCAATGTATATATGGGTTCCTGCAATTAGTGAAACAGGCTCTATTATTACTATTCCAGATGGTTGCTATGATGCTACAACTATGCAGAATATTTTAGAGCTTTCTATTAATGATGCACTCGGGGTAGATTATTTTAAGGTTGTTATTGACCCTATTTCAAAAAAAACTACTATTTATAACACAAAAGATTATGAATTTGATTTAACATTGTATGAAGATAACAATAATTTTCCGTTCTCTCAAAGTCTTGGATGGATATTAGGATATCGTCAAGCGTGTTATGACAGCGGTATTTCTTATACGTCGGATGGGTTGTTTTTTTCCACTCCAACTGATTATTTATTTTTTGTATTAAATGATTATTATATTTATAATTCGTCTAATTTGATAGCAATGTTTCGTGAAAGTTACCTTGAAAAAAACATTCTTGCAAAAATACCTTATTCTAATACAAGTTTTAAGGTTTTATTCAATGGTGCTGATGAAGTTTTGTCTCCAAAAAGAGAGTATTTTGGCCCAATTGATATCAAGAAACTTGGGCTTCAACTTTTAAATAAATATGGCCAAGTTGTTCATTTAAATTTTATGGATTTTTCTTTTACTTTGGAGGTTGAAGTAATTTATGACATCTAAAGCAACCTTTTTGAGAGAAGGCTCGCTTCTTTAAATTAGGAAGTTGTTTATTTACTTAACTTATTTATAAAATAAAATAATTTTTGAATAAAGAAAAATGGAAAGTTCTTGTCAATTAGCTCATCATAAGAGACTGTTCCAAACCAAATGCTAGTAAATAAAGGAATATAACAAATTGCATCTTCAATATCTTGTTCATATTCCAAAAATGAATAATTTTTTACTCCATTTTCCAAAAGCTTTTTGTAATAATAATTTTTAAATATGGGATAGTACAAATCTAAATTTCCAATATGAAAACTTTCAATTACAAAAAATATAAAATCTTGCACACCTTTACCAATAACACAATGTTGCCAGTCTAAAAAATGCGGATTATAGTTATTATTAATATCATAGAACAAGTTTGGTGATTTTACATCTCCATGTACGAGCGTTTGATTTTGCTTACTCAATCTTTCTTGTATGTTTGAAAAATCATTAATTACTTGTTCGCATTTATTAATTTGTTCAATTGACAAAATTGATTGCCATTTATCTTTGAATGTTGGCCATTTTATTTGAATATATTCTTTAAAAAACGGACAGAATTTACTATTTTTATTTGTTTTTAATTCTGGGAACATTTTTTGCAATGGTTTATTCCAAAATTTAGAATGGTATTTGGACATACTTTCAATAATTTTCAATGATATATTCAAATCTACTTCATTCAAATCCAAATTTAATACAAATTTTGAGTCGCGATAATTCAAATTTTCTAACAATATGCCACAATTTTCATAGCAATCATCTTTAACAATGCATATAAATTCTGGCACTTCAATATTAATAAATGGTGAAATTACGCTATAAAAATAGTATTCGCGCTCATAAAGTTCCAAGTTTTTTGCCATATTAGAAAGATTTGTAATGTGTTTATTTTCCAACTTAAAGACACATTGCTTCTTTAAATCGTTTTTTAAAACAATTGTAACTGATATTACATCTGCAATATTCCCACCTTTCAATTTTTGTTTGTCAAATATGATGTCACTTACTTGTTGCGACAATTTAAGGTTAAGACTATTTTTAATAAATTTTTTCAAGTTTTCAGTTGTTGTCTTGTTATTTGATGTTGATGATATAAGTTTATCTATATTAAAATTTGTGTAATTTGGAATGGATATATCAACACCATAGTTCATAATTTCGTTACCCTCGTATATGGTTTCAATTCCTACCAGAAATTTTGGATTTGATGATTTTGCGCTTAAAATACCAGTTTTGGAGTCTTCAAATATAAAACATTTTGAGTTGTCTATTTTTCCATATTTTTCCATTGCAGTTAAGTAAGGTTCTGGGTGTGGTTTACTATTTTTACAATCCGTATTGGAAACAATAAAATCTATATACTTGTCTAACTTTGTGTATTTTACTACTTCTTCCGCAACTTTACGGTTACAATTTGTTACAATACAGCATTTATGTCCAGCCTTTTTAATTTGTTGCATAATTCTAAATGCACCATCAACAATATTTATTTTTTCAATATATTGCAAAAATAAGGCATCCTTGGTATCGGCTAATTCTTGTAAATTAACATTTATTCCTGATATAAGTGCGGACGACACATATTTATCGTTATTTCCCTGTATATAATTTTTGAATAATTCTTCCGTCAAGGTAATATTGTATTTATTTAATATCTCACTCCATACTTTGAAATAAATGTCGTCCGTATTTACCAAAGTTCCATCTAAATCAAATAAAAATGCATGAGTACGCTCTATATACTCACTTAGTTCTCTTGGGGTTCCTAACGAAAATACACAAACGGGATTTAATTTTAATCCAATAAACGGCTCGTTTTCTTTTATCATTTCTGCTATTACACACGACGTATAACATTCTCCATTGAACGTTATTTTTTCTTCTAATATCTTTTTGCAAAATTTTTTTAACTTCACTATGTCTTGAAATGCATAACATCCGGTATTTGCATTATTTGATATTTTCACTTTTTCTGCAATATCAATTATTGTCGGGTGTTCATTTATATTGTTATTTGTTTCCAACTTGATATAAGAATAAATGTGCTGTTCTCCAATTTTTTCTGTGTAAAAAACTGCATTTGAGATGTCTTCATTTCTAAACATGTTTAAAATATCTTCTGTATAAAAAGTATCACAGTCTAAAACAACACATTTACGACGTGTCGTCGCTCTTAATCCACCTTTTAATATATGTTCTAGTCCAATATAAAGAGTTTCAGCCGCACCCAACGTGTCTTTTTCTAGTTTGATTAGACTTATATTTGTATTTTTATAGTATTTTCCTAAAATAAATTTTGAAAATTCTACGTCATCTGCATCTAGACATTTGTTGTAAATTATAATAACCTTATCTTCATTTTCTCCTCTAATGTTTAAGTTATCTATTACACATTCAATCATAGTTTTATTAAACACTGGTATTAGTGCCTTTGGCTTGATATATCCTTCTTTTAAAAATCTTTCACCTTTTCCACCTAGAGGTATAATAATATTCATTATTCTATTTAATATTATTATTTCTCACTTAAAACGCCTATTTTTTTTTTAAATATACACACTTTTAATAAAATTTTATTATGGTAAGGACTTGCAAAACTATATACTTATCTTGCGTTAAAACTAAAAATAAAAATAATATTTTACATATATATATGTTTGATGATATAAATGATGTGTGTATAATAATTACTGGGTTAATTATTCCAGGTTATATTAATGAATTAATAAACACTTATAAAAATATTAAAAATAAAATAATTTCAACGTGGATTGATCAAGATTCTTCTTTAATTAACACCTTGCGTGAAAATGGGTTTATTATTTTATTGAATGATTATCCCCAAAGAAAATCAACATTTAATTTTCAGTTTACGCAAATGAAATTTGGAATCTTAAAAGCAAAAGAATTAGGATTTAAATATGTATTAAGATTTAGAACGGACACGTATATCAAACGGTTTAATTATGGAAACGATAATATTAAATTAATAAAAGACATTTATAGTGTAAATAATGACAATATACCTTCTAACATAGAATTAAAAAACAATAATGATAAATTGTTACAATTCATTAACTGCACCAAAAATTTGTATAATAAAATAACCTTTATATGCGGAGAATTATGTCATAATATAAATATACATCCATCTGAATTAATATCTTTTGGACCTGTAGACGAACTTCTTTTAATAGTTTGTGATAATGAATCTAATTTTGATGGCATGTGGGAAAAAGTGTATTTAGACCAATATTTTAAAAAATCATCAACAACAATTAGTGAATATAAAAGTAGAATAAATTCTTGCATAATTGAGTGTGTTAATAATAATATTGATTTTTTTTGGGATAGGTCAATTCACAATTTTCAAGGTAAATTTTTTATTAATGATTATTTAATTAACACTCAAATTCGCCACCATAAATTTATTATTTATTAAATAATTATATAATTATATATTACACAGTTATTTACTATTTTTGTTAAATACGTACATTAATGCGGGGTGTTGTTGGTTATCCTTCTTTTACACTTTTTTCATTTTAAACGAGAAAAAGTCTAATAATATTTCTCTTTTTTCACTCAATAAAATAATAGCTTAACTTATAAAATTATTTCTACCTCTTTATTTAGGTTTTTTAGTTGAATAAATACTTCATTTACATAATAGCCATTTTTTAATATTACAACACATTTCTTGTTAATTATAATAGAAGGATGGAAAACCTGTAAATTATACCCGTACAAATATTTTCCTTCTTTATCTTTGCTATTGTCCAGTATTCCTTTAATTTTTTTAGAAAATGCACCCATTGCTAATAGAATTTGAGTGTTGTAAGAAGCTGAAAAAATATATACATCTTTTGTCGTTGAATCTATAACATCATTGCATTCCTTTATAAAAGTTTTGTAATAATCTAATGTATTGAAGAACGAATCAAAATAATTTTGCACACAAAATTCTTTTACTGGAATTAAAATTGGCAAAGATGATTTTTTACAATGATATAATGTACTATGATTTTCATAATCTATTATGTTAATTATATCAAAATTATTTGTTTTTAACAAGTATGTAATATTTTCTTTGTTCAAAAACACGGTGTGTTCAAAAAACACTCCTAAAAATGGACAAATGTTAGAATCCACAAAAGTTTGCATGTTTGGAACTCCAAAAAACATCTCGCCATTGTCACTTAATAAATTATAACAATTTGTCAAAAATAAATTTGGTTCATAAATATGTTCAAATAAATGAGAGTGAATAATTACATCTACTTTTTCATCTAAAGAAAAGGATTCGTCAAAATATTTTGTAATAAAAATTATGTTGTCGTAAAAATTAATGTTTGGATTTTTGTTGGGTTCAGCCATATACCATTTTTTATAATTTTTCAATTTCATTGCTATTTTACCAGACGGACATCCTACTTCCAATACAGTTTTGTTGTCAACAATATCATTTATATTTTCAATAAATAACGAAAAATATTTTTCCCAGACAGTTCCAACTGAATTATAATTGTGTGACTTTGAATACAATGTGCTTAAATTTATTAAATCATCTAGTTGTATAGTTTTGCATTTCTGACATTGTGAAAAAGATAGTGTATTTGATTCATTCAACGGTGTGTCAACGCAAGATAATTGCATTGGTACATTATTTAGCTTATATATATTTTTTAATTGTGAATTGCATATTGAACAAACCAATCTTTTCATATAAATTATATTGTTATAGTATTTTTATATTTATACATCAATAATATCATTTAAACGTTTATTTTTATTATTTGATAGAATTTTATCAAATAATATTTTTAGGTGGGCACTGGGTTTCCGGCTTGCTGGAATTGAACCAGCGACACTTTGATATCATTCAAGGATTCCTGATACTTTTTACTTAAGTCAATGCATACTCGGGCCGAGGCCTCCGTAAGCATCAAAGTAAGCACTCTAACCTCAGCCGAAGCTTTGAGAGAGCTACCAAGAGGCACCACTACAGTCAAATGCTCTACCAACTGAGCTAAAGCCGGATGGTGTGCCCACAATAAGTATTTGCCAGGGTTTCTTTAAGTTGTTTTGATGGTTATATGTTTTTGCAGAGGTCTATTATAAATTATATAAAGACCTTTTTCTATTATATTCTAATATGACCATTGAACATCGGTTAGTTTTTTCTTATGACTCTGATGAAATTATTCCTACTTTTTTAGGTTTTGGTCACGGACTTAAAAATGAAAATCTTGTAACTTGCACTTCTACAGTTTCTTGCAACACTGGAACTTTTTTTGTTGTTAAAAAATTAATGGAGTTTAAAAATAAGAAGATTGAAATGTATTTAACTTTTTCTCTCGTGAATCCAAAGGATGAAGAAGAAAAAGAAAAGGAAGCAAATGTTGAAAGGACACCATCCTATGGTTTCACTCGCGGTGTCTTATATGTTGATAAAAAAAATTATAATATCAAATTCTATGGACAATACAACTCATTGCAAATTGGAGAATGGTGCTATGACAATATTGGAGTTGTTAGGCTTGAATCCAATATATTTGCCGAATTTGACCAAGTAGTATCAGTTGAAGGTTTAAGTTAAAAGAGAGAAAATACTGTGTAAAAAATTTTTGAACTCTTGTATGAAAAAAAAATTGAAAAACTTTTGGGTATTTTCTCTCTTTTAACTTAAACCATCAATTGCAATGTCAAACTTTTATGAAAAGATTGCCGAGGCGGCAAAGTCTGCCGTTAAAGGCGCCACCCTGGGTTCAATTGTAGCCCTAGCGTCCAGCATGGAACTAGATTCAACCGGCAGAAAAGCTGCTGTTAAGGAGCGCATTCTTGATGAATTGCACGATAAGCCGGTGGGCGATGTTGTGGATGTCTTTCGTTCATCGGCGATTGGCTTCAAATACAAGCTGAAGACTGACCAACAGTTTACAGTGGTAGACCTCGTAAATTCGGGAATCTGCCTCCCGTTGGATGTTCTATTTAATGTTCATCCTTTTCTTGCAGAAAAGTTCAAGATGGAGTGTAGTTTGGTAAACATTAACAATAATATCACTTCTGTCAACTGTGTAAAGAACACCATCCAAGGGCTTTACATACTCAGCATTTTGGTGGACAATGTTGACTACATTGTCAAACTAGGCTCGTTTGCTCAAAGCCAAGGACTCTTTTCCAGGATTTGTAGTTTTGGAGGCGGCAACTACGAAACTGGCTCGTCTACCAACAAGCTATTCCAATGGTTCATCAAGAAGGTTGTTACCGAAGGACATTCGGCCAAGTTCACCTACTATGAACACGAACAGGCCAGCGTAACCACCGAGGATATTACTGGGGATGCAATAGTGGTTATTCCGGATGTCATTCGTCACCAAGAGTCAACTCTTTTCCGCTTGTATGGAGAAGCCAATGGCAACATTTCTCCAATTTTCGGTTCAAATTGTCTATAAAAATTTATTTGGTTTGTATTTGGTTTGTATTTGGTTTGTATTTAGTTTGTATTTGGTTTGTATTTTTTTTACTTGAAATTTTTTTAAGTGACTTGAATTTTTTGCGGTGTCAAAAAAAAATTGAAATACTTTTACAATCTTTTGTAGATGGTAAAAACCTCAGGTTCCCGACTTCTAGTCAAAAATGTCCGCATCCAATTCCACTTCCACTGATATGTCATCACCCAGCCTTTGTATTCCTCGCGTGTTCGCCAACATCACCGAGAAGCGTGTCGCCTTCGTCATTCGCGAGGTCGGCCTCGGCGAGATTGACCGCATTGACATGGTCCCCAAGACGGCCGAGGACGGCACCAAGTTCCAGCGCGTCTTCATCCACTTCAAGAAGTGGAACTCGTCCGAGACTGCCCAGCGTGCCAAGGAGCGCGTCCTTAGCGGCAAGGAAATCAAGATTGTCTACGACGACCCTTGGTTCTGGAAGCTTTCCCTCAACCGGGCCGTCCAAAGGGTTCCTCGTGAGGATGGTGTCAAGCAGCGTCCTCAGCAGCGCCCCCGCCCTCGTCTTGTTGACGATGACTCGTCTGGCGGAGACCAAGCACTCCGCGTCCAGAAGCAACAGCGCCAGCAGAAGCCTAGTGGCTCTCCTCGCAACGGTGATGGCAAGCGCCCCACCAAGCCCACTGTGAGCGCTGCACTTGGCCTTCGCGAGCCCAGTCCTTGCATGGAGGAGGAGACCTTTGAGCCCAAGTCGCCCTCTACTCCTCCTCCTTCGGTGCTAGATGTTGACGCTCCTCCTGCGGGCGCTGAGCAACCATGGACCAAGGTTGACTACGGCAACCTCCCGCCGCTCAAGAAGGGCAAGCGCGTCGTCAGGATTCCCGGTCAAGTCAAGACGGCCACAGATGCAGTATAGATAGTGTAGAAAAGCATTGGTTATATTACAGTTGTTTGTTCTTTGTAAGCTTAGTAAAAAAAGTGGTTTAAAAACCCATTTTTTTTACTCTCTTTTTTTATATGTCTATTGTCTCTTTGTCTAAATTTAATTACAAACTTCATTTTAATTCTTCTGCAAATGAAGGCTTTTTAAAATCTATTTTACATATGATTCCTAATTCTGGTGGAGCTATTATTAAATCTGTTAATGGATACTGTATTGAATTTTGCGCTCAATCAGTTCAACACAATATCAACACAATATTACATACTGCTGATTTTGCAGAATCATTTGATTATAACACGGTTATTTCTATGCTTTATTGTTTGAATAAACAACATTCATTTCTCTCTAAAAAATATAATTGTGGACTGTTTTATCTTGATTTGAAAGATATTATTGTAATTGATTCTTATACATATATTTGTATTAACCCAGAGCTTGTTAAAAATATTAATACCCTCGGGGAATTTGTTTTTCATTCTCCTTTCTCTCGTAATTCTAAAAGTGCTTTTTTTTCTCCAGAATTATTGGCTCTTGATAAAATTCCTTCGGCAGTAGATTATAAATGTTTTTATTATAGTTTAGGTGCATTGGCTATCCATTGTTTATTTAATAAAAATATTAAAGGACTTGACATTATTGATGTTAAACGTGTTTTGAATCCAATCTGTCAAACTAAATTGTATTGGATGCTTTTGAAAGCTATTGACTCAAATTATGAGAGAAGAACTTTATTATTTATATGATTTTGTTTTGTTTTTGATTCTGTTTTTATTTTGTTTTTTATCTCCAAATATGTTATATATGTCTATTCAAACATTTAAAAAGAAGGGTGTCATTAATTATGGTTCAGGAAGGTCTGGCAAACCACCAGGTGGAATATGGTTAAGACAAGGTCCGTTTGGTCGTAATTCTGAATTTGCACTCACCGCTCCTGGAGTTGTTGGGTTTTCTCTCAACGGTGGTACTCGTAACGTTGGATATATAGGCAAAAGTTGTGCTTTCTCCAAAAGTGGCACTCCTTTTTATGGACAATTCCCCAGAGGTTTTGGTGGTTGCTGTGGTGGTTATTCAAGCCCTCAACCTGTCATGAATTCTCCTCTTGTTAGAGGCATAACTCAAGGACAACAATTTGAATATATTAAACCTTCTGTTCTCTCTACAAAGGGAATGTTGGAGAAGAAATATAAATGGATTAATAATGGTCAATACCCTAATTATTGGGTTCAACCACAGGCTGCAAATGACAATATGTCTGATAATGGCAGTCAATGGTTATATATTCAAACCAAGGCCGCTGCTAATGATTGTGTTGTTGACACTAATAGTCCTCAAAAATATATTGGATATCGCATTAGAGGCGGTCCAACTGGTTGCAGCACAACTACTGCTCGTTATAAAAGTTTCAGTACAATCAGCTCTAATGCTGGTTATACAAAGCAGTTGTATCAACCACAAACATCAAGTCAACACACAGTAAGAATCCAGCGCAAATGTGCTAATCCTATTGGTCCTCAAAGACCTTTCCCTTTTGCCGCAAATAACGGGTCAAATAGTAGCAAAGGAAATTATTATGCTCCTCCTGCTGTTCGTCAAATTTATTACACTACTCCTCCCGCTTGGTATTGGTCTCTTTCAAATACGACATCAATTGCTAATTAACTTTTTTTGTTTATCTGTAAAATCTATAAAAAAATTATCATCTTATATTATATATAATATGGTAAACTCTGCGGTATATGAAAGGTTCACAAAAAAGGGTGGAAGACATATGAGACATACTGGCCATCATGCGTTTAATTTAATGGGTGGACAAAAGGGTGGCGCATCTAGAAGCTCATCTTTTTTAAATTTATTGAATGATAAGAAGGAATTTTTAATTAAAGTTTTTGCCAACTTAATTGCTCAATTAGGAATTACTTATTATTTTATGATGAATTTTAAGGCTGACCCTAAAAATACTGGATTATATTGGGGTTTAGTTATAGTGCAATTTATAGTAATTATTGTTTTAGCTGCCGTTCCTATGCCTTCTTGGTTAAAATTTATTTTATTTTCTCTCTTTTCTGTTATTGCTGGATATACATTATCTATTTTAAAACAAGTTGCCGACCCTAAGCTTATTCAAACCGCTATCCTTGGAACTATCAGTATTTTTGGAGTCATGTTCTTGTTTGGCGCAACATTAATAATGTTTGGTGTTAAACTTGGCTTGCAATTTGCTGCCTTCTTATTCTTTGCTCTTTTGCTTTTGATTATTGTTCAACTTGTTACTATATTTTCTGGAGCTACAACTGCTTTTATGAAGGGTGTTACTATTTTCTCTCTTATTTTGTTCTCTATTTACATTATTTATGATACTAACAATATTTTGCAGAGAGAATATTACGGCGATTTCATTACAGCATCTTTGGACTATTATTTGGATATTTTAAATGTTTTTATTGATTTGGTTGGGTTGCTTGGCAACAACAATTAATATTAATAGAATGAAGATTTAAATACAAATTGTTATTTTATATAAAAGCGATGGCTGGGTTTGGTAATTATTCATTTCTAAACTGTGACCGTGTTATGGATTTGCGCATTTTTATTGATAGTAATGATAGTTTCTTGAATGATAAGTATGTTAGTGCAGTTCTTGGACATAATGCTCAAATGTATAATAGTGACCATCCTGATGCTGGGTTTGATTTGTTTACACCCTTTGAAACTCAATGCATGGGTGGTGTTGTAACTAAAATAAACTTTTCTGTTAAGTGCTCGGCTCGCATGATTTGCGAAAATGGCAAGACATATAACACTGGATTTTTTATGATGCCTCGGTCTAGTTTGTCTGGAACGCCATTGCGTCTCGCAAATAGTGTTGGTGTTATTGACAGTGGTTATCGTGGAAATTTGATGGGGAAGTTTGATTGTTTGGCTGGGGTGGATGGTGATTATTTTGTCAGCCGATATGACAAGTTGTTGCAAATTATTGCACCTGGAATGGTTCCTATTTATGTAACTATTGTTAATAATACCAATGATTTGGGGGATAATACTGAACGCGGAAGTGGAGGTTTTGGTTCTACTGGAAGGTAAAGACAAAGATGACTTGTTATATTATTTTATTCATATATTATAGTTAACCATGGACTATAATATATTCCCAAAAAATGGAAATAAAACTAACGGTGGAATTGTTGGTGTTATTTTAGTTGTTGTATTATTGGCAATACTTGTTAATGTCAAACCCAACTATTTTAAATATTTATTTAAATCTTTTTTAGGAAACTTAATACTCGCTTTTCTAATAATTATCATTGGTATTATGGATGTTAAATGGGGTATTGGTCTTGCGGCAATTACTTTTATTATTTATCAAGCTTTTCAGATTAGTTGTGTTCAGGTGGAAGGGTTTGGTTCTACTTGCAAACCTGGTTGCGCTGCGCCAACTAAACCTACTGGTAATTGTAAGGTAAGCCTTGATAAGAAAACGCTGAGCTGTCCTTGGGAATGTACTACTGACCCCAGTAACTATAAGTTTGATAAATATGGTCATGGTTCTGCTAATTGTATTTATAGTTCTGAGTGTGATTCTTGTGGCGCTCCTATAACTCTTGATAATCCTGCTTATACATCTAATGCTTGTTCTGCTTCACAATTTGGTTGTTGTTCTGATGGAAATACTAGTAAAGTAGACGCAGCCGGTTCAAATTGTTCAGCTTCTGGCTCTTCTGGAAATAATAAAGATGTTTCCTCCAAGAATTCCAAGTCCAAGAGCTCTGGTTATAAGTCTGAAAAGCCAGATACAGGAATAACATCTTCCACCACTAGTAAAAGTTTATGGGGATTATTTCCTGAGGGTTACCCTATTCCAAAAACGTCAGTATGGCCTCAAAAAGTTATAGACGATTTTGTTGCATTTCAAAAAGTTCACAACCCCAATTTGCGTTTTGATTTAGATGTTATTCAAAAACAGGCCACTGCTGAAGAAGCTCAAACATTATTAAAAACTGGTAAATGGCCCTGGACTCCAGATGTCATTACATTATATAAAAATGCTGTTGCACAAAATAATATAATTAACAATGAACCTGGTTCATCTTTATTGGTTGTGCAAAGTGTTTATAACCAAACAGCTATTGTTGAGTTATTGTCATGGAATACTAAGGAAGGGTCATTTTTATTGAATGGAGCTATTATTAAACACACTGACGGCATGCCTGATAATATTAATAATTTGGTTCGTTGTGGAAAGGATAAAGAAACTGGTAAAATTTCTATGCAAAAAGTTGTTTATACTGGTTATAATGGTATAAATGGCAGTATTGTTTCTAGAATTACTCCTATAGCAAATGCCGATATACCTAAAGAAGTTAATGGATTTAAGTTTTTAAAAACTGAGTGTAATCCTTGCAGTGCTCTTGATGACCCTGCCAATTATTCTTGCCCGTTTTCTTTAGATGTTGGTAATGGTGCTGAAGTTAGTGAAGTTTGGAAACAATTATGGGGATTAAATTCAAGTGGTTCTACCACACCTGGAGCAACAAAAACTGATTCTTTAAGCCCTGCGACAGTTTTAAGCCCTGCGACAACTTCAACTGAAATCCCGTTTAATAAAGATGATTTCCCTATTTTAAGTCAATTAGGCGAGGAGCTTATGAAAGGTGTTTCTTATATGAAAATAACATTTGAAAAACCTTCTGCAGCTATGAGTAATACTCCTGGAAGTGAAAATGTTGGTGCTATTACTGGTTCAAGTGTTCCAGCCATTGTAACAAATGGTAGTAGTTCTACTTCAATTTATTATGGAACAAAAAATATGTCAACGGGACAATAAATAAAAACAAAAAAAATTTGTAATTTAATATAGTTATAAATTTTTTATAAGGTTGTTTTGATTTTTAAATAGTGCCTTCGGCTTCACCAACGGTGCCTTCGGCTTCACCAACTGTGCCTTCGGCTTCACAGGGCGCAATGGGAGGGAATGGAGTTGGGAATTGAGTTGATGGTGCGACAATTTCGTCCAAGTCCGTGCTTGAACCGGTCAGCGTTCGCATCATTGTCATTTGACGCGGTGTTGTGTAGGTTCTTGTCACACCTCGCTGCATTTGTGGGGTGGTTTCCAAATCTCCCAAACCATCGTCTTCTACAAACTCATCTTGGAATGGACCCAATGCATTTTGCCGGCGCATCATGTGAGGGCCGCCCGGGTGCCGCCGGCCAAACAAATCATTTGGGTCAATATAATTTGTGTTATTGGAAGTCTGGCGTCCTTGAGAATTGCACTTTGATGCAGTGTAAAGAGCTGCGCGTGGACCACCAAATGTCTTTGCAACAACAGTCAAATCTGCGATGACTGCTCCCAAGAGGTCGTCCTCTTCTAGACTGTTTTCCTTGGAATATTGCTGCATAAACTTGCAGAAGTTTACTAGGTCTTTTCTAATTGTCTTGGAGGCCTCATTGTTGGTCTCGCATTGTTCTCTAGTCAACTTCTCTTCGTAGAAGGTGTTTTGTCCAGCAATGTTGTGCTGATGTGCCTTGAACATGAGCTCTTGGGTGCGTTGACGGAACATCTGCGTCGTGAGGTTAACTGACTCTCCCTCGGCATCGTGAGTAATGAGGTCATCAAGGTCCAGAATGGATGCCTCTTGGTCTCCGTGAACGAGACTTTGTGCGTGGACGTTGATGTATGTAGTCTTTGGCGTTTTAGACCGCAAATGGTAGGTTTTCTTGGCCTCACTCACAATGGAGGGAATTTGCAGAGTGGTTTGCCATGTGTTGGTCTTGTAATCGTAAATCTCACCATTTTGTACCTCAATTGTAATATTCACAAGGGCCGTGTAAAGCATCTGGTGAATGACCTCGCCAAATACAAGCCCCGCTTTCTCAATTTCTGCTACATAGAAGTAGGAGCCGTTGGGCTGGGCATCTGCGAGCTGTTGTAGGCCTACAGCGTTGTGGTCACCACCAAAGCCAATGAAAATGTTGGTGCAATTGGGAGCCACTTGTGTTGCCATGTCAGAATATTTGGTTGATTTTCCCGCATTTGCTTGACCGTCCGTGAGGGTAATGTTAGTTTGCCGCACATTTGGGTTGCCTTCGCGTCGCTTTGCTGCGCGGTCGGCTTGACACTCCAACGCCTTGTAGATGTCAGTTCCATTGCGAGAGTGGAGTCGGTCCATCTTTGCGCGCAACTCGGTTTCATTATCTTGAGTAATTTGAGTTCCTGGGAAAATCTCATCAACTTTGTCGTCAAATCCGTAAGTCGCCATGGTAACTGAGGCGCCTTCGCTCTTCACAATGGCGCTTACAATGTTTTGTAGGGTATGTCTCGCATGCTGCATCTTAGACTTTCCATCCTTGCAACAATCGCTCATTGAACCGGAAATGTCGGTGCTAGTGTCCAACACTTGGTGTCCCGTGAGCATCGGGGTGTCGGCAAGTTTTAATTCAAACACACCGAACTTCATTTCAGTGTCTTCTGGGAAAAGGTTGAAGTCGTATGTGAACTGAACTGGTTTTGGCTCTTTTGTTCCTTCTAAGCCTTCGGCTGCAACTGTGCCTTCGGCTACAACTGTGCCTTCGACTAGCACTGGGATGAGTTTTGGAGTTGCCACGTTGTGAAACGTCACAGTGGCAGACTCAATAATATTTTTTCTGGTCGTCATGTTGGATTGCTCCATTCTCGTCTATGTGTAATTTGAGTTGGTTGGCCAAAGAAGGTTTCAATTTTTTTTTATAGGATTGATATTAAATTTTTTTTGAAATATATTATTTTTATAAAACTAATTTAGAATTAGCTCTTTAATTATATTATAATGGAAAACGAGAACGAAACTCAACCTGTTGAAGAGAAGAAGCCCGAGGTTAAACTTGTTGATATCCCTGTTGCTGATGAGAATGTTGCATTGAATTTGCTTGTTGGATTTTTGTCATTGGGTCAACGCCGTGGCGTTTTTTCTCTTGATGAGTCAGCCAAGATTTGGGAGTGTGTGCAGAAGTTTCAAAAGAAATAGGTCCACTTTGGGAAAGTGGAGCAAAATGTTAAAAGTATTTGAATTGTTAAATATATATAAAAAATTTATATATATTTTCTGATGTCGCTCCTGACAGGGCTCGAACCTGCGACCTAACGGTTAACAGCCGTTTGCTCTACCTACTGAGCTACAGAAGCATTGTGTGCAGTCTTCACTTTGGGCTTTTAAAAATAAAGTTTGGTTGGATTGCTGTGATGAAGACAATCAACCTTTCAAAAAGGTTGAGCCAAATAGAGATGAATTTTGCTCCACTTTTTCTAAAAGTGGATTAGCCCTAGCGGGAATTGAACCCGCATCTCATCCGTGTAAAGGATGCGTGATAACCACTACACTATAGAGCCAGTGGAGGTGTGTTTTGCTCCACTTTTTATAAAAGTGGATTTTAAACTCATTAATTTTTCTTTTGCGCCACTTTTTATAAAAGTGGCTACACCCAATGAGGGGCTTGAACCCTCGACCACTAGCTTAAAAGGCTAGCGCTCTACCGACTGAGCTAACCGGGTATAAATTGGACCATTTTACTGATGGTTGGTAACAGGGTAAAGCCGAAGGCACCGTTGGTAAAGCCGAAGGCACTGTTTTAGCTCTCACCGGGATTCGAACCCAGGATAACAGATTCAAAGTCTGTGGTGCTAACCGCTACACTATGAGAGCGGGTGCTTGTTCCTTTTCATGATTATAATGCATTGAATTGAGTTGCTGTTTGGAACAATTTGAACCTTTGCTTATGTAAAGACAAAGGCATAATAGCTAGTCGCTATTATCACTAATGTGAGTTGCTGTCATGGTTCCCTTTAACCCCCTAATTGCGAGAACCTTCTTCGTACTTTTCATTTTAGTTTGAGTTGCTGTGATGATTCCTCCCCTCAGCTGTTTACAGGAATCATTTTGTTTTATTTTTGTTTTATTTTTGTTTATATTTAATTTTTGCAGCCAGTGGGGTTCGAACCCACGCATCATAGATAACGGGTCTTGAATCCGTCGCCTTAAACCACTCGGCCATAGCTGCATGGAAAAAGGGCTTTGAATGATTACCTTTTTGGTATTTTTGCAAGCGGTAGGATTCGAACCTACGCATCATAGATAACGGCTGCAGTCACGTCGCCTTAAACCACTCGGCCACACTTGCTTTGGTGTTTATTTTAATGAGACAAACAACTCATTGCAGCCAGTGGGGTTCGAACCCACGCATCATAGATAACGGGTCTTAAGTCCGTCGCCTTAAACCACTCGGCCATAGCTGCTCTTTTCCACTTTTTCAACCTTTGGGAAAGGTTGAGCCAAAGAAGTGGTGGAAACTTTGACTCAGGCTTGCTCCACTTTCCCAAAGTGGATTTGCTGTTTTCCATTGGGTTTGCTTAAAAATGCTTTTAATGGGTTGCTGTGGGAAAACATCAACCTTTGCCGAAGGCACCGTTGGAGGGAAAGGTTGAGCCAAAAGGGGGTATGATTTTGCTCCACTTTCCTAAAGTGGATTTTGCTCCACTTTTCCCAAAAGTGGATGAAGTGCTCTAGTGCGGACTTGAACCGCAGACCCTCAGCTCATAAGACTGATGCTCTAACCAACTGAGCTACACGAGCAATGAGTTCCGATACGGGGACTCGAACCCCGGCCGAAAGGGTGAAAACCTTTAATCCTAACCAACTAGACTATATCGGATGTTTTGAAATGTGTGAAACTTTTAGTGCTTCACACTTTTGTATGCTGGTATCATGGTTTGCTTCATTAATTGCATTTTGATTGCTGTATGATACCAAGAGGGGCTTGGGGCCCTTCACACTATACCTAGGCGACATCTCTTTAAGTTGTTTTGTATAATATATATTGGACGGGCTTAAAGGCGTTAGCACCTGAACGCTATCGCTAAAAATGCCACTGCTACTAATCCTAACACTAAACCCATGTGAAAATAATATTGCATATGTCTATACATTGTTAACCACGCCTTCGTCTGGTCCGGAGAATTTATGTGATTTAACATGTAATCTGACTTCGGTGATAACATATAATAAAAGTAATTTGTTATAAAACTTATTGTTATTACTGTGCACGTCACCGTAAATGTTGTCATCTTGTGAGACGGCTTTGAAATTTGCGAGTTATAAAATATTACGATGAGAGAAAGAATGAAACCCAGAATATAACCATAATAATAAATACGTAGGCGTTCATTTGTCAGCTTTGCGTATAGCAGTTTTAAATTTGTCGGCAACTGCTCTTGATATACCTGAATAGTTTGACTTTTTTGTGTAGCATTATTCATATATATCATTGATATCACAAACGCTGTCGCTAATCCACAAGATATACTGCATGGCATATTTGATATATTATCCATATATTTTTAGTTTTTATGAAATGGATGAATATAATTCGGCCGCATTGTTTGAAATATTGGTTTTTGATATGACACTGGCTGCGATAAATTTTGCGTTTGTTGTTGTGGTTTTATTGTCGCTTTAAAATTCTTTCTACAACTTAAACATTGTCTAAATGAACCATCTTGCATCAATGCTCTTGTTTCATTACTATTGCAATATATACACGTTGGCGAATATGTTGAAAGAACTTGTTGAGGGGTTATTGTTGAAGTAAAATCAAATGCATTGTTTACTGATGTTTGTGGTATGCTCATTTATTCTTGTCTTATATTTATTTTTTTATATTTGTATTTTATATAATGAACTCATTTGACTGTTTTATTTATTTCATTGTTCTTAATAAAATATTGTTTGTTATATTCGGTGTATGGCATTTTATCCTTGTTAGAGAGAATAAAGGCGAAACTGAATTTTCTACTAACCTTCATCATTGGAAAGAATATTGCGAATTTATGTTTATTGCATGTATGGCCATATTATGTATATATTTATTCAACCCACTTTTAGACGTTAGACCCGCTATTAATTATGAAACTCGCATTCTATTATTTGTTTTCGGTTGGATTATATTACTCAACTGCAAATGGGATTTATTCTTTGAACAATCCAAGTGGTTTACATTACTTCAATACTTTATTACTGGTCGCAACAGTGTCCAAGGCATTAATACAGCGGTCATAACGTCTTTATAATACCACATTCGGGTTTATTAACTATAAATTGCTGATATTGTTCTTGGGCTTTCTGGATTTTCTCTCGCATATTCACTTTTTAAAAGGTCAAATGTCGCAAAACAACGGATTAAAAAACGGTCTTCACCATCATACTTTGGTTTAAAAGCCGACCTTCCATGTACTGCTCTATTGTTATCTACTAGAATTATTTCACCAGGTTTTAGATTATGTCTTATCTTGTGCTGATAATAAATATTTATTATTTTTTTTATCACCTCTTTTGATTCTTCAGTTGTTCCTGTCATTAAATCTTGGTCAAAAATTAATGTTGGGTCATTTTCTGGACCACTTATTATCGGCATTGGGCCTCTTATATCTCCGTCTATAAATTCATTATTATTTAATTTGAATGAAAAGTCTACGCCCGTATACCATAATGGCTCTCTGAGTAGTGCCTTTTCTTCAGTTGTTAGATTGTTTAATATAGTCTGAACTGGAAAAATATGTGTATATGCGGCTTGGTCTCCACGAAGACATGCTAAACTTAATATATCCGGTTTAAGTTTTGAAAATGCTTGTTCTGTGTGTATTTCCAATTCTGTGTTGCTTCCCAAACTTGTTTGGACTTTTTCCATTGTTTTTAATGGCACTACATCTTGAAAAAGATTTCCGTAACATTCTGCTTCATATGCAATCATTTCGCCTATTGCACTTACTAATATTGCTTGAATTTTTGCTAGAATTGTTTTCTCTCCCAATTTATAGTTATTTCCTTCCGGAGTTTTTGGTATTTTGTCAGGTTGAATTGAAATTCCTTGGATTAATAAAAATCCAGTTTTTGAGCCATTGGTTGCAAAGTTTTCTAGGATTGTTTTTATACGTAAAGGGATTTTTTTTGACTGCTCCTTCGCCTGTCTGCAAAAAAAATCAGGTGAATTGGACGGATGTGCTGTTACACATTCGGCCAATTTTATTAGGCTTATTGTTTCCTCATGGGACAACTCCATGTTGGTCGCAATAATATTATGAGAGAAAAAAAAACACTTTTTACAACACATACAAAATTTTTGTTTTTTGTTTTTTGTTTTTTTTAAGCGACGGCAGCTTGAGGTTGAGGTAGGCGACGCTCCAACTCCTTCAGTTGGACGGCGGCCACCTGGGCGTAGCTGCGTTGGTCCAAATGGGCCAAGGTGATGGTGCCGTCCATAATGCCCCATATGTCGGCGTGGAGCTTATCATCGCGCTCCTCCGTGTACTTGGCTTCGTTGGTTTCCGACTTGACATGGACCAAGGACCTGATGATGTCCGCCATTGTGTAGCCCATATTGGTGAGCTTCCCGGTGAGCTGCTCCAAACTTACCTTGGCCACCTCCTCTTCCTCCTCTTCGCCTTCATCCACGCTCTCTTCTTCGTCGTCTTGGTCCTCGTCTTCTTCGTCCTCATCCTCCTCTTCCTCCTCTTCCTCTGGAGGCGTGTCGATGAGCTGATGGCGGCACATCGGGCAGCAATCGTTCATCTCAAGCGCCTTGAATGCACAAGACGAGTGGAACGTGTGGCCGCAAGTGGTAACCGTAACGTTCACCATCTCAATCGGCTCGTAGCAGATTGCGCACTCGGGGAAGGAGAATCCGCAGGGAAGTGCGAAAAGGGGCTCCACAAGTGGCTTGGACACGTCAACCTTGGGCTTTTCGGGTTCTAGCTCCTGCAATTCTTCCTCTTGGTGCTCCTCAGCTTCAACCCAAGCCTCCGACTCGTCGTCGCCAAAGTCCATGGCCAGAAGTCGCTGAGCACCAGACTCTAGCGCCGCGGCCTGGTCCACACGAATCTCGGCGGAAAGCTGGTAAATGAAGTTCAGCTCATCGTCCTTGTCTGCTACGCTAGAATCAGAGTCCTCGCTTGCAGTCTCCCAGACGTCCTCTTCTTCAGCCGCATAGAGGCATCCGCCGGGGTCCATGTGAGCCAGCTGGTTGGGCTGGTCGTGGAGGCATCCGGAGCAAGTGGTATTACGGCACGACATTTTCAATTGGTTTACAACTCGGTTGTGGGTCTAATCTACATACAAAAGTATTGCAAAAAAATAAATCAATTTTTTTTTGGTGTCACTAAAATTTTTGAATTTTTTTTTGCCAACGGCCACCGTCAGTTTATTGGGATTTTTTTTCAAAATTTTTTTCATTATATGTTACATTATTTGGTTGATATAAAAGCGTTAGAGCATCTCTTAGATTTATTGTCGGGTGTATATTTCTTAACCTATTTATTTCTTCAAATACACTTTTTTTTGATTCTTCTTGTTCTTTTTGTGACCACCACAACTCATTTGAACCAATGTATTCAGTTAAATATGGAATTATATGGATATATTTTTTTGCGTTAAAGCTTACTTTCTTTTTATTCATTTTTGTTATTAACTACACTCAAGTAATATTTAAATTTTTTATATCAGTTTTATTTTTTTGTTACAAGTTTTTTTCAAAAAATGGAAAAATATATTTAATCACAACATTTTTATAGTTGTTATATATAACATGAATTTAGAACCAGGTAATATACCCATTGAAGAAAATAAGGTTGTTGTAACTTTATTAAATGATAATTATCTATCAAATGATATAATTAATTTAGGTGTTCATTCTGTGGATAAAACAAAAATTACTAATGTTAGTATTGATTCTGAGGATTATTTTGACATTGATAAATACACTTTTATAAAAGATGGTTTCCAAACCTTAACATTTGAACCTGAAACTATGGATAAAATAAAACTTATATATGAAGCGTCTCAACAATTGTCACCAACTGATTCAAAAGAGTCTATCCCTAAAACTGATTCTCAATTTATACAAAATTCTATTGACGTTTTACAAGATTGGGTTAAAAATAAATATACTGAATTAACTGGAAAAACTAATATTGTTGTTGTTTGTAGTAGAAATATGATGTTTCGTGTTGCGGGATGCGACAAAGAATCGTGTCAAGTTTCAGGAAACCCATTAATGCATTTAGACTACCTTAACTTTGAAGCAACTTATAAAAGACAATGTTTGGAAAATTATCTTCAACGCACATATCCTACTATAAAAACTATTACGTGTCCACCAGAATCACAACTAATTGATATTGTAAATATTTGGTTTCCCACGGTTGAAGTTACAGACTGGCCTTTGGGATTTTTAAATATGGACAATATTGAAATAAAAGACTATGTTTCTATTAGAACTGGAATTGAAACTGATGCTGCATCTATAAGATATAAAGATGGTTTAAGGGCTATTTATAAAAAAAATATGAAGCCACCAGAACTTTATTTTTTTCGGTCTGCCACAAAAGACAGCTCAAAAAAAGGTGTTATTCATGGGTCATTTAGAATAACCAGTGAAAATTTTAAAAGAAAATCAATAGAATTAAGATGTTGCATTTTTGAAACACCAACTCGGGAACAGAGACATATGGCGACTGAACCTGGAAATGATGAATTATATCCACCATCTTCTGGAACTGTGTCACTTGGTGGAAAAAAACGAAAAACAAAAAAATGTAACAACAAAAAATTTAAGAAAATTAACTCTAGAACTAGAAAACTAAAAAAATTTATTAATTATTAAGCGGTGCACTATTTTCAATTTTATTACAATAAGGCGCAATATGTTTACACAGGCAAAAGCGGCGCGATATCTACTGTAGCAACCGACACATCGTCACACTGGTCTCTTTGGAATTTGAATTTTTGCGGCTCCTTATCCGGTAGATGCGCTTCCCATTCTTGCAGCCATCTACTCACAGTTTTGCTGCAAAGCTCTCGGCTCGTATTTGTGAGCAGGTCTTGGATGTCCTGTGAGTTATCCAACATAGTCATATCAAAAACTCCGTCGCTTCCTAAAACGACTCGGTAGGTGTCGCCTGGGACAAGTGGGAATTCGTAAGTCTCTGGCAAGTACCCCGTCTTTGAATTGTGTCCAAGTGCTTGTGTGCATGCTAGTTGTGTACCATCTGGAAAATATGCGTAACCAGATTCCATCATAGTCATGGTTTTTTCTGAAAGAAGCTTGATGTTTTGGGATGGGATAAAACTGTTCCCCTTTTCGGTCAAGCGTTGGCGCTCAGCCTCATTTTGACAATTGTGTTCCTTGCTTGTGTAGATGAGTTCACCGTTCTTGAAGACGAGGAACTGAGAATCACCCGCGGAAATGCACTCAACTCGGGTTGGGAAGCACTTTACGATGACGCAGGTTGCACCAGATGACTCGTATCTTGAGATAAAGGCCATGCGGTCTATGTTGGTCGCAAGAGCTTCAATTGGCTCCGGACTACTGATAAGCTCGTCCTTTTTTTCTTGTGGGATGGACCTGATGTAATTGATGCAGGTGTTTGCACCGTGCCCATCGTTCAACATTATCCATTGAAATTTTTCTCCCGTAATTGGGTTGCTGCCAGTTCCTTGACAGACATAGTCTTGACCTTTTACTGTCATTTGTTCCACGGCGTGGGACATAGAGATATCGTGAGTTAAAGCGTATGCTGCCATTTTTGACCTTGATTTTGTTGTTTAAGAGTCTCAAGGTTGAGAGAAAAAGTTTTCAATTTTTTTTGACAGGAATTATATTTATTTTTTTCTGTGGTTTTATTTTTTTTGATTAGAGTTAGGAGTTTTGGCTTCAACGGTTCCTCCGGATTGCCTTTTGTCTTGCCGAAGGTTTTGCAGTCTCTCCTGCTCCCGGACATGCTTTGCCGAATAGACCGTGTTGGTCTTGGTCTTATCTCTACCTTTTTTCTCTCGTCTTGTCTTTGGGTCGTCCATTTTGGTTTAAGTTTGGTTTTATCAGAGATATCTTCGACAAAAATTTAATTCAATTTTTTTTGCTGTGTTTCAATTTTGTTTTAGAGAGAATTATATAAACTATATTAATATGAATTGGTTTTTTTGCTGTTGTATAAAAAATAATAGTATTATACCCAATCAATTAAATATTGAAGATATTCATCAGTATGTTCCATTTAAGGATGTTATAGAACAACCTAATGTTTATTATGAAGCCTTAAAACTCAAACAAAAACTAGATGGTCAATGTAAAGATAGAGAGAAAAAGTAATTGGAGAATTTTAATTACCATTTTATTTTAGAAATATGTATTAGCTCTTCTGATACAACGCCTTTTGCTTGATTTTTTTGTAATTTTTTCTTATGCCATTTGTCAAATGTTTCTAAAAATATTTTGCGTGTAGGAAATACAGTAAGTACATCTTTTCTTACCCTTTTCCATAAAGATACAACTCGTTTTGAATCTTTAAATTGTTGATAAGTTCTTATTAATCCCATTGCTTCATCGCGTATCTCTTCAACATCTTCTAAATAAATTGCTTCATAAAATTCATTCACCTCTTCTTTCATCCATTCGTATTGAAATAGTTTGTTTCCATTTGTAGCATATTCTTTTTTTTCAGGAGTCATGGTTCTATAATTTTTAATAGTTACCCAATGTGGTATTTGAATTTCCATTATATATATTATTTATTATTATTATATTTGTTTTAAGCGAAAATGGTCTTGAATATAATAACTAGTTGATGTACTGTCGTAAGACCCGTCAAACCCGACAAAATCCCTTTAAATCCTTTCACCCAACAATTATTCTATTTTCTCTCCTATTAAAAGAAAAAATAGACTACAAATACCCCCATCCATGGAAAGCCAGAAATGAGTGACAAAACGAGAAATGAGTGACAAAAAAACCAATGGAAGGACCCTGTGGCGCGGTGCTTTGGTCCTATGGTGTTTCTCTTTTTTTATGTTGTTTTTTTATACGCTTTTCAGTCGCTCCGCTTTAACGGTCGCAATGCTCAGGTCTTACACCATATACAAACTCCTTGCCACGAATCGTGACCCGTTCGCCCGCCGTGGGCTCCTGAACCTTCAAGTCCTTGTTAAACGCCCACCAGGGCATGGACTCAAGACTCCACTGCACCTTGTAGTCCTCCCAGTAGCGGCCCACGGCTTCGTCCTCCTCGTAGTAGTTGAGGTAGAGGACCTCGTTGCGCCAGTTGTGTCTCGTAGACATGTAACGGTGAGGTCCAGGCCCAATCACCTTGTCTGCGTTCTCCATGGCCGCAATCGCCTTTTGCTTCTGCTGCTCTTTTTTCTTCGGGTTTTCCTCCAAGTGGAACTTTCTCAGCTCCAACTTGGCTCGGTTAACAGCACCCCATAGGGTGGTCGGTAGCTTGGACATGATTACTCAGGATTCTATGCTTTTGTCCTCTTCATAAATTCCAAGAAAAGTTTTTCAATTTTTTTTACATGTTCAGTTTTTTTTTGCCTTCGGTAGCTATCTATCTTAAAATACAAACCTTTCCAGTCTCGTCATCGACATAGCCGCGACCCGTCCAAACTTGGTACAATTTGTATCGCCTATGCGCGTATGCATACTCTTCTTCCCAGGACCAATAGCGGTAACGTGCCTGTTCTATTTCGTATTCGTAGAGTCTATAGTCTTGGTCGCCATCGACACGGTCCATCTCTCGCCGCTTTTCCTCTCGTTCGGAAAACTCTTTCAGAATCAATTCGTCTTTGTACTTTTGCAAGAAACTTCTCTCCTTCACCTTTTCTTTTGGAACAATCTTCACTGCGTCTCTGGTTTTTTCTATGATGGCTTTGGTTTTATTCGTGGTCCAAGGAGTCACTGCTGCAGCGCTTTTTTGCACTGCAGAGTTTTTTTGCACAGTTCCGCCAAGAGGAGGAAAATCGGACTCCGTCACCGTTATTTTGTTCGTCATTTTGCTGGTCGCTGCCATACTTGTCCGTGAATTTTATTTTTTCTCTACTTGACAAAAAGTATTTCAATTTTTTTAAAACCGAAAAAAAAATACTTGGAGGGACTGGTGGAAGTCCTATAGTACTCTTTTTTTTTGCGGACAGTGGGGTTCGAACCCACGCATCATAGATAACGGGTCTTAAGTCCGTCGCCTTAAACCACTCGGCCATATCCGCTTGCACCCGATGAGGGACTTGAACCCTCGACCACCAGTTTTCAGTCGCACAAATGCTTTAAAAGACTGGCGCTCTACCAACTGAGCTAACCGGGTATTTGTCAGTTTTTAAAGAGTTCTGACAACTCGGTTTCCCACACCGGGAATTGAACCCGGCCCTCGCCCTTGAAAGGGGCGCATCCTAACCGATAGACTATGTGGGATTTGGGTTTTATTTTTATGGGGTTTTTGTTTTTTTTTACTACTACTACTAATGCCACGCTGCCACTTACCATGCATCCTCCGCGACCATCTCCTCCTCGTCGTCGCTCTCGTCCAAGTCGGCCCAACCCTTGCCGTTCAGGCCCTTGAAGCACTCGTGCCGATGCACCGCCGCAGCCTTCTCGCGAGCAGACAACTCCTTGGTCTTGTGGGGATATTCGCAGAGGCCAGACTTTTCAACCACAACGCGGGCACTTGAGGCCGCACCGCCCACGGTCACCGCCTGAATCCAAGACGATTCCGTGATGGGCGATGACGAAAAGACCTTGCTGGAAAGAGTGGGGAACTCCTCCTTCGGTGCCTTTTTTTGGGTCCGCTTGGGGCTGCGAGGTGACTCGTCTGAATCGTCGTCGTCCCCCATGAGCAGGGCAAAGCGGCCAGTCGCAGGTGCGGGAGAAGCGGTGGGCTTCTTGGACTCCACGTGCTTCTGGACGCGCTCCACTAGTCTCTCGCGCTTAGCCCGCAGTGCGTTGTCCTTCTCAAGGGCCTTGCAGTACTTGACGGTGTGGCCAGCCTGATGGCAGTAGCGGCACTCTTGGGACAAGAGCGTGGGGCACACTGTTGCACCATCCTTGTCCTTGGGCCAATGGCTGCCGTATTCCTGAGCGGACTTGCCTGCATCCTTGCAGACCTTGCAGCAGGGTTTCACGACGACCTTGTTGACGCGCGACATTCTTATTCTCGTTTTAGAACCACTGTGTGATTTGGTACCAAAAGTAATTCAACAAAAAAATGTTTCAATTTTTTTTTCACCAAGCATAAAATTTGAATTTCTTAAAATTTTTTCAATATTTATTAAGGTTAGGGTTATGGTTGCTGTTGACGAGGCCTTGCTCGCATATTTACCTCTTCTTGTAGTGCCGCTTGATGTATCAACGATGGACCCAACTCTCTCTGCGCATTTTGCTGATTAAGCACGGCTTCTTGAATCCGTCTCATATAATAATTAATTGTATTGGGTGTTTGAGTAATTTGATACTGATAATCGGCAACTATTTGATTTTGTCGTTGTAGTCGTTGACGAATCTTATTCAACGGAACTTTTCTCAACGGAACCTCTGGAACCGCATATTTTTGTAGCCTTGTCCTACACATTGGACACGCTACACAGGTTGTTGTCCCAAGAAGACATTGCAATCTTGGCACACAATCCGCGCACAAATTATGATTACAACTTGTTTTTACTTTTTTCTCTCCTTCTGTAATTGTATTCCAACACACAGGACAATCAAAATCCGCCAATTGTTCATCCACATCCATTGTTCCCAAAATCTCGGGTTGCTGTGGAGGTAGAGTCTCCACTTGATTCCCATAAAACGCGATTAAATCTGCCATCGGTTTATTCTTTAAGTTAAATTATTAATACTTTATTCCAAGTCAATTTTTATTCAACTTGTAAAAAAATATATTTTTCAAATCAAGAAAAAAATTGACAATTATTTTTCAAAAACTTTTATCGTACAAAACGCATCAACTTTCTCTCTAGAAGAATGGAACGATTCCGCTGGTTCATCAAAAAAGCCGGCATTCAATATAAACAATACCAATATGACGGCGTTCAATGGTGCTTGCAGAATGAGCTCAGCAAAGGTAAAGCCGAAGGCACCGTTGGTAAAGTTCGCGGTGGAATCATTGCTGACGAAATGGGACTCGGCAAGACCATTACCGCAATTGCACTCATGCTTACAAATTTTATGACTAAAACACTCATTGTTCTTCCCAATGTCCTTATTGCACAATGGGTCTTTGAAATTCAACGCACTACGGGTCACACGCCTCTGGTCTTCTACGGGTCAGAGAAAAAGATGATAACATTGGAACAGCTTTCTTCTGCACCGATTGTCATTACCAGTTATTCCCACATCTCAGTGTCAGCTTTGAAGGTAAATGACCCTCCGTCAAGCATGTTGCATATGGTGCAATGGAACCGCGTCATATTTGACGAAGCCCATCATTTACGCAATAAAAATGCACGATATTGGGGTGCCAAAGTCTTGGTCTCACCCATTAAATGGCTCATTACCGGTACTCCTGTTCAAAATAAACGCAGAGACTTTTACAACTTGTGCTCTGTCGTTGGTCTGCCTTCCAGTTACTATACTGAACCAGATAACATGGCGGGATTGTTGGAGGCATATGTCTTGCGTCGCACTAAATCTGAAGCCGGTATCAAGTTGCCCAATGTTGAACTCGGTTGCAACACTGTGAATTGGGCTACAGAGGATGAACGAGTTCTCTCGGAGGATATTCACAATGCCATTCAGATGGCTGATTCTGTTGAGAGACTCAAGTTGATTATCAAGGCTCGGCAGACTTGTATTCTTCCCGCATTGCTTAAAAAATCTATGCAAGATATGGTTGATGACAACATTATTCCCAAGAGCGATTCTCATGTGGGTGCATTGTCATCAAGCAGCAAATTGGACGCTGTCCTGGATACACTTCTCTCAAGGAGAGAAAATGGAAATGGTAAATTAATCTTTTGTCATTTCAGGGAGGAAATTGATACCATTGTTTCAAGACTCAAAGAAGCTGGTATTACTTCAGTGGCTACCTTTGATGGCCGAACTTCTCTCAATAAGAGAGCCAATACGTTGAGAGAAAAAGTGGAATTCCTTGTCTTACAAATTCAGACCGGTTGTGAAGGATTGAATTTGCAGAGAGATTTCAGTGAGGTTTATTTTGTTAGTCCCAATTGGAATCCGGCTATTGAGGAGCAGGCTATTGCCAGGTGTCATCGCATTGGTCAAGTCAAACCGGTGCATGTATTCAGGTTTCAGATGACTACTTATCAAAAGTTGGAACCATTGATAGAAGAGAATGTCTCTCCTTCTTTGGACCAATATATTCAAAATGTGCAGAGTGTAAAGAGAGAAATTATTGAGGAGATTATTCATTCTTAGACATAGGTAAGGTAGGGTGCAATTGGTTGGAACTTCTTAGGTTGTATATATTTTTCTCTTTTGGGAAGACGATGAAGAGAGAAAAAGTATTTGAACTGTGGTATCCTAGAATTATATACTATATTAGCACCCTTTTTCTCAGAGGTCGTCTTTAAATTACTTTTTATATATATTAATCCCCAATACCCTGCAAATACCCCATATTCATGGAAAACCAGAAATGAGTGACAAAACCAGAAATGAGTGACAATTATTTTCTATCAATTACTACCTCTTTTGCTATATTCTTTATTATCTTTTCTCTCTTCTTATTCTCATCCTCATTTGTTGGACCACCCATTGACTCTATTATTATATTGTGGTAGTCCATGTGTTTTTTACTATCATAATCCTCCGATTCTGGATTCGCCTTCTTCCAGTCTGGTAACTGTTTTATATTTTTATGCTCTATCACTTTTATTGCATTTTTTATTTTTATATTTTCACCAACTTCTTTTTCCCAAGCATCCTTATCCTTTACATACATTACTTCTCTCTTCAAGTCACTACAATGTATCGGTCTTTTGAATACATCCATATCTTTCAGGTTCCTTACTATTATTTTACTCATACCTTCTGTATACCCAACCCTACCAATCATGTCCAAATCGCTCAACTGTAACTTTATTTGATTCGCAAAATCTGTTATATTTAATGCATCTTTGCATTGTTCATTCAAGAAAAAATTTAAATTAAATGTTTTGTTGTTACTATTATTGGTGTTGTTGTTGTTATTGCCAATTTTATTAGTCAAATCCATCATTTGTTTGTATTGGTCAGCAAGTAGGTCTTTAAACTCGTTATTCTGTTTCAATAGTTCCATGATTATATTGTTTGACATGTCATTTATAACTTGTGATTGCGCATCGTTTTTATCAAGTTCTTTCTTTTCTTCAGGCTCGGCGTTTTTTGGAGATTTTTGGCATTTTTTGCTATGACGCCACAATCCAGTGCGTTCTTTGTATGTATTGCCACAATTATCACAGCAATATGAGTTGGAGATTTTTTCGTTGATAAATGTTGATTCTGTTGATTTTTTGTGTTTAGCTGTTAAAATATGCTTTGTCCATTCACTATTCTTACTGCATTTATAGTCACATGTCTCACAATGAAATATTTTGGAGATTTTTGGAGATTTTTTTGTTGACATCCGTTGCTTAATATATCAACAGAAAAATCTCCTAAATCCTTTTCTGCAAAAATACACAAAAAATTATGATAACAACATTTTTCACATTTTTTTGAAAATTAGAGCATTATGGTCTAAAATGCTTTTTTGGAAATTCTTGTTTCATGAAAGTCTTTGGCCTTTTGGATTTTGGACATTTTTTTTGTCCATTTTTCAATTTCTCGAACACTTTTCCCAAACACGAATTTCCCAAAAATAGATATTATCTTTAAAGGTACTTAAAGAAAAAAGGGCTTTTTTATTTTTTTTATGTTTTTTGCCCCTTTTTCTACACTACTCTACTTACTCCTCATCCTCCTCGTCCTCCTCGTCCTCCTCCTCCGAGTCCAGCTCCTCCGCCGCGTTGGCCGCCGCCTCAGCAGCCGCCTTCTCAGCCGCCTCCTTCTCTAGGCGAGCCTTCTTCTCCTTGGCCGTCTCCTTCTTGGCCTCAGTCTTGGTCTCAGTCTTGGCCCCAGTCTTGGCCCCAGTCTTGGCCCCAGTCTTGGCCCCAGTCTTGGTCTCAGTCTTGGTCTCAGTCTTGGTTACAATAGGAGCCGGAGTTGGAATTGGAACAGGAGCATCCTCCGTCTCGGCCTCCGCCTTGGCCGCCTTCTCAGCCGCCTTCTTCTCCTTGAGTGCCGCCTTCTTCTCAGCATCCTTCTCCAACTTGGCCTTGGCCTTCTCAACCGCCTTGGCAGCAGCTGCATCCAACTTGGCCTGCTCCTTCTCTTGCTTCTTGGCCTCGGCTGCCTCCTTCCGCTCCGCCGCCTTCTTCTCCTTGCGTGCCTCGGCAGCAGCCGCCTTCTCCTCCTCGGTCATCTTGGCACGACCACCCTTCTTCTTGGTCGTGCTGTCGCCAGACTCTGAGCCCGAGTCTGAGCCCGAGTCGCTCGCCGTCTTCTTGGCCCTTGGCTTCTTCTCAGCCTTTTGCAACAGCACGCCCATGGCCTCAAACGCCTCATTCACATCAAAACCATACTTCTCGGCACAGGCAGCAATAGTTTGCCGACTCACCTCCTGCACGAGCTTGTTCAGCCCGGCATTCACGGAATCATTCACATTCACAACAACAGACGCCATTCTTGACTACACACTGGATACTTTTACTTATCAACTATCCGCACAAAAGTTTTTCAATTTTTTTTTCATCTCATATTTTTTTCAAGTCACTCTAAATTTTTTTTATATGGGAAAAACCTCACATATAAAAAAATTTTTAAACCATACACTCAACCATCCACCCCTCTGTTCTGCTCTGCTATTCTTATGAGAGAAAAATACACACTTTCTTTAAATTGTTTTTTTTTCATTTATAATCCCCCATATACTCCTCAGTGTAGAAAGCCGACCCTATATTCATGGAAAACCAGAAATGAGTGACAAAACCAGAAATGAGTAACAAAAAATACATTATATACAATACATTTTTTTGTATTTTTTTGTGTATCTACTCATCATCCTCCTCATCCTCCTCCTCATCACACTCGTCAATCTCCTGACGCTCCTCGTTGAACACACCCATGCACTCTTGTGTCTTTGGGTCGTACAACACATTATCAACCGTCCTGTAATACAACTTGCCTTTGAACTCAAACTTCTTCACCTTTACCTCAGCCTCCTTCTCAGGCTCCGCCTCCTTCTCAGGCTCCTTCTTCTCCTTCTTGACCACCTTGCCACCCGCTGCTGTCGCCTTCTTCTCCTTCTTTACCTTCTTCTCGGCCGACAGAACAGCGACCGGCTCAGGACGAGGACTATTGGCCTTGGCCTCTGAAATTATCGTCGCAAACAAATCCTCCGTACTTGAAACCTCCACAGGCTTTCCCGTCTTCTTCGGCCTACCACGCTTCTTGCTGACCGAAGACGACTCACTCTCTGTGTCTGAGGTCACTGCCGGATTCTTCTTGGGACGTCCACGCTTCGCAATTGGTGCATTGAAAATGTCCTCGGGTAATTCTATCTTCTGCTTCAAAGCCTCTGCTTCAACTTGCTCCTCTGTCAACTTTAGCTTTTGCATCACTTTTCCATATGCAATTGGCGCCTTTCCCTTCGGGTCCCGATATTCCTTTCCCGCTTCAAAAGCCGCCACACGGTCTTCTATGCTACCACTGTTTGGTTTACCTGAAGCATTCTTGTCTGCTTGTTTTTGACATCCTTGACAGTAATCCCCCGATTCACTCGCCTTTTTGTGGCATTGAGTCAACAGTCCGTGGTTTTGTTTCAACCCATGGCAACAGTCCTCTTGAATCCTCCCTGTGAAAGGCAATGGAACTTCTGGCTTTTCCCGTTTTCCCTCTTTCATTTTTTTTTCCGGTTTTTTTACAATATTCACAGATACGCCTAGCTCCAACAATGCCGCATCTGCTGAAAAATTGTACTTCTCTGCACATGCACGAATCGTCTCTCTACGAGCATCCTCTAGCATTGAACCCACTCCCAAGAACAGCTTTGAACTCAACATTACTTCCATCATTTTTGATATTACTTCTTTCGCTTTACTTACCCACCCTAACCACCACTTTAGTTTTCAATTTTTTTTTACACCTCACAAAAAATTTTTCTAAACCTTTTTTCCTTTTGGTGGGGAACCTAGGTTCCCCCACACCCCCTCCTTATCCATACAAAGTACCCATTTTTCTCCTAAAAACATTATTCCTTGGACCTGTTCGCACAGTATAAACAGGAACGTGTCTTGCTTTCATCTTTAAATATTCTCCAACCGCTTCATAATGGTCTATTTTTTCATCAACTGCTTCTCCATTTTTAATTTTTATTAACATTCTCCCCCTTTTTCTGCAACATCCCATGCACAAACAACCCAAATCTATATAATGGTCGTGTTGAATCTCGCTTATATATTGATTATCTAAAGCAATGTCCATGTAAAATGCGTATTCATCTGGACTAAAAGGTGTAAATTCTGTACTATTCATTTTACTTATCCATGTGTTCAAATATTGAGTTCTCTCAAAATCTGTATAATAATACTTTAAACTTTCATCGCCTTCTATAAGATTAAATAAATTTGAAGGGATTTCATAATACTGGTTAAATAATGAAAAAATTTGATTTATTGGTTTTTTACTTGTTTCATAATCCTTTGCAATATATATTTCAACATTTATATTGAGAACCTTTTTTAGAATTGTTTTCCATTCATGAGAATCTTTTAAACGCAACTTAAAATAATTAATTCCATCAACGTCTGCGTGTATATATTTATTTGTAAAATCAAATTGTTCAGGGAATGGGACACTATATTTTGTTCTAAAATGGTCATTTGTTTGTAAATAAGGAAAAACTTGATTAAAACGTTTGATTATTCTACTAATCTCAAAAGTATTTAAAACCTCTATAGACGAATTAAAATGTAAGGAATGAATATTTTCAAAAAAGGTTGATATTTTTTGCTCTATTGGACTTCTATAAATATCTATAACTATAACCGTTTTTCCTAAGAATTTATTAAATTTAATTATATCCAAAACGGTAACGTCTGTTATTTTGTATAACACTTTTAACATAATTTCATTATGTAAATGCAATACAGTAAATTTTCCGCAAGCATTCAGTCTAATAGACGATACTAGAGTTGTTGACCCTACTTTAGGAGGCGTGTATACAAATACGATATTTTTGTTTTTTTCAATGCTAAAATCATCACTAATTCCCAAACATTCATTTACATGTTTCATTCTATTGTAACAATCTGTATTGTTATAATCCATTTGAGTCATTATATAACTTACTAACATAATTGAAACAATGGTTTAAACTAATTATATATTTATAGTATAAATGAAAATGGAAGCTATTGTGGCGTATGACATTAACAAAGGTATTTCTAAAAATGGTTCCATTCCTTGGAATATACCAGAAGATATGAGATTTTTTAAGAATACGACTTTAAAAAATGTTGTTATTATGGGGAAAAATACATTTGTGTCTCTAAATTATCACCCTCTAAAAGATAGATTAAACATTGTTATAACTAGAAAACCAGAATTATGGTTTAAATACAGTTCAGAATATCAAAATCTCATTTTTACTGACAATGAAAACATTCATTTGGATATCACAAGAAACTCAAATGAATATGCTAACAGATTCTATTTTTTAAATAAGCATTTCAAAATATTTTATATTGGAGGAGAACAAATATACAAGACTTTTATTCCGTTTTGTTCTACGGTGTGGGTAACAAAAATTAAAAACAATTATGAATGTGATTTACATTTTTCAAGAGATATGGACAATGATAAAGATTTTAATAGTGAATGCGCAAAAACTACAGAGTTATATGATATTATTAAATACACTAAGATTGATTCTAACTAGACGCCTCAACTGACTGGTTTTCATTTTTTATAAAGTGTTTATTCATGTGCTTTTGAAGCGTAAAATATGTCAATTTGTCGTTTTCAGTAATGCCCAGCAATGTTTTTAGTTTTTGGTCTGGATGAATTATCTGGCTGTTTTCATTGTTTTCTAGCTTATTCTTTTTGATATACTCAATCAAAGTCTTTGTAACTACCGTTCTGGCTATTTTGCTTCCATTTTCAGCATTCATAAATTCGCACAACTCGTTAGTTATCTTTGATGGAGTTGCAAATCCAGATGGTTTCTTGTTACCTTTATTTTTATTCTTATCTGCATCTTTCTTTAATTGTTTAAATTCTTTCTTTAAGGACTTTTCAACTACCCGCAGTTGTTGTTGAATCAACGAAATTTGGTTTTTAAATGTGGAAAGACTATTAATAATAGTTTCAAATTTTTCCGCCATAGAAATTTCCAACGACTCTTGCGGCTCTACATGTTGCTCATTTGATGTATCCATTGATATTACATATTATCTAGGTGACTTTAAATGTTTTTATTTTTAATAGTTTATTAAAGATAAAATAAATCTAACGGCGTCTGTTTGTTTTTCTTGCTTTGCGACCCTTTCTTGTCTTGCGCATTTTGCGGCGTCTTCCACCAGCACGAGAGCTCATGTGCATAAATTGTCCAGCGCGTTCAGAACTGCGATGTCTTCTTCCACCCATTCTTGTCACTCCGGTAGTAGGGCCATATTCGGCAGAATAACTAGCACTATCTGCAATTTCAGAAGAACTGCTTTGGTCCATTATATTCTAAATAAGTATTTTAATTTTATTTGTTATGAAAAATAAAAACAAATAAAATTTTTAATTATATTTTTTATATTTAAGCGTCCTGCTTAGAACGAGGAGGCCTTCCACGCCCGCGACCACCAGCAACTGGCTTATCCTGCGACGGCTTATTTGCACGTCCATCCTTCACCATAGTCCACTCACTTCCCTCGCGAGGGCCAGAACCGCGCGCACGAGGCGCTCCCTCTGCGCGAGGAGGCCTAGCTGAACGAGGGGGATTAACCTCCTCGGTCTGCTCCTCCGCATCATCAGAAGACTTACCGTAACTAACGCGCGTTTGCCTAAACTCGCGGCGAGTCTCGCACATGAGCTTACCACCATTAATACCACTCACTTCTCCAGCTTGATACTCGTGCTTTCCACCGGGAGTGTGGTCAAGTCTAAAACTGACATACTCTCCCTGAACCAAATACTTGTATTGCTCGTTGCCCACCACAACTCCACTGTGATGAACAAAAATATCTGAACCTGCACGGTCTCCATCTGAGACTGTAATAAAACCATAACCAGCCTTGTTGTTAAACCACTTGACGCGTCCTACTAGACGCACGGAGGGTGTAACGAGTGGGGATGTTCCAACGGGTTGTTCACTTGACATTATACTCTAATATGCGGTGTGTCTTTATATTGTTTTTATAATATTATCCCGAACTTAACCGGTTTTAAATTATAAATTTTATTATATTTTATAGGAATAATATAAGAGTATTTATGTCATCAGAACCAATTTTAGCAGAAAGTAGTACCCCTCGCTCTCAAAGTATATATAAGGTTGATTTAAAAGCAGTGCAAAACTTTGGACCAGATGGTGTCAAAAAAATTGTTGTCCCTTTTAAACGAGAAGAAGATATGATTTTATTATGTTTAAGCAACTTTTTACACGACTTTGTTCACGATTATAATTTAAGTAGTATGCACAAAAGAGTTGTAAAAGGCGACTCTTATGGATTACTACAAAGTCTTAATATTGGCATTAAAAACCCAGTTTTTAAAATTTTTCAATATGAAAGTGGCACTTACGGCGACCCCGAGTTATACGACGACTCAAAATTTGAAGATGTTCCCGCAGAACCATACTCAAAACCTCATTCTTACTTGGAATATTTTCACGATAATTCAATGGAAGTTTCCATTCAACGTGGAGGAAAAGAGGTTGGTGACATTAAAATGAAACCATTACAAGTTCAAATTGAAGGAGAACCCGACGAGGACGATGATGATTCTACAATAAAAATAGAAGATGATTCAAAAAAATTTAAATTAAAACCAGAAATAGAAAATACTTTGACGAGTGATTATAGTCCCACAACAATTTCAAACGAAGATAAAGATTATGATTCTTCTTTAACATACCCACTTAACTCGGCTTTTACGTCAAGTGAAATATACACATCTTTAATAAATAATTTTTTGGGAAATGCCGACTTTTTAGGGTTTCATTCCAGTTTAAATACTTTTATTGTTACGTATTTAGGGAGCAATTGTGACGAAGAATCACCAGAATTTCTCTCTATGTTAAAACCTGAATTAGATGTTAAAAGTGAAGAAATGAAAACCCTTGTTATGTTTAACTCTATTTTATGTTCTATTGATTGTATCGCAGCAGATTTTAAAAAATCTAGCTTAACCCCAAGCGATATGTCAATGGAATATAGTTTTTTTAGTGAAATATTTGCTATTTTACGCTTGGCTTTTGTTTCCGTTTTTAGTAAAACAAACACAGAACTTAAATTAGATTCATTAACAATTCTTAACTCTGACTTGGTTACAAAACAATTTATTATTTATTATATGCTATTCTTAAACTGTGAAAGCGTAGAAGACTTTAATGCCGCTTTACAAAAACAAACCGGAGGTCAAGATGAAGAAGAAGGCGAAGAAGAAGAAATGGCGCCTCAACCACCATATATGGTTTTAGATAGAACTGGTCCTGTGGAAATTAGAGGTTATCCAGAAGGGGTTTCTGCATATTACGCAAGACCAGAAAGAAAGATATATCTTGGAACCGAATCTATATTTATTACACACAATAACTTGCTTACCACTCTAGCTCGCGGAATGTTTGTTAAATTGGGAGTTTGGGATAAAATTTTTTCAGGGATAGAAGGATATTCAAAAGAAGATGGAACTATCTATAAATTTGGATACAAAGAAATGGACCTAATTAGTTATGATAAATTAATGACATTGTACCCAAACAATCCTTGGAAGGGTGGAAGTTTTAATAACGAGCTTTTAATTATGCAGATTCTTATATTGAAAAACTTATTAATGGAAATGTCTCCGGCTAAAACCCTTACATTTGGCGCTAAAATAGACGACCAATTAAAAAATTATTTAGATGTTTTTTATAATCATTATTTTGTTATTAAAGGTCAAAAAACAACAAAACCCCCACCTAAAATAAATGATGATGCTTTAAATAATCCTGACCCAGAAGCATCTATTGGACCAGACACGGAAAGCATTTTTTCTGCACTAGAAACTATAACTGACGATGAAAAGCCTGTATATGCAGAAGAATCGGGAGAAGAAGACGACGATGAAGAATTATTTGGAGGAGGAAATTCTTTTTCAAAACCACTTGCTCCACAAACAACTGAAGAAATTCCCGAAGAATATTCAGTCTCTGGCGAACCAACTAGAGCGCAGCGACATGCAGGAACTGAACCTGGTGATGAAGATGGTCCCGCAGAAGAACCTATAGCAGTTGCAGAAGAACCTATAGCAGTTGCAGAAGAACCTATAGCAGCCGCACAAGAACCTGTTGTAGAAAGTGGAATATCATCCTTTCCAGATTCAGCAATTGTTGACCCGGGTCGCGCCCCAGCAATGCCCATCGTGTTTAAGAATTTAAAGAAAATGTATCAAAATAACATCTACACAATGCAAAATTTACAATCTAGTAGAATCCCAGCAATTAATATTCCACATGGCGCAGAATTTGAAACCATTTACACTTTATTTGAGTTGCTCACATACAATCAAATCTTAATGCATAGAACAGGGACTCAATATAATATCCCAGCACCAGCATTTAAATTTGTAATCAACAACGCCGCCAACATTGCAGCCAATATTAACGGTTCAAAACTATTATACACAAAAAAAGATAGAGATGAAATACAAAAAATTGTTGATGAAGTGTCTATTATAGACATGGCGGATTTCCCCAAGGCTTTGGAAGAAATAACAGAACAACGCGACTCTATACTTGCAAAATTGTCTCCATTAGAAATTAGGGTGACTTCATTGAGCGGTATAAAAAGACAAAATAGAATTAAAATTAGTGAATACAACGAACTCTTGAAACTCCAGTTTGACATAAAAACTATTAGAAATACTGAGCTAATACCTTGCGAAAATAAAAAATATCTTATAGAAAAAGTTGTTAAATTAAATAATGAAGAATTATTAAAAGGTGAAAATTGGCTTAAAGAATGGAGAAATGATTATAAAACTTGGTTTGAACAGTGTCAGCCTTTATTTGGTCTATATCGTAACTTAGCCAGAGGAACCTTTTGTCCAACAGTATCCATGATGGATGCCATGTTTAATTGTTCTCTCAAATATAAAGCATCAGAACCCAAGGAAGTTGGAACAACGCATTTTGAGTTAAAATATGAAAGCGAGTCTAAAAATCCAGAAACTGGAACTCCAGATAAAGTAATATCATTTGGTGGCGTTGTATTAAATTACAATTCTACCGTTGGTGTTGATGAACAATTAAACGCCAAAATTGACTTTGATTTAACTTGCATTGATGCTTCTACTGGGATAAATGACGTAGCTAACATTTCAACAATTGGAATACAAGTTGCAGAATCTCACGATTTGAAGGCCAGTGTTGTTTATAAAACTATAGTTGACAAAATTAAACAAATATACACAGAAACATATTTCATGACAACCGAAGAGGATACGGCTGTGGCTGCAGGTATTGACATAACTAATGCAGAATTGCGAGCAAAATTTTTGAGAGAAAAAATTGATAGAATGTGGTCAAATGTGCAAATATATAGGTTTGAAAATGGACGCACACAATATAGCCCATTAAACTTTAACAAACTCTTAAGCGCCACTGCAATTAAAACGTTTGGTGATTTCTTACAAGAGTGTCTTGCTTGCATGCAATGGGGTGGATATGTCAATTCAACCGATGAATTCCCAGAGAGAGTTAAAACGTTTATTGCCGAGAATGGCATTGACCCAATTTATAGGAGCGTCAGCGAACCAGACAAAATTATTCCATATGATGAACACGGAAATGCTTTAAGATTTGGCATTCAAGGCGACAGACCTTCTGGATTCCGGTCTATTTATATTTTATTGAACGGTGATTCTGGAGTTAATCAACAAGCAATTTCAGGTTATATGTTTACCGCAGCAAATCAAAAACCTTCTAGAAGTCTTTTAGTTTCTAGGGGTTCATCAACAGAAGATAACAACAATATTAGAAAAGATAAACTTAGAGGAAAATTGGTTTATGTAACACGCGAATTGCCTATTACTCAAGAAGATAGAGTTAGATATTTACGCTCACTTCAATATAAAAAGATTACAGAAAAAAAGAATTTGGTTGATAGACAAACGAAAGAAGAATTTTCTCCCGAAGTTGTTGGTCCTGCTATACAAGGAACATCGGTTGACACTGATTACAAAATGATAAAGCCACCATTGGACGTATTATCTATGGATGAACCCTATAAAACGGCAAATTACAATGATTGGGAAGATTATGAAACTCCAAGAGTATTGACTGAAATAAAGAAAAAGGCTATAGTTGACCCGGTCGTTATTGCAAGACTTGCTGAAAAAGCTCAAAAAACTGCAGCAATATCTGAAGAAAAAGAAAGAATTAAAACTGAAAAAAGGGCAGAAACAGAATCTAGGGCAAAAGAAATGCAAGGCATGAAAGAAGAAGACGTCTTTGGAAAAGAAATAAGAAAAACTGCTAAAGAAGTTTCAGAATTAAGAAGTTTAAGAGGAAGGCGAGATGATGTAAGTGAAACTAATCCTTTATTAGAACAAGAAAAAAGACGCTTAGCATTATTGAGAAAAAAATACCCCAACGCAGGTGGAGCTAGAAGTAGAAAAAATAAAAGAAATATTAAACATCAATCATCTAAAAGAAACCGCAAGAATAAAAATAGAAACACAATTAAACATATAACAAATAAAAAACACAATAATACTAAACGGTAAAATAAAAATTTATAAAATAAAACAGTTGTATAAATTTTTAATTATTTTTATTTTAGGCTTGCATATTCTTGTAAAGTAGCCAAGCTAGCGAAGTCTTGGCATCGGCAATCCTTGGGAGTTCTTGGTCAAACGTCTCGGCCGAGTAAAACTTGAGACGAATCTTCTCATTTGAATCTTTCTCACCAAATTGCGTCATCTTCATCTCTGCAATCTTGTTAGTATCTAGTTGAGTGTGCCAAACTGCCAAATGCACCTTCTCGTCACTTCCACCTCCGGACAATGTGAACTCTCCAAGATGCACATAGTTTGCACTGTTAAAGTGCAAGTCAAGACCAGTCTCCTCTTTAATCTCCTCTTTGAGAACGTTGTTGATGACTGTCTTTCCGCTTCGCGCGTCAAACATACCGGCCACAATCTCCTCCTTGTATCCACCTGTTGGGACCCTGGGTTGCTCCGTCAGAAGAACATGCTCCTTGCAGAACTCGTCTATAACAATAACGAGTACCGCACCACAGTCCCCGCGCAAGAAGACGATTCCGTCAAGAGGCTCGCCCAACTTGGTGTAAACGTCGCACTTGAACTTGAGAAACCCAAGCTTCTCCGGATTTGAACTTGAACCAAACCAGTCAACGTCGGTAAGATTAATTGACCTAAGGTCAAACTTGTCCAACGGAAAGTTGTCCAACCAAGTTAGAAACTTGGGCGCCTTGCAAATTGTCTCAAAACAGGGACGAACGCTTGGTCTGTCAGTTGTAATACGGATGCCACGATAGATAAAATCACACTTTTTCAAATGCGCCTCATAAAACTTTGTTGAACGCTTCTTCGTGTCTGTCGCAAATTCTTGCATTAGATGACACAAATAGCATCCAAATAGCATAATATAAAAGATAATGTATTGCGAGACATTCTTGATGCTCGCCGCAATTTCATACTGGTCTTCCATTCTCTGGATTCTGGTGAAGTGTAAAAAAAGTAATTGATTTTTATTTTTTTTCAATTTTTTTTCATAATAACTATTAATTAAAATAATAATTAAAATGTTAATAATTTTCCGGTTGTGTTCCAAATAAATTTGGCTGAGTCATCCACACTAAAAGTAATATAAGTCCTCCAAGAAATCCAAGCAACACAAGAATAAGAAATCCTATATACATATAATCAAGTATCTTTTCACATTTTTTCTTTAATCTTGGTTCTGGTTGTTCCGCTTCTTCTCTTTTTGGGTCTACAACCTCTTCCGCCCTTACTTCTAGTCTAATTTCTTCTAGAACCTCATTTGCTACTGGGACTAGTGTTTGAACAATTTCTACATGCAATGGGTTATCCGCATAAATCATTTGATTTTCTTATAAATAATTATCAATTAGTATTTATGTTCAATTTTATATTTATTATCCAAAAGGATAACCTGAAAGAAAAAATAAAAACCCAAAACAACATATAATAGATAATAAACATGCAGAACAGTTAAGAAATACCTTATAAATATACTCATTGCAAGTAATTTCAACACTAATAGTGTTATTATTATTGCTTTCTCTCTCTAAATCATCCACAATTTGTCCCATTACTTCTATACAAACTAATTTTGCAATAGGAATATTATCTTCATGCAATGGGTTTTCAACGTCCATTATTTATTATCTGCTTATAACTAATAAATAATTACTTTTTATATTTCATTGAGAGACTTTATTAAATATTCATAATGTGGTTTTTCGTCAAATTTCAAATTTTCACAATAGTTTAAATATTCAATTAATTTTGATGGAGTTTTTGACCATTGTGAAATACATTGTTTTTGTATTTTCATTTCTTTCATTTCTCTCTTTGCTTGCCACGGAAGACCTCCATTTACAAGACATAAAATAATATATGCAACTGAAATCAAATCATCTCGCCTACTTGGTTCTATACCATTGTGCACATTCACACTTACAAAATTTGGTGTCCCTATAATAGTTTTACCATTTTTCATTTCTATGTGGTTATTGTCATTGTCCATGTATTTCTTGCATAACCCAAAATCTATAATATAAATATCCGTCCCATCTTGATTAAAGACAAAATTATCAGGTTTTATATCTCGGTGAATAAGTCCTTTCTCATGAACGAACTTCAAGAGCCTAACTATTTTTTGACCTATGGAAAGAGAATCAACGAGAGAAAAAGTTTTTGAAACTAAAGAATCACCAAAAAGTGGCATAACCATATAATTGTATTCTTCTGTTGAACCATACCACTTTACTTGCGGAATTCCAGGAGCTTTGCCGAGATATTGATATATCTGTGTTTCTCTCTTCAACATCTTTGTTTCAACCGAAATTGATTCCATCTTAATGGCTACTTGTTCTTTGGTTCTTATATTTTCTCCTTTAAATATTGTCCCAAACTCTCCATTATTAAGCTTCTCTGTTATTTTGTATTTGTTTGCAATTATCATCGCTTCTTTTAATATATTGTATTACTTTTCTTTTTAATATATTACAAACAACATAAACATAACGCACTATAATATAGTAACTTAAATGGTTAAATTTTGCGCAGAGACATACCCCAAGGCCAAGGAACAACAATACTCAGAATATTTTGAAAAATACTCCTTCCCTTTGAGCACTTTTCAAAAGTTTGCTATTGAGGCTATTGTTGAAGGGCATCACTCACTCAGTTGCGTTCCAACTGGCTCAGGAAAAACTATGCCAGCTATTTTTGCAATTGATTTCTTTACCAACAAAAAGAAGAAGGTTATTTATACTAGCCCCATTAAAGCTCTTTCAAATCAAAAGTACTATGAATTTACGCAAAAGTTTCCTGGAGTTAGCATTGGGTTGTTAACAGGTGATATTAAAATTAATCCAGAAGCAGATGTTCTTATTATGACCGCTGAGATTCTACAGAATACCTTGTATAGAAAGAAGCAGAAGGACAATCCAACTATGCCCAATGCTAATTCCCTTCTTATGTTTGACATGGACTTTGATAATGAACTAGGGTGTGTTATTCAGGACGAGATTCACATGATTAATGATGCCGACCGAGGCCATGTATGGGAAAGTATTATTCTACTTCTTCCTCCACATATTCAAATGGTTATGCTTTCAGCAACGCTTGACCGACCAGAAAAGTTTGCTCTTTGGATTGAAACTCGTGGAAATGCTAATGAATCAAATGATACACAAAAGCAAGTATACCTAGCAACATCCAACTTTCGTCATGTTCCTCTAACGCATTACAGTTTTATTACAACTAATAATGGAATCTTCAAGGCTATAAAGAAGGATAAAGAATTGGAAAAGGAAATTCGCGACACAACCGACAAGCTAATTGTTATTCAAAGTCCCACAGGCGAGTTCAATGAGCCCAATTATCATAAGGTCAAGAAAATGCTGAATCTATTTGAACAGAAGCAAGTATTTGTAAAGCGTTCTCATGTTTTGAATCAAGTGTGCAAGCACATGGTTGAACATAATATGTTGCCAGCGGTTTGCTTCATATTGTCCAGAAAACAGATTGAAATTGCTGCTCACGAAATTACTGTTCCTCTTTTGGAGGATGACTCAAAGGTCGGCTATACTGTTCGCCGAGAATGTGAGCAAATTTTGCGGTCAAAATTGCCCAACTATCAGGAATATTTGGAGCTTCCAGAATACCTATCCGTTGTTGGTCTTCTTGAGAAGGGAATTGCCATTCACCACAGTGGTGTTATGCCCATTCTTCGCGAAATTGTTGAGATTCTCTTTGAAAAGGGTTATATTAAGTTTCTCTTTGCAACAGAGACTTTTAGCGTTGGACTCAATATGCCAATTAAGACTGCAATCTTTACCGATGTAAAGAAGTTTGATGGCTCTGGAATGCGTATGTTGCATCCACACGAGTTTGTCCAAGCATCCGGTCGTGCTGGACGCCGAGGTATTGACACAGTTGGTCATGTTATTCATCTTTCCAATCTCTTCAGGAATGTTGAATTGACCGAGTATAGAACTATGATGCAAGGTAAGCCTCAAACTCTTGTTAGCAAGTTTAAGATTTCTTATAATCTGTTGTTGAACTTGATTAACATTGGCAACCACGATTACTTGCAATTCTGCAAGCGCTCTATGATTCAAGATGACATTGATTCAAGTCTCGGTACAATTTATAATAAGATGGCACAATTGGAGGCTGAAATTGATACTCTTGTCCTCCACTTTGATTGGAATCTTAGAACACCACTTATTGAAGTTGAAAAATATTTGAATATGTTGGAAGCTCGTAAAACGCTTGTTAATAAGAAAAGAAAGGACATGGACAGAGAAATTCAAAACAGTTTAAATGCGTATAAGTTTATTGAGACTGATAAGCTTAGTGTTATTAAATATCAAGAGAAAATGGTTGAGTTGACTAATTTGAGGAGCCAGTTTAAAACCACAGAGTCTTTTTTGAATGAAAGCGTTCAAAAGATTCTTAAAAAGATGGAAGAAGATGGATTTGTAAGGACAGAAGACGGAACAAATTCTCTAACACAAGTTGGATTTATGGCAACACATTTGCGCGAGGTTCATTGTCTAGTCTTTGCAAGGTTGTTAGAACAAAACCGGTTTGATGAGCTTGACGCAAGGCAAATTGTCTCTATATTCAGTTGCTTTACTAATGTTAATGTGAGCGATGAACAAAAATCATTCAGGCCTAGCACGAGAGACGCTGCAGTAAAAAATATGATTGAAGATGTGACAAAATCATATAATAGTTATCAGGATTTTGAGACAGAAAATAATGCATTTACTGGTGTTGACTATAATATTCATTATGATTTGATTGACGCAGTTTTGTCTTGGTGTGATTGCGAATCTGCTCCAGAGTGCAAAGCGGTTATTCAAAGTTTGGAACAGAATAAGGGTATTTTTTTGGGTGAGTTTGTAAAGGCTATTACAAAGATTAATAACATTTCGGGTGAAATGGAAAAAATTGCAGAAAGCATTGGAAACATGGCACTGCTAAGTAAGTTGCGAGACATTCCGCGAATGACGTTAAAGTTTGTTGCTACGAATCAATCCTTATATGTTTGATTTATCCAAAACATTTTGTCAATTTTCCAATAGTTTTAAAGAAATTTTCTGTAGTAGAAGGTTCTTTATATTTTTCATAATCATTATTGTCAATTGCATAAATTCTATATAAATTATGCAATTGAGGAATTTGAGAGTAATCGTCAAAGAATTCTTGTTTATCATCCATAAAATCAACAATATTTGTTTTACTAGAATTTGGAATAATTAATATTTTACCAGAGGTTTCAATACGTGCAAATATAGTATGTATATTTGTCTTCTTTTTTGGGTTTCTCTCTTCAAAACTGGAATACTTATTGGGGAACAAGATTGAATCAATTTTTTGATAAAAGTCTTCCAGTGATGCTGTTTGAGAAACAGAAATACAAACTGGAATAGGCTTTCCGGAATAAACTTGAAATAGAATAATTCCTCTATTCATTGACAAATGCGTTTGTCTTTTGGTCATCATTGTTTTGCTGGGTTCTTTAAATTCTTTTTTATTATCAATTTTTTTAGGCAGTCGTTTAGCAATTTGTATGTTTTGTTTGTTATTGACGGTTCTAGCAATTTTCATTTATAAATATTTTTACATTTATATTCTCAGTGCGAGGCCCAGTTTTCTTTAAGTACCTTTAAAGATAATATCTATTTTTGGGATTTTCTTGTTTCATGAAAGTGTTCGAGAAATTGAAAAATGGACAAAAAAAATGTCCAAAATCCCAAAACCCTGGGACTTTCATGAAACAGGATTTTCCCAAAAGTGAATTTAGACTAGAATGCTCACAACACCAATTTTTTTATTCAAAACTTGTTACCATAAAATTTTTATACTTTTTTGAGAAAAGGGTTTAGGCATTTTTTCTATTAGTAATATAGCCGAATAATGCCGAATGCCAAAACACCGGAAAATGCCTACAAGTATGTTTGTAACCGATGTGACTTTAAATGCTCTAAGGAAAGTAACTACAACCAACATTTATTAACACTCAAACATAAAATACGAACAAATCCTAACGAAAAAGTTCCAGAAAATGCCGAAAAAATCTACAGGTGTGCTTGTGGAAAACAATACAAACACTTGTCAAGCTTATGCAATCACAAAAAAAATTGTTCTGGAACAAAAAATATAGACACAGAGCAAACTATAGTTACGACTGAAACTAATGAAAAAATAGACCACGAATCTCTAATTAAAGAATTAATGAAACAAAATAATGAATTTAAAACAATGCTTATTGAGCAAAATACAAAAATAATGGAACTCGCAAAGGAGGGCAAATATATTACCAATAATACTACAAACAATAACAACTTTAACCTCAACTTTTTCCTGAACGAACAATGCAAAGACGCACTCAACATTATGGACTTTATTAATCAACTTCAATTAAATACAACTGATTTAGATATGGTTGGACGCTTAGGATACTCTGAAGGAATTTCAAAACTTTTTATTAGAGGGCTTAAAGAACTTGACGTTTTCAAACGACCCATTCACTGCAGTGATTTGAAGAGAGAAGTGTTATACGTAAAGGATAAAGACTCTTGGGAAAAAGACAATGATGAAAAGAATAAAATGAAAAATGCAATCAAATATATAGCGGCCAAAAATTTCAAGCAAATTAACGAATGGAGAGAGAAAAACCCCGAATCTGATGATTATGATTCTCAAAGACATATGGATTATCATCAAATTGTAATTCATTCCATGGGTGGTTCAACGAAAGAAGAAGATGAAAAACATTACAATAAAATAATTAAAAACGTTGCGCAAGAAGTAACTATTGATAAGAATACCAAACAGTTAGCATAAATCCTTGTCAATATTCAATAAACAACGAATTATATTCTCATAATTTTCAATTATTTCTTTCTGTTTTTCTATGTCAATGTCGTTTGAATAATTCAACAGTCCTTTTGTAACTGCATGTAATGTATTTATGTGTTCAACATATTTGTCATTATTTTTCACCTCTTTGTTCTTTGAACGAGTCATCATTGTCATAGTTTGCTGTAGCTTTAATATTATAAAAGTGTGTCAATTTTTATTCTTTATATTAATTATTTGCTATTGTAATATAAAAAATTATATTATAATAGAGTAATGAATAATGTCAATTTAACAATATATAACAAGTATTCGGCAACCTATTCTTCTTCGGCATTAGACTTATTTAAGAATTGTTTTTTTTTGGGATTATCTATTTTTGGCGTAAATTACTTTAAAAATTCACTTGTTTCTCTCTTGACCATTCCATTTCTATCTTTGATGCTTTTGCGAAGTTTTATGATATTTCACGATTGTGGTCACAACTCTTACACACCTAATAGCAAATTAAATTATGTAATAGGAACAATATTTGGAACATTTTTACTCTCTCCATATTCATGGAATTCAAAGCATTATATGCACCACTTGGCCAATGGAAATATTGAAAATAAATATAGCTATCGCTGGTCTGAAACTGTGCAATATACAGTTAAACAGTACACTGAGTTGGATTCACGATATCAATTATTATACAGATTTTTTAGAGACCCAGTTATGTTTTTTACATTAGTTCCTTTTTTTCAGTTCTACATAATGTCTCGTTTGTATATTTTTTATTCAAATGGTTATAACTACACAACGCAACAAACTTATATTGATTGCATCATAAATACAGTTGGAATTATTGTTCAGCAGTATATTTATTATAAGTATTCAATTATTATTCACTATAATATTGCACTTTATTTAACTGCTATTATAGGGTTTATTTTATTTCACAACCAGCATACATTTAACCCAGCATATATAAAAAAGAATTCAGAATGGAGTATCAAAGAATCTGGCTTGGAGGGGTCCAGTTTTATAACAATTCCTAGTTGGTTAAAATATTTTACCATGGGAATAGAATATCATCATATTCATCATTGTATGACCAGAATACCAGGGTATAACTTGCAAGAATGTCACGAATACATGTCAAAAAATACAAAAATGTTTGACAATATTGTTGTTCTTTCCATGAAAAATGTGTGGGATAATATTTTTCTAACCTTATACGACGAATCTTCTGGAAGATATGTTAGTTTTACCGAAATTGAAAACAAAATATATTAGAGAATTAGCTGAAGACGAATCTTCTTTTTAAATTTTTCTTCGTCGTGAAATAAATATAACTTATAATTGCAAATAGAATAATTTTCAATATTGTCCCTGAAGGTTACTCGTGAAGCCATTTTTAACTCTGGTAAATATACAACATATTGAAACAACCCATCATTTCTAACAATCTTATCAAAAACATAACCTTTATAGCTCTTTTCCATTATTTCTGGACAAGTTGAACATGCGTGCAACAAATTACAATCATTTTGAATGCGACGAATTGAACGCATTGTTGTGTTAATATATTCTAATTCATCAAGCCATTTCTTATAAAAATTATTCGCATTGACAGACAGCTTAATAATACCAGTGTTCTGTTGAAATTGAATGATGTTCAACAAATCAACGAGCCTTCTAATGGGAGATGTTATATGCACATAAGCGTCCATTTCAAGCAATTCGTGTGAAATTGTCTGTCCATCTTCCAAACAACCAGCATCTATGTATTGCCCGGCGGAACTATTCCAAATTTTAATAAACTTACTAACGTCTTCTGGTATATTTTCTGGAGGAGAAAAATCCCTTTTCATGATTGTAGAGCGAAAAATGCCGTTTTTACTCAAAAGAAGCTCCTTAGCAGTATTATAGTTCATTAGAATCATAAGATAACAAACAATTTCGTGACTATTCCTGACATTGTTTATGTACTTGTATTTTTTAGATATTGTCTTTGTCAAATCAAATACTGCTTGATAGTGTGGGTTTTCCAAAAGGGCCGGTTCTTCGTAACAGTAGTTTTTATTTACTTTTATTTTACAATTGGAATATTTAATGTCAGTAATGGTGTCACCGTCAATGAAAAGGTCCATTACAAAGGCAAGCCGAGTGTGATTAGATTGAAGACTACACAAACAGTCGGATAAAATTGTTGGCAACATAGGTCGCTTTCTATCTGGTAAATAAATAGTGGAAATTCGGCGAGAAAATGAATCCCAGAGATTTAGAACGTCCATCCAGATTGTTACATTGGAAATGTATATACTTAACTGCTGTATACCATTGTCCAATGCGCGAATACTGAATGCGTCATCATAATCAAGACTGTTTGGAGGGTCAATAGTAAAAATGTGCCACATACTCTTGTCAGTTCTGTCAACAATTTCTGGGTATTTCTTACTAATATTCTCAATAAATGCGTCGTGTGTATGATTTTTTAGAGCTTTAGAAGTGTCTTTTGTAAAATTTTGAATAGATGCATTCAAACTCTTACAGTAAAGTTGATATTCGTAAAAGTTGTCCAATAGATCAACTGAACCAATCATTTGCGATATTACCGCTCTAGGATGCTTGTCGTTCCATTCAACAAAGTTAAAAGTGCAATAGTGGTCTACAAAAACTTTTGAAAACCCTACATTTTTCATTTCATATGGAATAAGAAAGGTAGGTAGTCGTCTATCATCAGGAATGCATTTGTATAGAAGCTTCCCATTTTCTGCTCGGCCA
>Ga0209084_1000239_pt1 | contig 53223 bp, 73 predicted proteins | sample C_130820_MF_Meta_FD_187309 | JGI IMG/M metagenome (GOLD analysis project Ga0209084, IMG submission 187309) | Freshwater microbial communities from Lake Croche, Canada to study carbon cycling - C_130820_MF_MetaG (SPAdes) (version 2) | ecosystem: Environmental > Aquatic > Freshwater > Lake...
AACTTCGTCTTTTAGAGCTATTAACCTTCCGGTTTTGTTTTTCTTTAATAATATAATTATGATCAAGATTTTTATTGATATAACTACATATAGTAGCGCTACTAATATTTAAAATATTACGTATTGTATGGCAATCGAACTTATTATCTATGTAATAACAAATTAAATTACTCACAGCAATATATCCACCGTGTTCAATAACCCAGCAGGGAACCCGACAACCATCTACCCATTCATAGGACTTAGCGTTCTTTCCCTTGTTTGTTATTTTTTTAGAACCCAATCCTAAATTAGTCACTGATTGTTTATTCATACTATGAATATTTATGCAATGAGATACATTTTAGTTGATTTTATTGTGATTAGTTTATATCATACTATATATGAAAGCAAAAGAAGTATTTCAATCAACAAAAGTAATCGAGCTCGGCTCTTGTGCGTTTAGACAATGGAGAGCGAATCATTCAATGTGTAGATTCCTACATGGTTATCAGCTTAAAGCTAAATTGTGGTTTGGTGGTTCATCTCTCGATGATAAAAATTGGGTGGTAGATTTTGGCGGTCTTAAAGAACTTAAAGCTACATTACAAAGTATATATGATCATACAACTACTGTAGCAGCAGATGATCCTGAGATTGAAACCTTTAAATCCTTACACGATAAGGGAATTATTCAACTATATATTCTTAAAGATGGTGCTGGTATTGAGCGTGCAGCAGAGAATGTCTTTACAATTGCTGATAAGTATGTTCGTGAGCTTACAAACGGTCGTTGCTGGGTAGACAAGGTAGAAGTATTTGAACATCAAGATAACTCTGCTACCTATTCACAAGAACAAGCAGCTACTCAAACACAAAGCTTTAAGGCAGATATTGGCTTTACAAATCTGGATGGTACTATCACATTAGGCGCTCGAGCAGCGACAACAGATTCTATTACTTTTAGTAATAATATTAATAATACATCACAAGCAGACAGCATACCTACACCAGCACCCGTTGATAGAGGTGCTCGAGTAGGTAATAGCCCTGTATCTAGCGGAATGGGTAACCCATTCGCTGGTACATCGTGGGGTGCTTAATGCTGTTTAGCTTCTAGTATCTTAACAACAAACTTAAGAATCTTACTTCTAACGATTTCAGATTCTCCAAATTCGAATGCGTGGATCTTATGGTTCACGCATTCTTCCGTATTAAAGCGATCGTAAACTTCTTTAAAGCCTGATAACTTACCAATATCACTTTGATTTAAGTCACCGCAAATAACATATTTTGTATTTTTACCAAAACGAGTTAAAATTGTAACTAACTCGCTTTTTGAAAGGTTTTGAGCCTCATCAACAATAACTAAAGAGTCATTAAAGGTAAGACCTCTTACAAAGTTAACAGGTACAGCACGGATAATTTCATTTGTTTTAAGATTATTACACGTACTAGCATCTGTAATTTCTATTACTTTTTCAACAAGAGGTATAGCGTACGGAGAGAACTTATCATCTATCTCTCCCGGTAGAGCTCCAATGCTACGTGATGCAGATTCAATAACAGACCGTATGTATATAATACCTGTTATTTTCTTCTCCTTGAGCATCTCAAGTCCTGCTAATACAGCAATATATGACTTAGCAGATCCAGCAGGACCAGCTACAAAAGCCATATTTGTATCATCGTGTTTTATACTATTATAAAACTGTTGATGATTAGTGTTGAAGTGGAAGGGTTTCTTGATTTTAAAATCAAGTATCCAGTTTTTTTGAAAAGAAGCTTCAATATCTGAAACTTCCTCCAAACCAGCAGTCTTGCGCTTACGCACCACTTTACGGGTCATGTTAATAATATTTAATCAAAACACTTGAATTCATCTCGTTATATTATACAATATCTTTATGATTGACTGCGATACAGAAACACTATTTTTATCTGATGATCTTGTGTTTTTCACGATTGAGGGAGAAGGAGAATATATCGGACAACCGTCTGTATTTATGAGAATGTCTATGTGTAATTTGAGCTGTATCGGCTTCGCTTCTGCAGATTCTCCTAATGGTTGTGATTCATTTGTATCGTGGTCTATTAAGAATAAGATGACATTTAACGAAATCTTTAAGTTAATGTATGATAATTTTTACGTAGATAAGCTTCGTAAAGGTGCTATTTGGAAGCTTACAGGCGGTGAGCCTATGATTCAGCAAAAGCAGTTACTCAAACTTGTACAGGCATTTATTGAAAAGTATGAATTTTTACCTCGTATTGACTTTGAAACTAATGCCACTCTTATGCCTGATCCGAGGTGGAAAAGTGATTTTAAGGCTACCTTTACTACATCACCTAAACTAACTACTAACGGTGACCCTGAAGAAAAGACATATAAACCTGAGGTACTTAAATGGCATAAAGAAAACGGTTCTGGCTTTAAGTTTGTTATTGGTCGATCAGAGGATATTGATGAAATTTGGCGTAAGTATGTTAATGATTTTAACGGTATTAATGTACCTCTAAATCGTATTTGGTTTATGCCTTGTTGTGGATCACGTGAAGAGCATCAAGAGAAAGCAGCTACTGTAGCTGAATATGCAAAAGCTATGTGTGTTAACTTTAGTCCTAGGCTGCACTTAGTACTTTGGAATTTGGCTTTAAAAGTTTAATGAAAGCCAAAGTATTAGTCCTTAATAAATATTATTTTCCAATTGCTGTAGAGGGTATTGAAAAAACCTTCGGTAATATTTTTTCTAAATCTGTTATTCCGTTAGATATTAGTTATGAAACTACAGATGAAAATATTGTTAACCAGGAGGTTATTGATTATTTTGTACCTATACCTATTGTAAAGGAGTGGTTAGAACTACCCATAAGACCGTTTGATGAATATATTCAAACAGCTCGTGGACCTGTTCGTATTCCATCTGTAGTAGTATGTGCGCGATACGATAAAATTGTTTATAATAGAGTCTCGTTTCCTACTAAACAAAATATTCTTAAACGTGATAACTATACGTGTGTATATACCGGGAAAAAACTATCTAAAGAAGAACTTAGTGTCGATCACATTGTACCAAAAAGTCGTGGAGGTAATGATACATGGGAAAATATGGTTTGCTGTTGTCGTTTGACAAATTCACGAAAAGCATCTCTTACTCCCGAGCAAGTTGGATTAAAGTTAAAATATAAACCATACAATCCAAATAAAGGATTATCTTTTGAAATTTATAAGGATGAATGGGCTTCGTTCTTGAAAAACATGTAAACTAAACTATATAATATTATGAGAATAGCTGTATCGGGGACTGCGTGTACCGGAAAATCCACCCTCGTTAAGAACATCTTAGCTGTGTGGCCTAATTATAAAACACCTTCGAAGACTTATAGAGATCTTATTAAGGAAAAGAATCTACCACATTCATCTGATACATCAATTGATACCCAGTGGGATATTCTTAACTTTATGCTCGATCAACTTCAAGCTGTTGATAAAAGCGCTAATATTGTATTTGATAGATGTCCTCTAGATAATCTTGCATATACTCTCTGGGCTCATGATAAAGGTATTGAAGGCTTTACAAAAGAGTATGTAGATAAAGCTATTAAGCTTACAAAGGAGTCTATGAGACACTTAGATCTTATTTTGTTATTAAGATACGATACATCTATTAAGATTGTAGATGATGAACTAAGGGATACAGATGTTACCTTTATAGAGGAGATTGATAATATTTTTGATGCTCTGTATATACAATATAGACAAAATTATGAAGCAGATATATTCTTCCCAAAAGATGATTCACCAGGTATATTAGTACTACCAACTAACCCTCAACAACGTATTGAAATGATTTCAGATTACCTTACACCGGAAGGCGAAATGTATGGAGACGATTCTTCTATCTTTAATCCTAATAATTTATCTGAACTAGAAACACTTGTTAAGCAACAAAAAGCAGCACTTGATCAGGAGGAAGCTGAAAAAGCATTGTTCGAAAAGTTTAGTATACCTATTAAGCCTATTTCAACTCGTACTATTATTCAGTGATATAGTACCACCTATTATATTAAACATAGCGTACGTCACTGTTGGTGCATATACACCTGTACTATCACGAATATAGAGAGTTACAGAATTAGTAGTTATATCAGAAGCAGATTGTACACCTATGTTGTAATTAATAAGAGTAGATGTTTGAACGCCATAAGGCATTAAAGTAGCATCACCAGAACTACCCGTATTTTTTTCAAAATTACGAATAAACTGAAATGTAAACGCAGATGTCGCTGGATTATAAGTTACCGTATCTTGAATATTCGAACTACTATGTATAATAACAGAACCGGCAGTTGATGTTATAGTATTTACACTAAAGACGGCATAGGTCTCTATATTCGCTCCTGTTAGTAGGTAATTAATATTTGCTGTATTGCTATCTATTTGCGTCTGTAAGTCAGTACTAAGTGTAGCATATTGAGAGCTTAGTGTAATAATATCAGCAGTATTACTTAAAATGGTATCACTAAATGTAGTATTTTCTAATGAAATAATAAAATTATTAAAATCTAATATATTTGTACCACTAGGTGTTTCAATTATTAAAAAATCTCCTGAGACAACGTCATTAATTTCAGGTAATTCTTTTATATTTACGTAAGAACCGGTATTATCTGTACATGCCATATATGTATTTATTACAGTTGATCTTTTATTAGAGGTGATATAATTAACAATGTAATGAGTAACGAGAGAGAAAAAATCGGTGTAGGTATTATTACTTGCAATAGACCAAACTATCTACACAAATTACTTAATACTTTACCTAATAAACACGAAAATAAAATAGATCATTTAGTTATTATTAATGATGGTAAACCTATTACAGATTTCGATTTAAGTTTTGGAGAATTAATTGATAATGAAGTTAATCTTGGTGTTGGTAAGTCAAAAAATAAAGCTATGCAATATTTGCTAGATAAAGGTTGTGAATATATTTTTATTATTGAAGATGATACAATTATAAAGGATACAGATATATTCACTGCTTACATCGATGCTAGTAAAACAACAGGCATACAGCATTTTAACTTCGGCCCAGGTACCCCCTTTAATAGAAAGCAGACAATAGTTAATTATGATTTACATAATAGGGAGCTTTTAGATAATAATTCAAAACCTAACCCTAAATTAACAATTGAATATAATAATAAAATATCAATTGATTTGTATGAGCACGTTGCTGGTGTGTTTAGTTTTTTTACTAAGAATATATTACAAAGTGTAGGGTTACATGATGAAAGATATAAAAATGCCTGGGAGCATGTTGACCATACTTTTAGGATAATAAAAAATAATGGTCATCCGCCTTTTTGGTGGTTTGCTGATATACATAATAGTGTAAATTATCTTGAAATTCCTGATGAAGCTATTAATGATAGTTCCACATCAAATAATAAAGAAGAGTGGTTTAAGAATATAAATGCAGGTAGAGAAATTTATAAACAGCAACACGGATTTTATCCAAATATGTGCCCTCATACATCAAAAGAAGATGTTATTAATAATTTAAAAACTATTAAATCTAAATGGACGATTTAACGTTAATTACATGCTCGTATAACACACCAGATATAACACTAACAATGTTAAAGTCGTGGATGTATATACATAATAGAACGCAAAGATTAGTTATTTGTGATAACTCTACAAATAATGAGACAAAAAATTTACTAAATAAATATAAAATACCACATATATCACGTTTTGATATGAGTCACGGTAATGGCGTTAATGAAGCATTAAAATTATGCAAAACAAAATATGCTTTACTAGTTGATACAGATGTTATTTTTCTAAAAGATCATAATGATATTTTTCAGCAGTTTAAAAATATGGATTTGGCGGTGATGGGTAAAGTAGAAGGTGACCGCGGCGGTAAGTCGATCTACAATAGAGTTAATCCATGGCACTGCTTTATTAATATTGAGAAAATTAATCAACATAATATTACTTTCTTTAATGAGGTAAGAATGAAAGCTAGTTTTAAAGCTAATAAGATATATGATATTGGATCTACATTTTTAGAAGATATTAAATCATGCGGACTTAAAATTGGTAATGTTGATCTTGATGGTAAATATTATATTCATTTTGAAGGTATGAGCTGGTATAAAAATAAATTTGACTGTACAAAAGAAGATACTGGTATAGACTTTGGAGGTACACATAATAACACTGCTTATATAGATGCTTACGAACAAAAATATAAAACATTTCAAACTATTAAACAACAATATAAAGATATTGAACTAACTGATAGGTTTATATATAATGAACCTAAACTATTAATTAAATTTCCTACAAGAGGTCGTACAGAAAAATTTTTTAATACTTTAGATAAATATTACGAATTGCTATCAGGTAAATGTGATGTTAAGTTTTTAATTACATGTGATAATGACGATCTATCAATGAATAATCTTTCTGTAAGAGATAGATTTAAGACATACACTAATTTAGAGATTGAATATGGTGATAGTAAAACTAAAATTGAAGCTATTAATATAGGAGTTTCACAACGCGATTTTCAAATTGTATTACTTGCATCAGATGATATGATACCGGTAGTCAAAGGATATGATCTAATTATAATCGAAAGCATGTGTAAAAGTTTTCCAGATTTTGATGGCATTGTCTGGTTTAATGACGGTGTACAACAAGATAGGCTTAATACTCTTTGCATTTTAGGCAAAAAATATTACAATAGATTTGGTTATATATATAATCCTGAATATAAATCTTTATGGTGTGATATGGAATTTACACAAGTTGGTAATATATTAGATAAGCAAAAATATTTCGATCAAGTTATTATTAAGCATGACCACCACTCTGTAATAAAGGAAGGTTTTGATGAAATATATTCACAAAACGAATTATATGAAAACGAAGATAGATTAACGTTCTTAAAAAGACAAACTATACAATTCAATGCAAGATAAAATTCAATTTTTTATAGTTGTACATAATATCAATATTATAGATGTTTTTGAAAAAGTAGGTAAGTATAATAAGCTTCCTAACTACACTTATCTGTTAGTAGGTAATACAGATGAAGATTATTCTTCAGATAAAATTATTCAATGCAACAGATTAGTCAATAATATTGAACATAAAAATAATTTTCTAGCTTATACAGGCTGGTATGTATTAGCTAATAATGTCGAACTATTAGATAACTCCGAATTTACATGCTTGTTAGAATACGATACAGATATTGAAGAATATTTTAATATAGACGATATAACACCACGACTTAATAATACATATATTAATGTCTGGGGTATTACAGGTATGGAGACACATTCCGGTATTTTTGAGAAAAGTCATTTTACGACGGGTCTATTTACATATTTTAAAGAAAAAAATATTAAAGAACTTACTACAAACAATAAGATGTGGATGACAACGAACAATATGTTTTTTAGAACACCATTTTTAAAGGATTATATAACTGATGAATTTACAACAGACTTTTTTAATCATATAGATAACGATAAAATGTCTGGTCACTTTTTAGAAAGATTTTTATCAATATACTGCTTTTATAAAAATATTAAATTTAGTATATTAGATAAATCCGGTCTTGTACATCGAGGGTATGATAGCCATTCTACTCAAAATATACACTCCAGTGATAGAGGTTATAACCAATTTAAAACTATCAATAATATTCATGACTAAGAAAATACTAATATCATTCGCTACTAATCCTAAATGGTATAGATCACAACAACAGTTAAACGATAGTGCAAAACAAGGCGGTTTTAATGGTGTTATTAGCTATACGGATAAAGGTAGAGATTGGGAATTTGCAAAAAAATATAGTGATATAACTAGCACGAGAGGTTACGGTTATTGGCAATGGAAGCCTATTATTATCTTAGATGCTCTCAATAAACTCAATGATGGAGATATAGTGGGATATGTAGATAGTGGTAATTTAGTAACTAATAACTTAGATTATATTTTTAATAAATGTAATGAACAAGAAATAGTATTATTTGATAATAGAGACGGTAATTTTCAAAAAACTACTCATAAAAATAGAGAATGGACAAAGCGTGATTGTTTTGTCTTAATGGATTGCGATTCAGAAGAATATTACAATGCATCACAAGTAGATGGTGCATATCAGTTTTATAAAAAGACATCTAATACTATTAAATTCCTAGAAGAATATATGAACTTCTGCTCGAATGATAATATAATTTCAGATTTACCAAATATAACAAAAGACAATTTACCCGAGTTTAAAGATCATAGACACGATCAATCTATACTATCATTAATGGCTGTTAAGTATAAAATACCACTTCTACCTGAACCATCAGAATGGGGTAATAGTATTACTAACAGACCTTACCCTCAACTCTTTCTACATCATAGAGGTACTTTATGAAATTTCTAATCATACAAGAAAACGGACGACATGAGATTAGTAAGCATCTCAGAGAATGTAATAGCATGCAACGTGCTTTAATTAACAACGGTGTTAACTGTGATGTGTGGGGTCTTGGACATGATAATTATAATACTATACCAGACTATAATAATTATGATGTGATTATCAATCTTGAAAATTACGATACTGGTTGGATGCCAAGCTTATCCCATATTACAAAACCTCTAAAGTTTCTCTGGGCTATTGATAGTCATGTAAGAGGTTATAGTTACTATAAAGATGTATTTAACGAAGGAAAATATAATTATATTCTTCAAGCGACAAAGGATTATCTTGATAAAGATAGTTTGTGGTTTCCTAATTGTTATGATGATGAGTTTATTAAGCCTAATACAGTAGAAAAGAAATACTTTGTTGGGTTTTGTGGTAATTTCGTTAATCGTAAACCTTATTTCGACTATGTAGGATCACACGTACCATTAAAGCTAGATATTGATGTAAGAGGTAGTGATATGATTAATGCTATTAATTCTTATTGTATTCAATTTAATAAGAATATCGCTAATGATATAAACTATAGAAGTTTTGAGACAATGGGATGTAGTACAGCTTTATTAACCAACTATAACACACAATATGATGAATTAGGCTTTAAAGAGAATGAAAACGTTTTTTATTATAGGTCTATTGAAGAAGCTGTTGAGCTATTAAAATATCTAGAGAATAATAAAGAAACGGTTCTTAAAGTTGCAAAAACCGGGTATGAATTTGCTTCTACAAAACATACATTTAATAAGAGAGCTAGCAGCTTATTGAAATTTATAAAAACTAAACTATAATACTAAAAATGACTAAACTTAACACCCGCACTGAATTACTTGAACTCATTCCAAAAAATCTAACTATCTTGGAAATTGGCGTCTTTAGAGGCGAGTTCGCAAAAGATATTCTAAAAATAACACAACCAAAAGAGCTTTATCTTGTTGATATATGGGAAGGTAAGTGGGGATCTGGTGATAAGGATGGTAACAACTATGTTGAAATCGGTAATATGGAATCTGTTTATTTGAGTTTGTTTCAGCAAACAAAAGATAAGCCAAATATACATGTTATACGTGCAAAGTCAGTATCTTTTTTAGAAAGCTGTAACAATAATTTCTTTGATGTAATTTATGTTGATGGTGATCATACAGAGGAAGCAGTTTATGCAGACATGGTACATTCGTTTGCAAAAATTAAGAACAATGGGTTACTGATGGGACATGACTATCACCATCAAATTGAAATTGCTGTAAATAGATTCTGCAGAGATTATAATCAAACAATTGAATACGTTACTGAAGACGGGTGCCCTTCTTTCTGTATTAAAGTTATAAAATAATGAAAGTAATAGCATTTCACTCTAACGAGTTAAACGTACGAGGTACTAACGTAGCAATGTATGACTACGCTCTCTATAATGAAGAGATATTAGGTAATAAATCATATATTATATCTAATGCTAACTCGGATCTCTCAGCTTTAGATAAATTTAAAAATAGATTTGAAGTTTTTCTTTACGATAAGTTTGAAGATAATTACGCTTTTACAGCTAAAAAAGGTATTGAATATGTATATTATGTAAAAGCTGGAGATAGAGATGGTAGAGAAATACCAGGTACGAAATCTCTAATACATGCTGTCTTTCAACATAGAGACGAGCATGGTGATGCTTATGCATATATCTCAGAGTGGTTAGCTAATGAAATGGGTATGTCAGGTAGCTATGTACCTTATATGGTTGATATGCCTGACGCTACAAAAAGTTATAGAGATAAATTAGGTATACCTAATGACGCTATTGTTATTGGACGACATGGTGGCTATTCCGAGTTCGATCTACCTTTCGTTTATAACGCTATATTTAACGCACTAAGTCAAAGAGATAACTTATATTTTTTGTTTATGAATACAAGACCCTTTGGTGTTAAGCATAAAAATGTTGTTCACATTCAAGGTACATATAATATGCAACATAAATCAGATTTTGTTAATACTTGTGATTATATGATTCATGGAAGAAATATGGGTGAAAGCTTTGGCTTAGCAATTTGTGAATTTCTATATCATGATAAACCAGTTATTAGTTGGAATAATGGTAGTGATAAAAATCATATTGAAATGTTAGGTGATAAAGGTATATGGTATAATAATGAAAAAGATCTAACATATATACTCACTAAACTTACTACTAATAGTAAAGAAAAAAACTACTATAAATCTATAGTAGATAAATTTTCACCTAAAGTAGTTATGGAACAATTTAATAAAATATTTTTGAGTTTATGAGCCGTGTAGATTTTTTTCTTGTTACATATGATAGACTGTATGATAAGGTTATAGAAAATCTTAACCCGAAGGAACTAAATCATGTAACATGCTATAATATTCAGAAGAAAATTACAAAGAATATATCTACTCTTATACAAAAACAAATTAACGAGTGGGAGCTTCCATGGAATTCGTATGATTACCAAACAAAGCAATTTTATGAATATGGTGCTATAGTTCATCTTTTTAAAAATCAGCACTTAATAGAACACACAACACATGTTGGATTGTTGCATTATGATGTTATATTTAACGATAATTCAATCGATAAAATCCATAAAGAACTCACAATAAACAGTGACATTATTTTTTATCAAAAGATAAGACCGAGAGAGCAACTATCCTTATCATTATTTGAAGTAATCAAACTTTGCGAATTTATGAGTGAAAGTATGGGTGTATATATTGACCCTAATATAGCTTGGAATAATGGTTGGATTAGTGAATCACTTAGTGTGACACCTAAACATATATTCTTAAAGTTTGGCGAATTTTTATACTTTCACGGTACTCAAATAGAATCTATTCTCAAAAATAATGTATGGGGTATTATGAATCACTGCCCTCATAGAATATGCGGTATAGTGGAGCGTATGTGGGGATTCTATCTTGTCTCGCAAGGTTTACCTCTTAAACAATTAAATGTAATACATGACTGGGATTCCTATCAGCATCAACACATGGCTATGAACGGTACTGGTGTTGCAACAATTTAAATTTATGAACGAACAAATACAGCAAATACTAAATGTAACTAATCAAGAGCTCGATCAACTTGATACCTCAAATGTTAATGGGCATGATATGCATTTTGATATATCGTGTTATCATGGTAATAGTGGTAGAGAGCATTACAGGCTTTTAATTTATACATCTACATTGTTCAACGACGTAACACTTTTTGATATCGGTACAAATGCATGTAGATCAGCTGTAGCTTTATCATTTAATAAAAATAATAAGCTTAAGTCGTATGACATTATTCAAGTAATGCCTACTAACCCTACACTGGATAATGTTGAGTTTATTTTAGGGGATTCAACTAAAGATACAGATATAACATCAACACCGTTTATATTTTTAGATGTAGATCATGATGGTACTTACGAAAATATTTTTTATAATTTTCTAAAAGAAACTAAATGGAAAGGCTTACTAATGTTAGATGATATACATTTAAACGAAGAGATGAAATCGTTTTGGGCTAACATAACAGAAGAAAAATATGACATTACGTCAAAAGGTCATTGGAGTGGTACAGGCTTAGTTGTTTTTAAATGAGCAAAATCTTTTATATTGATAATATTCTCAATGCTGCAAACTACGAGCAGTGTTGTAATTTTGTATTTTCACCACATGATGGTAAATTAGTAACACAGGAGTTTTTTGAACATAGCGGTGTTATTTTTTGCAAAACAGATTTTATACCGCAGCTGTTTGATATAATTAAAAATTCACCACATCAATATAATATTGTTACACATCATTCTGATTATCCTATCGATAAAAAATTATTTTGCTTAAAACCGAAGTGTATTAAAAAATGGTATGCAATAAATCCTACTTATAGTCATCCTGATTTAATTGCAATACCTTTAGGTCTTAAAACACATAAAGGTTGTTATTTTGAACCTCAGTATATGACAGAATGGTTTGCATATAATATTAATAGACTATATAATAACGATAAAAAACTAAACGTATATTGTAACTGGAATATTACAAATATTGAACGTAATAAAATAACTGAATCACTTAAAGTTAATAATATTAATATTACACATGACTCTAATATTAACTTTAACGAATATATAGAACGAATATCACAACATAAATTTGTTATATCGCCTCCAGGTAATGGTATTGATTGTCATAGAACGTGGGAAGCTCTTTATGTAGGTAGCATACCAATTGTAATCAAGAATAATATATATGATAAATGGCGTGATTTACCTATATTACAGGTTAATAGTTATAACGATGTCACACAAGAATTACTCGATACGTTTATAAAGCTACCGTGTAATTACGAAAAGTTATCAATTGATTATTGGAAACACAGAGTTAAATATATTAATGCCGGTTAATGAAGTACGAAATAAATTAAAAGTTTGCGTGTTGGGAAGCTGTAACCTTCAACACTTCCCTATTATCGATTACGGTGGTATAGAATCGTGTGTGGAGCATCTTTGTACAGGTTTAAATACACACTTTAAAGATGAAGTTAAGTTTAGTGTTATAGTACCTAAGATTTTTGAAAATCGTGAAATTACAGAACAATATAGCTTCAATATTATTGAAGCTAATTATATAGGTTGCAGTCAGTCAGGGGTACATCCTATTAATTTTGCTTTAGAGGTAAAGCAAATGATAGGTAATGCGCCCGTTAAACCTGATGTAATTTGGTCACAAGGTGATTGGTCTGTCAAAGGCTTGTACGAACTAGGGATACCTATTATAGCCACTATACATGATAGCGGACCGTGGGTTGATGGTAAATATATTTTTAAAGAGAATGTCTACTATCGTTTTGTATCTAAATTTCTTTACGATTTTGTTTTTCAAGACTCTGAAAATAATCAAACTATAAAAGATGTTAAGTCAAAAAGCTTTTGGTGTCATTCCGGATTAGATGATTATGAATACGATTTTGAACCTAATAAAGAAGATTATATTTTATGGGTAGCTGGTTTAAATTGGGGCTTGGAGAGTAAAGGTTTAGATACATTTATAGAATTGGCGAGAAGGCTACCAGAGGAGAAGTTTGTCGCGTACGGTACGGGTAACGATGAAATTGCAAACTACCTAGTTAATGTATCAAAAGAATTACCTAATTTTGATTTTAGAGGTAAGTTAAATAGAGATCATACGCACCGCGAGGCATTTAAAAAAGCAAAGCTATTTGCAATGCTTAGTAGAATTCCAGAAGCATTTGGTAGAACGGGGTTAGAAGCTCTTTCAAAAGGTACACCTGTTATTGGTTCTAATTACGGTTCTGTACCTGAGCAAGTCGGTCACCCTAATATTGGCTTTTGTTCAGATAATATAGATGAATTAGTTGAGTCTATTAAAAATAATAATTTTAATAGTGAGCAATGCTATAACTTCACACGTAATAATTACCATGTAAAGAATGAAATACAGGGTATGCTTAAATTTACAAATTCTATTTTATGATTAATACATACAATAATAATATAATTGATACTTTAAAAAGTTTCTGCAATCTCGGCGCTTTCGGTCCAGGTGCATTATTATATAACCCTAATACAGAGGGTATGCACGAGCAATTAAGCTTTATTACAAGAGCGGTTCAGAACAAAAATATAGATTATGTCCTTGAAACTGGTACCGAATCTGGTCTTTTTTGTTATTTTATAAAATGTGTACTACCGAATGTACAAGTAATTACATTCGGTATGAATGGGGTAGATGATAATCGAGCTCAGAAATGCACAGATTTTTTAAATACAGAATTTAATAATTATATTAAATTTATTGAAGGTGATAGTAAAATTACTCTAACATCTCTAACTAATACACCACAAATTAATTTTGCGTGGATTGATGGTGGTCATGATATACCTACCATTACTGCTGATTTAAATAACTGTAAACGACTCAATATTCCTATTATTTGTGTAGATGACTATTATATGATACATGATATTGTACAACCTGTTATTGTAGATTTTATAGCTAATAATCCTGAATATAAAATATCAGCAATATCAGATAAAGTTGATGATAGAGGCATATGTTTAATAGAACTTATATAATATGAAAGCTGTTATTATAGGTAGTGGGTTATCCGGAATTACTGCTGCAATTCTCTTAAGGAGAAAGGGATATGAAGTAGAAGTTTTTGAGACAAGAAATCATATTGGGGGTAATTGTTATGATTCTAACGTTAACGGAACCATGTTACATAGTTATGGACCTCATATCTTTCATACAGATGATGATGAAGTCTATAATTTTTTAAGTAACTATACAGAATGGCTTCCATTTAAATTACAACCTAAAGGTAATTCCAGACTAGGTCTAATATCATTGCCTTACAGTAAAAAGACTATTTCTGAAATTGGTAGAGAATTATCACAAGAAGAAATCATGGAGTATATCTTTAAAGATTATTCAGAAAAACAATGGGGTGTTCCTTTTGATGAAATACCTAAGTCTATTACTAATAGGATACCAAAGACAAAAGATTCAGAAGACCCTACTTGGTTTGAAGGTCAGAAGTATCAATGTATTCCAAAACATGGCTACACAGTAATGATGACTAAAATGCTAGAAGGTATTAAAGTCAATACAAACTGTGATAAAAACGATTGGAAGAAAGAAAAAACAGACTTAGTTGTTTATACAGGTAAGATTGATGAGTATTTTGATTATACTTTCGGTCAATTGCCTTACAGATCATTAGAGTTTAGACATCATATCACAAAGGATAAGCAAGATACCTTCATTATTAATCAGAACAATAAGGAAGTAGATTATACCAGAAAGTATGATCATAGTTATTTCACTGAAAATCATAAAGGACTAACAGTGATAACAGAAGAATATCCTAAACAATATGAAGAAGGAGATATACCGTTTTATTCTATACCGTTTGGGGAAGGTATGGAAATGTATAGCAAGTATAAAAAATTAGCTGAAGAAGAAAATAATGTAATATTTGCTGGAAGATTAGCAACCTATACTTATCTGGATATGTGGATGGCGATAAAACAGGTAATGTTAAAGTTGAAAAATATTAACTCTATACTATAATAACTATATGATTGCTCAACAACATATATATGACGGTTCACTAATTCACTCCCGCTTTGCATACCGCTTCTTTAATAAGGAAGTATCACCTTACGGTAACATTGTTGCTTTTAGAGCTCCAATGTTTGTAAGTGATAACCTAATTGATCTTGAAGATTCTCTTACTAAGGATTATATCTTTAGTGATGATGCTATTAATTTCTGCTGGGAGATTCCTAACTTGTGCCCTATTGGTGCTGTAGCTTTTCAACGACTTCTTAATACAGCAATTGCAAATGTACTATCTCATATTATTCAAAGACCTATTCAAATGAAGGGTGATGATCTTATGGTTCATGACACATTTCTTGGCTCTGATAAGACGGAACGTGAAGTAGGTAAGGTTAGTGTATCTATTACATACTCTAAGGATAATGTAGCAATTGGTCATACAGGTATTAACGTTAATGCAGGTAAAAAAGCACCAGGATTTGCATATAGCTCTAATCTTAATGATGATCAAATTGAAGTATTTATTGCTAAGGTAGTAAACTACTTTAATAATGAAGTTAAGGACATTCAAATCGCGACTAGTAAGATTATTGTATGAACTTCTTTGATTTACTAAGAAAATTAGTTTTTAGTAAAAAGACAAACGCTGAAGATCTCGACTATGAAGGTCTTCAAGCGTTTGTTCCTTATATGCTAAATAGATGGATTTCTTTTTACGATAAATCACAAGCTGTATTTGTAAACGAAACGTTTAATAGATTTACAGGCTTATTTGATGATAAGAACGAACACTACAAACTATACCATCACTTACTACCTACAAGTAAGTATAAAAAAATTGCGTATGTAAAAAAGAAAAAAGAGAAGGAAGAAAAGGAAGATATAAATATTCCTATTCTTGCACGCAATCAAATGATATCGCAACGTGAGGTAAGTATATACCTGGACTTTATTAAGACACTACCTAATTAACTATATGGCATCAAGAAGCATCGATACGCTAGCACCAATGAAAAGTCTTATTGACTTATCTTCACATTCAGATGGAGATTTCGGGTTAGAAGATTTAGAACTAACTTTCATCTTAGATGATATTATTCTCGTTGAATATGTCGATATGACTGCAGATGGTGATGGTATACTTAGAAATGGAATTTATATTCCTACTAATACAATAACAAAAGCATGGAGAAAAGCTAAAGTTATTCTTGCTGGGCCAGATGTAAAGTATACTAAGGTAGGAGATATTGTGCTATTCCCTAGTAACTTAGGTATTACGGTTGCTAATATGGCTATTAAAGATCACGGTATTGTAGGTAATGGTGTATTTTTAAATGAGAGTAGAATTTTTGGTATTTGTAAAGCAAAAGAAATAAATGATAGTACCACAACAGACGCTTGAAACATTACTGTTAGGTAATGTTCTCGATTTAAGATTTACAAGACGTATTCCTGTTGCTGGAAAACCAGCGACTCGTAGAATGATCTGTACAAAATCTTTTGAGTTATTAAACTCAACCAACGGTAAAATTGTCTTAAATTATACACCACCTAAACACGGAAAACAGCTTAATGAAGCTATTACTAATACGTGTGTTGTATGGGATTTATTAATGCAAAATTATCGCGTTGTATCTGCTGATCAAGTAGATGTTATAAGAGAGATGCCTGCAAATGATAAATTTTGGAAAATATTCAATGCTGAAATTCTTCCTATGTCAGTAGACCAAAAAATTAACTTTATGAACTCATGACACTTGAAATTTACAATAAAATTTTACAAAACTTTCTTCAGTCTAAAGTTACCTTTAAGTGTGATAATAAAGTATTAAAGACAGGAAAATTAAAACTTTTTAATGTAAAGCAATATTTTATAAAGTTCTATATAGAGACAGATAAAGGAGAAAGTAAAGTTTTAGAGCTACCGTATCCTTTTTTAATGAATTATGGTGATAATGGTATATGTACTTTAAACTATAGAGTAAGCTCTTTATGTAATAATACACAGCCAGTAATAGGCAGACTAAAAACATGTAAGACAACTTCTTCTCATAAAATTTACGATAATGTTGTCAACATTATACCTATTAATTGAGAGGGAACTAGCATATAATAGTAATATATGCTTAATGGGTTATTACAAAAATTTCCGGAACCGTTTACTCCGAATAAGTCTCAAGTTAAACTGATTAAAAATATTGAGCAAGCGTTTGATGATGGTTATAAGTTTGTAGTGTGCAGTGCACCGACAGGGTCAGGTAAATCATTTATATCTAAAACATTAGGTAATGATTCAAAAGAGCCTTCAGAAGATTATATTGATCTTGTAAATTCATATCAAATCTATAAGCATAATAACGTTGGAGGTTATCAAAATGAAGCTGAGGATGAAAAACCGTTTGGTGCTTTTGCTCTTACAATTACAAAGGCTCTACAAGATCAATATAAAGAATTATTTGATGATGTAGATGTTCTCAAAGGTAAGTCAAACTATCAATGCAGTTATGATAATAACTTCACAGTTGAGAGTGCACCGTGTGTACATATTAAGAGCTTAAAAGAGGACTGCTGGAAGAAGAATAGCTGTCCATACTATAATGCAAGAAACAAAGCTCTTACATCTAAGTTTGCTACACTAAACTATAATATGTTCTTTGCGTTACCAGCGCACGTAAAACGTAAGCAGTATCTTATTTGTGATGAAGCTTCTGAATTAGAAGATCAACTTGTTAAGGAATTTTCATGTCAGGTTAATTATGATTTTCTTAAAAAGTCAATGGTAATCATCCGTCCGTTTCCAAGTGATACAGATTACGGTAAGGTTGGTAAGTGGGTTAATACTCTATGTCAAGATATTGAGGAACGCGTCGAGGAGTTACGTGAGGAAATTACAAATAAAAGTGCAAAACGTACTCCTGCTGCTTTAAACGAACGGAAGAATGAAGTAATTTTACTACTAAACATTCATAGTAAGTTACGAGCTATTGTAGATACATGGCATGATAGTGAGTATCTTTTTGAACGAGTTGCAAAGGGAATTAATTTTATGCCTCTTAAGGTAGATAAACTATCTAGGTATTTGTTTGAGTATGCTGATAAAGTAATTCTTATGTCAGCTACAATTATTGACCCTGCAAATTTTTGTAAAACCTTAGGGATTGATAAGTTTAAATATATTGAAGCAGAGTCTACTTTTGATCCTAATAAAGCTCCAATTTATGCCAATACAAAAGTAAAGTTAAACTATAGTAATATGCAGGCTAATTTACCTAAAATTGTAAGTCAGATCGAGCAGATCTGTAAGCACCATGAAAATGATAAGGGACTTATTCATACGCAGACAAATACTATTACAAAATATCTTCAAGATAATCTTAAGTGTTCTCGTATTTTATATCGTGAACCAGGTGTACGAAATGAAGAAATTTTAGATAAGCATTTTAATTCAGATAAGCCAACAATTATGGCTTCACCATCTATGTCTCATGGTGTAGATTTAAAAGACGATTTAGCACGTTTTCAGATTATTATTAAGGCACCATATCTACCTACTAATGATAAACGAGTAGAAAGAATGATGAAGGTAGACTTTAGCTGGTATACAAATAAAATGCTTAGTTCGCTTATTCAATCATGTGGACGTGGTGTTAGATCTAATAAGGACCACTGCATTACGTATATTCTTGATGCCGCAATTGTAGAAAATATTGTTAAGTATAAACATAAGATTCCGAAATACTTTTTAGATAGATTTGTCTAGACTAAATAATATTATCAAAGATTATACTTACAATTTTGAAATAAAGGATCTACTTACGCAATTTATTGCGGCTTTCGATGATGTTGTTATAAAGCGTTATGACAAAGATAGAAATGCAAAAGAAGACGTTGAGGTTCGTTATGTTTTAGCTCCTAAACAACGGGTAATGTATGATATTGTTAATAAAGCACAAAATTTAACATTACCCGTTGTTGCTGTTAATGTTACTGGTATCTCAAGGGATACAACAAGAGTCTTTAATAAGCTTGATAGTATCTATAATCCGTTGAGTGAGACGAATAATAGTAATATTAAGATGCCAGTCCCTATTAATATTGAAGTTAATATGTCTATATTAGCTAGATATATGCAGGATATGGATCAAATATTATCTAACTTTATACCATATAATAACCCATACATAATTCTTTCATGGAAGGAGCCTGCTGTTAATCCTCGTCAGGTTGTAGAAATACGATCAGAGGTATTATGGGGAGGTAATATAAGTTTAACTGAACCTACAGATACAACATACTCTGAAAAGTTTAGAATAGTTGCAGATACATCATTTACTATTAAAGGTTGGTTATTTAAAAATCAAAATGATTTATCTGCACCTATTTATTTTATTGATACAAACTTTATACCTGTAGATAAAGGGTTAATTATAAACATAGACGATTATAATTTTAATTATAACACACTCTCTACAACTGCTTCTAGCATTCCAGAGGTTGAAACAGTTAGTATATCTGCTATACCTACGTTTACAAATATATATTATAATTTATCTGGAGAAGGTAAACTACACGAGGTGAGTACTAACTTTAAAATAAATAATAAGTTTATTAATAACTTTTTTATATATGGTAGTAATTTTAACCATACTACAGCTGTAATACTGAGTACAAATAAAACACTTGTAGGTACACTAACAAGTATTGCATCACGTTATACTGGTACTACTACAGGGTATATAATTAGTGCATTATCATATAACATACTTACAGATAATATAATGACTATTTCTTTACCGCCTTTAACAGGTTCAAGTGATTTTAATATTATAGTTAATAACGATGCAGGTTGGGGCTCATCTTACGATATAAATAACTTTACTTTTACGAACACCTGAATAAATAAGTTGTAGATGGCTGGCGATACAACTTCAAATCAGAATAAAAACTATACAGGTAATGACGGTCGTTCGTCAACTTTTGGTAGGGGGTTAGCAACATTTATTCAAAATAAATTACCCTACGCTAATATTATCGATACAGATAATAACCAGTTAAATCCTAAGTATAAGGTATTCGCTGATGCTGGATTACGTAGAACGGAGGCATTAGCTAAAAATTCCGTTTCTCTCTCTAATGAATATAATAACTTACCTATTGGTTCTATAGGTAAAGATTCTTCTTTTGGTCAGGTAATGTATGCTAATATTCAAGAGAATAAAGGCGCTAGATTACGAGACTATAGAGTTATGGCTGCATACTCAGATGTTGCAGATGCATTAGATGAAATTTGTGATGAGACAATTAACACAGATGAAAATGGATGTGAGTTGACTCTTAGTATGAGACACGTAGATTTAAGCTCAAAAGATAAAACGAGCTTAGATGAAGAATTTAATAAATTTGCTGAGTACTTCGATTTTAAAAATAAGGGTTGGCAATACTTTAGACAACTATTAATTGAAGGTGAATTGTTTTTTGAACTTATTATTCATAAAGATTACGTTCAAGAAGGTGTACTAGGTGCAATCAACTTACCAGGTGAGTTAATTGATCCGGTATATAATAATATTCAGAATATGATGGTGAAGGGCTTTATATATAGAAAGCCTATTTTTGATCCAAGACATCCAAATAAACAAGAAAAGGTAGAACATATACCACTAGATCAAAACCAAGTTGTTTATATTAACTCTGGTGTAATGAGTGAGTCAAAAACAATGATTCTACCATTTTTAGAAAATGCTAGACGTGCATATAGGCAGTTGTCACTTATTGAAGATGCTATTGTTATCTATAGATTAGTAAGAGCACCAGAACGTCTTATATTCAACGTTGATGTAGGTAATATGGCAGCACCAAAAGCCGAAGCATACCTTAAAAAGCTTATTGCTAACTACTGGTCGAGTAAAACATTCGATGTTGATCAAGGAGATGTAGTTAAAAAGTTTAATCCGCAGTCGATGCTTGATGCTTTCTGGTTTCCAAAAAGACAAGGATCAGAAGGTTCAAGTGTAAGTCAACTTCAAGGTGGTCAGAATCTAGGCGAGTTAACTGACTTAATGTACTTTATTAAGAAGCTTTATCGTTCATTAAAAGTACCTACATCAAGACTTGATCCTGCTGATGCATTTAGAGATGGTGCAGAAATCTTAAGAGAGGAGCTTAAGATGGCACGATTTATTATTAGACAGCAGCAACGATTTGCTGCTGGTATTAAAAGAGGATTTATAACACATCTTCAGTTAAAGGGTATATGGGAAAAACTTGATCTTACAGATGGAAATTTAAGTATAGAATTTAACGTTCCAACAAACTTCTATGAAATGCGTGAAAACCAAAGAATCGAACAACGTGCTGCTAGCTTTAACGCTGTAGCGTCAAATGAGTTCGTTTCTAAAACATATGCACAAAAGAAATATCTTGACTGGAAAGATAAAGATATTCTTGCTAACAGAGAGTTTTTACGTAAGGATGCCGAACTTCAATGGGAATTGCAACAAATTACTACTCTCGGACCTGCCTGGAGAGAGCAAATAATTGCTGCTGATGTTACAGATGCAGGTGCTGCTGAAGCAGGTGCTGGTGAAATGGGTGGTATGAGCGGCGGTATGCCACCAGCGTTTGGAGGTGGTGAAGCATCTATTGGTGGAGCACCAGCAGGTGGTGGAGCACCAGCAGGTGGTGAAGTACCGCTAGCAGGTGGCGCTCCAGCTGCAGAAACACCTCCTCCAGCTGCGTAATAGATAAATACTTATATGGCACTCGCATGTGAAGTATTACCTGTATCAGCTTTTCAATCTACAAGTGTAAATAGTAAAATGGACACATTTTCGGATTTATCAGATCGTATAAAGCGATCACTTGGTTACCCGCTTATTACACTTGAAGTTCATCAAGATCAATTATTTCAAAACATACAAATTGCTTGTGAATACTTTTCAAAGTTTGCAGGATTTACACAGGAATACTTAATTTTTGATTCTGCTCTATATGAGAAAAATAGAGGTATAAGACTAGATCATTTATTTACACTTGCGAGAGGTGGTCTAACAGATGCGCAAAAAATAGCTAATACTTCTGTGAGACCAGATGCTGACTTCACTGTTGAGACACCTGCTACAGTATATGTAGCTACATCAGCTATTAATTCTTCTGTATTTGCAGGTTCATCTTCTTTATCTAGTTTATTTACATCTGGGCTAACTGAATTTGAAATAGTTGATCAGTCTTTATATACTACAATAACTACTTATAGTCCAATACTTACTAGTATATTTAGACAATCTATATCTAATAAGGTTTCACTACAATCGCAACCTGCTACAGCAACACAATACTCTAATGTATTTGACTATGATTTAATGGATTATAGAAAGGTTGTATCTGTAGATGATTTTGAAGAAGGTTCTAATCAAGGTATTAACTCTTTATTTACACTCGAACAAACACTCGCACAACAAACATACTTTAGTTATGCTTTAGGTAATTATGGATTCGACCTTGTATCGTGGTATACAACTAAAGAATGGATGAAGACGCGGGAGAAGATGTTAGCAACAAAACGCGATCTTAAATTTGATCCAAGAACACAATACTTACAAATGTATCCGCAACCTGGTTCAAGTAAGTTTTACGGGGTAATAGCTTGCTGGCTTGAAAGACCGTTAAGAGACTTAGTTAAAGAGCAGTGGGTATATGAATACGCTTTAGCTTTGACTATGATTGTTATAGGTAGAGTGAGAGGTAAGTTTAGTAATGTTTCATTACTTGGAGGAGGTACACTTAACTATGATCTACTTAACGAAGGTACTACCAAAAAGAAAGAGCTAGAGGATATGTTAACAACAGGCGCTTCTGCTGGTTTTGGAGATTCAGATCCACCAATGTTTTTCTTAGGATGAGTTCTAAATATAGGCAGGGAAAATTTATACCTATTAACAAGAGTAAGTTTATAGGTACATATGCAAATTATAGATCTGGACTTGAACTTAAATTTATGCGCTTTTGCGATAATAACTCTAATGTAATAAAGTGGGGATCTGAAAATGTAGTGATACCTTATATAAGTCCGCTTGATGGCAGAGTTCATAAGTACTACGTAGATAACTTTGTAGTTATACGTGAAGGTAATATAATTAAAAATTATTTAATTGAAATTAAACCTTCTAAACAAACACAACCACCAAAGACAAATTATAAAAAGAAAGAACATTTACTATACGAGCAATCAGCATGGATAATAAATTCCGCAAAATGGGAAGCAGCACGCGAACTTTGTAAGAAAAAAGGCTTTGAATTCCTAATACTTACTGAAAAGCATCTTAATTAAATAGATTTATATACAACTTACATAAATATAATTATGGCATTAAAGCTTAACCTATTAGTAGAAAAACCAGCGTTAGAGGATCAGTTTGAATACGTTGTTGAAGAAAGTAACAGAAACGCTCCTTCTACTCTTTTTATTAAGGGTCCATATATGATGGCTGAGGGCGTTAATAAAAACAAACGCCTATATCCAATTGACGAGTTAAGACAAGAAGTTAAGAGGTATACAGAAGAAATGATTACCCCAGGGAGAGCTATGGGAGAGCTTAACCACCCAACGACTGCTGACGTTGATCTTGAGCGTGCTTGCCATATTGTTACGGAAATGTATGAAGACAATAATGTGTTCTACGGTAAATCGAAAGTACTTTCTACTCCATGTGGTTTAATTGTTAAGTCACTTATTAACGATGGGGTTAAGGTTGGTATGTCCTCTAGAGCACTCGGCACACTTGAGGAAGGCTCATCACATAACACTGTTAGAAATCTTAAACTGGTAGCTGTTGACTGTGTCGCTGATCCATCGTTTCCAAAAGCTTTTGTTAATGGTATCTTAGAATCCAAGCAGTGGGTTGTTGCTGTTAATGGCAAATATGAAGAAGTATACGAAAACTTTGAAAAGTCAATTTCCAAGCTTCCAAGAAAAGATATGGAATTTTTCTTAAGAGAACAAATCCTAAAATTCATACAATCTATATAAATAATAGTATGGCAAAGAAGCAAGCTAAAAAATCTACAAAAAAGAAACCTATGCCACCTTGGTTAGCCAAGAAAATGGGTAAAGATAAGGAAACAAAAGGCGCTGCAAAGCCTAAGGCTAAAGGTAATCCTTTTGCTAAAAAAGGGAAAGAAGAAAAACTTACTGAATCTACAGGTATTGTAGAGTTTATTAATGCAATTTCTTCGAAAAACTACGCTCAAGCTAATAAATATTTACAAGGTGTAATTGAAGATAAACTTCAACAAAGAATTAGCGCATCCTTAAACGAACCACTCTTCTAATATGAAAGTTACGAACATACTACCGGACGAAGCAACAGAGATTCTCACAGAAGAATCCCTTCAAGTTATTGAAAATGCCTTCAGCAAGAAACTTCAATTAACTGTTGAAGCTGCTCTTACTGAACAGGATGATCTATACTCGAAGAAACTTGAACAACTTATCTCTGCTATTGACAAAGACCACACAACTAAATTAAAAAGAGTTGTAGAAGCTGTTGATAAAAACAATGCTGGGAAGCTTGTTAAAATTGTCAAAAAGTATGAGCGTGAGCTTACCACAGAAGCTAAACAATTTAAGTCTACTCTTACAGAAGCTATTTCCAATTATCTTGAAGAATTCCTTGATGAGGCTATTCCTGCTGAAGCAATTGCTGAGGCAACTAAGAATAGAACAGCAAGAGAAGTTCTCGGTAATCTCCGTAAGGTATTAGCTATTGATTCAGCTCTTATGAGTGAGTCAGTACAAGGTGCTGTTGTTGATGGTAAGAATCAAATTGATGCTCTTACACAACAAGTTGAAAAACTTTCTAAAGAAAATGCTCTCGTTAAAGAAAGCTACTTTAAGACAAAGGCTTCTCTTTTAATCGAAACAAAGACTAACGGTCTTTCTGATAAGAAGAAAGAATATATCAAAAGAGTTCTTAGTGATAAAACACCTAAGTTCATCGAAGAAAACTTCGACTATACTCTTAGATTATTCGACAAGAAGGAAAAAGAAAATATTGACATTCTTAGAGAAGAAGCATTCAGCGCACGTAAAGTAAAAGCTGACGCTCCTGTTCTTAGAGAGTCAACACAAATAAAAGAAACTATTTCAGGTAATCCGTATCTTTCAGAGATGCAGAAGTATAAATAAGAATAGAAAAGAATTTTTCACCCTGAACAATGAGGTCCATCTAAGTGACCTGAGTTAATCGAAAGGAAAAACTAATATAAATTATGAGAAATATACGTCCTACACAATCATTCGTAGATAAAAACAGAGCTGACCAACTTCTTGAGAAGTGGGCACCAATTCTTGATTTTAAATCCGATTCCGTTGCTGAGATAAGAAACGAAAACACTCGCCTTAATACAGCTATGCTACTTGAAAACCAAGAAGCATGGTGCTTCCAAGAATCCAACGCTAATAGCGGTGGTGTTTTTGGTGCTAATGCAGGTGTTGGAAGTTTCAATGGTAATTCACAAGTTAACTCCACTGACTCTTATGCTCAGGGAGATGCTCGTTTACCAAAGATCCTTATCCCAATGATCCGTCGTACATTCCCAGAACTTATCTCTAACGAGATTGTTGGTGTTCAACCGATGTCTGGCCCAGTTGGCCTCGCCTTCGCGCTTCGTTATGCTTATCAATCACAGAACCTCGGTTCCGGTGTTGATGGCAGCTCGCAAGCAACAGGTGGTGGTGGTAACTATCCAGGCAACAATGGTGCTCAATATAGCGGTAACGCTGCAAGTACTAATGAACTCGGCTATCAGTATCTTGACACACGTTTCACTGGCTCTAGCTCGTCTAGACTTAGTGGTAACGCTGCCTGGACATTCGCAGATCAAGATCGCGGCGTAGCCAACATCTTATCAGCGTTTGAAATCACTGGTAACATCCCGCAAATCGAAGTCAAGTTTGAGAAGACAGCTGTTGAAGCTGGTACTCGTAGACTTGGCGCACGTTGGTCCGTTGAACTTGAGCAAGACCTTAAGAATATGAATGGTATCGATATCGATGCTGAAATCACAAACGCTATGTCGTATGAGATCCAAGCTGAAATCGACCGTGAAATGATCATGAGAATGATCCAATCCGCCCTTAACGGTGGTTCATATTCGTTCTGGTCCCCTGCTTCTGCTGACGGCCGCTGGCTCGTTGAGAGAAATAGAGACTTCTATCAAAAGCTTATCATTGAAGCAAACAGAATCGCTGTACGTAACCGTCGCGGCGCTGCTAACTTCATCGTTGCAACACCACGTGTTTGCGCCATTCTTGAAATGCTCCCTGAATTCCAGTGGGTACCTGTTCAAGGTGACGTCTCAACACAACCAGTTGGTATTGCTAAGGTAGGTTCAGTTGGTGGAAGATTCGCAGTTTACCGTGATACACGTACAGAAGTTCAAAACTCCGCACAATATACCACATCTCCTGCTTATTCAAATGCACCTTCTGGTGGTATTGAGTATGCGTTGCTTGGTTATAAGGGTTCTGAATTCTATGATACAGGTATCATTTACTGCCCATACATTCCTATCATGGTACAAAGAACAATCGGACCGAATGACTTCGCTCCACGCGTAGGCTTGCTTACACGCTATGGTGTCGTTGATAATATCTTCGGTGCTAATCTTTATTACCACGTTGTAATTGTTCAGGGTCTTGGTATTGCGTTCTCGCCAGCAAATCAAAGTGTATATTTTTGATATACAACTAGTTAGCTGATCTCTAAAGGGAATCACAAACAAACTAAGAACCGTAGGGAACCGAAGATCCCTACGGTTCACTTTTGTACTAAAATAAACCCAGTCAAAGCAGGAAAATTATGTTTAGTGTTTGCGTTTCGTTTCTTTATCTTAAAATAACCTTCACGAATTAATGTACTAAAATAAACTGTTTTAATAGGAAAATTAACATTTAACCATAAATATTAGTATGGCATTACTCATTAACTTTACTAACCAGGCATTATCAGCAGCTACAGATAAACCTGCGAATCTTAACTGGTCACTTTCTGGTACAGGTACGTATAAGACAGTCGAACTTCTAACAAGCGGTACTGGTATTGGTACACTTAGTACAAAGGTAGTTCAAGGTGTACTCTTTAGTACCCTCTTATCATCTGCAGTCTCACCAGCTTCCGGTACAGGTAGCTTTGCAACACTATCTGCTGCAACAGGCTTAACATTCAGAGTAGACGCTGCACATAACACCCGTCAATTTGCTGTGTTATATACTGATGAATCTTCATCAGTATTTACATGCTTAACAGCAAGTGCGTTAGCAACAGCACAACAGTTATCAGCTAATTCATTTGATAATAGCTGGCCTGAAATCAGAAGATTGGTAACACTTGGTTATCATTGATATCTCTTAATTCTTAAAATAAAAAAAGGCTTAGTATTAATTTACTAAGCCTTTTTTATTAGATTTATTTTATTAAGGTACAATAAAGAGTTGATTGGTAATAGTACTTCTCCATATAAAGCCACTACCTAAACCTACAGAAGAAGTAGGAACATTAGTAAGAGCTAGTGTAGGAGCGTATGCTGTATTAGCTGATAGAGCAGTTATATTACCACCAGCAATAATAGACGAGCAAGCAGCTGTATTACAAATACAATTATTATTTCCATTTAGTATAGTAGAATAACTAGCACTAGCTGTATTACAGTAGCCAGACGCTGTGGAATAACTTCCACTGGCTGTATTGAATCTACCACCAATTATAGTAGAATAACAACTACTAGCTGTATTACATGTACCGTTGATTACGGTGGAATATCTAGCACTAGCTGTATTACAAAAACCGATACCTACAAATGAATTATACTCACCACTAGCTGTATTACTATTACCACCTATAATTGTCGAATACAAATTACAAGCTTTATTACCACCACCACCACCAATAAAGGAACTTTCACCACTAGCTTTATTATTACTACCACCAATTATAGAAGAACAACTACCACTAGCCTCATTACCGATACCACCAACTACTAGTGACGGGTAGTGTCCACTAGCTGTATTATTAATACCACCAACTATAGTTGGAGCATAATAGCCACTAGCTGTATTACCTCTACCACCACCTATAAAAGCATCATTATAATTACTAACTGTTGTATTACCGATACCACCAACTATAACAGCATGACAACTACTAGCAGTATTACAACAGCCACCACCTATAAAACCATAATCACTATTAGTACTATTACTTCTACCACCACCTATATTAGAATAAGCACCGCTAGCTGTATTACAATAACCACCACCTACATTAGACCAATAACTACTAGCTGTATTACATTTACCTCCTGCTATAGTAGAATAAGGAGCACTAACTGTATTATTACGACCGCCAGCTACATTAGAATAAACACCACTACTGTTAACCGCATTACAAAAACCACCAGCTACATTAGAATAATGACCATTAGCTGTATTACAATAACCACCACCTATATTAGAACAAAGACCACCGGCTATATTACTTAAACCACCACCTACTGTAGAATAATGACCATTAGCACGGTTAATACTACCACCAGCTACATTAGAATTATTACCGCTAGCTGTATTATTACCTCTAATTGGTTTAATAGAGGATGTAGCATCTACTAGGGTATAGGGTCTTGATGATAATTCATTATAAGCACTGTTCCAATTACCACTTGTAGTTTTAACAGTTGTATATGTATTATTCCATAAACTTGAACTAAGATTTAAAGCTGTTGTAGATGTATAAGCACTGTTCCAATTACCGCTAGTAGAATGAACTAAAGCATTTACAGCAGCATCTCCACTACCTCCTCCACCACCTGAAAATATAGTTGCTAGATCAACCCCTGCACTTAAAATTTGACCGGTAACATTTAAGTTACCTCTCATTATACCACCGTTAGCAAATTGAACAGCTACAGAACCACCACCTGATGATAGCTCTATAATACGTCTTACATTAGCTAGCTCCAGGTTGAACCTATTTGAAATAGATTTCTCTAAGTCTGTCTTGATCGTTTTTACATCAACGTCTCCCTTGGTCTCCAAGGTCTTTTCGACTACTATAGAAGGTACACTATTCTTAATTAGAGATACTTCATCTAAGATAGATTTTTTACTTTGTTCAATAATCTCTATTATATGAGCTTTATCTCTTGTAGTAATATCTGTCACACTAGATTCAATTAAAGTAATTCTATCATCATAATAACTTGTAATCTTACCCTCAGCTATTGTAATTTTATTCTCGAGATCACTAGTTAAATCTCTTACTGTATTATCTAATGATTCTTTTAAAGTAGTATTATTAATAATAATTTTATTCTCAACATTACTAGTTAATTTCTTAACTGTATTATCTACTGATAATTTTAAAGTATCAACATTTTGTTGAAGCGTTAGCGTACTACCCTTAAAATCGTTAATAGTTTTTTCAACTATAGTAGAAGAGTTTTGAAAAATACTAATATTATCCTCAAGTAGACCGATTTTAGATTGTGTATCTACACTAAGATCATCTATCTTCGATTCTACTGTTACAATACTATCATTAACGTTACTAAGTGTATGTTGAACATTAGCTTGAATATCATTAATTTTAGACTCCGTACTAACAATACTATCATTAACCACATCAAGCGTATCTTTTACATCAGCATGTATTTTGGATACATTAACATCAACAGTGTTAACTATACCTTCAATTACTCTAACACTAGCATCTGTTGCATCTATCTTTGTTGCTAAACTACTAATATTACTAGCAATTGATTCTTCTAATTGTGTCTTAACATTACCAATACGGCTTAAAGCTTTATTAGAGTTTTTAATAATAGAATCATTAAGTTCTACATTTGTTTGCTCTAAGCTAAGAATAGTACTATCTAACTTACTAACAACGACTTGCACACTCCCCGTAACATTAGCTTCCCAATCACCTAATACTTTAGTAAGTGATTTTGAAACTGTTTCAAATTTAACATCTAGGTTTTTATTATTTGTTGTATCTCTACTTTCAATCTCTTTAATAAGATTGTTTGTAAGAATATTCTTAGCTAATTCAGATATACGATTTTCAAATAACTCTACAGATTGAGTATTTTGATCTTGTATAGTAGACTCTAAGTCTTGCGTTAACTTATCAGAAAGACTATTAATAGACACAACAATAAAGTCGTAAGCCTTCTCACTCTCTTGTTCTGTATATGTAAAGAGTTCATCACGTGTATTTTCTGTGAGTTGTAAAAACTCATCTAGTAAATCCTTTTTAAATTTTTCTTTTGATTTAAAGAATACTTCACGTTCTTGATACTTAGCTTCTTTTACTTCGCGTAAGTTTTGTTGTTTAACAGACTCAGCAAATTCACCCGCTAATTTTCTAGCTTGTTTAATCTCCTTAAGTATAGATTCTTTTTTTTCAAAGATAATCTCCTCTACTTCTTCTGCTTCATTCTTAAATTCCTCTAAGACCTCTTTTGGTTTACTAGTAGTACCTATAAAGGTAGAATTAAATTCGTTAAATATAACTTCGAACCTACCGCGTTGTATTACAAACGGTGCTTCTAATTCCTTACCTTCAATTACTATAGGAATATTTACAACAGGATTTCCTTTATATTCGGAAACCTTTTCTGCAATGTATTTATTTCCGTTTATCTCTAACTCAAAAACATCAAAAAAGATCTCAGTGTAATCCTTAATAATTAAGATGTTCTGGTTAGAGCTAGTAAAGGTAGGTGTTACCTTTTCGCTAAACAGTCTCATTAAACATATTTAGTCAATATAGAGACAATGCAATATATTATTAGATAGCTGTATGAGCATTTATACTGAAGTATTGCGTTCTGCAATATATAGTACCAGTAGAAGCAGCACTAGCTGAAACAACAGAAGAGTTTGTTAAACCTCTAAATGTAAATTGATCGTTTTGGGATAATAAAAATCCATTACCTGCAGCACTATTATTATTATCAAAGATAAGAACATTACCACCGGTCTTATTTACAATAATAAGCTCTGCGCAAGGATATGCAGAAAGCTGTACGAGTGGTGTACCAATTACTTGATTAAAGGAAAAGCAATTATTTGGATTATAGAAGGTTGTTCCGTTATTTGTAGTAGGCACCGCTGGCATATTATTATTTAATCTATAAATAAAAAATCCTACCGTTTTAAGGGTAGAGGTACGTCCAATTAGGTTGTTATATTACTCGTAACGATTAAATAGTAATATGAGAATATACGGTATAAAAGATAAGCAACAAGAAAAAATAGTTTATATAGGTAAGACAAAAAACGTTAACGATTTTAAACCGCACGGTAAACATATATTAAAATTATTTAACACGTATCCGGAGAGATATGAATATGTTATTATTGAACAGATATATGAGGAAAATATCCTTGACGAGCGTGAAGTATATTACATAGAATTTTATAATACATTCATAAATAATAAGTATTTTAACTTTACAAAGGGTGGTAGTGGTGGATTTACTTTAGGAAAATATTCTGCAGAAGAACGCAAAAAAATAAAGCAAAAAGAATTAAAAACAAAAATAGATAACCCCTTTATAATGAAAGATACAGCAAGACGAGCGAGAGCAACATTTTTAAAGAGACCGTTGGAAGAAATAGAAAAAATTAATAAGTGTAGAATCGAAAAATCTATAGCAGCTAGAAAAGCTAAACAACTACAAATGACCTCACATGAAAAAGAATGCCGTACTTTAATTCATTCAAATATAGTTAAAGAAATTCATAGACATCGTAGTAAAGAACAAAAAGATCAAATTAATGCAAAAATAAGTAACACACTAACTGGTGATAGAATAAAGCTTAAAAATAATATAACAGGTGAAGAGAAAGAATTACCTTTCTCACAATGGAAAAAACTTTTTAGAGTTGATGTATATCATCTCAAAAAAGGTCTACAAAAAACCTCTCATGGATGGTCACTTCCATGAGAGGTTAATATTTATTAAATAATATATTATTGCTTTGGCGTTTTGACATGTAATACCGTCTCATCACTTAACGTATAATGAAGCAATTTACTATCAGAAACACGTTCTGGATTAATATCCCAACCACCACGTCGTGCATAAAGACACTTTACAGATAATTCATCTGGTTGTAATGTATCTAATAAACGCTTATAGATAGCTTCACAAATTTCTTCATGAAAGTGACATTCGTCTCTGAAAGATACAATATACTTTAGTAGTGAAATAGGGTCTACAGTTTTATTACCTTTTATTGTAATATATACATCACCTGTATCTGGTTGAGCTGTTACTCTGCAACGGGATCTTAATAATGCGCTATGATACTTTTCTTCTCCAATAACAGAATCAATAACACTAAGTAACTCAGGAGTTTCAGTATATGTATCAAAAGTTTCATTTTCAATAGGGTATTCATCTTCTAGTGTAATATAAGTACTTTTTATATTACGTTGATGACTCCACTCTTCACGCGCTAGTGTATTATCAATAAGAGCAATATAATTTGAAATAATTTTAACTGTTACCTCAGTTTCTAGCAATTCTGATAGATCTTTAATCGCACGGTTCTTGATTTCCTCAAGTACTTCTTGAGCTGTATTACCAAGTCTTGTCATACTAAACGAGTTAAAATAAAGCTTAGTAGATTTAGATTCAACAATATATTTATTACTGCATGGATAAACAAACTTACAAATACCTACAACAGGTAATCCATTATTTGTAAGACCTGTAACTTCATACCCGTTCCAGGTATCATAGCCTACAAACGGAAGATCTTCATCTTCAAGACCAAGATGCGTTCTATTTGATTGTCGTGGTTCACGAACTAATAGTGATGGGTCGTATATTGCAGCGTACTCTGATGATTGACCGAGATGCTTACTAATACGAGAATTATCTAATTCTACTGCTTTCTTCTTTGTTGCCATAATATATTTTAATTTATTAAATGTTAATATCAAGACCTTTTTCTTTAAGAGTCTCTTTAATTATTTGTAATCTTTCTTCTACTGTACCTTTTAGAATTACCAAATTATCTTGCGGATATCTAAAATGTTTATCAAATAAATCGATAATATCTTCTCTAAATTTAGTATTAACACTTCTCTCACCATCATCTTCTAGTACAACATCTTCAGGTGAAGTGTAAAAAATAACATCATACTTATGAACAGTATTTTCATATACTATTCTTGCAAAACTATAAGCACTCATATCAAGACCCTGATCACACAGCCAATGCGTATATACTAAACCATCTACTGAGCAACGATCTAAAATAACGTTAGTATCTTTATACTCAACAGCATAAGCATTTTTAACATGCTCTGCCATAATCATCATCTGAGTCATAACATTACCTGCTTCATTAATAGGTAAATCATATAATCTCTTTACAAGTCTTGTAACTTCAGGTACAAATTTAATATTAGAATTACGTTCTGCAAGATACTTTAGTAATGTAGTTTTTCCACTCGACTGTGGTCCCGAAAAAGAAATTAGCATACAATATTATAACGTTTATTAGTAAAGAAATCAACCCATGAATTGAGAGAAGTTTGCTTTAAAATATTGTAGGTATTATCTAGTGTATCGCAATGCACGTTAGATATTTTATCATAACAGATAATACTACCACAGTCAATATCTTTTGTAACTTCATGAATAACACTACCAACATACAAGTAATCTCCTATTCTATCATAAGCTCGTTGTTGTGGATCTTTACCTTTTAATTGTGGATAATAATTAATTAGTCCAGGATGACCATTATAAATTTTAAACTCCTCACAAATCTCTGGAGGAATAATATTAAGCCAACCATGTAAAGTAATAATATCAAAATCTTTAAACACAGATCTATAAAACTCAAGCTTTATATCTCTAAATCGACCTTTAATACTATTAACAACAATAGACTTACAACAGTTATTAATTTCAGGATCCCACTTATTGTGATCTAAATTATCTGTAATAACTCGATCAGGTGAATAACCAAGACTTTTAGAAAGATTAACAATCTCACTTCCAGTCATAGAGTAGAGCGCTAGCCATTTCATGGATTACTAATATTACGAAATTCTTCTACGTTAAAAATAATATCATTCATCTGATCTGGAGTCAGTTCAGCATCAATAAGATCTGCTAGAAGAACCTTAGGTTTGTGATAAAGTCCAATACCTTTAAGGTAACGAGAACCTGTAATACCAGCTACAACAGGATTAGAAGTATCTACACTACGTATACTCTTATTATAAGCGTAATAGCCAAACTCTTTTGCAAGCGAACAACCTAACAAATGATGAGGTTTTGTATACTCCCAAATACCGTCAGCCATTAGCATATTAATAAGCTTCTGACGACCATCACACATTCGCTCTAGTTTTGCTTGTTCAGGATTATCACTTGTAGCTCTGCCAATGATCTGATAATATGAATAATCAAAAGAGATTGCAATATAATCAGCATATGCAACCATAAACTCATAACACGCAATAAGTTCATCATATGTCTTACCTTGAACAACACCAACTTTAAGTCCAGGTAGATCCTGATATTCGTTTGTAAAATGGTAGAACGATGTTCGTGTCTCTTTATAATCTTCTAAGACATCAGGTACAATATAGTAAGTAGGTTTAAGCTCTTCAATATATTCTGCATACTTATCACTATTAAAAGCTTCACCAAGCTCAAAGATTGAGTTATCAAGCATTACCTCACGACCGAGATTTAAAGATGTCTTAAAGAAATTATAATACTTTGGATGTGTATCGAAGAGATGCACGAGAGCGTAATCGAAGTCATTATAGTGCCTAGAATGATCTAGAATAGAAATAGGAGTTTCGTGCGTTACTAACATATTACTATTATAAGGTAGTTCCTTATTGAATTCAAGTATTAAATAGTTATATGGCAGTTGTTGGTAAAACCGATCCTACAATAGGACAAAAAGTAAACGCGAGTATAAAAGCAGCGACAACAAATATTGTTAACGGGCTATTAAAGGCTCTTACAGATGCAGTAAATAATGCTATAAATTCATTTTTAGGACCTATAACTAATATTATAAGTCTTATTAGTGGTATAACAGCTCTTGTAAATGGTATAATACTAAGTGTTAAAAAAACCACAACAAGTATACAATCTTCATTTGCGAAAACAAGCGATCTCAAAATAACGAAGGATATGCTTATTTCGACAGCCCAAAAAGTATCACTTTTAACAGGTGGTACACTCTTAGCTAAACGACTTGCAGGTAGTGCTTGGAAGTCAATGCCTATTGGTAGTCAAATAGGCGCTATAACTTCTGCCGCAAATGGTATAATGTGTATACCATCTATACTTAACGGATTACCAGGAGTATTAGGTAACGTAGCAAGTTCCGCTCTTTCAGCTCTTTCAAACGCTGCAACTGGTGTGTTAGGAGCTGTTATAGGTTCTGCAGGTGCAGCAATTGAAAATGCAATATGTAAATTACTCAATAAACCTTTTGTAGCTTTATTAAAGCTTTTTGCTGACCTTCTTGCTATTATTGCTGTTGTAAAGGCTATTGTAAAATTAGTTGAAGATCTTTTAAGCTTTCACTTTAATCAAGAAAATTGTCGTTTTGCCGCTGCTGAAATAGGTAAATGTTTATTAGCAAACGCATTAAGTAATATTAGTAAAAGAATGCTTAAGGATGCAAAATTAAAATATGGTGACGGGGCTTGTGCTAAGTTAGCAAAAGATGCTCAAGCTGCTTTAAATAACCCTGGTAATATTATTAATAAGTATATGACAAAACAAAAATTAGAGACAACTAAGGCATACTCGCAGGTAGGTGCTACTAGAATTATATGATAACATCATTACACATTGGAACGGTAGTTAAAAACTCTGATTACGGTAATACTGTATCAAAGGGTAGCGAATATCTAGGCCGTGTTAAGGTTGCTATACCAGGTATGACACGTATGAATGGTGTTGAGTATTTTAAAGCTCCTGGTGCAGGTGGCGATTTAAATGCAACTGCAATTAGAGATGTTCATGATTTTGAGGTTTGGGCATATGTTGTATCTCCGATGGCTGGTGAAAGTTCTATGTCAAAATATAATAATGCTCGTGATGCTTCTTCATTAGCGGATGGAAATGATATAGGTAACTTTAACAATCCAAACGGATATACTACACCGCCCGCGGCAATGTTTTCTTCGATGAAGTTAGATGGGCATTCTGGAGGACCTGGGGTAACAATGTCTGCTGGTGTTAATCCGTATGGTAACTGTTATGTTACAGAAAACCATTCAGATTCTGGTAAAGGTATGTTTGGTGTACCTTCAGTAGGTGCAAAAGTATTAATAGGATTCTTAAATGGTTCTCGTAGTACACCTGTTATTTTAGGCAAAATACACGCTGGTTCAGAGATGGAACAAATATACGGTGTAGGTACTGCATACCCAGATTACCCTAATGCATTCGAAAATACTCATTCGAATAATATATCACCACCTACTTCTGCTCTAATTACTACAGCACCTAATAACAATACAACTACAGCTACAACTAGTTGTGGACCTATAACAACTGCGAATGCTGTTAGTTTAGCAAATAAGTATAATTCCTTACAATCAAAAATAAATAAAAATTTAAGTACAATGCAAACACCCGGCGCATCGGCAGATAAAGTTCTAACTCTTTCTACAGAAATTGATAATTTACGAGCCCAAGCAACGCCGATTTATGATTGCTTAATATCTATGCAGGGACAAATTGATGCTTCATCTTCCAGCACACGTATAGATGTATTAAAATTAATACAAAATAATAACGCTGGTTAAATTAAAATATATATATGGCTACAGATAATACTATTAATAATGCAAACGAGATAAACAACTTTAGACAAAGTACAGTTTGGAATCATACCGCTGGTACACTTAAGTTTAACAACTCTACAGGTAGAGAGTATGTTCATATAGCACACAAATCAGGAAGCAATTTAACTTTTGGTAATCAAGCAACATCAGAATTTAATCCTAATAATAGACAAACATTAACAAACGGAGATACCTTTCAAACAACAAAAGGTAATCACCATATAATGGCTGAGCAGCTAGAGCAAAGAGTGTTTGGAGATGTTACAATTTTAACTGGTAATCCAAATATGTATAGTTCTTCTTTTATGAATAGCTATATGCAGGAACAAGCAACATTAGCAGCTCATAAAGCTAGCCCTGAATTAAAGCAACCTGGATTTAGTAATGTTACAGGTAGCGTACATAAAGCAGCTGGAGGTCAGCCAGACCCTTTAACAGGATCTACACAGGGTAAGAGTTTTACAAAAAATGAATCGCATCAAAACATGACGCAGATTTATAAGGATACACAAAAGAAGCTAACACCTTTTGAAAAAGAAATGGGTAATGGCGGTAGTATTAAACTACTTTCCGGAAAGGATTTATTATTAATGGCAGGTACTGCACCATCTAATTTCGATACTGTTTTTATTAATCCTGTAGGGAGAAAAGTAAAGCAAAAGTTTGAATATGATAATAATAAAACAGTTACATTAAAAGAAACATCTGCACCTTACTTTGAAGAAAAGGATGTGGCAACAGGTGTACCTTTTGGCAATATACACATTCAAGCTGGTAATAAGCTAGATCTTAATTCAGCTGCTGGTGGTATAAACTTAGGTACAAGTGGTCCTATTAGATTATCTACAAAAGCAATAACATATATAGGTGGAGCTCAGGTGAATATAGCTGGTAGTGCTGGTGAAGGAGCAACAGGAGATGTTTTTATTACATCAGGTGATCATATCGAAATAAATGGACCTAATATTAATATTAAAGGCAAGACACACGTTTTTATTGAGCCTGGATTAAGCGTAGAGGGCAATCAAATTATTAAGGGTGACTTAGTAGTAAGTGGTAATTTAACTGTTATTGGTAATATTGTATGTAAAGGTGCAATTGGCGCAGTTGGAAATATTGGCTCGGAAGCATCAATACAGAGCACACAAGATATTCAGTGTGGAGGATCTCTTAGTGTTGTTGGCAGCATTCATTGTAGCGGTAGTGCAGATGTTGCTGGTAGTATAGGCGTTGGCGGAGGTATTACTGCAGGTGGAGATATTGTAGCTGATAATGCAGGTACAAAAGTTTCACTATTAAATCACATTCACTTAACTGCCGGTATTGGAGTGCCGTCACCACCATTTCCAGGTGTGTTATAATTACTTTTTATACTTTATAATATAAATCATCATTACTGTGCAGCATAATGTACCGAGGATACTATTAATAGCCATACCTATATTAAAGCCGATACCGTGTAGCATATATAACCCACAAAAAATATAACCTAGTAGAGAAAGAAAGAACATAGAGAGGCTTAACCCCTCTACGCTCTTATATCTTATAGTTTTATAAATTTGTGGTATATAGCAGACAAAAAAGCATACTGCGTATAAGACACCAAAAATCATAGAACACCATCCACAAGACCTAATTCAATACACTTTGAAGATTCAAACCATAGGTCGTGTTTAAGAATCTCATCTATTTGCTTCATCGGCACCTTTGTATATTGCTTATAGATATCTTTAATCATTTTCATAATACGGCGATTGTTTTCCATATCATCTTCTAATTCTGAGAACTTACCATATGCACCTGATGTTAACTGATGAATAAGCATTAAAGAATTTTTACCAATATAACGCTTCTTACCTACTACAGAGATAAGAGTTGCAGCTGAAGCAGCAGCTCCATCAATGTATGTATGAACTTCAGATTTTAGAGTTCTAATTGTATCAATAATAGCAAGACCTGCAAAGACTGATCCACCATATGAGTTAATTCTTAGCTTAATATGAGGTGTAAAATCAGGACCTAAAAAGTTATATGTATTTTTAAGTTTTGCATCAAGCTCATATAGTACGGAGTTGAGATCTAGTGCGGATTGCTCAGTTACATCTGTATAAAAGAAAACTGTATTTTCTACTACCCTGATACCGCTACTAGCAGCTCCACCACCTAATCCACCGGCATTTATAAAAATTTGCTGTGGCTTAGTCTCTTCCTCATCAACACCCTCGTTCAGATTATATTTCCACTTCATGTTATTATTTAATATATTACGCTTCACATGATGAACAATTTAAAATACTTCTTGCAAGTTCCTGGGCTGGATTAGCGCTACGTTGATAGTATAAAGACTTGACACCTTGCTCCCACGCGAAGATAAGTAACTCATTGACTTCCTTAGGCTTAGCGTTAGGAGGAATCATTAAATTAATTGATTGTCCTTGGTCAATATACTTTTGTCTTTGCGCTGCTTGAATGATAATTTCTTTCTGAGAGATTTCACCAAACGTCTTAAATACATCCTTCTCATCTTGCGTAAGAAACTTAAGATGTTGGACAGATCCACCATGCGAGAGAACATCTTTCCATACTTCAAGTGTATCTTGATCTTTTGTTTTCAAGAACTTAGCAAGATAAGGATTCTTGAAAGTAAACTTACCCTTAGCAAGATCCTTAGTAAAGTAATTACTATTAAGAGGTTCAATAGAAGGAGATACTTGACCGAGAATAAATGAACTAGATGTAGTAGGAGCAATAGCAATCGTTGTAGTATTACGTCTCCTGTAACCTTCAAGTAGAGGCGGTTCACCAAAGATACCAGCTAACTCTACTGTAGCTTTATCGCATTTAGTTCTAAGAGTTGAGAATACTTCACCATTTAAAAGCTTAGCATCCATAGATTCGAAAGCAATAAGTTTTGATTGAAGTAAAGAATGCCAACCAAGTACACCTACACCAACAGCACGTTGATTAACAGCGAACTTTCTAGGTGCTTCCATAAATGGAACTCCTTCAGTCTTATTAATAAACTCGGTCATGACCGAGTCAAGAAAATACACAAGCGTCTCAATTGCATCTGTATCTTTAAGATCATCCCAACGTTCAAGGTTAATCGAAGAAAGGTCACATACAAACGATTCATCATCTTGATTGGAAAGGAAAATCTCTGTACAAAGATTAGAATGATTAATCTTTAAGCCTTTATCTTTATAGACTTGAGGAGCTTGATTATTAGCAGTATCAGTAAAGAAGAGATAAGGGTAACCAGATTCAAAGCGCTTCTTAATAACAAGACCCCAAATCTTACGAGCTTCCTTATCACCAGCGATCATCTTTTGCATCCATTCATCGGTAATAGTAACACCAATCGAAAGATCTTGAATGTCATTACCTTCACCTCTAATGCCTAGAAACTCTTCAATATCACCGTGATCAATAGGTAGATAAGCAGCAAAAGATCCACGACGTACATTGCCTTGTGATACATAATTAACTAAAGAATCAAAAACTGTTAACTGGTGATGTACGCCTGTAGCAGTACCACCAGAATTAATAACCGAACCACGAGGTCTAATAGCACCAAAGTAACCAGAAGTACCTCCACCAATCTTAGACATAGCACCAATTTCGCCAATCTTGGTAAGAATCTTATTCATGTCATCTGGTACATAACTACCAAAGCATGAAATAGGTGCGCCACGATCTCTACCAAAGTTACTCCAGATGGGAGTAGATAGAGAATAGAACCCACGATGCATATAGGATTCAAACTTATCAGCAAAGCCTTCTATACCTAAATATCTTTCAGCTGCATCAGCAATATCTCTAATGCGTTGCTCTGGTGTCTCATCTTTTGTGAGGTAGTCTCTCTCTAGAAATTTTCTAGAGTCCTTGTTTAGCCAGTAAATATCTTTGCTCATATAAATTATCGAAATAGTTCTTGGTAGTCTTTTGGAAGTGTGTTGATATCGATCAACTTCGCTTTAATTTTTTCAATATTATTATTAATAGCTTTTTGCAATCTATGATGACCATCTAGAATTTGATATTTACCTTGCTTTTTTAAGACAATAATAGGGTATTGTAGATCAGACTTTTGAATATTAGCTAATGTTTTAGCGTCTTTTTTATCTTTATGTAAAGCGTATGGCTCTAACGCCTTAGTTAACATTTCAATAACAGGAACATTTTTCGTAACATTCATCAAATCATTTATTGTTACTGTTATCTCCTTACCGTTAATAGTATCTGTCCAAGATGTATTACCCCAGTTCTCACCGTGTATACTCTCATACAAAAATTGTAGTTTGTGTGTATCTTTGCTCATATAAATTATTATAAAATTGCGTTAGTGTTTAAAATTACTAATGAAAGGTTTTCAGATTCAGTATTACCTTCTGCAGTATTATGATATACTGCAACGGTATAACCTCTTTGACGTGCACGCTTTATCTGTGAACCGTTTTCGGCATTGAATGATCCACCTTCATCTTCAAGAAGAATAGGGTATACTTTTTGAAGATCAATAGTATATTTATAAATATACCAATCATCTTCTTCCATTATTTCAAACCGATCGCGCGCTTGTTCAATAGACCCAAAGTGTGATGCGTAATCTTCAAAATCTGTTACAGGTGTAAAATTTTGATTAGGTGAATGAGCAGCTTTATATGCATTTATGTAAGGTATCTCTTGTAATACAGAAAAGGAAATATCAGCCGTTAAATTAGGAGCTGTATTTACCTTAACTCTATCTACAAATGATTCTAATTGTTCATTCCAATCATATGTTTCCTCTAAAAAAATACTAAAACTTTTCATAGGTTTTAGAATAAATCTTCCTCTGTAAATGATTGACTCTTCTTAGAGTATTCCACGGGCCTGCTATGAAAAAAATCGGTCATATTATTGCCCAATAATTCTTCCGTAAACCACATAGTAGACTCTAAAATAGAAGAATCTACTTCAAAAGGCTTAGGAAGACCAATTTGTGAAAGTGATTCGTTAATACGATTTTTAATAAATTCCTTGAGAATTGGCGCTGAAAGACCTGGTTCATTGATACCATTAACCATCCAATCAACAATCTTACTCTCTGATTTGAATGCTTCGTGTGCTGCAGCTACAATACGCTCTGTCAGCTCTTCGTCAAAGAGTTCAGGATGTTCTTCACGGATAGTATTAATAATTTGAATACCCACAAGAGCGTGAATGTTCTCCTCATTACGAGTATACTTAACCTGCTGGTCGGTATCCTTTAAAACGTTCTTAAAGCGAGCAAAATGATTAATAACATAGAACTGCGAGAACAAAGAAACGTTCTCAACAAACAAAGTAAACAATGTTAAAGCGTATAGATATTGCTTCTTTGAGTCCTTATAGAACCTATGTGTATACTTACGGAGATACTTGACTCTCCCTTGTATCCATTCCAGCTTAAGGTTCTCTTCAAAAATATCTTCAAGTTCGAGAACCTTGAGCAAACGTTCGTATGCGTTGTTATGAATTACTTCTGTATTAGACATAACGATACCAAGATCATATAGAGCTGGGTGAGGTAAATTCTCACCCAACTTAGCCCAGAATGTCTTAACAGCTACTTCAATCTGACCAATAGCGGAGAGTGTACGTACTACAATCTCTCTTTCTTGATCTGTCAATTCAACTTTAAACTGTTGAACATCTGATTTAAAGTTAAACTCTTTATCAGTCCAGAATCCATTATGCATTGCCTCAATGAACTGTTCTGTCCATGGATACAAATTGGGTTTACGACTGATTTGCTCTTCAAAAATACTTTTTCCCATGGCTATATATTTAGATTATAAATGTAATATAGCTATTATTGAAGTGGAATACTTTTCTTAAGACTGCCATTATTAAGATTATACATTTTTATAGTCTTATTTTTACCCTGCTGAACCGTAATAGACATCTCACTCTCCATAACGATAGGCTGTGAAATCATTGTACCGTCTACATTTATAATTCTATGAAGTGAACCTGTTGATGCATCATATACTCTTACTGTATTATTATTTCCTACTTGCGCTGTAAATCTCTTTGTCATAATTTAAATCCTTTATATTATTTATGAATACCGATACGTCATAATCAGATTTATGTGTAGCAAAATTACTACTAGATCTGCTTGAAGTATCACTATTTTTTACTTTATGATATACCATAATATCAATAATTTCTTGCGACTCAATATTAATTAAATCACTACCTGTAATATTAAGAATATTACGTATCTCTTGTACATTATAACCGCGTATAATGAGAGATTTAACTTTCTTAGTAACGTAGTACTTTTGCAATGTTTCTACATTAGTATATTCTTCTACACGCTTATTAAAATTATCAGTAGTAAACGTAAAAGATTTACCTGAAATCCTACAATTAACAGATTTGGACATAAGCCTATTATACATTACTCCCATGGGAAGACAAGCCACGTTTTTTCAGGAACTGAAAACCCATAATAATCAACCATATGTGATGCTTTATCCTTTACAAATAAAGACGCATACTCAAAAGTGTGTAAATCTTCATGACTATAAAGATATTGAAAAATACGAAATGTATTACCTGAATCGCAAATATCATCTACAACTAGATATTTAGATCTAGTTGTTAGTAAATTAGGTTGCTGATATAAAACGTAGTTATCTTCCTGAACTTGATTATTATATGTATTAACACCGAACGTTAATACTTTTTTATTAAGTTTATAACCTAACATTGTTGCAGGAATAAGTCCTCCACGACCGATTCCAATAATATAGTCGTAGTCTAAACTAACTCTCTCTGCAAGTTGATCTACCATAAAGGCAATATTTTCATAACTAACAGACTTCTTTACCATAAGATAATTATAACTGTATTTTTTGTATTAATCAACTAAATAAATGTAATGAGTAAGTATGGTTATGAAGAGCTTCAGTTGCTTTATGAAGATGGCTTTAGAGGTCAAGCAGCAGACTTAGGTACTAATAATTCTAACTATCAATATGCACCAAAATCTGATGAAAAACTTTCAGCTAGATTTCCAGCATTACAAGGTATAAAATCAGAACCACTAGGTACACCTACAGGCGATTTTTATAGTGGTGAAGATGAAGAGGTTACAATACCTATACATCACTTAAAGAAGAAAATTAACGAATTGATAGAAGACGCAAACGATCGCGGTATGGGTCACTCTATTGATCATTTACATAGCCTCTTAACGTTTGCTGATAGCTACAAGAAGTAATTACTTGCTTCTAGCTATAATTAAATCTAGTATATGATCTGCAAACCAGCATACAGCAGCACCATATGTAGCAAATACAACCGGATTATAATGCCCAACTAAGCCTGTAAATACACCAGCCCAAAAGCCTAAACAAAGAGAACAGGAAAATAACTCTTTAAAGTATTTATACTTAACGAGTTTACTTTTAAAAAAGGAAAGTATAGAACCATACTTTAATATAAAGCATAACCCTATACATGAAAAGGTATAGATAATTAAATTAACCACAAATTAGTGTTTCATCCTTTGGCTTATCTAAAGCTCTTACTGCATCTGCAACGAGCTCTAATTCACTCTTTTTAACTCTAATCTTATTACCATAATCATCGAGAACCTCGTAATTATCTTCATCGATCTTTGTAATAATAGGGCAGCAATTACCCTTACCACACAATTGAATTTCCTGTTCTGATAGTCTTTTTAGCATATAAACTATTTACTTTAAGCACACGATTTTACCAGTGCTGATTCTGCATCTCTTCTTCTTAAAAGTCCATCTAAACCTTTACCGACCCAAATATGTTTCATATTTGTAATTTCTCGTGCAATCGCGGTATAGTCTTTTTTAGGTACGAGGTTATGAATATTCATCATTTCTGTTCTGTTTGTACCAGTTAGAGCTCCACCGCGGTTAAAGACTAAAGAAACAAGCGCACCAAACGCGTCAGGTTTAAGTTGATCTACACCAGGAAAAGCTTTAATAGTCTCATTAATAAATCTCGGTACAGTATTACTTTTAAATACGGCTAAACCACTATCCCAAGATACAGTAATATCCTTTACATTAGGTATTAATAGTTTAGCAAACGAACCTTTTGAACCGAGACATTTAGCTAATCTATTAAAGTCAGAATCAGGTAAGTGAGATTTCCAATCTTTTGTAAATTGATCACCTGTGTTATAACCTAGATCATAACCAATACCAATTGTAACACCTGAAGCACCACCTGGATATGTTGGATGTTTAAGTTCTTTATTAAAATAAGCCTCACCTCCACCTACTTCATACTCAAGTATTAAACTAAGAGCTTTATCTGATAATTCCATAACACTTGTATTTACTCAATAGTGGATTAAATAATAGTACATATGGAAACATTAATACAACTAGTACAACAGTACCCATGGTTTAACGTCGTGGCTGCATTCGTAACATTAGCATCAGCTATCGCTGCCATCACCCCAACACCTAAAGCAGGTTCAACACTTGCTAAGATCTATTCACTTGTTGATCTTGTTGCCCTTAATATCGGCAAGGCTAAGCAAATCGGCAAATAATGGATATAATCGGTTTAATAAAAAACGCCTTACTTGCTCTAACTGTTTATTTACAGCTAAAGAGTAAGGCGTTTGTTTACGATATAAATCAAAAATCTAAAGCTAAACAACAAGAATTAACAGATGAAATTGAAAAATTACGCACATCTAAGTCTAGCAATGATAATGATAGGGCTGACATCCTGCGCGATGATCTCCTCAAAGAAAGAGCCTATCTACAACATATTTCAACCGTCTACTCTCTCACTGGTCAAGGGTAAACCTATAATGACTACAGAGGGTCTATATACTCCTCAAACAGACGAGATCTGGGATTCACATGCCAGGTATCGTAAGCTTGAAGAGCAGTTATTACATAATTAAGTTATAAGAATAGCCAATCCGTCCATTTAGGCGCCGGGTTGGCTATTCTCCACCTACATGTATCTTTATGGATATTAAGAAATTGTGCAGCTTCTAATATGGTATCATATTTAACTTTATTAATCATAACAGCTCTTGCTGCTGGATTAAGTTTACCTAATCTAGATATAGAGAGTTTTGCTTTTGTATGTTCAGTATGTTTAAAAGGATTATTATTAGCGCTTAATTTTCGTTTAAAAGATATAATTTTTTTTGATGTGAGGGTATGTTTTTTACCAGTAAATGTACCTGGTTGATATTTGAATCTCTCTTTTGCTTTTATAGATAATTTTCCTCTTGTACTCTCGCTACATATATGACCTTTAAGTGTAGTAGATAACTTTATAGATCGCTCCTGCTTTAATTTTTTATATAAGCAACTATTAGTATATCTTAAACCATTACCACGGGGATTACTAATATTCATAAAATGAAATGCGTGTAGCATTTTATATTTACTTTTACCCTTTGTAAATTTACATAAAAGGTAATGACATATATAGTGCTCTCTTGCTGTTAGTACTGCTATATTATCTATATTATTAGAACCACCTAATGATCTTGGTAATATATGATGTAATTCAGTATAACAATTAACAATACGTTTTTTACTATTATTAATAATATTATAATAAATCTGTCTATACTTATTATTAATTATCGTCATTTATGTCTAATAAACATTGCGCTGAAATCGGAAATTTCTCCAGAACAATTTTTTTGATTTGATCTGCAACAAGTCTTGTTTCGCGCTGAACATCTTTGGTAGATCTTAATTTACAGACTCGTACAAAAAAAGCTAAACTACCTGTCCAATACCATTCTGTATACATATTTTGCGGTAATATCATCCTGGCTTGCTCAGGGCAAATACCCGCTTCAAGCATAATATGATATGTATTAAGAGCTTGCGCATTTAAAGTCTTGGTAAACTTTGTAACACTTTCTGTTATAGACACTTTATTACCTTTAATGTCACCCATATACGGATGTGTAAAGCTAATTTCTTCTACGAATTGATCTTCATGAGAGCCTTGCTTTTTATCTTTATTACGCATACGCCAGTTCTCTGGATAATAAAACTCAGGCGCCGTGTCAACATAACGTCTCGAAACTTCATTAATAACACCTCCAATAGTATGCTTAAACAATTGACGCGCTACAAACAAGGGAGCTTTAACATGGAACGAAAGAGAGGCATGACCAAAAGGAGTCCAGTGATTCTCTCTAGCAAGAAACGCGATTAAACGTTTATCACCTTCAGTAATATTACCTGTATCATTTACTTTATCGAATGATACTCTAGCAGCATTAACTACAGAGAGATCAGATCCCATACTATCTACTAGTTTAATTTCCATATATTACTTACCTTGACCGCGATACTTCTTTTTGTAATTTTTAGATTGCTTAAGATGCGAAGTTTTAGCTTTAGCATGAATACCTTTACGACGAATTTTTTGTGTAGCTGATGTTTTATTCTTCATTACATTAAAATAATATAATAAAAATGAAATAAATCAAGACTATCACTGGCGAATACGTATAAATATATTAAATTAATCGTATGGAAGAACGTGTATACATAACAGAGATATTCAAACAGGAGCTAGTTAACCTTGGTTGCGTAGCTGTTGATTATATTGATATATATAGAAAAGAAGGAAGTAAAATATTTTTTCAGGCAGGTAAGTGTAAATTTCACTTCTCTAAAGATGAGTTAGCAGAAGCTACTCTTACCGCGGAGTAGAACTACACTCTGAAGGATACATAGCTTCTCGCTTTATAGTAAAGCTATAAAGTTTTTTACCACTTTGATCTTCATATTCAGGACCGTTATACCTTTTCATTAAATCAGTCATAAACCGCTCCTGTGTAGTTGATAGTGAACACGCTTTAAAGTGGTACGTATTACCAGCTTTAACCACGTGCATATAGCCTGCTAAATAAAGTATTTTATATAAAGCATCAGAACCAGCCGCTATCATATTACCAAATTCTTGCTCTACCTTATCTGTTAGAGTATCATTTTCATCCCGGTAATCATATGCAGCAATCAGCATATTTTTTGCAGCTTCAGAATGTTGTGAAGTAGCAATATAGTTACCAGATTTATCAACCCAGAGTCCGTAAGGAGGACGATCTGGTAATTTACTTCTTGATGTTAATCCTAATATACTAATAGGCACACCAGAAATAATACTGTGACCACTCTCCTGTGAAGTATCGATATTAGAAGCAATACTTTCACGTAAAAAATATTCTTTAAACGAAATCATAACTATTAAACAGCGCCTTGTCCTGGTGAGGGTGGTTGATGATTCTGAAGTATTGTTGAAATACCTTGAATATGTTGAGCAATAGTAGGATCTGTAATTTGAAGCTTTTGTAACTCCCCTTGTAAGGTTTGAAGTGCAGCAGTAGCAGGCCCTGTAACACCTGTAGCAGGTGCTTGAGGCTGTGTTGGTGTTGTTCCGGGAGCGCCGCCTGTAAATTGACCAGTTGGATTGCCGCTAGCTACAGCACTTGCTGCATTTTCTTCACCTGAAAGATCCGCTTCTCTATAGATGCTATCATATGCTTCAGAAAACATTTTATAATCACTTTTTGTTGACATATAGTTATTTATACAACTTGCATATCATATAAATTTATTTCCTCTCTGTATTAGACCGGTATTTAGTAAACTAAAAATATGCAATCCATTAATATATACAGCTTGTTCTGTACCATGTGTACTATAACGTGTATCACCAATTTGTGCAGGTCCTCCCATTCTGTGTAATACTCCATTCTGACAATATTCTACTATATGGTCTAATTTACCTCTTTTGTGCTCTATAGCAGGTCCATCGTCTTCTGGTCTATGATATCTACCTTCACGACGATATTCATAACCAACTAACTTACCCGATTTATAATATTTCATAGCAGGTCCATCCTCAGAGTCACGATTTATCTGTCCATTTGTATACCATGCTTCTGTTTCAATATTACCTTTAGAGTCATATGCTATTAAAGCAGGTCCATCATCTCTGTGTAAACGCTGACCTTCTATATCTTTACTATACCTAACTGTACGTTCTCTTTCATTAATTATTTTGTAAAGATCGCCTTCCTTTGTTATGGTCTTAGCAAGTGATGCTAAAAACTTTGTACCACTTAACTTTTCATCCTCAAAGACTAATTTAGTTGTACCAGACATAGCACTCGTTGTTTCTTCACGAGCCCATATAAACGGTCTATTGTTTAGCCTTTTATCACTATAATTATGTAGTGTGCCAAGTATATACGTACTATATACTCCACGACCATTTGATTTATCCGCTCTATAAATTTTAGTAAATACAGCACCAGCTTTTCTTTCAACTAACTCTAAATTTTTACGAGTAGCGCCAGATATAATCTTCTTATCATCTTTATACTCATCGTAATCGTATTCATCAATATGTGTATTTTTTACAAGCTTAAACTTACCAAAGATTAAATTATTACCATTGATAAGGCTCTCGTAAAGTAGTTTAAGTTTATAGTCCATATCTTTTATTTATATTATATTGCGCCCGCAGAGCATCTGCCGCTCGTTTAGTTTAGAGAGATTAGATAGTTGAGCATATTGTTGTATACTTCTTTTTTTTGTAGTTCTACCGAATTAATTCCATATACACCACTTAATAATAAACTTGCATTATACCATTCATTAGTCTCAGGTAAGAAAAATAAATTATGGTATCCCTTATCACACATCCAAATATTATCTTTAAGCTTTGTACCATTTTGCATAAAGACATGGCCGTACTTAGCGTCTTTAAAGCTACCATTTTTTTCAACTAATACACGCGCGTATGCTAGTCTCCATCTTTTTGAATCAATACTATACGCTATATATCTCATATATTTCTACCTGTGTTAGGTCTCTTTAGTAAGTGCTTATACTTATTATTCTGTTGTAACATTTCCTCTACAATACTATCAGTCACTCTATACACTATATCAACAACCTCATTTAATGTCTTAGTAGGTTTAAACTCTCTACTATTATTATATAGAATATCTACGTTAAACAGAGGATGTGTTTCTGGAATGTAGACCCATCTAGTAAAGTTAAAATTACCACTATCATCAGAAAAGATACCATTTGATAATTCAAAACATATAAAATTCTTACTACCACCGTGTTTTAAACTGAGTGCATCGTCAGGCGTGGTAGCTATAAAGGGATATGTATCTCCCTTTAAACACTCAGGTAATGATGTATCACGACCATGACCTACTACTTCTACCATACCAGGCTTATGAGGGGATATTAAACCTGATGACCAATTTCTGTTTACTAATACTTTATATCTCATATACGGTTAGTTTGACTTAAGACCTTCTACAAACTCTGGTAAATATTCTGCTATTAGATTATACATAGGCATATCTGCTTTACCTTGAAATAAACTATCACTAAGTTCTCTAAGCTGATCTATAGTAAACTCACATATATCTAGATTAAAGAGAGGATGAGACTCTGGTATACACACCTGCACTACAACTTGATATTTATATTTATTTAAACGCTTAATAACTATAGGCTTAGTATCTATTTCAACATCAGGATCAACATATACATTCCAAAAGGCAAATTCACCGTGTACCATACCGTAATCTGCCTGCATTTCCATTCTTTTGTATCTCATCGTTCTAGTCTTAGTATAGGTTTAACAAATTGTACTACTATTTTAGATTGAATAGCATCAACTGTATCACTATCCATTGGTAGATCATCTTCATCACCGCGCATATCTAACAGGTTATACATTAAATCAAAGTTAAAAAATAGATCTGATTCACTCATAATTCTATTAAAAATGTTAGTGTACGCTCCGCCTGGTATGTGTCTTCTATAAAATCCCGGTATATCTTTTAGCTCGAAGTAATCACTATTACCATCATCATACACACTACCAGGATGCTCGCTAATTATATTTGTACCACCATTGAGAGTAAAATGATGTATCCGTGAGCCAATCATAGATTGCTCTAGTGGCATATAGAACGGTATTGCTTTGTATCTCATCGTGGGGTGTTTTCTATTGTTGTTAATTCAGCAAATAGTATATCATATATTTTATTTTTTATACTCCAATCTTCATCTTGCTCAAGTTGATACATTTTACGCTTTAAAATATCACAGTTAAAGTAGGGATGATCCTCTCTCATAACAAACTTATAACCGCTTTTTTTACTACCCCCTACCCATATTAATGACTTATTATTATTAGTACCTAATGTCTCCCAACCTGACCCGTATGACTTATATACACCCTCTATATTATTAAAGATGATAGCGTCAGCGCTCCGATTAGTAGCAAACGTAATCAGATATTCCTGATCGTTATCCTCATTCATAAAAGAGTTTGTTTTAGCAGCTTTATATCTCATATGTTTACCATTCCTGGGTTAATAGATCGTTACCCACAAATTGTGGTACAATATGTCCTTTATATTCATATACACCAATACTTATATTTGGAAAATTATCATTGCATATAAGTTCGTAGGATATATCGAAGTTAAAGAAAGGATCTGATTCCTTTACTACTTTAACAAACCTATTAGTATACGAACCACCAGCTATCCGTTTTCTATATATATTTGTATTACCTTGCCTATAATAATCATCTATTTCATCCGAATATACATCACCAGGCATCTTATACACAATTGCATAATCCTCCGATACAAACTGTGTGATACGCGTACCTATCATATCATAGTGTAAGGGTAAATAGAAATATATTACTTTATATCGCATTGATAGTATTTAGACAATATAAGTCAGTTTAGTAGTACCATCTTTCTCTATTACAATACACGAACACAACTCATCACAAAATGAACCAGAATTGATATATGTACAACCATATTCAGAGTTATATACTTCTTCCGGGTAGTGTGTATGACCAGCCATAATAACATCGTATTCTCTACCGTGTTTATCTAAGAACTTCTTTGATACAATATCCTTAGCACGAACCCAAGACTTAGACCAAGCCTTTAAACGACGAGTTATAATGTTCTTCTTATCAAACTTTTGTATCCAGTAATATAGACCAGTAAAGACAAAAGTAGATATAGGCCGACTCTGAACCCAGTGATCATATTCATCGCCATGCTCGCAGAGCATCTGCCGCTCGTTGACCTTAAAACTGTAGGATTTAGTAAACACCATGCCTGTAATAGCCGCTAAGAACTCTGCACACCCGTCGTGATTACCCTTTACTAATATAACCTTGTGAGATTTCGATAACTTTCGAATCTTAGTGAGTATCTTCCAGTCCTTCCGGGTATATCTATGAAACGAATGATTGTCGAATAAATCACCATTTATAATAAGAGTCTCAAATGGTGTATCTAATATCTCGAGTACCTTATCTCTCTCACACACTGAGGAGCCTAAATGGATATCAGATATAATTAGAGTATCAATCATCTATAAGATATTTACAATTCCCTATATAGAAGGCTCGGAAATTCGCGCAAAAAAAATTTCCGAGAACCCCTTATTACAAACTTTCGATTTTTTGTCGAAAAAATTTAGCCATGGCAGATCGCAGTTCCCTTTCTCGTTTGTCTCTGTACACAATTCCGAGCGCTGACACTCTCTAGAGCGATAGGGAACTAGCCTACACTGTAGCATACACCACGATGCCTCTCCCATTCGTGACACAAAAAGACCCAAAGAGTGATAACACTCAATGGGAAC
>Ga0209084_1000240_pt1 | contig 52928 bp, 53 predicted proteins | sample C_130820_MF_Meta_FD_187309 | JGI IMG/M metagenome (GOLD analysis project Ga0209084, IMG submission 187309) | Freshwater microbial communities from Lake Croche, Canada to study carbon cycling - C_130820_MF_MetaG (SPAdes) (version 2) | ecosystem: Environmental > Aquatic > Freshwater > Lake...
GAGAGGCGTCATGTCATAGGCGGTCTGACGCTGCTCGGGTTATTCTATTTCGGTCCCTACCTGCCAACAGGGATGACGGTGCTGATTTTTCTTGCTGTCGCCTGCATGGCGGTGACAACCCATGCGGACACCATTAAGGTTGCCGTGGTGGCATTGGGGAGTTTTCTCGTTTCCTTCACGTTTTTTTGGCTGAAAGGATGGAAGTCGCTATCAGGTGAAGCACTCACATTCAGGCAGGCTGCCGAGGAAGCCGCGGTGCTAATGGTGTTGGCCACGCTGATCTTCGGCACCATTTCGTGGATCAAGAGACTTCTGAACACAAGAAATGTCAAATTGGACAAGATCTTAGAGGCCTGTAACCTGTATGTCTGGATCGGGGGAACTTTTGCTTTCCTTTACACCATTGTGGAGAGGATCAACAACCATGCATTCCTTCATTCGCAGTTCATGCCTACGGGATCCGTTGTGCCCACGGTCTCTGAGTGGAGAAACGATGTTCAGTAGATGCTCTATTTCAGTTTTGTAACCCAGACCACTGTGGGCTTCGGCGATATCCTTCCTGCTAACTCACATCGCGCGCGTCTTGACAGTCACCCAGGCGGTCATAGGTCAATTCTACGTCGCTTTAGTTCTTACCTATATCCTCAGTCTCTGGATTCATGACTTGGGAAAACGTATTGAAAAAAAGGGCTCTGCTTCCGACTTGCGGGAAGATCATCACGAACAAGACTGATCTTTTACAACATCCGTTCCAGGAAAGAGGCCCGGTCAAAGAGGGTGATATCTCCCACTTGTTCGCCAGTTCCGATAAACCGAGGGGGGATCCCTGTCTCCCTCGCGATCGCAACGGCAACACCTCCTTTTCCAGACCCATCCAACTTGGTGAGAATAAGTCCTGTGAGTCCGGCGGCGGCGTGAAACTCCTTGGCCTGAACGACGGCGTTACTTCCCGTGGTCGTGTCAGCCACGAGAAAGACTTCATGGGGTGCCGAAGGGTCGAGCTTGGCCAAGGAACGCTTCACTTTGGAGAGCTCCTGCATCAGGTTCGACTTGGTATGGAGGCGGCCGGCGGTGTCGCAGATCAGGAATTCGGATTTGAGGCGCTTCGCCTTGGAGAGGGCGTCATGACAGAGGGCTGCCGGGTCGGAGCCGTACCCACTGCTGACGACTTCCACGTCCAGTTTGTCACCCCAGGCCTTAAGCTGCTCGACAGCTGCCGCACGGAAGGTATCGGCTGCGCAGAGAAGGACGGTATGACCGCGTGACTTCAGCAAGGCTGCAAGCTTCGCGCTGCTGGTGGTCTTGCCAGTACCGTTGACCCCTACCATGAGGATGACAACGGGACATTCCGAGGCATGAGGCAGGGGACTGAGATCTTCTCCCTTCTCTGGAAGATACTTTGCAGCTTCCTCACGAGCAGCTTCCAAGACGTTCTCGGAATGGAGGGTAAGGCCTTTGCTGCGTAGCGATTCGAGGATTGCGGTCGCTGTGGGCGCCCCCAGATCGGATTGCCAAAGTGCGGCCTCGACCTCCTCCCAATCCACGGCCTGATGGGAGCCGGTGAGACGGCCCAGAACGTTTTTAAGCCATCCAGCCATCAGTCTTCAGAGGACTCTTCGGACTCGATCGCCTCGCCAACGCTCGTCGAGGCAGGGGTGCGGTCCGGGCGCTGGAGCGTTGACCTGATCTTGTCCAAGACCCCGTTCACAAAACGTCCCGATTCCTCGGTACCATACTTCTTGGCAATGTTGATGGCCTCGTTAATCGAGACCACAGGTGGAATTTCAGCGCAAAAAAGCATCTCGTGGATCGCCAATCGGAGGACGTTGCGGTCAACGGCGGAGAGACGCTCCAACTCGTAGTTCTGGGTGTGCTCGCGCAGCTTGATGTCAATCTCGGCGGAATGTTCGAGCAAGCCGCTCACCAGCCCTTCACAGAATCGACGAGCCGAGGGGCTGAGTCCCCGGAAAGCATAGAAATCTTCGAGGTCAGAAACCCCCGCGCCACCTCCTTGATCACGCTGGTAGAGAAACTGGATGGCGGCCTCGCGGCCTTCGCTTCGTACTCCCATGATATTTCAGGTTCCGGATGTCGCAAGGGCGGCAGAGGCACGGATAACCTCGATGGCGGCGCGTGCAGCCTCGGTACCGCGGTTACTCTCGCTGCCCAGACAGCGCTCCCGAGCCTGCTCTTCATTCTGAAGCAGAAGAACACTGTGAATGATCGGGACGCTCGACTCTATCGACATTCGGCAGAGTGCATCGCTCACGGAAGCAGCTATCAGGTTGGCATGAGCGGTCTCCCCCTGAAAAATGACACCGAGACAAATGATGGCATCGGGTTTGTTTTTTTGGATGATCTGGCCGGCCAGATAAGGAATCTCAAAGGATCCTGGCGCATGAACGACTTGCGTCTTTGACTCCGGCTCAATCAGGGTGATTTCTTCGAGTGCCTTGGCCAGCATTGGCTCCACAAATTCCCCATTGTACCGGCTTGCTACGATCGAAATGCGGTTCACGGCTTTAAACCCAATTCTGGGTCTGGGTGTAAGTGGCTTAAGCATTTGGGAAAGAATGAAGACTAAAGGATGAATTATGAAGGCTAAAGGGGATTCGAAAGGAGTGTTCTCCCGACACCCCATTTCCTAGAACCTATCGCCTAGATCATATGCCCGAGCTTCTTCTTCTTCGTAGAGAGGTAGCGTGCGTTGTGCCGGTTGGGCTCGGAGCTGATAGTGACACGTTCGATGATCTCCATGCCGTAACCTTCAAGCCCGACGACCTTTCTTGGGTTATTCGTAAGAAGACGAATCTTGGTGACTCCAAGATCCGCTAGGATCTGTGCGCCCGTTCCGTAATCACGGAGGTCGGCTGGGTAGCCGAGGCGCTCGTTTGCCTCGACAGTATCGAGTCCTTCTTCCTGAAGCTTGTAGGCATGGATCTTTGCCGGCAGTCCGATCCCCCTACCCTCCTGACGCATGTAGACAAGGACGCCGTGCCCGCTCTCGGCGATCTGAGCCAGTGCACGGTGCAACTGGCTACCGCAATCACAACGGCGAGAACCGAAGACGTCGCCTGTGAGGCATTCACTGTGGACGCGCACGAGTGCAGGCTTCTTGGGATCGATAGGTCCCTTCACTAGGGCCAGGTGATGATGGTTATCCACCTCGGCGCGATAGAGGAACATCTTAAAATCACCGAAATCCGTCGGCATCTCGATCTCCTGTTCCCTGCGGACGAGCTTCTCGCTCTTACGGCGGTAGGCGATGAGATCCCTGATCGAGCAGATCCTGAGACCATGCTTCTTCTTGAACTTCAAGAGATCTGGCAGGCGTGCCATTGAACCGTCCTCATTCAGGATCTCGCAAATGACACCCGATGGGTCGAGTCCTGCGAGTCGCGCCAAGTCGACCCCCGCCTCGGTGTGACCGGCACGTTTGAGCACTCCCCCCTCCGCGGCCTGAAGCGGGAAAATGTGTCCCGGTTGGCGGAGATCCTTCGAGCCAGCTGTGGAATTTGCCAAAACCTTGATCGTCGCCGCGCGATCGCGGGCACTGATGCCAGTAGTTGTGCCGTGGGAAGCATCGACCGAGACGGTGAAGTCGGTGGCGTGAAGTTCCCGATTATGGGCCACCATGCGCTGGAGTCCAAGATGGGCCGCCCGGTCCTCGGTGATGGGAACACAGATGAGTCCCCTACCGTGGGTCGCCATGAAATTCACTGCCTGTGGAGTGACCTTGGAGGCGGCCATGACGAGATCACCTTCGTTTTCACGATCCTCATCATCAGTGACGATGACCATGCGCCCGCGACGGATCTCCTCGATCACATCTGCAATGGAATCAAAAGAAGCGGATTTGGCGCCTTTGGTGGCAGCTTTTTTCTCAAGAGCTTTGATTGGCTTCACAGGCAGCTTTTTCATGAGAGGGCGGAGGTGGAGATATCTTAGGGCTTGGCGGGAGTGATGGTGGTCCGTCGGGCAATCCACCCACCACCGACGACGCGGTCGCCGTCATAGAAGACGGCGGCTTGTCCCGGGGTGACAGCACGCAGGGGCTCCAAGGGCCGGATGACGGCGGTGTCATTCTCCCCCGCAGTCACCTCGGCCAGGTCTCCCAAGTGACCATGGCGGACTTTTACCGAAAGTCTCCGGGGAGCTGAGGGGGCCTCTCCATGCCAGTTGGTTCGATTGACAAGGAATTCCTCGCAAAGCAAGTCCTCCTCACCGCCTAAGATGACACGGCCGCTTGCGGCATCGATATCGATGACATAACGGGGAGTTCCCGCCCCTCCTGGAAGACCTTTGCGCTGACCGATCGTGAAGAGTTCGATGCCATCATGCGGCCCGATGTGATTGCCCTGCATGTCGTAAAAACCGCCCGGCTGAAAGGTCTCGCCCCGATCTGTGAAACGATCTTTGAGGAAGGCCTTGTAATCCTTGCCCGGCACGAAGCAGATCTCCTGACTATCCTCCTTGTCGGCAACCTTGAGTCCCAGCTTGCGCGCGATGCCTCGGATCTCTTCTTTAGTCAGGGAGCCGAGAGGAAACAAAGCCCGTGCTAGTTGCTCCCTTCGTAGACTGAAGAGGAAGTAGGACTGATCCTTCTTGGGGTCGAGTCCTTTACGGAGGATCGGGGCCTTCTCCTTCTGCATGTTATCTTTATCCTCGGGATGCTCTACGGAAGCATAGTGGCCCGTGGCTATGAAGGCCGCGCCCAAGGCGGTCGCCTTGTCCCAGAGGTTACCAAACTTCAGCTTCTCATTGCACATGACGCAGGGGTTCGGTGTACGCCCGGCCTTATACTCATCGGCAAAATAATCGATTACCAACCGCTCGAAGGGCACAGCTTCATCGATTACGTAATGGGGCACTCCCAGCGCATGAGCCACGCCCCGGGCATCAGCGATCGCTTGGGGGCCACAGCATTTGTCCTCTGCCCGGGACATGCAGTCCTGAGGCCAGAGCTTCATGGTGACGCCGATGACCTCCCATCCCTGCTCCTTCAGCAGATAGGCGGCAACGCTGGAGTCCACTCCTCCGCTCATTCCCACGACGACGCGTCGCGAGGTAGTATCGGAGGGTGTGGGTGTTGTCATAGGATCAGGCTGTCGGAAGGAGAAAACTTAGCCCTTCTCTGATGAAGCGTCAACGAATGGGGTTCTCTGTTTGGTCCCTCCCTGCCAAAGAATAAAAAAAGGGTGCGTGGGAACGCGGCTTTGCTTGCCTCGCCAAGGCGATGTCATGCGAACCCCTAAAGGAGGAGAGTCGTCCGAATCGGAGATGAGGATGGCTGATTAGAGAGCAGCGCCAAAAAAAGGCCCCGGAGTTTCCTCCGGGGCCTTTTGAAGTGTTCTTATTCTAAGAGATTCTTAGAAGATGAAGCGGAGACCAGCGCGGGTAAGGCTCTCGTTGAGACCCTTGTTACCATAGAGGTAACGGGAATCAGCGAAGAGGCCGATGCCGCGGTTGATGCGGTACTCAAGACCACCACCAACGTTGCCGTCGCCTTGGCTCTGAGTGCCCCAGGTTGCACCGCCGCCAACGAGGGCGTAAGGAGCAAGGTGGAGGCTCTCGATGGGCAGACGGGCGATCAGGTCAGCCTGAGTGCTGTTGTAGACGTGGCCGTTGCCGTTGAGGCTGGTGAGGGTATCGTCGATGCCGATACCGAAATACTTCGTGAAGAAGTAGTTCAGGCCAAGACCGCCGCCGAAGCCGTTAACAGATCCGCCATTGTAGCGACCGGCTGCACCGGCTGCGAAGACGTCGAGCTGGACTTCACCGGCACGGAAGAGATCTTCCTGAGGGGCGACGACAACTTTCTTGGAGGAGACTGCCTCACCGGCGAACGAGGTCGCGGCGGAAGCAATCACAACTGCGAGGAGTGTAAGTGTTTTGTTCATTTAGTTTTGGTTTATGGTTGTACTGACACGCTGAGTGGTAGGATCTGTGTAGAGAGTTGTCAATAGATTAGTCGGGTATTTTCCCTGCTTTCTATGTGACTGGAGGTAAATAAGTGCTTTGCTTAGTCGAGAGGAATCCTCACCGCTTCACATTCTCCCTTGAAGAGATGCGTTGAATTGGTACTCTTCGCCCTCATCGCCAGTATAGCTCAGCGGTAGAGTAGGGGACTCATAAGCCCTTGGTCGCAGGTTCGAATCCTGCTACTGGCACCACTCGACTATCCACAGCACCCACTCAAGACACCCAACACCTTTCCTATGGCAACAACCAAAGTAGTAGTCAAAAAAAGTAACTCCGAACTCAAGCGCAAGCGCCAGACCATCAAACGTGAGGCCCGCAACACGAGCGTCCTGAGCCGTCTCAAGACCGAAGAGAAAAAACTACGTGCCGCCCTCCATGCAGGTGTCGATGAGGTGACAGCCCTCTTCCAGAACTTTTCCTCGGCGCTTGATAAGGCCGCAAAGAAAGGGGTCATCCACAAGAATGTCGCTTCCCGCAAGAAGAGCCGTCTGAACACCCGCATTGCCAAAGGAGCCAAGCAGGTCGAAGCCCCCAAGAAAAAGACCTCGGTCAAGAAGGTCGTAGCCAAGACCAAGGCTAAACTGAAGCCGAAGAAGTAAACCGTTTTTAAAAGCCTTCTTTTTTAAGCCCGGCTTCTCGAAGAGAGGGGTCGGGCTTTTCTTTTTCCCGAAGCTCTCTCTTGAATAGGTGCATCCTACGTAAAGACGTGGGATGCAAAACACTGAGGGAGAATCTTATCCGGCCTTCTTGTTATCCTGATTTTTTACCGATTCTGATTTGATTGCCTTCATGATCCGGTCGGCAACAGCCTGAGAAGTCAGACCATATTTTTTTCTGAGGATAGGGATGGATCCGTGTTCGATGAACTGATCTGGCCATCCGATACGCACGAGCGGGGTGGTGATACCGGCATCGGAGAGATGTTCCACCACGGAAGAGCCGAAGCCTCCCGTGACGGCATGGTCCTCCAGGGTACAGAGAACCTTCGAACCTCGGGCAAAGAACTCGAGCGTTCCTGTATCAAGCGGCTTGATCCACCGCGGATTGATGACAGCCGCCTTGATCCCTTGCTTCTCGAGGAGATCGGCGGTCTCTAGTGCCACCTCGCAGAAGTTTCCCAATCCGAAGAGAGCGACATCCATTCCATGACGCAGCACCTCGGCCTTACCGATTTCGAGCAGCTTAGGCGTAGTCTTAGGAATGGCGCCCGTGCCTGCACCCCTCGGATAGCGGATCGCGATAGGCCCCTCGTGGTGGTTGGCCATCGTCCAGAGCATATCGACGAATTCCTCCTCGTCCTTTGCTTGCATTGCGATCACTCCCGGAATGCTCCTCAGGTAGGCAATGTCGAAGAGACCGTGGTGCGTCGGCCCATCATCGCCGGAGAGGCCGGCACGGTCCATACAGAGCGCCACATTGAGATTTTGCAGAGCGATATCGTGGACGATCATGTCGAATGCCCGCTGCATGAAGGTGGAGTAGATCGTGAGGAAAGGCTTCATCCCTCGGGTCGCCATGCCCGCGGCGAAGAGGGCCGCGTGCTCCTCGGCGATGCCAACATCGTAGAAACGATCTGGATGGCGCGCCGCAAACTGGGAGAGCCCCGTGCCGGTGGGCATGGCGGCGGTGATGGCGACGAGCTTGCGGTTGTGATCGGCAAAGTCTGAGAGGGTCTTCCCGAAGATCTCCGAATAGGTCGGAGAGACACCCGCCATTGTCTCTCCTGTCTCCTGCTGATACTTGCCGAGTCCGTGGAACTTGTCGGGCATGGCAAGCGCGGGAGCATATCCTTTACCCTTCTTGGTCAAGATATGCAGGATGACAGGCTCGTTTTGGGTCTTGAGAAACTCGAAGGTCTTGATCAGCAGAGGGATATCGTGGCCGTCAATCGGACCGAAGTAGCGCAGACCCAGATCCTCGAAGATGACTCCAGGGAGCAAGATCTGCTTCACACCAGCCTCGATCTTGTGGGCGAGATGGCGCGCTGTCTTTCCCCCGATCCATTCCACGAACTTGGCCGTCTGGTCATGGAGATGGGCGTAGGCCGGGCTGGTGGCGATGCGGTTGAGATGCTCGGCGATGGCGCCGGTATTCTTGGAGATCGACCACTCGTTGTCGTTAAGAATGACGATGAAGCGCTTGGTGGTCTCCGCGACGTTATTAAGCGCCTCGTAGCTGATTCCGCAGGTGAAGGCAGCGTCACCGGCAACAGCCACCACATGTTCCTGGCCTCCATTCATGTCGCGTGCGGCCGCCATCCCTAGCGCCGCGGAAAGAGCCGTTCCGGCATGACCTGCACCGTAGCAGTCATGCTCGCTCTCAGTGCGTAGCAGGAATCCGTTGAGCCCCCCGTGCTGGCGCATCGTCGCCATGCGGTTCCGGCGACCTGTCAACATCTTGTGGATGTAACCCTGATGGCTGACATCGAAGAGGATCTTGTCGGCCGGTGTCTCGAAGACGCGATGCAGCGCGATTGAGAGCTCGACTACCCCGAGGTTTGGCCCAAGGTGGCCTCCCGTTTCGGACAGGGATTCGATCAATTCGTCCCGGATCTCCTTGGCAAGTGAGGGTAGGTCGCTCTCTGGCAGTTTTTTCAGGTCGGCCGGGGAATCAATATTCTCCAGCAAGAGCCGCGGATGCTCTGAATTCACGATTCCTAGAACGGCTTGAGAGCTGCTTCACCGGAACTATTGCGCGTGATAATTTCTATCCGCTTCTCGGCCGCATCGAGTTTTTCTCGGCAGATCTGGAGCAACTTCATCCCCTCTTCGTAGCGTTCGATGAGTGTCTCCAGGGGAGGAGGAGTCTGCTCGATCTCCTCCACAATGATCTCAAGGCGACCAAGCGAGCCTTCGATAGATGTTTCGACAGTAGTATTGTCTTTCAAGGATGGGAGGAGTTGAGGGTCTTTAGTTAAGTTTTACTGGGACGACTTGCGCGCCCAACGCTCGGTATCTGCGTACAGGATGCATTCGCCGTCAATCGGCAGCGGAGTGAAGCTCTTTAGTAGGAAATCATTAATATTTACTGTCCGCATGATGACGGGACCCCACTCTTTGTAAGAACCCTTGAGGAGATCGATAAAGGACTCCCTTGAAGAGACTGGAGTTAGATAGAGGCCGACGATCGGCGAACCAAGGCTTCCGAAATCGGAGATCTGGTTGAACTGCCGGACTGTTTCCGGAATCAGCAGGCACTTCCTGTTGGCGTACCAGGCAACTGCCCAAGGCATGTCCGAGGAGAGGAGCTCTTGCGGCTTGAACCAGTTTTGAAGAAGCGAAATGAAGGGAGGCACATAAGGGGGCCACTGGATGCGTGCCTGCTGTCCGGTTAGAAGAGTGAGGATCATCGGGATTCCGGAAATCAGGAAAATTGCGGTCAGGAAGGCGATGCGGAGCGCCTTCAGGCTGATATTAAGCCTGTTCCAAAGCACCAGGATGAAAGCAGTTCCGAAGAGGATGAAAATGGGGATAAAAATCACGTGCAGCTGGTTGCCTGACACTGCTCCCTTCACACCGAAGAGCGCCATACCCAGTGTGAGCCCGATCCACATGATCAGAATCACCCATCGCCAGACCGCAGCGACTGGATTTTTGAATGGATGAAGAAGCGAGATAAAGAAGGCGACGACGGTGATGTTCAGTCCAAGGTACTCCCAGAGGTGCGATGCCTGATCGAGAAGGCCTGATCTGATCTTGCTTGCCATGCCTCCGCCCAGGGTCAGGCCGGTATTCACTCCACGCATGACAGACTGCTCAGTAACGCCCGCTCCCGCCAATGCCATATAGATGGAGAGGCCGAATGGGTTACCGCAGACAGAATAGTTGCGAAGCAGCCAGGGAAGCACTGTCAGCAGATAGATGAGAAAGGGAACGAGAAAGGTCACGACCCGCGACTGGAATGCAAAAAGGCAGAAAGCCAAAAATCCCGGAACCAAGAAGAAGGTGACTCCATGGGTCAGGGACATCAGGCCGAGACCGAAGGCACTGCCTCCGAGCCAGGCATAGACTGAGAGTTGGTTCTCTTCTTCCTCCGCATTCAGGGCCTTCAATGCACAGAGACAAACTAATCCGAACAACACGATCAGGAGAAGCTGAGGCAGTCCTGCAAGAGCATACTGCCAGAGAAGGTCGGTTACGAGAAGCAGTCCGGCTCCTATCAGGGCTAGTGTCTTATCGAAGAGTAGGGTTCCGACAAAATACCAGACCAGAACACCCAGCAGGAGGAGAACGATACCGAGTACGGCAATGGCCCGGTCACCCATGCTGAGTGTGTCCGTAGGCTCCATCGCGATTCTTTTCTTTATCGGAAAGAGAGCTGCCACCTCTGCTAGCGGGTAAAGAGGGGCATTATAGAAATCGGGGAAATTGCCGGAGGGAACCTTACGGGCCGTGTCTGTGAGTTGACGAATGGCCAGCGGACGGACGTAGCGGGTCGTGAATCCTTCACCGGAAATGAGCGACCTGGCAATCTGGGCCTGATCCATCGCCTGCTCGGTACCGAGTCCCTTGAACTGCATCAGGAAATAAACAACGCAGAGCCCTATGATGACGGCAACAATCATGCCGATCTTGAGCGCCTGGGCCACGAAGCCGGAGTCGATGTCACGTACTGTTTCCTGGAGTGCCATGGGTTATTTCAGTGATTTAGTGATGCCAAATTGAGCGAGATGACGATGGAGTGTGCGACGACTGATGCCGAGCTTTTTTGCCGCCATTGTGCGATTCCCAGCGCACTCTTCCAGGGCCTTGTGAATCGTCGTGGCCTCAATTCTGGCAAGATTCATTTCATTCTCACCGGGAGTAGAGCCTGCGATAATGCGTAGAGATGACGGGAGATCTCCCAGCTTGAGTTCACTACCTGTTCCTAACACCACGGCATGCTCCAAAGCGGCGCGAAGTTCACGGATATTACCAGGCCATGCATGAGCCTCAAGCGCAGCAAGGGCGTCGGGAGTGAAGAGTCTTTCGGGCTTGTCATGCTCCCTGGCCATTTCCTTGAGGAAAGCACTCGTGAGCAGAGGAATATCTTCAGGGTGACTCCGTAGCGGTGGCATCATGAGAGGCACCACATTCAACCGGAAGAACAGGTCTTCACGGAATGTCCCGTCACTCACCATGGCCGACAGATCCTTGTTGGTTGCGGCAATCAGTCGAACGTCGGAGTTCAGGGTCTGGTTGCCTCCGACTCTCTCGAAGCTCTTCTCACCAAGCACACGCAGAATCTTGACCTGGATGGTGGGGTCGATTTCACCGATCTCATCAAGGAAAAGAGTGCCGCCGGCAGCCTGTTCGAAGCGCCCGATCCTGCGCTCCCCTGCGCCGGTGAAGGCACCCTTCTCATGGCCGAAGAGCTCGCTCTCCAGAAGTTGGGGAGAAAGCGCCGCGCAATGGACGGCGACAAACGGCTTCTCAGCCCGATTACTCAGGGCATGGATAGCCTGAGCGGCAACTTCCTTACCTGTTCCACTCTCCCCTTGAATAAGAACGGTGGCCTTGCTAGGTGCCACCTGCCGGATGGTCTCGAAGACCCTCTCCATCAAAGGGGAGCGACCGATCATTCTGTCAGGTGCCCTTGTTTTGCGCACTTCCTGACGGAGTTCTAGATTCTCCGCTTGCATGGTTCTTTCGCGCAGGGCACGCCGGATCAGCATTTCCAAACGGTCGATATTTACCGGCTTGGTCACAAAATCATAGGCCCCCTGCTTCATGGCTTCCACAGCGGTATCGACCGATCCGTAAGCTGTCATCATGATACAGATCGGCGGATCGGAGCGCTTCAGGATCTTCTTCATCAGATCCATGCCGTTGTAGGCGCCTATCTTCAGATCGGTGAGGACCAGATCGGGAGGGTCTGCCTCCATCAAGGCTAAAGCTCCTGCTTCATCAGCCGCCAGTGAGACGTCAAAGTGCTCTTCCAGCACGGCCCTTAATCCATCGCGAGTGTTCTTTTCATCGTCGACGATCAGGATGGTCTGCTTCATGGAAGGAGAGACAGATTGTCGCAATTATCCCGATTTTACAATCTTTACTCTTAAGATCCCGTCGAATAATCGGTTAGCAACTGAGGCAAAGCGTCCCGATAGCTTGGAAATTTAGGAATCCATCCGGTCGAGCGAAGGCGGGCATTACTGATCCGCTTGGAGGTCCAGCCCCGCTTTCTATTGAGATCAGCAACTCCCTCCGAAGGTAGCGGTTGGCACAGGGCCTCGGCCATCCAGCCATAGACCTCGCGTTGGGTGGCCGGTGTATTATCGGTCACGTTGTACACCTCCGGACTAACTGAGGAGTCTCCCAATCGGGCCAAGGCGACGGCGGCATCATCCCGATGAATCTGGTTGATCCAGCGGTGTCCTCCGTCCTCCAAAAGGGCCTCGCCTACCAGAAATTTCCGGAGCAATGCGGAGCGGCCTGGGCCATAAATCCCCGAAAGACGAGCAACACTCCCTCCTGATGTCAGGGCTATATGTTCAGCTTCCAAAAGAATGCGCCCAGTGTCGCGATCGGGGGCGGCTTCTGATTCCTCGGTGACCCAGGCTCCATCGGTTTGGCCATAGACGGAGGTGCTACTGACAAAAATCATCCTCCCCGGCTTCCAACTCTCCTGCACTCGGCGGAGACCATCGCGGTAGACCGCAGCATAGGCATCGGCTCCACCTCTGCCAGAGCTGACACAGTAGATGGCCAAGGGAACATTTTGAACCTGAGGGGTTAGGGCTTCGACCGAGGCAAGGTCGGTGACATCGCAGGCAGCAGATCGGAAAGACCTATTTGATAGCGCGCCCAGTGAGTCGTTGCTACGAACCAAGCCTAGAACATTCCTGCCTTGGGCCGAAAAAAAATCGGCTGCGGCCTCACCTAGGAAGCCGCAGCCGATGATAAGAACGTCAGGATTCACTCCGTGGGAGTGGAAAGCAGTTCGGGATTAGCTCAGGACAAAACGGATCTTGGCCTTGGCACGCTTAGCGCTGGCCTTGGCTTTACGCTTTGTGCGTTGAGTCGGAGTCTCGAAGGCGCGCAGACGGCGCACCTCGTCGAGGACACCCTCGGTCTCGAGTTTAGTCTTGAGGCGCTTGAGAGCGCGATCGATTGGTTCGCCCTTACGGACAATAACTTCCGGCATAATTAATTCACCTGCTTTCCTTTGTGGGATGTGGATCCTCCTTCATCAGGGTGGCGAGGTCAAGCTCCTCTTTTCGTCAAGAGATTATCGAAAAAATGATTGTTTGCTCTTTCAATCACCACAGCGCGGAGAGGCTTAGGTGCGGGTCTCGCGTATCTGACGTCTCAGGATAAAGAAAAGGACCACGAAGATCGCCCAACTGGAGAGGATCATGACGGCGGAGTTGAACCAGAGCAGGGGGATAGAGACGCCGAAGTATTGCTTCATCGGCCCGAAAAAGACATTCGGGTGGCGGTTGTCACGATAGTCCGCCTGCTCCATCTCCGCCTTGGAGACCAGATCGAGTACCTTCTGGTTGGTGTAGAGTTGTTCGGCAGTGACGCCTCCTTCACTCCCGACGATTTCCTCACGCTTCAGCGTGGCGCCCGCGATCACTCGGTCAATGCGAGTCATCCTCTTGGCGAGTTCATCCGGATTTGTTGCCTGCAGACCGCTCAGGATCGCCAGAAGGTCCTTGAGATCGTCGAGACGATCCTCCTGAGCATCGCTCGGCTTCTTGATCGCTGCGAGTTGGTAGATCTGGCGCTGAATACGCGCCTGCCGAAGGGCCAGGGGATTCAGCTTTGCCTGGGCGAAGACGATCCCCTCATACGACCAGCGCATCGGCATGAACTCACAGATCATCGGTACCTGCAGATCGCTTCTGGGTTCCATGGCCGTTTCGGGGTGCCGGTTGAACCACTCATGGATCGAATGAATGAAATCCAGATTACGGTTCATCTCCTCATATTTGATCAGGGCACCTCCAAGGATGATCTGGGGGATCAAGACGACGGGAATGATGTTCACGGCTGTCTTCCCCTCCCGGGCGAGCGAGGAGATCAGAAGGCCCAGCGCGATGCCGCTAAAGGCGGTGAGGAACATCGCAACAAACTCGACCCAATAAAAGCCGCGGATGGAGACCATCCAGTCGCCGATCAGCGTGAAGAGGGCGCACTGGGCCACGGCGAAGAGGCCAAGCGTGATCGCTTTTGCCAGTAGGTAATAGCCGATGCGAACGTTCAGATTCCTTTCCCGGAGAAGGACGGGCCGGTCACGAAGGATATCGTCGACGCTGTTGGTGAGTCCCAAGAACATCGCCACCACGAGGGAAAGGAACAAGTACGTCGGGATGTGGAAGGCCGAGGCGAAGTCGTAATGTTTGCTCTCCGAGTAGCGGAGGACGGATCCGATCAGGAAGGCGAGCATCGGCGCCTCCACCAGCGTGGTAAGGAGATTGGCCCGGTTACGCAGCTTGCTGATGAAAGACCGCTGAAGCAGCACAAGGAACTGCCCCAGTTCGTCGCGCCAGCGAAGGCTCTCCCATCCGGAAGGTCGCTGCGTAAGGCTACTCCTTGACTCAGGACCAGCTGGGACGGGAGTTCGCGAGGAGGCCGGTTGCTGGACCTCCTTCATCAGGCGATAAGCCTCGAACTTGTCACGCCAGTATTCCGGAGAGAAGCGACGGGCGGGGACAAGCTGTCCTCGATTATTCTCCTCGTAGATGAGCTCGCCTCCTAAGTCACGCAGAGGTGTCTCCAGCACGTCGAAGACAAACTCCGGACGAGTCGTGCCGCAGGCCTGGCATCCCCCGAGTTCAGTGCCGAAAAGTTGCTCGTGCTCCGCCTCGGCGAAGTACGCAAGCATCTCCGTGGGTGTGCCGAAGAAGACCAGCTTTCCTCCCTTGTCCAGGAGCAGGGCCTTCTGGAACATCTGGAAGACCTTTGAAGTCGGCTGGTGGATAGTGACCAGGACGATCTTGTTATGGGCCATGCCGCGAATGATCTCGATAACATGCTCAGAATCCTTGGAGGAGAGGCCGCTGGTTGGTTCATCGAAGAGATAGATATCTGCCGTGCTGACCATATCGAGGCCGATATTCAGGCGCTTGCGTTCGCCTCCGCTTAGAGTCTTCTTGCTGGTTCCTCCCACAACCTCCTTGCGACGCTCGTTCAGGCCAAGCTCGGCAAGTTTGCTGTCGATGCGACGCTGACGTTCGCGCCGCGAAAGATGGGGGGCTCGGATGGCCGCCGCAAAGCGGAGGTTTTCCTCGATCGTCAACTGCTCGTCAAAGGCGTCGTACTGGGGGATGTAGGTTATGTACTGAAGCAGCGCATCGAGATTCCGGTAGAGGGAGCGTTGGTTGAGCTGTACCTCGCCAGCCACCGGCGGGAACTGGCCCGCCAGAGCGCGGAGCAGGGTGCTCTTGCCGCAGCCGCTTGCTCCCATAACGCAGACCATCTCGCCGCGATCCATCGAGAAATTGAGGTTGTCGAGGGCCGTGTCACCACTACGGAAGCGGCAGACAAGATCGCGCACATCGAGAGTTCGGATGATGTTCCGCTCCTCCTCGATAATCCTGTCAGTGAAGTTACAGCGGAGTACTTGGCCCGCATCGATCCGGATGGTGTCCCCATCGATGAGATCCATGGCCCCGCGTACGGGAAGTCCCCTTACCACGATTGGCCTGTCGGCCTGAAGTACCTCCACGCGACCCTTTTTCTCCTGATAATCGCAGGTGATCCGTAGCGTCACCTCGCCACCGATTCCGGGAGAAATCAGAATGTCATCATCGTCCAGTCGGCTTGGGTTATTAGAGGCGATGTACTCGGTCTTCGAGCCTTTCAGCTCGAAACGGCCACCGAAAGATCCGACGCGCCGCTTCAAATCCTCAAGGTCGAGCTCCCCACCGTCGCGGAAGAGGATCTTTTCCGAGAGTTGGGCCACAACCGTTGTCCCCTTGCGTAGCGGAGTACCCCGCAGGGTGGCCCGAAGGTCTTGAAGGGCGGTGACATTCACCTTCAGGCCAAAGGCGATCTCCAAGTCGCTGTCCCGGCTGCGCGATTTCTCAAGCCGGACCTCCTCGTTATTGATCGCCACAAAGATGTGGGGAAGCGTCACGTTGCGCTTCGCATTAAAGTAAAAGATCAGATCCTGGCTGGTGATCACCTGCTCGCCCACCAACACGCGCTGCCCCGGATAGATCCGGCAGAACTCACCTGGCTTCAGCAGGCGACCCTGGACGATTAGACTCTTGCCAGAGAGGTTTTTGATAATGATTAGGTCGTGGTGGCAGTAGGCCAGAAGCTTTTCATCACCTTTGAAGTCCCTTAGCTCCACATCGCATGTTGCCGGATCGCCGAAGGAAAGAGCCTCGAGCGGCGAAGTGCCGTCGTGAAAAAACTCCGCATCGGCCTGCTCGTTGGCGTTGAGCTGGTAGACGATATCGATGGCCTGCGACGCCATGCCGAGACGCCCCATGAAGTCATGGTAGGCCGCCACCTGTTCCGCCTTCATGCCTGAACGGGTGATCAGATCATAGAGCTGCACGCCGAGCAGGATCTTGCTGTCATCGCTCAGCTCCGCGGAGAGCTTCGTCGCCATGGCTCCCAGATCCTGTTGCTGCTCGAGGGCCTGGCGGAAGAGCTTGCGGAGTTCGGAATAGACCGCCTCGGGATAGTCGTAACGCAGGAAGCCGAGGCTCGAATCGATTTCCTCCTCCAGCATTTCCCCATCAACCCGGGTGAAGGCGGCAAGAACCTTAATAAGCGTGGGAAGTAGGTTGGCGCTCTCGGCGATGGTCTGCGGACGTCGTTGCAGGCGACGCCAGCGCTTGGCCGCTGAACGCTGTAATCGGGAAGCTCCCCTCAGGATGCTATCGATTACGACCACTCCCCGGCGCCGAGACTGGGAACCATCTCGCCCGTCAAGATACGGATCCGATCCGGGCGTTTCTGCTTCTCCTGATATCTGTGGATTGGGATCCATCTGGCCGGAGCATAATCAGCCTCGGCACAAAGATGGAGCCAATTATTGGAGGTTTATCAGCTCGGGAATCATCTTAAGAACCGGGCACGTCCTGACGAAGCAATCCGAAGAGAGGCACCGCGACAAGCGCTCCAAGCAATGGAGCAGTTAGGTAGATCCACAGATGCTCTAAGTGCCCTGAAACGAGGGCGGGGGCGAGTGAACGGAATGGGTTCATTGAGGCACCGCAGATCGGACCGGCAAAGAGGGCTTCGAGTCCGATGGTGGCGCCTATGGCAATGCCAGCGGTGATACCCTTCTCCTTGGCTCCATGAGAGACATTCAGGATCACGATCATCAGCATCAGGGTCAGTAGGAATTCCAGAATGAAGGACTGGAGACCGCTGCCTGTAGGCAATGTGGAACCAAGCAGGCTATTCTTTGGAAAGAGAAGATGGATGGTTTCGCTGGCAGCTAGGGCACCTGTTACTTGGGCAACAAGATAGGGGGGCAAGTCCCGAAGAGGGAATCTTCCAGCCACGGTGAAGCCGATGCTTACAGCGGGATTGAGATGGGCTCCGGAGAGGTCGCCAAAAGTGTAGATCAGCACCATGACGATCAGTCCCCAAGTGAGAGCCACGCCCAGATGGGTAATCGCGCCGCCAGAGACCTGATCGACCACGATCGCACCTGTCCCGGCAAAGATCATCGCGTAAGTTCCGAGGAATTCGGCCAGAAGTTTACGGGAAAGAGCCGAGTTCAAAATCAAAGATCCTTCCCTCGTTTGAGACCAGCTGCGTAGGCCTCGAACACGAGCTTGATCTGGTCGCGGACGCGGCGGAACTCGTTGAGAATCTCCTCCTCACTACCCGTTGCATGGGCAGGATCCTCGAAGCCCCAATGGTAGCGGTTCACCTGACCTGGGAACATCGGGCAGGCCTGGTCGGCATTCCCGCAGACCGTGATCACAGTATCGACGGAACGATTCAGAAACTCGTCAAGGTGTTTGGAGGTGTGTCCGGAGATATCGATGCCGATCTCCTTCATCACTTCGATGGACTTCGGGTGGACGTGTCCGGCGGGTTTGGAGCCCGCGCTGGCGACTTCGATAAGATCACCAGCGGCGGCACGGAGGATGCCTTCGGCAAGGTGACTGCGGCAGGAATTGCCCGTGCAGAGGATAAGGACGAGAGGTTTCATGGGAAAAAGTGAAAGGTTAAATCGGAGAGAAGCAAATCAGCAGCAGTCGGTGTTGCTGCAGCACGACGAGCCTTCGTCATCCTTGGGCGGCGGAAGGCAGATCTCCTTTGCGAGGCAGTCGGTGTGTTTGGTGCCGAGCGTAAAGACGAGTAAATCCCCCTGTTGTTTTGCCGATTCGACCGGGAACTGGGTAATGAATCCGTCTTCGTATTCGATTTCCACATCGAGATCGTCCTCTCCGAGGATGGGGGCGGCGCGATCGATGATGTCCGCTAGTATTTCGGCAGGAAGTCGATGATCAGTATCATCAGCAACCCAAGACTGGAGAGAGAGGCAGGAGATTTTGCGAATCGTGGCACCGCAATCCAAGAAAGTCTTATCAACACGGCCAACCTCTGTGATGTGTGCGTGAATCGGAATCGATTTGCCACTAGGCAGAATAAACGCGAGATGATATTTCGGATGATTACGGAGGATTGTTTTGAGGTCTGATGTTTTCATTCTTTTAGTGGGTTTGGTGATGATTAACAGGCGCACCGAAGCCTGCGGTTATTGGAGCTGGAGATGAGGTCGATGCAGCGGAAGAACTCCGTGAAGCAGGGGCAGGCGATCTGGTAAAAGACCTGTAGGCCACGCTTCTCGCAGATAAGGAGTCCGGCCTTTTTCATTACTGCTAGGTGCTTGGAGAGAGTCGTTACGTCGCAACCTGCCATTTTCGTGAGATCGTTCACGCAATGCTCACCCTGCATCAGGGCTTCCATGATCAGGAGGCGCGAGGGATGTGCCATCGCCTTAACGATGGAGGAGCGAACCGTCGCATTGGATTTGAGCTTCTGAAGTTTTGGCGGCATCTATTTGGCAAATATGCCAAATAGTAACTGCGGGTCAAGGGGCGAATTTTTCGAAGTCTCCAATTTCTAGAATATCTTAAGAAAAGATTTAGCCACAAAAGTCACAAAAAACACAAAAGGGGGAATGTGCGGATGCCCCTATGAGCCTCTTCCTGTTCATTCTGTGCATTCTGTGGCCATGACTCAGTCCAAATCGCGCGAGATATCAACTCTGCTCTCCCCGAAGATCCCATGATGGGCTTCGGCTTCCTTGCAGAGGGAGGCATAGAGTCCGCCCGCAGCAAGGAGCGTCTCGTGATTGCCTCTCTCAACGATGCGTCCCCGTTCCAATACCAGGATCTGGTCGGCATGGCGGACGGTCGAGAGCCGGTGGGCGATGACAAAGCTGGTGCGGCCCTCCAGCAAATGGGCTAGTGCCTCCTGGATCAGACGTTCCGTCGTGTTGTCCACACTGGCAGTCGCCTCGTCGAGGACAAGGATCGGCGGGTTCTTCAGCAGGGCGCGCGCGATGGAGAGCCGCTGTTTCTCACCGACGCTCAACTTGACGCCACGTTCGCCGAGTTGCGTGTGGAGCCCCTTAGGAAGACGCCGTATGAAGGCCTCTGCATTCGCGGCGGCTAACGACGTCCACATTTCCTCATCAGTGGCATCAGGTTTTGCAATCAGCAGATTATCGGATGTGGTGCCGTTGAAGAGGAAACTCTCCTGCGTCACCATGGCGACGGAGCGGCGGAGTTCGCTTAGAGGGATCTCACGGATCGGACGCCCATCCAGCAAGATCTCTCCGGAGCTGAGCTCGTAGAATCTGCTGAGCAGATGGACCAGAGAAGTCTTCCCTGCTCCGGTGGGTCCCACCAGCGCGATCATCTCGCCTGGCTTGGCATGGAGAGAGATGTCATGCAGGACAGCTGTCCCGACCTGATACTCAAACCCCACAGACTCGTAACGTACGTCACCCTTCAGGGAGATAACCTCAGAATTCGAAGTAGGATTCTTCCAGCCCTCTTCCAATGGGGCATCCAGAATTGAAAAGACCCGTTCGCTTGCGGCCCGACCCGCCTGAAGCAACTGGTTGAGGGAATGGAGGCGTCCGACCGGTTCGTAGAGATAGCGTGCCAGCAGGAGGAAGGCGACCAGGACACTCAACTCCATCGTTCCATGGAGAACCTTCAGTCCTCCCACGGCCAGGATGAGGATCATTCCCGCGTTCCCGAGGAAGTTCATTGTCGGGCTGTAGATCGCCCAATAGCGCATCACGATGAGAGAGGCTTTCTTGAGAGCTTCGCTTGATGCATTGAATCGGGCATGTTCCCTCTCCTCGGTGGCGTAGGTCTTGATCTGGCGGATCCCGTCGAGGTTATCATGAAGAAGGGAGTTCAGGGCCGAGGTAGCCTTGCGGGTGGCCCGGTAGCGCTTTCCGGCAGTCAGTGTGTAGAAGAGTGCCCCGAGAGCCAGGAAGGGAACAGGCGTCAAGGCAGCCAGCATCAGGACCATGCTGTAATGGGCCATGAGGACAAGGACGATGGCGATCTGCAGCAGAGCTACCGTTCCCTGCTCGATGCCGTCGATCAGGACGCGCTCCACGTTGGTCACATCCTCCACGAGCCGGGTCATGATGTCGCCCGTCGCGCGGTTGTCGAACCACGGGAGGGGTAGCATCTGGATCCGGGCGTAGAGATCGCTCCGGAGGTCAAAGATCACCCGTTGCTCGAAGTGATTGTTCACCAGGATACGGAGGCAGTTCAGGAGATCCTGGGCGAAGAAGGCCGCGAAACCCATTGCGATCAGTGGAACCAGCTTTTCCGGATGATGCTGCTTGAGAACGACCTCGATGACCTGCTGGGTGACGGCAGGAAAGACCGCCACCATCAGCGTACCGACGATCGCACAGAACATCGTGGCCGCCGCCATCCAAGGATACCGCGCCGTGTAACCGAAAACTCGTAGCAAAATTCGCATGGAGATTTATACCAGACTGGGCAACCCCTGGATGCGAGTACTCAGAATATGGCTAGAAATAGCCAATTCTTGTCCGCAACGGCTAATAGGTCAAAAAATCGCCAGAAATGTAATTTTCATTCTAAAGAAACTGATTCTGGATGGAGAGCAAAGGCGCCCAAGCGCTGCTGAATGCCAAAATAAGGAAACTTTGGGAAGTTGGCACGGGGGTTGCTTATCAACCTTTAACGCCCCTAAAGGGGTGAAACACCATCACCAACCCAATGATAAAAACTACAACCTCCATGGTACGATTGCTCGCAGCTATCGCCTCACTAGCGCTGCTCGGTGCCGTCACCTCCACCCTCCACGCCGAAGACTCCCCTGCAGCGGCAGTTGCCGCAACCCCGGCGCCGACGCCTATTGCCTTTACCAATGCGCCTTTGGCAGCCCAGACGGCCTACCTTCAGGCGGCCCTTACCAATGGCGACCCTACAGCTACCAATATCGCGCCCACTGCCATCGCCGGCCACAATGCCTGGATGATGGTCTCTTCGGCCTTCGTGCTGATGATGACCCTCCCTGGTCTAGCCCTCTTCTACGGAGGTCTGGTTCGTTCTAAGAACATTCTATCCATCATCGCGATGTGCTTCGGCATCACCGCCATGGTCTCCGTAATCTGGTGGGCTGTAGGATACAGCCTTGTCTTCGGCAGTAACTTTGCCAGCCCCTTTCTGGGAGGCACCGAGAATTTCTTCTTCAAAGGTATCACCTCCGATCCGAATGCCAGCTATGCCTACTGGGTTTCGCAGAATGTTTTCGCTATCTTCCAGCTGACCTTCGCAATCATCACGCCGGCATTGATCTTCGGCGCCACGGCTGAGCGCATGAAGTTCTCAGCCATCATGGCCTTTGTCTTTGGATGGATGTTCATCGTCTACTTCCCACTCGCCCACATGGTCTGGGGCTCGACCGGTCTCATGAACGGCGTCTGGAACGCAACGGCAAAGATCCCCGCGATCGACTTCGCCGGTGGCACCGTGGTGCACATGTCCTCGGGCTGGTCCGCACTTATCCTCTGCCTGATCCTTGGCAAGCGTGTTGGACACGGCAAGGAGCCAATGCCTCCTCACAGTTTGGTCCTCACCTTCATCGGCACCGCCCTCCTCTGGGTCGGCTGGTATGGTTTCAATGCTGGTAGCGCCGTGGCAGCTGACGGCATCGCCGCTAACGCCTTCCTTACCACCACGATTGCAGCAGCAGTCGGCGCCTTCACCTGGCCCCTCATGGAGTGGGTCTTCAGGGGCAAGCCTAGCGTCCTTGGCTTCTGTTCGGGTGCTGTCGCTGGTCTTGTCGTCATCACTCCTGCCTGCGGCTTCGTGAACTCTGTGGGCGCGGTCATTATCGGAGTCCTTGCCGGAGTCGTCCCTTATCTGGCATGCACTGTGGTGAAGAACATCTTCAAGTATGACGATGCGCTTGACACCTTCGGCATCCATGGTGTGGGTGGAACCGTCGGAGCCCTGATTACTGGCATGCTCGTTGATCCCACCGTGAATGCGAATCTCGGCGGCGCAGCTGCCACGGCCAACGGCCTATCCAAGTCAATTGCCGACCACACGCTGGTTATAGCACAGGCCAAGGCTGCGGGCATCACGATTGCCCTGGCGGTAGTAGCAACACTGATCCTGGGCTTCCTCGTGAAGCTCGTTATCGGTCTCCGTCCTTTGGTCGAGGCGGAACACCAAGGTCTCGACATCACCGATCATGGTGAAGAGGGCTACAACCACTAATTCAAGAACTCAAGAAGGTCCAAAACCACATCCATCAGCACCTATGAAAAAAATCGAAGCAATCATCAAGCCCTTCAAACTCGAAGAAGTCAAAGACGCCCTCAGCGATCTAGGCATCGAGGGAATGACGGTGACCGAGGTCAAGGGATTCGGCCGCCAGAAGGGACACACCGAGATCTACCGCGGTAGCGAGTACACGGTCGACTTCCTGCCCAAGATCAAGATCGAGATCGTCGTGACGGACAGTGCTGTGGAAGGTGCAGTCGGAGCGATCGTCAAAACGGCAAAAACCGGCAAGATCGGCGACGGCAAAGTCTTCGTTCTCCCAGTGGAGAACGCGGTCCGTATCCGCACCGATGAGACAGGCGACAAAGCGGTCTAAGGCTCTTTAGATCGTTACCAAAGAAATGCGGAGGCTTAGGCCTCCGCATTTTTTCGTCTCCAGTATCCAAAAGCTGAAGGAGGCGATTGGTCTAAAGTTTACTAATGATTATGAAATACTCGCTTATGGAAAATGATTTGGATAAAAAATCGCATTCTCTTCTCCATCATGTCCCATTCTCTCCACCGTCTTTTAGTCGCTTGCTTGCTTCTTGCATCCTCGTTCTCCGTGAAGGCGACGCCAACCTCCGCAGTCCCTTCCCCAAGCGCCAGCCCTAGCCTCGAGCAGCGCATGGACTACGCCGATGCAGAACGGAGCAACTCCGATCCATCGCCCACCGGTATTGCCCCTGCAGCCTCTCCCTCGCACACCGCCTGGATGATGGTCTCTGCGGCGCTAGTTCTCTTCATGACCCTCCCGGGGCTTGTGCTCTTCTACGGGGGCCTAGTCCGTCAGAAGAACGTCCTCTCCATGGCCGCCCTCTGCCTTGGCATCACCGCTCTCATCACCGTGATCTGGTGGGCCGTCGGGTACAGTCTCGTCTTCGGGAAGAGCTTCGCTGATGATGGAGCCTCCGGCGTAGCCCATGCCGTCAGTCCTTTCCTCGGGGGAACGGAGTTCTTTTTCCTGAAGGGGGTGAACGGCTTACCGAATACCGACTACGCATTCTGGATTCCGCAGAATGTTTTCTGCATTTTCCAACTCACCTTCGCAATCATCACGCCGGTCCTGATTTTCGGAGCCTCCGCGGAGCGGATGAAGTTCACTGCGGTCATTGTCTTTGCCTTTCTCTGGTTTTTCCTCGTCTACATCCCGCTTACCCACATGGTCTGGGGTGCGACAGGCCTCATGAACGGCGTTTGGAATCCGAAGGCGGCCGTCCCTGCGATCGATTTCGCGGGTGGCATGGTTGTTGAGATGGCCTGCGGTTGGTCAGCTCTCGTCCTCTGTCTCATCCTCGGAAAACGCCGCGGCTACGGCCGTGAACCGATGATGCCCCACAGCATGGTACTTGCCTCGGTCGGCACGGGTATTCTCTGGGTCGGCTGGTACGGGTTCAACGCCGGGAGTGCCCTCGCCGCCGATGGCATCGCCGCCAATGCCTTCCTCACCACCACGCTTGCGGCAGCCGCCGCATCGCTTGTCTGGCCCCTTGCAGAGTTTCTTCAGCGCGGCAGGCCCAGCGTCCTGGGCTTCTGCTCCGGCGCGGTGGCCGGTCTGGTCGGAATCACTCCGGCCTGCGGCTTTGTGGATGCTGGAGGCGCCGTGCTAGTCGGGGCTGCCGCAGGCCTGATCTCTTATCTGGCTTGCACGACGCTCAAGCGGGCTTTTCGCTACGACGATACGCTTGATGTCTTCGGCGTCCATGGCGTCTCAGGAACAGTTGGTCTGGTCCTGACGGGCATCTTGGCTACCTCCGTCGCCAATCCGAATCTCCTCGGAGGTGCCGCCTCTACCAATGGCTTAAAGGCCGCTCTGAAAGGTCATACCCTCTGGCTTGTCCAGTTGGAGGCTATCGGCATCACCCTCCTTCTCCTCATTCCTGCGACGCTGGTCATCACGCTCATCGTCCGCGCACTGATCGGACTCCGACCCGGTGGAGAAATCGAATCACAAGGACTCGACATCCATGACCATGGCGAGGAAGGATATACTCTTAACGGTTAAACAACCCTCTCCCTCTCTTTAAAAAACCCACAAGCCGACCCATGAAAAAAATCGAAGCCATCATCAAGCCCTTCAAGATCGAGGAAGTCAAAGACGCCCTCAGCGAGCTTGGTATCGAGGGAATGACAGTGACCGAGGTCAAGGGATTTGGCCGCCAGAAGGGACACACCGAGATCTACCGCGGCAGCGAATACACGGTCGACTTCCTTCCCAAGATCAAGCTGGAGCTTGTGGTCGCTGACGATACGGTCGAGGCGGCGATCAAGGCGATTGTGGAAGCAGCCAAGACCGGCAAGATCGGCGACGGCAAGGTCTTTGTCTTGCCCGTAGAGAACGCGATCCGCATCCGCACCGGCGAGACAGGCAATCAGGCGGTTTAACTTCCAGCATCTAGGGGGTTTCTCACGGTAAAAGTTCGGTGGCCGTGATGCTTACTTCATGGCTCAAGCATTCCCCTGCAGTCCCCAGATAAGTCCCTTCCACGGGAGGGATCTCTCCAGCTGTAACAGCAGTCGCCACTGCCACATGATGCGCACCTGTGAGGATGCCATTGGTCGGATCGAATCCGAGCCAACCCGCCCCCGGAAGGTAGAGCTCACACCAGCCATGGGTATGGGATTCCACGGCAGCCGCTCCGACGGATGAGCAGAGATAACCGCTCACATAGCGGGCTGCGATTCCCAGAGAGCGGGCCGATTCCATCAGGAGGTAGGCGAAATCTCGGCAGGTTCCTTCCTTGCTGCGGAGAGTTTCGGCGGGAGATTGCACGCCGTATTCGTGCCGCTGGCTATATTGGAACTGTGTAGAGATTGTTCTGTTGATATCGAGCAGCAATCCAAGTGTCGTTGGAAAACCCTCAGAGGACTCCTGCACATTTCTGATCAAGGGATCCAACCACTCTCGTAGAATAAAAAGGCGTATCTCGGCAACTCCTAGATAGGGAGCCAACAGGTTGATCTCCCCGGTTGTGTAGGTCATGGGGAGCTGCATCGAGCGTTGATCAAGAACGAAGTCGAAGGGATTGGTGAATCGTTGTTCAAGCACCATTCTACTCTCGATGAGCAACCTGTCGGATTTTCCAGTGATCGTGGCGGTTCCTATGATGTTTTCCTCCGCATTGAGTCTCCAGCGGATCGTGGATTGGGGACTCACTGTGACCGAAGATCTCACCAAGTGAAGGCCGGGTGAACCCTTGGGCATCAACCTCAGCAGGTGGGGGGTGAATTCCACCGGCTTGCTGTACTGATAGGAGGTGGAGTGTTCGATTCGGAGAAACATGAGGAATAGGGTGAGGTGAGGAAGAGTCTGCTCCCCGTGGGAAAACTTACGAGGCTATCGGAAAAGAAAGCTCAACAAGACATAGAGGCGTGGCCGCGAGGGGAGGGAGAGGACGACGGCCTGTGCTCTGAATAACCTGTGGCTCCAACCGGAATGCTTCGGGTACGGGTGCATGTTTTTTGATAAAGGTTCAAGCAAACGCCGTACCAACCCCCAAGAGTCAGGATCTTGCAAGTCTCTTTAGGATTTCAACCGGGATCCTCTGGTGTTAAGTAGAATTCCATGAAAACTATTCTGGTCACCGGCGGAGCTGGTTATATAGGCAGTATCTGTGTTGAGGAGCTTCTGAATGCCGGATACACAGTGGCCGTTTTTGACAATCTGAGCGAGGGCCACCGTCTAGCGATTGACCCAAGGGCAACCTTTTTCCAGGGTGATCTCTCGGACATCGAGGCGATCAAGCTGGCGCTCCGTGAATCAAAAGCCGAGGCCGTCATGCATTTTGCCGCTAATGCTCTGGTGGGCGAGTCGATGACTAATCCCGGCAAGTATTTCCGCAACAATGTGGGGAACGGCGTGAACCTGCTCGAGGCCATGGTGGCCGAGGGAGTGAAGCGCTTTGTCTTCTCATCTACCTGCGCCACCTTCGGCGTACCCGAGTCGATGCCGATCGACGAGACGCTGACCCAGAAGCCGATCAACCCCTACGGCGAGTCGAAGTTGATGTTTGAGAAGGTGCTCCGCTGGTACGGCGAACTGCACGGCATCACTTTTGTTGCTCTTCGGTACTTCAATGCCGCCGGCGCCAGCACGATCTTCGGCGAGGATCACCGGATCGAGACACATCTCATTCCCAATGTCCTGAAGGTCGCCCTCGGCCAGAAGGAATCGGTCGATATCTACGGCACGGATTACCCGACGCCAGACGGAAGCTGCATCCGCGACTACATCCACATCATCGATTTGGCGCAGGCCCACCTTCTGGCGTTGAACGCCAAGGAGAGTGCGTTCTATAACCTCGGAACCGGGGGTGGAACCTCAGTCAAAGAGGTGATCGATTGCTGCCGTGCCGTGACCGGGAAGCAGATCAAAGCCGTTGAAAACTCCCGCCGTCCCGGAGATCCTCCACGCCTCATTGCAGGATCGGACAAGGTACGCCGGGAGCTTGGCTGGGCCCCCAAGTACCAGGATATCAAGACCATTATCGAGAGCGCCTGGGCCTGGCATTTGAAGCACCCAAATGGCTACGGAGACTAGACCTTGACCCAAGCGCGCCATCATCCTGATCAAGGCCCTTGGATGCGCCTAAAAAGCGCGCTGGATCTGGATCCCCGGGACGTGGGGATTATCCTGGTTTTTGCCCTTTGCGTGGGACTGCTCTCCATCGCGGCCCCCGCCGCGATAGAGACCTTGGTGAATACGGTCGCTTTTGGAGTCCTGCTTTGGCCGGTGATTGCCCTGGCTCTGGTGATGCTGACCTTGCTGACCATTGCGGCTGCACTTAAGTCACTCCAGTTCCTTGTTGCGGAGTATCTTCAGAGGCGCCTCTTCGTCCGCTACGCCGAGAAGTTCTCGTCCCACTTCGCGCGTGCTGAAATCTCAAGCTTGGAGGGGCGCAACGCGGGTGACCTAGCTAATAGGTTCTTCGAGGTCTCCTCGGTTCAGAAGGCCTTGGCTGGCCTCTTGGTCGACGGTGTTAGCGTCTTGATGATCACGATCGTCGGCCTCATTCTTCTTTCCTGTTATCATCCGTATCTCCTCAGTTTTGCGGTGATCCTCGTGGTTTCGGTGGTCGTCGTGACCGTTATTTTCGGAAGGGGTGGAGTCTCCTCAAGCATCGAGGAGAGTTACTCGAAATTCGATCTCGCTGGATGGATCGGTGAGATCGCCCGTTCCCCCGCCCTCTTCCGTACAGGTGCGATGCAGGATGTGGCCCTCAACCGTGCACGCTCTTACACGGCCGACTACATCGGAGCCAGAAAGCAGCACTTCCGCGTGGTCTGGCGGCAAACACTCTTTGTGATTTTCTTGGAAGCCATTGCAAGTACCCTTTTGCTCGGGCTTGGCGGTTGGTTGGTGATTAATCGCCAACTCACGCTCGGTCAGTTGGTCGCTTCGGAGCTGATCGTGACCCTGGTGCTGGCTTCACTGGCCAAGACCGGAAAACATCTCGAGTCCTTTTATGATCTTGAGGCATCGCTGGATAAGCTTGGAGTCATCGACAGCTTCACCTTGGAGCCCGAGGGAGGAGAAATCTTGCTCGCATCCGGGAAGCCCCTCTCTGTTAAGGCAAATTGCCCCGCCCCCTCAGGGGAAATCTTCTTGGATGCCCCCTCCGGTTCCAAGATCGCTCTGCTGGGTGCTCCTGGAAGTGGCAAGTCACAGTTCATGGAGACTCTCTCCCTCCTGCGTGCTCCCGAGGGGTCGCGGATATCTTTTGACGGGATCAGTTCGCAAGCCTTGGAAAGATCGGCGGCTCGGAGACTGATCTCCAACGCCGGACGCGGGGAGGTATTTACCGGAACGATTCTTGAGAACCTTCGCGCGGGGAACGAGGAGACCCGTGTGGAGGAGATCCGGGAAGCTCTTACGGACGTGGGTCTGGCAGAGCGTATTGCCTCACTGCCCTTGGGAATGGCCACACCTCTCTCCTCCACGGGATGGCCGCTCTCCACTTCCGAGTCAGTCCTGCTCGGCATCGCACGAGCCATTTTGGCAAAACCTCGCCTCCTGCTTCTTGATGGCACACTCGATCTCCTTGATCCCAGCCTACATTCCAATTTGCTCACCAAGCTTACTTCACCCGACGCGCCCTGGACGCTTGTTGTAGCAACCACAAGGCGCGATGTCGCCGAGCGTATTGGTACCACTGTCACGTTAACATGAGCAGTAGCCCCTTACACGACGACGGTTCTAAGTCGGCCTCAGTGAGCCGCGAGGATCTCACGCGCTTAACGGAGACCCCACCGATAGTTCTTCGTATTTCCAAAATCGTGCTCTGGTGCATGGCCGCTTCACCGTTCGCGCTGGCGTTTATCCCCTGGCAGCAGACCGTGCAGGGGCGTGGGACGTTGATCGCCTACTCCCCGGTCGAGCGCTCACAGGTGCTGACGGCCCGGATTCCCGGTCAGGTGAAGAAGTGGCATGTCGTCGAGGGTTCGCTCGTGAAGAAAGGCGACCGCGTAGTCGATCTTGAGGACAACGACCCGGATCTCGGCACTAGGTTGACTGCGCAGTTGGAGTTTCTCAGAGGACGTCTCTTGGCCGGTAAACAGGAAGTGACGGAACTAAGTGGTGCCGCTACGGCCACGGAGGCCGCCCGTGAAGCAGCTGTTAATGCCGCCAAAGCCAATCTTGAATCATCCCGCAAGGCGATCGAGGTGGCTGATCATGTCCTCTCCAACGCCCAGTACTCCAAGACCTTCGAGCAGACCCGTTTTGACATGATCGACAAGCTCCATTCCAGCGGAACGCTGGGGGCGATCGAGAGTAAGCTCTCACGCGAGGAGGCCAAGCTGCGCATTGACCGCGCTTCCATCGATGTGGGACGAGCAGCCGCAGAGTTAGAGAGGGCCAAGGCAGCCTACCTCACTCAAGAGGCACAAGTCCTGCAGACGGATGCCGCTGGAATCTCCTCGATTGCGGTCGCGAGAAGCAATTTCCGGAAGGGAGAGCAGACCCTATTCACCACGGAACGTGAGGTGCAGGACATCGAGAACCGGGTCGAGCGTTTCAAGGCGCGGCACGTGGTGGCCCCCTGCGATGGTGTCGTATTCCGAGTTCACGCCAATGTTGGTGGTGGTGGACAATACCTCAAGGAAGGGGATGAACTCTGCACGATCATTCCCGACACTCAGGACCGGGTCGTCGAACTCATGCTCGACGGACGCGACGCTCCTCTGCTCCTCGCTTATGCTCATCGCAAGGGATCCCTGCCGCAGGCACGTTTGCAGTTCGAAGGGTGGCCGGCTATTCTCTTCTCGGGATTCCCTGATGTATCAATCGGTACCTTTGGAGGAAAAGTCCGGCAGGTGGATCAGGCAAGTGGCCCGACCGGTGGATTCCGAATCCTAATCGAGCCTGAGCACCATATTCCGGGGGACGCATGGCCCGACGCCAAGTTCCTGCGCCAGGGGAACCAGGTGGTAGGGTGGGTCTTCCTGAACCGCGTGCCCCTCGGCTACGAGATCTGGCGGCGACTCAACGGCTTCCCTCCCGTTCTTCCCCCGACGTCGAAGGATGAGAAATCCGGCGCACCGGAAAGCAAGGAAGATGAGAAAACGAAGACTCTCAAGGTCAAGTTAACTTAATAATAATCCTCTGTAGCACAAAGGGATTCCAAGGCCACCTTTTACCTTTCTCCGCATGGAGCTGATCGATACTCACGCCCACCTCGACTATCCCGATTTCGAACCGGACCTCGACGGGGTCGTCGCACGCGCTTGTGAAGCAGGCGTCAAGCGGATCATTACGATCGGAACGGGGATCGAGAGCAGTCGCCGCGCCGTGGCCCTCACTGAGCGTTTCCCTAATGTCTACGCCGCGATCGGGATCCATCCAACAAATGTCATTGAGGAGGGGCTCGATTTTCTGCCGGCACTCCGGGAATTGGCTCTCCATCCGAAGGTCGTCGCGATCGGCGAGACAGGGATCGACTACCATCATCAACCTGAGGAGTTGCAGGCGACCAAGGTTGATGCAGTCGACTCCGCACTGCTGGCCCAGAGTTCAGGGGATCAGGAGCGCTTGATCGCCGAGGGAGCCTGGAAGGCCGCTCAGGCCGACGCCTTCCGAATGCAGCTCGATCTGGCAGTGGAAATGGGACTCAATGTGGTGATCCATCAACGCTCCTCCTGGGTTGACACCCTCGATGTGCTCCGTGGCTACACTGGGAAAGTGCGGGGAGTTTTTCACTGCTTCGGAGGCACTCCCGAAGAGGCCGCCGAGTTGGCTGCCCTCGGTCATCTCGTTTCATTCACCGGCATCATCACCTTCAAGAACGCGGAACAGGTACGGGCTACGGCCGCCGCCATTCCCTCCGATGGCTACATGGTCGAGACTGATTGCCCCTACCTCGCCCCGGTGCCCCATCGCGGAAAGCGTGCTGAGCCAGCCCATACCCGACTCGTGGCCGAGACCGTTGCGCAGGTTCGCGGAATCACCCTTGAGCAGGTGGCTGCAGAGACCACCCGGACGGCGGAAGGATTCTTCCGGTTTAACCGCTAAGTTTTTAAATGAATATTATCGCGCAGATGCACCGCAGACTGCAAAGCCGAGGCCAGGCAAGCAACCGCAGAGGCGCCTTAGAACTCGGTCATTTTCAACTCACCTCTTCCTTTTCTCAGCGCCTCTGCGCCTCTACGGGAAATATTTCGAGGTGCTGGTCAGACGCATGAAGCCGAGCCTTTTGTCTTTCATCATCGAGCCAGCAGGTAGAAAAGCCCCTGTTTGGATGCGCGTGATGTGGATACTTTTGCTGGCAACCCTCCTCTGCTTCGGCGTGATGAGTTGGGCTGCCGGTTTCTCTCAGGGCTGCTGGGAATCGGTCTGGAAATACCGGGATGTCTTCTGGAGGGGATGGTTCCTGACGATCGTCATTTCCCTGATCTCGCTCTGCTTGAGCACGCTGATAGGTATTGTTGCAGCACTTGCCCGACGCTCACGCATTTTGCCCCTGCGGTCCGCAGCGCTCATTTATATCGATGTGGTGCGGGGCACGCCTCTCCTTGTCCTTATCCTTTTTCTCTACTACGTGGTCGCCAACGGCATGGGACTTCAGGACCGGTTAATCGCCGGGATCCTGATCCTCTCCCTGTTCGGCGGGGCCTATCTGGCCGAGATGATCCGTGCCGGGATCGAGTCCATTCCCGCTTCTCAGCTGGAGTCGGCGCGGGCCATCGGATTCACCCCGTGGCAGACCTACCGGATCGTGATTGTTCCACAGGCGCTCCGGCAGATCCTCCCCCCGCTGACTGGGCAGTTCGCCTCGCTGATCAAGGACTCTTCGCTCCTCTCAATTATCGCGATCGGTGAGTTCACGCTCGCCGCCCAGCAGGTAAACTCAGCCACCTACCGCACCCTGGAGAGCTATCTCCCGCTGGCGCTCGGTTATCTGGCACTGACACTGCCGATCTCCCTACTCTCCAAGTTTCTGGAACAGCGTCTGAGCTATGAATCCTAAATCATGAAGATTGAAGCCCTGAGCATTACGAAGAGCTATGGCTCCGGAGTTGAACAGCGTACCGTGCTCGACGACCTCTGCCTGAGCGTGGAGTTTCCCCATGTGCTCGCTCTGCTGGGGCCTAGTGGGAGCGGAAAGTCGACCCTCCTCCGTATCATTGCCGGCTTGGAACGGCCAGATGGGGGATCGTTGCACCTGAACGGAGAAGCGGCACCACTTTGCGAAAAAGAGCCGGTGCTTCAAGACTACCGCCGCAAGCTCGGCGTCGTCTTCCAGGCCTTCAATCTCTTTCCCCACATGACGGCATTCCAGAACGTGATGGTTCCCTTGACACAAGTCCACGGTCTTGATGAGCAGGAGGCCGCTCATCGAACTCTGGAAGTGATGGAGCGTCTTGGCATGGCGGAACATGGGCAGAAATTTCCAGCTCAGCTTTCCGGAGGTCAGCGGCAGAGGATCGCGATCGCCCGTGCGCTGGCATCCAAGGCCCGCTTTCTTCTCTTTGACGAGCCGACATCCTCCCTTGATCCTGAGATGACCGCCGAGGTCTTGATGCTCATCGCCGAGTTGAAGGATGCCGGGACTCCCATGCTGCTAGTCACCCACGAGATGGGATTTGCACGCAAGATCGCCGATAAGGTGGCTTTCCTCGCCGAGGGGCGTGTCCTGGAGCAGGGACCGGCGGGTGAGTTTTTTAATAATCCTCAGTCCCTCGTAGCTCAGCGTTTCCTGGCCAAAGTCTTGGCCTATTAACCCTTAGTGTCCCGAACCCGAGGTCGGTTCGGGGAAAGAAACGCCCTCCACGATGATCCGCAACCCCCTCGACTTGGAATCTATAACGAAATCGGAGAGCGTCTCCAGAATATCCTGATCAATAAACGCTGCCCTTTTTCCATCGATGGTGACATCGGATCCGGGGACAATGGAGTCCAGAAGTTTACGGAGATAGGCCTTGTTAAGGAAAGAGACATCCTTGTTTAGCCGTAACAGATAGCTAGACTCGTGGCGGACAAGCGAGATGGATCGGTGAAAATTGGCCCTCAGCACGAAGATCAGTCCTATAGCCATGCCGATAGCTATACCCTGGAGCAGATCGGTTGACACGATCGCCACAATCGTAATCACATAGGGAAGGAATTGATTCCATCCCTTGGCAAACTGGGCGCGGAAGAGGGCGGGCTTTGCAAGCTTGTAGCCTGTCTGAAGGAGGATGGCGGCCAGGCAGGCGAGCGGGATCTGGTTCAGTTGCTTGCCAAGAAAAAGCACGACGAGCAAGAGCAAGACTCCGTGGAGGAAGCATGAGATGCGGGTGCGTCCGCCGAAGTTGATGTTGGCCGAGCTCCGGACGATAACAGCGGTGAGGGGAAGCCCCCCCACAAGCCCGCTCAATAAGTTACCGAGACCTTGAGCCTTGAGTTCCCTGTTAGTTGGGGCGACTCGCTTGTGGGGGTCGAGTTTGTCCACCGCCTCGATGCTAAGAAGGGTTTCGAGGCTAGCAACGACCGCCAGCACGATGGCGGTCTTGTAGACCTCCGGATTGCCCAGAGAGGTGAAATCGGGCAGACGGAACTGGTGGAAGAATTCCAGCGGGGATGCCAAGGGAGGCAGGCTGACCATGTGCTTGGGATCGATTGACAGAAAGGGAAAATAATTCGCAGCGAGGAGGTTGAAGACCACTCCCCAGATCACAGCAAGCAGGGGCGCCGGTATCATCCGTAGGATGGAATTCCTTCGGATCAAAGGCGATTCCCAGACGAAGAGGATCACCAGCGCCACAAGGCTGATCAGAGTTGCTCCGGGGGAAATTCCGTGGAGAGCATTGAGTAGCTGATTGAAGGTATCAGTCGCTGTATCCCCCATGTAAGATTCATCACCCTCGATTTTTAAGTCAAACCCCGTGGCGTGGGGGATCTGCTTCATGATGAGGATGAGACCGATGGCCGAGAGCATGCCTTTGATAACCGCGGAGGGGAAAAAGGCGCCAATTGTGCCGGCCCTGGCATATCCCAGCCCGAGTTGGATCACGCCCGCCAGTACCACACTCATGAGGAATGCCCCGAAACCTCCCAGTGCCTCGATGGCGCCGAAGACGATGACGGTCAGGCCGGCGGCGGGTCCCGAGACACTGAGTTGGGAGCCGCTTGCCCAGGAAACGACAAGGCCGCCAATAATCCCGGCAATCATGCCGGAGAAGAGGGGTGCTCCCGAGGCCAGGGCGATACCCAGGCAGAGAGGGAGAGCCACAAGGAAGACGCCAATGCTCGCAGGGACGTCGTAACGGAGGTTGTCCAGATAGTAACGAGAGTCGGTTTTCATTCGATCGGATGTTTCCCTGACGAGGGAGTGCTGTCTCGGTGGAGGCGCGGGATCAATCGTTATAGCGATAGATCGGCTCCAACTGTGTCGTATGGTCTAGAGTGATCAACTGTTCCAGTATGCCGTTTTCCAATCCATAGACCCACCCGTGCAGCGTCGGGAGTTGGGATTCCTTCCACGCCTTCTGGATGATAGATAAGTGTGCGATGCGCTGGACCTGCTCCCTGATGTTGAGTTGGATAAGGCTGGCCAGCATAGCCTCCTCATCGAGTCCCTTAAGCTCATCCTTGTGGAGACGATAGATATCCTTGATGTGCATGAGCCACTTGTTGGTAATCGTGAGACCAGAGTTCTGGCTCTGAAGGGCCGCCTTCACTCCGCCACATCCGTAATGACCGCAAACGATGACATGCTTCACCTTGAGCACCTCTACGGCGTACTGGATAACGCTGAGACAGTTGAAGTCAGTTGTGATGACCTGGTTGGCGATGTTGCGATGGACAAAAATCTGCCCCGGATGGGCGTTGACGATTGTCTCTGCGGGTACGCGACTGTCCGAGCACCCGATCCAAAGGAAGTCAGGATGCTGACCTTTTGCCAAGTTATGGAAGAAATCTGGATTGGTACTGAGGATTTCCTCCGACCAGGACTTGTTTTCGAGAAGAAGCCGGGTAGTCAGGTCGTCGGGGTTGAGTGCATGCTTTTCCATGAGTACGCGGAAATTAGCTCTCCAACCTTATTTTGCAAGTTGCAAAAGGGATTAAAGAAAAAGGCCCCGCCTTTGCCAGCGGGGCCCTTCTTGTCAGTCTAACCCCAAATCTTAGAACGAATACCCAACACTGGCTCCGCCGTAGAACCTGTTCTCCGGCATCGCTGTGAGCGAAACCGTGTTGTAGAGATTGGGCTGGTAGGTGTAGGCCACGTACGCCGTCAACGAGATGGCGCTGGTGATCTTCCAAGTCACGGGGGCGGTAATCTGCCAGTTGTTGAAGCCGTAAAGTTTGGAAGCACCTTGCGAGCTAGCTGTGTTGTTGTACCCGAAGGAGATATTGTACTGGGTGTTCGGGTTGAAGCTTACGATGTCTTTGTAGAGAGGAACACCTACGGTCAGAGCAGGGCTCAGGAAGCTCGATCCGGCGTTGATGCTGGCGTAGTTGTTCGGCGCTGCTTGCCCAAGCTCGTAGTAATACGCAATGGATGGCACCCAGGAAACGGCACCAGTCTTCACGGTGTAGTTTGCGTTGATGTTCACCTCGTGCTGGAGGCCGGTGCCACCTGGCTTGTAGCTGCTCACTCCACCTGACTCTGTTGGGAATCCGTAATTAAAGTAGTTGTAGAGGGTATATCCGCAACCCACGGCCAAGTTTCCGAAGGTGTGGACGTAGCTCGGGGAGACATCCAGCTCGGTGTAGTTGTTACCATTGAAAGGAGAGTTCTGACCCAGAGCAACGCAGAACCAGAGTGGTACTGAGAAGGTGTCGTTAGCAGTGATGTGCCAGACTGGCGTGAAGGTGGCTGTCGCGATCCCCTTGTTTGGGATCCAGTCGACACCACGGAAGTTGTACATGCTGTCGTATCCAGTGGTCACTGTGCCGGTGAACATAGGAGAGGCAGCGGCCTCGGCGACGGGCTGTTTGAAGTTTTTGCCGGAAGAAACCGAGTTTGTCTCGGCGGCCTGGAGGACTGAAGTGACCGCAACCGCTGTAAGGGCGATCGAAGCAACGCGTGTAGTGAGTTTCATGGTAGGTTTGATTTGGTTGTATGGAACCACAGAAGTTCCGCTAAGAGGTGTAAGCACAGAGCGTGCCAAGTTCTTTTTAAAACCCACTAACAGACTAAATCTTCCGACGATCTCAGCAAATCCCTTAGCCAGCTGATCAAAAAAAACCACTGTCTATGCCGATGATCAGTTAACTCTTTGGCTTCCAGAGTGCCGCGTCGAGGCAAGCCCAGAGATGGATGATCCAGCCCAGTAGGAAAACCCAGAGAATCCCCGTAAAGACAAAGAAGAGGATGGCGGGCAGCAGGCGCCCCTGAAGGAGTTGTCCCAGTCCGGGGATGAAGAAGCTCGCCAAGGAGGCGATGACATTGCCGGCGGTTCCTTGTCCATTGCTCATGATTGAATTCTTGAACAACACAGCCAATCCTGTCGAGTGTAGCCTTGCTTGGCTTATGTTTCGAGTTTGCTTCACACTTGCCTGCAGAGGTCACTCGGATAAGCCTCTTTCATTATCAACTTATGGAGACTCTCTTCACCCCCGCTCATATCCATCTGGCCATTAACCATGTCCCGATCATCGGCCTGGCTGTCGCCTGCCTGCCTGTCCTGATGGGTATTCTCTTCCACAGTCGTGGAGCCCTTGCCTCCGGTCTGCTCGCCGTGATTCTGTGTGCCGGAACCATGCCCTTCATTATGGAGACAGGAGAAGAGGCTTATGAATCCTTTGTTGATGGATCGATCAGTCCTGGGATGGATGTTGCGGGTAAAGCTGCCTTCCGAGAGCACAGCCATCGTGCCAATTTCACCGCCCCTGTGGTCTACGCAGCGGGGATCCTGTCTCTGGTAGCGCTTCTTGCCCTGATCAAGTTTCCCCGTCAGGCCGCATGGATCGGCTGGGCAGTGCTTGTAGGAAACACACTCTCGATCGCACTGAGCGTCTGGACGGCCGAGGCCGGTGGTCGGATCCGCCACTCGGAGTTCCGATCTGAGCCAAAATCGACCACTGAACCGCAACTTGAAAAGCAACTTCAATCGCAAGGACAAGGTACTCCTGCGGTGCCAGAACCTATACCCTCACCATCGCCCTCACCTTCAGCAAGCATGACTCCCCTGCCCCCCTTACCCATGCCGACAGCCTATGTTGTTCCGGGTGCCTTGCTCGCGCCTGCAGGATCAGGGGTCCCTCCCACGACAAACTGAGGGAGTGCTCTGGATGATTGCCTGACTATTCGGTCTTCGTCTCAGGTGACGGGTGTTTAGACTGAGGGTTGAAGGCTGATAGGCTTGGACTTCAGCAAACGGGAGAGTTATCCTGAATGCATGCAATCGACAGCCTCCGCACTGAAAACGCGCATCGCCCAATGGGCGTCTGCGGCGCCGATACTCCAGGAGGTGCGGGATGCGGATATCCGTTCCGCAAGCACGGCCACTGCCCTGAAAAACCTGCAGGGAGCCATCAACCGGACGGTCTCCACGATGCCTGAGAGGAAGATCTCGGGTCTCGTGGAACAGCAGAGGTGGTTTCAGAAAATCAGGATGGCGTAAACGAACTGACCCGGCTTGCTCTGGAATTGCAGGGGTTCTGCGAGGAGCGTCGTTGGAAGTTCTGCACTCCTGAAGATCTGGTTGTCATGAAGGCATTCGCTGACAGGGATCTAGATTGGAATGACATCCGCGGGATTATTGTCCGTCAGGGAAAAGAGAGTCTGGACTGGAGCTACATGTACGAACATCTGACCCCGCTATGCGAGGCCAAGGAAGCCCCCGAGATTTTGAAGAAGCTCAAAGGGTTACAGGGATAGAAAGGGACGGGGTCGATAGGTAAACCATCCTGGCGATTGGATTTTCTCATGCCTCCCCCCGAGCATCACTGATACCGCCACCCTCATCAGCTAGGATTGTATCCGACCCTACTTATCTGATTCTCAGAGGCTCCGTTGCGGCTGGATCTGCTTGATTCCGATTACAAGCAAAACCCCTATTGCTGGCACCAGAGCGGCGAGGAACATGGTGGAGGAGCCAAGCCGATCCCAGAGAGCTCCAGCAACTAGGCTGGCATTAAGTACTCCGATGCCCATGACCAGATTGAGCAAACCAAAAGCGGTGGCCTTCAGCTCCGCAGGGGCACAGTCCGCGATCATGGCTGAGAGGACTCCCTGTGTGAGACCGAGATGGAGTCCCCAGCAAACGATTCCCATGCCCGGAAGCAAGAGGCCCGAGCCTGAGGCGAGGAGGATATTCCCCAGAATGAGCGCGAAGGTGCCGGCAACAAGTGGAGCGATACGTCCGAAGCTGTCCGAGAGAATGCCTGCGGGATAGGAGCTGGCAGCGTAAACGAGATTCATCACGACCATGACAAGCGGCACCCAGGCGATTGGTAGACCGGCTTGTTGGCTCCTGAGAATCAGGAAGGCATCGCTGAAGCGTGCCAACGAAAGAAGTCCCGCCAAAAGGTAGGTCCACCAGAGTCCCTCTGGCAGCTGGCGAAGCACAGTCAGGGGAATCGGAAAAGCGGTCTTTGGGAAAGCGGCATTTTTTTCGGAAGCGGTGTTGGCCGATTCCGGTTCCTTGACCCCCGCCATGAGAAGAAAGACGGCGAGCAGTGACGGAATGGCGGCTGCCCAGAAGACAATGCGGTAGTTGTCCGTCGTGAGAAGCATGAGTCCGATGGCGAGGAGCGGAGCCAGGAAGGCACCCACGGAGTCGAGCCCCTGCCTCAATCCAAAACAGGCGCCACGGATCGCTTCGGGCGCTATCTCAGCAACCAGCGCGTCACGCGGTGCGCCACGAATCCCCTTACCGATCCGATCGATGAACCGGGCGGAAATCAGCAGTGGGAGTCCCGAGGCGAGAGGAAAGAGCGGCTTGGAAAGTGCCGAAAGTCCGTAGCCCAGGACGGCGAGGAGCTTCGGTTTGCGCATCCGGTCTGCGATCACTCCGGAAAAGAGCTTGGTGACCATCGCCGTGCCCTCGGAGATTCCCTCGATGAGACCGACGGCGATCACCGGAGTTCCCAGTGCCTTCACCATGAAGAGCGGGAGAATCGCATGGATCATCTCGCTGGAGAGATCCATGAGCAGACTGACAAATCCCAGAACCCAAATTCCTCGAGGAATAGCGCCGCTACTCAAAATAGAGCGGGCCTGATCCTTTATCATAACGGCAACATATCTCCAGTGTTGTTCAAAAACCATGCCTTTGGTGTCTTGAAAAAAACTTGGTAAAAAATAGTCTGGGGGATTTCGCCGTGTGCGGTGAATTACTTCTGGAACGGGAATGGTTCCCGCTCTCAACAAAACACACCACACACATGAAAACATTGATCAAAGCTGGCGCTATGCTCGCCCTCATCGCTGGACTCGGACTGGCGACCGTCACGGCCGCTGATAATGCCTGTGCCAAATGCTGCAAGACCAGCTGCAGTTCCTGCGTGAAGTGCACGGATGGCAAGTGCTCTTCTTGCTGCAAGTAACGAGATAATTCAACGCGGCGGTGGTGGTGCTGAAAAAGACTGCCTCCGCCCGCTGAGTATATTATCTTTCACATGATGAATCCCGAGAAGCAACTGTCAGACCTATTGCAGGAGTGGACTCCGAACGCAGAGCCTGATTCCGGCTTCAACCGTTCCGTCTGGGCTCGCATCGAAGCCGCCGAGAGTGGCGGGGCCATGGGCTTATCCTTCTTCTCTTGGCTCCAGCGGCTAGCCGTGCCCCGGATTGCCGCGACCTGCGTTGCAGCAGCCCTCTTCGGCGGCATTTTAGTCGGAGGAATGCAGGCCCGTTCTTCTGAGGAGGAGCGTTATCTTCTCTCGTTGAAACCCTTCGCCTCTGTCACACACGCACACTGATTTTCGATCCATGAAACGCGGCTTTCTTATTCTTGTGGCGGTTATCATCGCAGGAGTCGGAGCGGCCTTGGTGACGAAACATCTTTTGCGAGGTCCATCCTCGGCATGGCTTTGCCATCAGTACGGACTCTCTCCTCAAAAAGTGAGAACGATCGAGGGGCTACAACAACAATACGGCTCTCGATGCGGCCCCTACTGCGACCAGATGTGCGAGGCCAATGCCCGTCTCGAACAACTCTCACTGGAGGCGGGACTGGGTCAGCAGTGCATCACTCCGGCACTCCGTGAGGCCGTGGCGGAGACCGATCGCATTCGCACCCAGACACGGATCGTGATGTTGGAGCATTTCTATGCCGTGGCGGCGGAACTCCCTCCTGAGAAACGCAGGGATTATTTACTCAAGGTGCTGCCGCTGGTGATCGACTCCTGCGGTTCACGATAAGGAGCCCCTTTCATGTCCGAAACCGAACAGGAGGACCGTGACGCGATGGCTCTTCTGGCTGGCGGAGAAGATCTCGCTCTCAATGCGATCATGGAGCGCTGGAAGAGTCGCCTCCTTGCCTACCTCTACCGCTTCACGGGGAATGAAGCGACGGCTTTGGAACTGGCCGAGGAGACCTTCGTGAGGGTCTATCAGAGCCGGGCAAAATTCCGGGCGGGCGGTCAGTTCTCCACCTGGCTCTTTGGCATTGCAGCTAATCTTGCAAAGAACCATCTCCGCTGGCAAAGACGCCATCCAACGGTTGTGATCGAGGAGGCCGACACCGTGGCCTCCGAAGACGATCCTCTCAAGGCTGTCGAATCACGGGAGCGAGAACAGGCCGTGCGCACGGCTATCGCCGCCCTTCCTCCTGACCTCCGCGAGTCCTTAATCTTGAGCGAATACGAGCAACTCTCCCAATCCGAGATCGCTGTCATCGCGGGATGCTCGGTTAAGGCCGTCGAGCGCCGACTCAGTCATGCCAGGGAACTTCTAAGAAAAGAACTCTCACGCTATCTGCGTGGTTGAAGAAATTTCGATAAATATCACGGGGGATTTCCCAGTTTTCACTCGGGATGTTCAAGCTAGCGAAGCAGAGATGCCTCGGACTCTGGGGTAAGCGCTTTCATTAGTGGAAGGTAAGCGCTTCCACGCCTATCGGACCTCCCCCTCGTGGATTAAACTGTCTGGCAGTGGAATCACCCACAACTCCAAAGCCGGTTTAAGGCGGAACGGGTCATGGAGTAACGAATAAACCGTCAATCAACACCCCATGAAAAATAGAGTTCGGTTTCTATCAGTATCAGGAATGATGAGTCTACTCACCATCCTGCCCTCTCAATCGTCATTCGCGGCACCTCCCAAGGATGGAGCCGTGATGTGCGATAAGTGCAAAATGGTCATAGTGAAAGTCCCGAGCCGCGCCACTGCAAAGAGTCAAACGCTCGTCTACCATGATGTGAAAACGATGGAGTGTCCTGACTGCCATTCGGCCATGGAAAACTTCTTCAAGACCGGCAAGCTCAAGCACACCTGCACCCATTGCGGTGGAACAATGACTGTCTGCCACTGATTGGTCTGCTCCAACGATACCCCTCCTCGTAAGAGGGGGGGGTTTTGTTTGGAGGAGATTCTAAAAGGGTAATTGGATTACTGATGCCTTTGGCGCGGCACATAGAGTGATGCCCAGTCCCCTTAGAATGCAGCGCCATCAATCTACCGGCGCAAATTTAGATTCAATCTCTTCTAGTTAGTGGCTTTTTGTAGCGGCACGTTGAGGGATTGTCACCATGATGACTCCCATGATGGCGAGCAAGACCGCGGATGCGGTGAATCGACTCAGAGCAAGGCCGCCATGGTCATGCGGCTTGTCTAGGAAATCCCCGACCACTGCTCCTAGGGGACGCGTCAGGATGAAGGCGGCCCAGAAGAGCAGCGTACGCGACAGGGATGTCTTCCAGTAAGTAACTGCCACGATTACAAGCAGACCGCCGAAGATCGCCGCGCTACCCAAGTATCCCAGGCCCGCGGAGTCTGAAGTCCAATCACCCAGAGCCGTTCCCAGAGTCTGGGAGCACATGATCGTGAACCAATAGAAGAGCTCGGCCTTGGGTGTACTGACAGTCTCTACGGCCACAGTGCCCAGGATCTTCTTCCAGGCATAAAGCGAGGCCAGCAGCAGGCAGAGAAGTAAAGCAGATCCTCCCGTGTAGCCGATGCCGAGTGATCGGTCACAGAAATCGGCCAGCGTAGTACCGACTGTCGTTGTGGCGATGATGGTCACCCAGTAAATCACCGGATAGAATTTCTTTGCAAAGATTTGAGTCAGGACCGCAATCACGAAGATCACCGCAAAGATTCCTGTGCTCAGGAGATAACCCAGATTGAGAGACATCGAGACGGCGTCTCCGCCGGTCTCCCCGAGCGTGGTGGATAGAATTTTTAGCACCCAGAAGCCCATCGTGACTTGGGGAACTTTGCTAAGGGATCGGCTTGTGTGCCTATTCATGAGTTGCCTCTACTGTTACCATTCAAGTTACAACTAAATATCCTTGGGAAGTTTCAGAGCAAGCAAGCGGAGACTGTTCAGCACCACCAGCAGAGTGCTTCCCTCGTGGGCGGCAACGCCCAAGGTAAGGGGGACTGGAAAGAAAAAAGCGGTGCAGACCATGACGACCACGGTTCCTAGGGCGACCACGATGTTCTGGTTGATGATCTTCTTGGCCTGAACGCTCAAGAGGCGGGCCAGCAGGAAGTTCTCTATCCGATCGTTCATCAGCACAACCTCCGCCTGTTCGAGGGCGGCGTCGGAGCCCCGGGCTCCCATGGCCACGCCCACATCGGCGGCCGCGATGCAAGGTGCATCGTTCACCCCATCCCCGATCATGGCCACACGAACCCTCCCCCCTTCCTTAAGGTTCTCGATGGCCTCGACTTTTCCGTCGGGTGAGAGTTCGGAGAGAATCTCGCCGATCCCGACCTTCTCTCCGATCAGCTGAGCGGCCTCCCTGTGATCGCCAGTGAGCATGACGGTGCGAACACCCTGCTCATGAAGACTGCTCAGGGTGGTGATCGATGCGGCGCGGATCTCGTCCGAGAAAATCATCCGGCCGAGCAGCCTCTCTCCCGCTACCCAGACGACCGCGCCGGCTGACTTCCCTGCCGGGGGAAGATCGTCTTCGTGGAAGACGTCCAACCCGAGGACGAGCTTACGGCTGCCCATCACAAAGGTCTCCCCATCGATATCAGCACGGACTCCCTTGCCTAGGATGGTTTGGAAGTTCGCTACCTCCATAGCGGGGATACCCCATGTCATAGCGATCCGCCGGATCGCACGGGAGAGCGGGTGCTCGGAGAGGCGTGCCAAGGAATGGGCCACCGAGCGAAAACGGGTTTCATGACCCTTAAAGATTTCGACTTCTGCGAGGGTCAGGTTTCCCGCAGTAAGAGTGCCGGTCTTGTCGAGAGCCACGACACCAACATCTGCCAGCGTCTCGATGGCCGCACCTCCACGGTAGAGGATGCCTCGTCGTGCCCCGCTTGCGATCGCCGAGAGGATCGCCGATGGGACCGAGAGAACAAGGGCGCAGGGAGAGGCCACCACCAGCAGGGTCATTGTGCGATAGAAGGCGCTGGCCGTTCCGTCACGTTTCTCAAACGGAGCAAGGCCCAGTAGCAACCACCAGACAAAGAACATGATGGTACAGATTAAGAGGATCGTCCACGTGTAGCCCGTGCCGAATCGGTCCGTGAAGCGCTGGGAGGGGGCCTTCAGGTTCTGGGCATTCTGGATGAGGCGGATGATCTTCTGCAGGGAACTTTCGCTGGCTGCCCTAATAACCCTTCCCTCCATAACGCCCCAGAGATTGATTGTTCCGGAGAGGGCTGTGTCTCCGAGGCGCTTCGATACCGGCATTGCCTCGCCGGTCATGTTCGACTCATCGCAGGCGCTCTCCCCCTTGATCACCTCCATATCGGCAGGGATCTGTTCCCCAGTGGTGACGAGAATCACCATGCCCGGTATCAGCTTCTCCACCGGAACGGACTCCTCGATTCCATTGCTGAGGACCCGTGCGGTCTTGGGGGCTCCACGGAAGAGGGCGTCGATGGCCTTCTTGGTGCGGCCCATCGCGAAGTGCTCCATGGCACCAGAGGCCGAGAAGAGAAAGAGCAGCAACGCCCCCTCGCGCCAGGCGCCGATCACTCCCGCTCCGACAGCCACCGCAAGCATCAGAAAATGGACGTCGAGTTGTCCTTTGCGAAGGCGTTCCCAGGCATCGCCCGCCGCATCCCAACCCCCGCAGAGGTAGGCCGAGAGATAGAAAGCCGTGGCCCAAGCTCGGTTGTGGAAGAGAAGTTCGCTAATCAGGCCCAACCCTCCGAAGACGAAACACCCGGCTGCCAGAATGGCCATCAAGCGCCATTCTTCATGCTCACCTTGTTCTTCATTCCCTAAGGGGGAGCGTTTCCCCGCGACGTACTTCACCCAAAACGCGGAGCATTCCCCTCTCAGTCGAGAGAGTAGGGATGGAATTGAATCCTTCTTGGGCATTATCGAAACCTAGTGAATCGGCTGGGAATGAAAACAGGAGAATCGGATTACGGTGAAGACGCTGAAGGCCGGATGGAGAGCAATGCCATCTCGGTAACCGCGCTGAGATAATGGATGTGGGGCTAGGCGCGCAAAGGAGGGTGTAGTTTTTCCTACGCCGACCGAGCAGCAACAACACCCCGCGCCAAAATCCCAAATCCCCTTCAATTAGAACATGTAGCTGGCAACAACCTTGACCGTGCAAGGAGCGATGAGTTGGTTGCCGACCATATTGTTCATCACCGGAAGTTCCGCATCGGCATAGAGGCGCATCTTCTTGAAGTCAAACTCGATGCCAGGCGAGAGGGAGAGCTGCTGGTAGCCTGTGTTGGCGGGGTCTGCGGCGGGGCCGGAGTCGGAGGCTTTGTTAACGAATAGCACCTGACCAAGAGGTCGGATCTTCACCTTTCCGATTTTCAGTCCTGTGTAGTAGACGCCTGCCGTGCCATTCAGTTGGATCCCGGGTGTGTATCCTGCCTGGGTGACGACGGGAGCATCGAGTTGGGCGTTGACGAACCAGTTCCATTGATCATCCGAGGTGATGCGGTGCCGGTGGAAGACGCCGAAGAGGATGTCGGTGCTGCCCGTCCCGATCTGGTTGTCCCGGTCGATGTCGGGTTCGTTCCATAGCCCGGAGGGAAGTTTCACCCCAAGATTCACCCCGGTCGACATGTCGGGAGAGAATCCGGTGTAGTAGCCGTTGAGTCGGATATCCCCCATCCCCCACCACTGTTTGGTGAATGTTTTGGGTGCGACCGGATCTTCACCCTGCTGGACCTCCATTCCGTCCTCGCTCTGGGCCCGAACGATCCGGTTAGCCGAGGGAACCACCACGGAGGCGCCCCACTTCTCGTTGAAGAAGTACTGGAAGCCTCCCTGCAACCAGGAGGTCTGAATCAGCTGGTGGGGATTATTCGCGGCGGCCGAGGGGCCCAGCCCTCTCCAGTTCTGGCTCTGACCTATATAATCATATTCGGTCCATACCATGCCACCGGCCCCTTCGGGAAAGTTATATCCGGTGCCAACAGTGTAAGTGCCGCATCCGCAGGCGCAGGCCAAGGCATCTCGGATGGTAAGGATGGAGACGCCCAGCAGGAGCGCCGCGAAGAGTGTGTGGCGGATCATATTCACAGTATGTTTTAAGGTTTAGATCTAGAATCAGAATCGACCCTAGTCCGATTTGCGAAAACGGATCCCGTACATGACCATCGCTCCCAGCACGAAAAGCGCATAGGTGAAGGGTTCGGGGATGACCGCCACAGAAAGGGTGGTATTAAAGGCAAAATTGCTACCACTCACGCCCGCAGCTGTATTGGAACTACCAAAGTATTCCGCACCTCCAACAAATATGGAGTAGTCACCGGCGGAGAGCACAAAGCTTTCGGACACTGTCCCATCGGCATTGCCATCGCCATTAATACCGGGAACGGCCCCGAAGAGGGCCGAGGTCCCGTCGGCGGCATTGCCGACATAGGTGAAGGATGAAAGGTCGGCAAAGGTGACGCCGTCATCGTTGCCGATCTTCCAGTTACCGAGTGCGTTGAATGAACCCTGCCAATTACCAACTCCATAAGTGGCGTCATTGTAGGCCGCGCTGATCACGCTATCGTCATGGTCCAGTTGCGCGGGCGCAACATGGGCGAACCCTTTGTAGAGTGAAAACCCCGGGTTGCTCAAAGCCGTGACGGAACCGACGGCAAGGCCCTCGACCTTGATCGTGACGAGACCCGTATTGAGAAGCGTGAAACGTAGGCCGCGGAGCTTGTGTGTGTCGCCGAGATTGGAATCGGTGCCGCTTGACCATCCGAAGTTACCCGTGACGGTGTTGCTTTTGGTCACGGCCGATTCGAGTCCCGTCACCGAGAAAGCGCCGAGATCCCTAGTTGTTCCAGCAGAGTAACTGATGTGAGCCTTGAGTGAAGTGCCCGCAAGGAACATGGCAGCGAGCAGGATGTGTCTGGTGAATTTTTTCATTATGGTGGGTTGTTGATTTGAGGTAGAGGGATTGATGTAAGGGTTTGGATTGAGTTGCTGTTTATTTGGTCGCATCGATGAAGCAGCTTCCGGATTGGTTCATTCTCACTTGGGCCTCGCTCCAACTGATCGATTCCACATGGGCATCAGCGAAGAGGTAGTTGGATTTTTTGCCTGGATGCCGCTCCACGCCGACAAGGGAAGCAAACTCAGAAACGGGAATTTCTCCGTCCCATTGATACTGAGCCAGGTGGAGGTGGTCCGGTGACCCGGCGCCCTTTGAGAGTTCCATAAAGAAGACCGTCTGGCTGGGCTTCTTCACGCAGACAAGGCGCGAGAGATTCTGATCCGAAAGATATTCCGCACCGCATGGTGCGGCTGTGAGAAAGTCGTTGATCACATAGGTAATAGCCCTTGTCTTCACTTCGTCGGAGGGACACCGGAAAGTGATCGTCCCCGAGGCGTAGGGCTGTAGGGCATTGGTCCAGGAGCTGCCTTGATGGCTGCTCTGCGGCAGGCACATCTGGTTGTCCGAAGCATATAGCAGTGTCGCTTTGCCAAGTTGCTGCATGTTGCTGGCGCATTTCACTGCGAGTGATTGAGCCCGCGCATTATTGATGGCAGGCAATGTCAATGCAGCCAAAACAGCGATAATGGCAACGACAACCAGTAATTCTATGAGAGTAAATCCGGCTTTCTTATTATTAATTTTATGGGTCATGAGGTTCCTTGATGAGCAACCGCCGCGGGGTGGGTTGTGCGGAATTGCAGCCACCGCTCATCGACTGAGGGTCGCGGACGGCTTGTGATCAGTGAGCGGTGGAAGTCCGAGAATGAACCCGACAATCCACCGACGACGCGTTTAGGAGCGCGCGCTGATGGGAACCGGGACGGGCGGAGCAAAAAAGAGCTCCGGCATTAAAACAAAGGGTGCTGGCCCATAAATCATCGGACGAGCAACAGGTAAAGGAATCTCCAAGTTGGTTCCTGCAATGAAGAATTCCGCCTTCTTGTCGACCTTCATCGTGACGGGAGCTTTCTCTTCAGCGGCACGGGCCTTAGCAAGCTTCTGGCAGAGAGTACAGAGATGCTGCCCATCAAAGGTCTTCTCCACAGCCTGAGTAAGCGATCCGGTCTTGGAGAAATCATGAACCATGTTCACCCAGGCAACTCCCTGAAGAAGAGCAAGCGGTCCCCCGATCGCCACGAAGAGTGCGAGGGCCATCATCATCGTCATGATGCGGTGCTTGATCTGCATGAGTGTATCAATAATCAAAATCCGGAATTTTGCTAATGAAAGTCGACGAATCGTTGAAAAACGTCGCCGAATCGCACGTGGCTCAGCAATTGACCAAGCTCTGAAATACTCTCTCTAGAGCTAGGTCATCGATTGTTTTGTGATTAGGTTTGCAAGGTCTCTCTCAGGTCTTTAACCAGCATTCATGTCTTTTACCAATCCCGCCCCATTCGCCCTTCGTTCCATCCCCTTCGCCATTGTCGCTCTAGCCTTCGGTTCCCTGCTTGCAACCTCCTGTCAACCGGCAAAGCCCTCGGTGAAGATCGGCATCAACGCTGAACTTACAGGTGAAATGCCAGCCGTAGGAGCCTCGTGTAAGCAGGCTGCCGAACTCTTCGCCGAGCAGGTCAACAAGGATGGAGGCATCATGGTCGGAGGGTCAAAGCTTCCGATAGAGCTCTCCGTGATCGATAACTCGTGCAAAGCCGATCAGTCTGCCGCCGCGGCCCAGCGTCTGATCTCACAGAACAGAGTGCTCGTCATGGTCGGGCCTGATGCCAGCTCCTGCGCGATACCTGCGGGAGAACTTGCCGAGTCGCTCGGATGTCTCATGATTTCCCCCTGGTCGACCAACCCTAAGACCACTCAGGACACCCAGACTGGAAAGCCGAAAAAGAATGTCTTTCGTGCCTGCTTCACGGACCGCTTCGAATCACCTGTCCTTGCGGCTTTTGCCACCAAGAACCTTCATGCAAAGACGGCCGCCGTCCTCTACGATGTCACCTCCGAGGCACCCACCAGCCAGAGCGCCCTCTTCAAGGAGGCGTTTGAAAAGGCTGGAGGCAAGGTCGTCTCCATGGAGACTTACTCGACTGGTGATCGTGACTTTGCGGCTCAGCTCACCAAAATTCGCGAATCCGCTCCGGATATCATCTATCTGCCCGCACCCTACAACGACACGCCCCTGATCGCGGCTCAGGCCCGCCAGCTTGGCATCAAGGCCCCCTTTCTTGGGAGTGATGCCTGGAGCTCCCCTGACATCATCAAGCTCGATACAGGAAAGAATCTCGAGGGCTCCTACTTCTGCAACCACTATTCGACCGAAGCGGCAACCCCGAAGGCGAAGCAATTCATCGCCGACTACACAGCCCGTTATGGCAATGCGCCCGATGATGTCGCAGCACTGACCTATGACGCCATGGTCCTCGCCTCCAAAAGCATCTCCTCCGCCGGAAAGGTTGATCGCACCGCTGTCCGCAATGCGATGGCTGCCACGAGAACCTTTGACGGAGTGACCGGTCACTTCGTTTACCCCGAGGGGGCGCGTGACCCCGAGAAAAGCGCCGTGATCATGCAGATCAAGGATGGTACCTTCCATTGGGTGAGCACCGTCGAGCCTTAGTATCGGTCGCCTTCTTCAATGAAGTATCTGGCCCAGCAGGCGATCAACGCCCTTCAGCTTGGCTCCATCTATGCCTTGATCGCCCTAGGCTACAGCATGGTCTATGGCGTCCTGACCATGATCAATTTCGCTCACGGCGATGTCTTCATGCTCGGGGCCTTTTTTTGTCTCCTACTGGTCGCCCTTGTTCCCGTGCCATTCTGGTTGGCATTGATTGTCGTCATGGCGGCGACTGCCTTGCTTGGCACCCTGATCGAGCGCTTTGCCTACCGCCCCCTTCGCAAGGCGCCGCGTGTTTCCGCTATTATCACGGCGCTGGGCTGCGGTCTTGTGATCCAGAATACGACGCTCGGGATCAGCCCCTACGCCCGTCCGATGCCCCGGCTTCTTGAAAATGCCACCTACCAGCTTGGCGGGATCACGATCACCATGCTCCAGATCGTCATCATTGGGGTGTCGCTTGGGCTCATGCTGGCACTCGACTTCCTGATCAGGAAAACTTCTTTCGGCATGGCCATGCGGGCGATCGCCTCTGATCGTGCCATGGTTTCTCTTCTGGGTATCCCTGCCAATGAGATCATTGCCATCACCTTTGCCATCGGGGCAGCCCTGGGTGGAGCAGCTGGGCTTCTCTATGGAATGGCCTATCCTGTGATCAGTGCGTCGATGGGGATCACTGTAGGTTGGAAGGCCTTCGTGGCAGCCGTCATCGGGGGGATCGGAAACATGCGAGGTGCCGTCCTCGGGGCTTTTATTCTGGGATCCGTCGAGGTCATGACCGTGGCGGTACTACCCTCGACTTACCGGGATCTTATCTCCTACTCTCTACTGTTGCTGATCCTAGTCTTCAAACCTCACGGCCTTCTGGGGAAGCCGGCCCTTCATAAAGCATGATGGACGGAATCAAGAAACACTTCATTCCACTGACCCTCCTACTCCTGGGATTGGTTGTTTCAGCAGTCCTGCCATCCACGGGTCTGGTGAACGACTACCTGCAGTTCGTCCTGATCTCGGTAGCGATCAATGCCATCCTCTGCGTTAGCCTCAATCTCGTGAATGGGTGGATGGGAGAATTTTCAGTGGGACATGCGGGCTTCATGGCGCTCGGCGCCTATGCTTCCGCGATCCTGACGGTGAAGCTTTTCCCCACTGCCCCCACCGTCCTCCTTTTCCCAGCGGCAGTACTGATCGGCGGTTGCGCGGCGGGATTGGCCGGAATTCCCGTCGGCATCCTCTCCTTCAAGACGCGTGGAGATTACCTGGCCATTATTACGCTCGCCTTCCTCATGATCGTGAAGTCGGGGCTAGAGAATATTCCCTACACCGGAGGGCCCAGAGGCATGCTGGGCATCCCTCGTCTCACCACTCTCGCCTGGGCCTACTTCTGGTGTGCGGTTGCCTTCTGGGTAATCAGAAACCTCGTCTACTCCAAATATGGACGAGGCATCGCAGCCATCCGGGAAGATGAGATTGCCGCCGAGGCAATGGGAGTGAATACCCGCACTGCAAAGCTCGTCGCCTTTGTGACCTCTTCTTTCTTTGCTGGCGTGGCAGGGGCTCTGTTCGCCCATCAACTCCAGTTCATCAACCCCTCTTCCTTTGACATTCTCAAGTCCACCGAAATTCTTGTGATGGTCTATCTGGGTGGAGTTGCTTCGCTCGGAGGATCACTTTTAGGTGCCGGAGCCGTTACAATCCTTACCCAGTGCCTACAACCGCTAGGCACATGGCGGATGGTCGTACTTCCTGCGATCCTCGTCGTTTTGATGCTTTACCGGCCATCAGGAATCATGGGTTATCGCGACTGGGCCTGGCTAAAGCCGTTTTTCTCGCCTACGCCCCGTTCCAAGAAAAAGAAGGAATCCAATACAACGGAGGGCCCCCAATGAGCGCCCTGCTTGAGACCCGCCAGCTCACGCGACAATTCGGAGGCCTGCGTGCGATCGGAGATCTCTCGCTCTCAGTGCATCGAGGAGAAATCCTCGGCGTGATCGGGCCGAACGGAGCAGGGAAGACCACGCTCTTCAATCTCCTTACGGGAATCTACCCTCCCAGCTCTGGGGAGATCTTTTTCGAGGGCCGCCCAATTGCCGGATTGCGCCCCTCGGAGATCGCACGGCGTGGCGTGGCCAGGACCTTCCAGAATATCAGGTTATTCCGTCAACTTACCGTCATTGAGAACGTCCGGATCGCTTACGACTCCCGTCTCTCCTGCTCACCCCTTGGCGCATTGCTTCGCACTCCGCACGCCGGTTTCTGCGAGAGGGAATCAGTCGAGGCCTCCGTGGAACTCCTTGACCTCTTTGAACTCGGATCGCTTGCCGAAAAACGTGCTGGCGATCTCTCCTACGGAGCCCAGCGTCGGCTTGAAATCGTGCGCGCCTTGGCGCTCAATCCGAAGCTTCTTCTGCTAGATGAGCCGGCGGCTGGGATGAACCCCTCGGAGGCGATGCAGCTCACCGACTTCCTCCGATGGGTGCATGGCAAATTTTCGCTCACAATCGTGCTGATCGAGCACCACATGCAGATGGTGATGGCTCTTTCCGACAGGATTGAGGTTCTCGACTTCGGTGTCAGGATTGCCGGCGGGAAACCCGATGAGGTGAAGGGTAACTCCCGCGTCATCGAGGCCTACCTTGGAACGGAGGGAGAACTCCCGTGACATCCTCCACCGCACTTGAGGTTCAGCAACTGGAGGTCTGTTACGGCGGCATTCAGGCCGTGCGTGGCATCTCCTTCTCGGTCAATCCGGGGGAGATCGTCGCCATGATCGGTGCCAATGGTGCCGGTAAGAGCTCCACGCTCCGCGCTATCGCCGGTGCCGTCCCCCATACCGGCGTCATACGGATTGGCAACCAAGTCATCCGGACGACCCATCCCGAGGAGATCGTCCGCAAGGGTCTCTCACTTGTTCCCGAGGGCAGGGGAATCTTTGCGAATCTCTCCATCGAAGAGAATTTGCGCCTCGGGGCCTGGACGAACAGGAGCAACTACGGTGTGAATCTCTCCAAGGTTTTCGGACTCTTTCCCCGCCTCAAGGAGCGCCGGAACCAGATGGCGGGAACCCTTTCGGGTGGAGAACAGCAGATGCTGGCCATGGGCCGGGCCCTCATGAGCAGGTCGGAGATTCTTTTGCTCGATGAGCCCTCCATGGGATTGGCACCCAAACTCGTGCTCGAGATCTTTGCAATCCTCCGGGATATTAATCAGGCGGGGGTAACCCTTCTGGTCGTCGAGCAAAATGCGGTGATGGCCTTGAGGTTGGCCAACCGAGCCTGCCTACTCGAGCTTGGGGAGATCACCCTAAGCGGTACTGGTACCGAGCTTCTGGAGAATCCCAAGATCCGCTCCGCCTATCTGGGGCATTGATTCTCCTCACAGTTTTTAGGAGTTTTCGCCTCAAGATCGAGGCGGCCTACGATTCGTCGACAATTTCGTGCGATTCGTCGATATTAAGTTGCAATTTTTCAAACAAAGGTTATGTGATCCTTTTATGAAAAAGCTCATTCCGCGTGCAGTTCTTATAACCGTGGCTTTCGCCGCATCTCACGGGACGAGTTGGGCTCTGGCCACCAACGTTATCTTCCCAAACACCAATAATTATCCCTACACGCAGACCAACCTGCAGGCGATGGATATCATCAAGAGCAAGAATGGTGTGCTGGAAGCCACGGTGAAAA
>Ga0209084_1000242_pt1 | contig 52602 bp, 56 predicted proteins | sample C_130820_MF_Meta_FD_187309 | JGI IMG/M metagenome (GOLD analysis project Ga0209084, IMG submission 187309) | Freshwater microbial communities from Lake Croche, Canada to study carbon cycling - C_130820_MF_MetaG (SPAdes) (version 2) | ecosystem: Environmental > Aquatic > Freshwater > Lake...
CAAATTATTTCAGGAATTACATTCACACCATCTCCACCAACAGTTACATTTTTTGGAAAAGCAGGTGTTACTATTGTTTATCCTTAAACAATTACTAACAATTCAGGCGTTTGAAATGTAAAAAGGTGTAAATGCTGAATTTGGCTCCACCTTTCCCAAAGGTCTATTTGGCTCCACCTTTCCCAAAGGTGGAAAAGGTGGAAAAGGTGTATTTTGTTCAACTTTTTTGAAAAGTTGAATCCATCAACATTATTGCCATTGCCGCATAGTTATGCAAGTCAATCAGCGTGTCCCTTAGACTTTCATTATTTACAAGCGCCACACCATTATTACTAACAGAAAGAAGCCGCTGGATTTTGTCTCCAATGCGAACAATAACTCCGACAGATCCATAAGTGGCAAATGAATCACCATAATCTTGATTTTTTTTTCTAAACAATTCAAGTGCCTCTTGTTGAATCTTACTCATTTGTTGAACTCTTCTAGGAACCGGATTTAAAAGTGCCTTTGCATAATTTGTATCCCTGTATTCAACTTCATCGCAGTCAGCCATATTGGATAAAGCATCGCACCCGTTTTCGTATTCAAAAATAAAATTATTTTCACATTCAGACATATAAATAATAATATTAATAATTATTTATATGGATTTATTTTTAAAGCCTTTTTCTACTGGCCAAGTAACCTGCCGCACTTGTTCCTACACGTCCGTAGGCACTATGTGGTTTATAAACATAACTGTGATTGTATGTGTAGCATAGTGTATTGTTGCAGTTATTGAAACGAAATCCAATTGGAGTAGGAATATAATTGGTAATTGTAGAAAGACTATTGGCTCTATTGACGGGAGTTGGGATCGTAGGCATTTATACTATATTACTACATAATAATTTCCACCTACTACCCTTCGGGTTAAGGTGGAGCCAAATTGATAAAAGCTAACGAATCAAGATAGTTGGGGTTGATTATTTGCCACACGCACCGCAACTAGCCTTGGCACTCGCAACGCGACCAATCATCGGCGCCATCAAATTCATCCCAACAGTTGGGCCTCTAAATCCATTATTGACTTGACTATTTACAGAGCGAACGGCAATTTGAGAAGCCAATCTAGCATTATAGCCACTATTGGAAATATTCATAGATATTCTTGCAGGCATATTTATATAATGTGGAAACATAAAAATCTCTTAACTTTATTAAATCTCTAAATAATTTGACCAACTCAATGTTTTATGAAGAAGAAAAATAAGTCCCGTCACTGAAAAATTGTTTGAGAATATTAACATAGTTTCCACCTCCAATAAAATTATTAAGTAAATAACAAGGTAACAATACATCACTCTCTAAAACATAATTTCCAGAAAACAAATAATCTACAACATTTGGATTGGAGCAATTACAAGGGAAATAAACTAGTAAATTATTTGCTGTTCTATAACCAATTGTACCATCTAGGAATTGAATAGTATAGCTTCCATTATTAATAGCAGTAATAATTGCCTCGGCATAATAACTCTTACCTTGTTCTAACAATATTGCATACACTTGTTGACCAACCGAAAAAACATAATCCACATTAAAATTCAATGGTGATGCCAATGTTTTATATAATACTTCTTCTGATACTTGGTCAACCTCAGATACAATAGGACAATTGCACCCAGCTATAATACTGGTCTTCATTGTTTTACCCCCTTGAACAGCAGGATCCAAATTGGCAAGAGGTGTACCGAATCCAGGTGGAATAGGACCACGACGAACTGGTCCCTTACCTTTAATACGATTCAAGTAACGATCATACGAATTATGTTTGATATCCACTCCATATCCACCTGGACATCCAGCACCAGGGCGACATCTAGTAATTGTACTTTTAGTACTGCTTCCGTGATAAAAGCTTCCACCTGTAACAATGGTTGGTTGATGATGGCGCTCTTTTCTGTCACTCATTTGATTCCAATTGACATTGTACAAAGGAAACGGTTTTTGATAAACATTTAAAGCACCTAAATTCATTGAATAGAGAGAAGAAGGAACACGCACAGTGTTTTGTATAATTTTTAAACGCTGGTATTGAGATGCAGCATCACTTGAACTTAAATTTTGATTACATCCATAAGATTTGCAAGGAGGAGCAACAGTGTATGGTGATCCTGAATAATCTTCATTGGTAATTCCTGACATTGTTAATATAATATAATATTTTAATCATAAATATAATCATTAATACTAAAAATTGAAAATAAAACATTTCATATTATGAATTGCACACAATACAAAAGATGATGCAAATTCAACCCAAGAGTACAACTGGATATGTTTGTCAACATTGCGGGAAAAAACATACCAGGAAAACTTCACATGATAGACACGTCCTATTATGTGAAATAGTTTATTGTAGTAATCGCGAAAAGAAGTGTGATGCCGAGGAAAACAGTGATATTCCAAGCCATATTCAGTTATACAAGATTGTACAAGAACTCGCTGTAAAAAATGCGGTCTTAGAATCAAAAATGCAAGAAATACAGAAATGGCTGGACAAGAAAAGGAAGAGCATAGATGTTGTAGAATGGCTTACAACAAATCGGGGAAACATAGCTGAACCATTTTGTGAATGGCAAAAGAAATTGGTCGTTAATCCAGAACATATTGACTTACTCATTGAAGAAAATGTTGTAAAGGCAATTTGTGATATTATTAATGAAAATACGAACTGTGTTCAAGATGTTCCCATCACTTGTTTCCATCAAAAAACTAACTTATTTTATATCTTCTACAAAGAATCTGACCAAAATGGATGGAGAAAAGCAAGTCCAGATGATTTCAGCTTGTTTGTAAAACATATTCATAAGAAATTATGGCTTCAATTATCAGCTTGGAAAGAGAGAAATGCCGATAAAATGAAAACCAGTGATAAGCTCTGCGAATTGTATTCGCGCACTGTGATAAAATTGACTGGTCTCAATTTTGATCAAGATTCTGCACAAATGTCTAAGATTCGGTCACATTTATATGGCCATTTGAAAATGGATCTGAAAAATATTGTAGAATATGATTTCTGCAATATTTGATTACACGATTCGGGAATCGGACCCGAGACTAATGATTGGTAATCATTTATTTTACCACTAAACTAATCGTGTTTAAACTTTTGATAACAAATGCAACAAAATAAGTAATCAAAAAATATTTCTTTAATTTTCTATCTACTTATTACTCAAAAAGTAACAGTAGATTGAAGACTATGAATATCGGGTAGAGGTTTCGATCCTCCGACCTTCTGGTTATGAGCCAGACACGCTTCCTCTGCGCCAACCCGATTCAAGGGAGCACCTTTGGCCCCTATAGTAATAGCGTATTATTTTTTTAAATAATTTTACTAAATATATTATTTGTTTTCATAATTTTCAAATAATCTAGACCTTAGGGTAAGAGGTCTCCATAGCAATTCCACAAATTCCAGGATCATTAGTAGTATCCGACCTGGCAATCTTGACATATCCATTTTCACCCCAGCTTGTTCCCCACGAGTTCTTCACAAGCCAATATTTGATTCCATTTTCCTCTCCATAACCTATAATCAAGACTCCGTGATCCAAATTAGTTCCACAATTAGAGCTAGTAATAACACCGCTACTGTAAGACTGAAATACCTTAGTGTCTGCTTCAATGGCAATGGCAATAGGACCCTTCAAAGCCACCGCTTCTTTAAGAGCCAACTGATTATTTGCAGGAACATCATAACAATCATTTAATTTCGCCACAGTTGTGCAACTATGACAGCTTCCAGCCTTTGCAGTATAAGGGTATTCAGCATCAGCACACTGACCATTATCAATTACGTATTCAAATGCGTTGTCCATCATACCACCATTGCACCCCAAGTTTCCGTACTTCTTATTTGCACAATCTACAAGCTGTTGTTCAGACAAGTTCACAAGGCTTCCAGTAGAAATGGCCCACGCTCCTTCAATCGCCCCTGTTGCAGAAAAGGACCAGCAAGAACCACATTGTCCTTGATCCTTTATTGAAGTAACAGCATTCTTCTTGCGCCAATCCACTAGATCAGGAACAGAAGCTCCGGTGTATTGAAAAGCCTGGCACTTCTTACCGAATCTCAAAAGTCCACTTTGATCATTATCATCATAATCAAAATCTCTCACATACTTACCAACATATTCCCAATGGAACTCTTCTGCAGTCAAGTCACTGAATTGATTGATACCCATTGTGAAATTTGCCCTTTGTTCCAAGTTATGCAAAACAATGGCCCTTAGGTTCTCACGAAATATTGAAAACCTATAATGAAAGTCTTCTAAAGTAGGATAAACCTTATTGAAGAGTTTCTGGAAAAGCTTGAACTGTGACAAGTCATATTGTTCCTCAATATTATTTGCACTAATAGACCCACCAATAAAAAAACACATAATACTAGAAAAAACACTCAAAATTCTCATTATATTATAGAATTATACTAAATTTCTAAATATTTTATTATTAATATGTTATACTCTTTTTACCTACATTTATGTAGGATGAACACACAAATATTTAATTTATAAATTTTCAAATCCAATAACACAAGACCCATCCTTTCTCTCGTGAGGCTCCTTCCAGACCATTTCCAAATGGTCAAAGATTTCTTTTTCATCTTTAAACATCTTTGTTAACTTCGGACCCTTTACATTGCGTCCTTTTTCGCTTTGAACCATATGATGAAATCCGTGCTCATTCAATGTGAGACCATATTTAAGAGCCCTGCCTCTCATAACTGTATTGAATTCTTTTGATCCTGTGAAATATAATATTGAGAATGCATATTCATCAGGTGGTGAATACAAGAAATCCACACGGCGCACAGCAGAATCTCCAGGAAGTTTGGCCATTACCAAGCACTTTGAGGGACCACGTGAAAGCACTTCCAAAATCACTTTGTTTTTTATTAGATTATCAATCAAAAGTACGAATATTTGTGGAGTTTTAGATGTGATAATAATGTCAATATCTCCAGAATCTGTTGCACCGCGTCTGTAACTCCCAACAATTTCATATCTACAATCATCTTTTTCAAAGCCATATGTAGATAAAGTTTGTATCAAAGTCTTTTTCAGAAACTTGTCATATTCATCAATCTCATACCGAGGAATGCGTTTCAAAACATCTTCATAATATTTGAGCCCAATAATCTGCTTATCATTGAGCACCTTTTGCTGTACCTTCCTCAACTGAGCAATAGTTGTTATGCCACTTTCTACCAATTGTGCTGCTTTCTTTGGCCCGATTCCATATACTCCTGTCAAAACAATAAGAGGATCTTCTACCACTTTTTGAGGACCCACAACTGGCTGAGTCATAGCCTTGCTAAGTGTCTCCAGAATGGACTTGCCAATTCCAGGCTGATCTTCAATATCTTCCAAGTTTGTAATATTTCCACCAAAGTTCATAATGGTTTCCTGAGCCTTCTTGTAAGCTCGGGCCTTGAAATTCTCACCCTTGGCTCCAGTTTGTTGAGCCATTTGGCCAAGCACTTGAATAAATAGTTCGTTGTATCTTACTGATGACATTATGTTTGCGTGGTAATTGTACAAAAAAAGAATAATTATAACTTTGATTCAATTTTTTTTGAGCTTAAAAAAAAGAACTGAGAAAAATGCACCAGTTAGTTTTAGACAAATGAACAAATTATAACATCTTATATTATGGAGTCAAATAATTCAAATACTAGCGAGTTATTGCGAAATATTTTTGAAAAAGTCTCAAAAACACATAAGAAAAAATTGACAAAGAAAAGAAAGAAGCTGGTTTTAGTACAAGATAGTGCACTTTCTATGAGTCCTATAAAGGAAAAGAAATCAAAAGAATCAAAAGAATCAAAAGAATCAAAAGAACCAAAAGAATCCAGGAAAAAGAAAAAGAAAAAGAAGCTTGTTATAGTGGAACAAATTGAATCAGAAGAGAGAAAAAGAGAGAAAACACCAACACCTCAACCAAAAGAGCCAAGTCCTAAAAAATCAATTTCAAAAAAAGCCCAAAAAGAGAAAAAAAGCCCACCAAAACTTTCAAGAAAAAAGAATATAAAACTAAGTTCGGGAGTACATATAATGGAACAAATAGAGGCATTCAAAGTACACGGTATTAAAGTACTAGAATCATTGGATGAACCCACACTCAATAAGATGGTTTTAGAAACCAAGGACACATATTACAATTCTAATATCTCACTAATATCCGATAACTTATACGACATCTTAGTAGAATACATCAAAGAAAAATACCCTGATAACAAGGTCGTAGATTCTATCGGCGCAAAAATTACCAAAAATAAGGTCAAACTCCCTTATGAAATGTGGTCTATGGATAAGATCAAGCCTGACACAAATGCCCTGGCTAACTGGAAGGCAAAGTATGCCGGACCTTACCTAATTTCCTGTAAGCTTGATGGTGTCAGTGGTCTTTATGACTGCACTAAAAAACAAGCTAAATTATACACTCGTGGTGACGGCAAAGTTGGTCAAGATATCAGTCATTTAATTCCTTATTTGCACCTTCCTAATGCGAAGGGAACCGTTGTGCGTGGCGAGTTCATTATTCCAAAACAAGTATTTGACGAAAAGTACAAGGACACCTTTGCGAATCCTCGTAATATGGTATCAGGTCTAATTAATAAACAGACTTATGATGAGAAAGTCAATGACCTACATTTTGTTGTTTATGAGCTGGTTGTTCCAATAATGAAACCAAGTGAGCAATTAGAAACTATTTATGAAAGCGGATTTGAAGTGGTCAAATACGAAATGATGGATCAAAGTAGTCTAACAAATGATAATCTTTCAGCAGTTCTTATAGAGTGGCGCACTAACTATGAATACGAAATAGACGGAATTATTGTTGCAGATAACAAGATGTACGATCGCAAAACTGGTAATCCAGATCACGCATTCGCATTCAAGATGGTGTTATCAGATCAAGTGGTGGAGGCCAAAGTTGTTGATGTCTTATGGCAGGCCTCCAAGGATGGGTATTTGAAACCGAGGGTAAGAATTGAACCCATTAATCTAGGTGGAGTGAAAATAGAATATGCGACTGGTTTCAATGGAAAATTCATAGAAGATAATAAGATTGGTATTGGTGCGCTAATACAAATCATACGAAGCGGTGATGTGATTCCACATATTAAGGCTGTTACAATGCCTGCAGAAAGTGCGAAGATGCCTGAACAGCCTTATATATGGAGTGATAAGCACGTGGATGTTTTGTTAGCAGATGTAAACTCGGATCCGGATGTGACATTGAAGAATATTAGTGCATTCTTTGTTGGAATTGGCGTTGAAGGCTTGGCCAAGGGGAACGTCAAGAGGCTAATAGAATCAGGGTTAGACAGTGTGCCTAAAATTATCAATGCTCAACAATCCGATTTTGAAAAGGCCGGGTTCAAGACCTTGGCCCAAAAATTTGTGCAAAATATTCACAATAAATTAGATGAGGCTTCACTAATAGATATTATGAATGCGTCCAATAAATTGGGACGAGGAATCAGTAGCAAAACAATTGAACTCATTATGGCCAATGAGCCAAGCATTCTTAAAGCAACTGGTGAATCGGATCAGCAAAAATATGAGAAACTTATAAAAATAAAGGGTATTGGAGAGGTAAATGCGAAGACCTTTGTCAAAAATATTCCTGACTTCTTAGCCTTCTTGCAAAAATGTGGTCTTGATTCCAAGTTGACAAGCAAGTCTAAGGCCTCATCAAGCAGTGAAACACAACAACAAAAAGATAGTTCACACCCTTTGTATAATAAGAAAATTGTGATGACCAAGGTGCGCGATCAAGAAATTATAGAGAAATTAAAAGAAGTGGGAGGTCATTTACAAGACAATGTGAACTCCGAGACCTTTGCACTCATCGTGAAATCCAAGGATGATAAAAGTAATAAAACTGAGAAAGCAAAAGAAAAAGGCATACCCATTATGACACCAGATGAATTCAAGGCCTCATATTTGTAAATCCTTTCGCACATTTATTTAAGTCACAGCCTTTCCATAACTTACTGTGAAAACATTTATTTTCATATTTATATGTTTTTAACGCTTGTTCAGTTGTCCAAGGCTTATTTTTAGGGTTGGTATGTTTACTAACACTATTATGTGCATTTACAAAAAAGGCTGTAATATTATGTCTATTTTTACACACATTATGCAAATTTTGTTTTTCAAGATAATGTAAAAAATGACATCCACAATGAGTGCAAGGAATCATATAAGGTAATGATTCAATAAATTTGGCTGCGTTTTCCTGTACAATTTTGCTAGGTTTATTTGGATAGTTAACGGAAATCCTATGTAATGTAATCCACATTTCTGGTCCAAAAACACGAGGATCAGCTGATAATTTTCTAGTGCAGCTTTTATTGGATTTTCTGGCCTTAATAGTTTTGTTTTTATTTTTGTTTGTTTTGGTCTTGGTTGTTTTCATTAAAATACATAGATATTATTTTATTATCTGAATTTGAAAAACATATTACTCATATGGGGTGCAACTGTTGGTGCAATGTGAACATTATTCGTTGAAAACATCAACTTGGTTGACTTGACCTCTCTGACTCTTGCCGCTTCTTGCCTCGCTGCCAAAATCTGGAGAATTACTTCTCTTTTCGTCATTGGAACTTGTGGTTGCTCTTCTTCTACATATTCTTGTGGGATTGGAAGGTGTCTATTTTTTAATGTTTTTGGAGCCATATTTATCTTTGTATTGCCTTGTGGTTGAGTATACATTTGCCCTTGGCTGAATGACACTGTCTTTTTCTGATTATGATTATGATTATGAGGTTGTTGACTTATTTGTTCTATTTCAGCTGCATCAGCCCTGGCAAATTGTAGTTTACCATCTATTACTTTCATTTGTAATGAAGATAAGATATCATCATATGTTACCTTCTTTTTTTCTACTGGTTTGCTGGCAACAAGTGGTTTCCTCATTGTTGATAGAGAAGGGATTGGAGGGACTTGAACTGAATGAAGACCATCTGTCATAATTTCACTTATATTCAAATTCATAAGATAAAAAGAATCTATATTATTATTTTAATTCTTTTACTAAAATTATAATATGCTTTAATTATAAATGCAATCATATATTGAAAATAAGGGTATTACCAAAACAATTATCAATAACCACGGGAAGAAGGATGAAAATGAAATCAAATGGAAAGCCAACTATGATGGTGAAAAGGCTGATATCAAGTTGAATTTTTCCAAAAACTGTAATAAAAACAAGATGCATCTTCAGCTCAATAATAGTGATCTTGCATCAATTTTAGGAGTTAAACCTATTCCTATACCCCTTGAAAAAAGACTGGCATCTGATTTTCTTACAGAAAGCGATGACGAAGGCGAAGATGAATACGAAGACCAACCAATAATGATGCATTCTACATCAGATGGCCCCAATACTTCCTCATTGGAAGAAGAACTAAGTAACTTATTACATATTAGACCATTTAAACCAAAACCTCAACAAAAAGGCGAACCAATATTATTTCGGATTAGTCCACAAGCTTCAAAGACTGGTTTGGAACTAAGGAGTGAAAATAGTTCTAGTCCAGAGGTGCTAACAGTGTCTGAAATGTTATTTGATCCTGCATTTGATCTCAGTGCACCTCCAATTACATTGAGAGAACCCCCACATATTGAAATACCTACAAGTATTGGAATTCCTACTTTGACTCCTGACAGCTTAGCACTGCCTAGTTTTGTTTTGGAGGAATTGGCTCCCAAAAAACGTTCTCATAAAAGGGGATCCAAAAAAGCTTTGAAAAAGGCATTAAAAAGGGGAAAAAAGAGTGTCCGTCTCTTATACAAGACACCTAAACCCAAGACATATCGTATTCATTTGACCAGTAACAACTCTTCCAATAGACCCTCTTCCAATAGACCCTCTTCCAATAGATCCTCCAAAAAACTCAGGCTCTAATTTCATTCAGTATCATATTTTCATTATCCGAAAACCCGCGTTCCCTCTTGAACTTATTATATTTAACTACGTTCTCTCTTTCCATTGTAGATAAATAATATTTGGATGCATAAATTAATTTACAAATAATATTGTCTTCATAAATACACTCAATATGTAGATCGGGATTTTTCTTAAGGAGCTTCAACAATTTCGCACAATCAAACAGATAGTCGTCTTCATAATTTATCACGATAATGCAGTGATGTCTTTTCTGTTTACAATTACCTTGGTAGTCGTATAAGTAGTAATAATGATCGCATCCATAATCTAGAGCACTATCAGTCACTGTTTTTTTAATTTCTGTTAAATTTGGATGTTTTTCAATGTCAATCGCTACCTCAATATTATACCCCATTGATATAGCTAAAGATTTTAAGGTTTTTCTCAGATTTTTATCTTATGTAGGATAAAAATGTGGACAATATAAGTAGAGAAAATATTTTGATCCAGAATTGTGAATTTTGAATATAATGCCAATATTAATATTCAATATATAAATATATAAATGTCTTTTAGAAAATATGGTGGTTTAGATAAAGCAGCGACAAATAATATTGTGAGGAGCCATTATTCAAATAGTGATAAACCAACCATTTCAGATACACTTGGGCAACCTAATTCTAAAATAGTTAGTGAAAGCCATCTTGATTTCAGTGGGAATTCTATTTTGAACTTGGGGACATTGTATTTTATTAATGGTAGTTCAATGAGTGACGCAGGACCATCAGGACAAGGACCAGCAGGACCAGCAGGACCGGCAGGACCAGAAGGAGATACAGGACCAGCAGGACCGGCAGGACCAGCAGGACCAAAAGGAGATACAGGACCAGAAGGACCAGCAGGACCAAAAGGAGATACAGGACCAGAAGGACCAGCAGGACCAGAAGGACCAGCAGGACCAAAAGGAGATACAGGACCAGCAGGACCAAAAGGAGATACAGGACCAGAAGGACCAACAGGACCAAAAGGAGATACAGGACCAGAAGGACCAACAGGACCAGAAGGACCAACCGGACCAGAAGGACCAACAGGACCAGAAGGACCAGCAGGACCAACCGGACCAGAAGGACCAGCAGGACCAACAGGAGATACAGGACCAGAAGGACCAACAGGACCAGAAGGACCAAAAGGAGATACAGGACCAGAAGGACCAACAGGACCAGAAGGACCAAAAGGAGATACAGGACCAGAAGGACCAACAGGACCAGAAGGACCAACAGGACCAGAAGGACCAACAGGACCAGAAGGACCAACAGGACCAGCAGGACCAGAAGGACCAACAGGACCAGCAGGACCAACAGGACCACAAGGACCAAAAGGAGATACAGGACCGGGTGGCAATAGTTATTGGTCACAAAATTCAAATGATTTGTATCCAACAACTACAGCTAATAATGTCTTAATTGGAACAAGCACCAATTCCGTTTCAGATAGATCTGCACCTTTATACGTATTTGGGCCACAAGGACCTCTTTTAAGTTTAGTAAATAATACAGGTGCATATCAAGGAGGTACAAGTGATATATGTTTTTTTAACGATCAATATGGTTTTTCCTTAGGTAGAATTTCAGCAATAGATATTGCTGGTAGTCCTGGTTTTTTTCAATCAGCATTAGCATTTTCAGCTGGCTATAGCAACACTTATACCTTTGTGGAAGGTATGAGAATCAAAGCTATTGGTGCAAGTACTGCATACGTTGGAATTGGAACGGCGGATCCTGTTTATCACTTAGATGTAAACGGTGAAGTTAGAGGGACTGCGGTGAATGTGGGAAATAATAATGGAAATTGTTATTTATCAGCTAATCCATATGAATTATTTTTGAATGCTGGTAGAGGTGCAGATGAGCAGATTCATAAGATTTATTTGAGACCTTATGGTGACAGCGATACAAATGAAGCTACTTTAGACAAAAGTGGATTATTTACTGCAATAGCATTTAACGCAACATCCGATTACCGTATCAAAGAAAACATTAGAATTCTTGATGATGCTTTCAATGTGGATAATTTGAAACCTGTGCAATATAATTTGAAAGAATCTGGTAAAGAATCCATCGGTTTTATTGCTCACGAATTAAAAGAACATTACCCTCAGCTTGTACAAGGTGAAAAAGACGGCGAAGCTATGCAGTCCATTAATTATATTGGTCTTATACCTGTTTTGGTAAAAGAAATCCAAGATCTAAAGAATCGCATAGCTCAACTGGAGAGATTTCAATTCTAAATCCACCTTTGGGAAAGGTGGAGCCAAATACCAAGGAAGGATTTTCTCAGCTTTTTGAAAAGTTGGTGTGGAGCCAAATACCAAGGAAGGATTTTCTCAGCTTTTTGAAAAGTTGGTGTGGAGCCAAATACCAAGGAAGGATTATTCAAAAATTTAGTTTAAACAGTCTTACTCTATAAAACACACTTATTAGAGCGTAGCTCCCGAATCAAAATGGGGAAGGTTTCAAAAAAATTGAAACCTTAGTTCACTTGTTCTTTAGTTGTACAATTTACTAAACAACAAGACATACAAATCAAAATGCCATCTATATTGCTTCCCACTCTAAAGATCGCCAATGCTCACGAGAGAGACGAAAGTCTCCTCTTTGATGAGCCGTCGCATAAATATACAATTATTACTGATCCTGACAGCTCTTACACTTCAGTGACCACATTCAACCACCATCATTTCCCAAAATTTGATGCGGTCGGAACGATTGAGAAAATGATGAAGGGCAAGAACTGGAACCCCGATAACAAGTACTGGGGTCTGACTTCCGAGCAGATCCAAGAACAATGGGCCGAAAACGGAAAGGCTGTCAGCGGCGCCGGGACCGATCTCCACTACGACATTGAGTGCTTTATGAACCAGCCTGTACCCAATGCGACCCACCAAACTCTGCTAAACTATTTTGAAGCCAATCATCCAGAATATGTAAACGAGTCCATTGAATGGCAATACTTTATGTATTTTGTCAAGTCGTTTCCTGAGCTTAAACCGTATAGAACGGAGTGGATGATTTATGACGAGGACTTGAAACTTGCCGGGTCCATTGATATGGTCTACGAGAACCCAGAAACAGGTGTCCTTACCATCTTTGACTGGAAACGCGCCAAGGAGATTTCAAAAACAAATGGTTGGGGCAAAAGTGCGACTACTGAATGCATCAACCATTTACCGGACTCAAATTTCTGGCATTACTCGCTGCAGCTGAACACTTACAAGAAGATTTTGCAGACCAAATATGGTAAGACTGTGAATGAGCTTTACCTTGTCAGACTGCATCCAAATAATAAGAGGGGAACTTATGACCTGATCAAGTGTGCTGATTTGTCCCAGGAAGTGGATGATTTGTTTGCTATGAGACGTTCTGAAGTAGGTAGCCTAGTAGGTAGCCATTAGTAGACAAAATAGATAGTGATAAATAGTGATAAATAGTGATAAATAGTGATAAATAATTATTTAAAATAAACACATAAACATATTGGTAATCTATTATTATGGGGGATCAATTAATTATAAATGAATTTTACACTTTTCCAGAAGAAGACAATAGCCAATTTCAAATAATTTCACTGCTTTCTCAAAATGAAATAAATAGTCAAACATACAATATAATATACTTCTTGTTAGCAGGTTTTTTCTTTTCGGAACTTTTAAAAATTCAGGCATTTAGAGAAGGCTTATTATGGTTTTATATGCTATTTTATAATCAAATGATGAGAGAAATGAATCATATGTTCGGATATGATGATCTTGAGTATGACATTGATTCTGATGAAGAGAAGAAACTTAAACCTGACATCAAATATGAGGATAAATACAAGGACAAAATTGCAGTTTTGGAGTCATTTGAGTTATCCAAGGAACGCTTAGATGAACTAAAATTTGCAATTGTAATGGAGACAACGCCTCTTGGTAATGTGATCTTGTATTACGATAACACTCGCGAAGTTTTCACATATTATTCAGACAGTACTATTCCGTACCGATTTTTAGAAACTGTTGCGCGCAAATATGTAGTTCTACATAATTGTAAGGCTATTTTCGTAGATATGGAAGAGGAAATCAAGAATGCACAGAAGAAATTAGAAGACAAGAAGGAACAAAAAAAGAAAGGAGAAGAAGAAAAACTTCTCAAAAAGACTACTGATGATATTCCTGTCAGGAAAAATGTATTTGCAAAACTGAAGTCATATAATAAAGATAGTGGACTTAAGGTGGCGGGTATTTCAGGGGATGCAAAAAACAATGGGGCCAAAAACACCACAACAGAAAATGAGGAAAATATGATTTTGAAAGAAAAGGCAAATCGTTATTCTTGCGAAGGTAAGATTATGAACTTTAGTTTTTTGAAAAAAGTGGATAGGAAAGCGGTGGATAAAAGATATGCTATGAGTTTTGCGGAATTTAAGAGAATGCAAAGTGGACTATAAGTATAGAAAATAAATAAAACCTAACCTTATATTAATATGATTCCAAGAAGACAAATAAAAATAACTCCTAGAACAAACAAGTTGGATTCTGAAAAAGCTCCAAATATCCAACCTCAGGTTGGCGGTTTATCTCAGACTACTCCTAATATAACTGAGATTGTAAAAAAATTTGTAGCTGATAATCCTAGGATTAGAAACAGTCTTAAAACTTCATTATTAGAAATATCAAATGAGTTAAAAGGCGTTGATGATATTATTGAAGCTTATAGAATAATAGATATTTATGTAACTCAACAAACAGATATTTTTATAACAAATCAACTGAAAAACCTTATTAGTTACATGGCAAACAAAATATAAATATTATAATTGGCTCCTTTCTTTGGTTTTCAGCCATTCTTTGTATCCAATACTTTTCTTCAGATTGAAAGATGTACCAAGATGATCTTTTGCGATCTGGTAAGCGATTTTTTCCTTTGAATTCATTTGTGCAATATATGCAGTTGCATTTATGTCTTGGTCTTCTTCAACAAAACTCTTTAATGTGTTCTCTTTTTCTGACTTCTTGGGTTTTGGATCTTTTGTTGGTGTTGGTGTTGGTGTTGGTGTTAGTGATGGTATTGATGTTGACATTTAATATTATGAATGATTTATGTCTAAAATATAATTTCATAATATTAAATCAATTTTAAAACAAATCTTAAATCAAGAAACCTTATAATCTTTTGTTATTTTTCCTTTCTCAAAATTATTATTACTTGGCTTCATTTTAAGCATTTGGGTAGTAGGTGAATAAAAAATTGAAATAAAATTAAGTTAATTAATTTGTTGTACAACATTCCACATAACACCATCCAATGAACCAGATTCAAACACAAAATGATTCTCTCATTTCTGCATCATATATTAATGGCATTAACAATGATATTAGGTTTTGTCATAATAGAGCCGATGATGATTCAAATGGACGACATATTGATAATGTTGATTCCATTTCAGAGAAATATAGTGATGCCGAAATTATTGACAATCATAAAAGCGCTATGATTCTGATTTACCGTTTCAAGTTCACTCAAGACTTTATGGATTCCCTCTTTCAGTTCTCCAAAGTACATCAATACGACGATCGCCAAAGTTTCAAAGAAGCGTGGAAAAATTGGACCGAATCAAATGAAAACTTAGTTAACAACGAAATTCGCCGCCTTACCAATTTGGATTACAAGGGGAAGATTGAAGATAAAATGTTTAAAAGTGCACGGTATTATTACCGAAAAAAAGGAACTGAGAAAAATGCACCAGTAGAACGTCGGCCTTATGTGTGTTCCCAGAAGGAGCTAATAGAGGCGATTGATTCTCATATTGAGTCGCATATGAGTAAGCCATCTGATGGTTTTCTGGATTTCTGTCAAGGCCATTTTGAGCTTTTAAAGACAGAAGTGGATCATATGGTTCAGGTTGGGTTTACAGATCATCTAGAGATAAAGGAAAAAATCAAGAAGACTTATAAAAACCGATATTTCTTGATTTCTCACAAAAATTAGAAATTAGAAATTAGAAATTAGAAATTAGTGAATAGGTCAAATAATAGCTTAAAATTTCTTACTAATAATCAAATAACTATGCATAATCATAATCAATTTGAAAAACAATCCATTTTTTTTCCTAAGGCAAAGAGAGATCAAAAGCCTCAAATAAGTAAAACAAAAAAGGATAAACATAAAACAGCTCATTCTAGGATCAAAATACTTGATTTTCAAACTAAAAATGAAATATTTATGAGTAGGCATATTAAGGCAATACCTACTTTTTCTGAAAACTTTCATATTATTTTGAATAGTTACTTGGTAAATCTTTCAGAAGTTGATAAAACACTTGGTTTAGTAAAGAGAGAAGGGGAAAAAATGCCTTATGTATTTTTATCTTACTCTTTTGATAGTTCACAAGAATTTTTGCCTTTTTCCTCTTATTTCGGTGGAATCACCTGTAAACGCAAGATGATTCTGAATGTAATCAATAGTTTCAAATACTTATTGAAAACTGTTGAAAAACTATCTTCTCATAAAATAGTGCATTTTTCTTTCACTCCTGAAAACATTATCTTTGATTTGACTGACAATCCATATTTATCTAATTTTAGCTCAAGTTTTCACTTTGAAAATATGAATGAAGAGAGAAAAAGCAATTTATTTTCAGAAATAGGTAGACATCAAATATTTCTACCATTAGAAGCGAAGATCTGCCTATTTTTAAATAATCATCAAGGTTCGTTATCAAAATCCAATATTGAACAACTATGTTGTGACTTTTTTGGTAAATTGACAGAAGTTGTGGGGTTTATAGATGATGATGATTTGGCAAACAATTTGGATAAATGCAAAGAATCTATGGTTTTCTCTCTTCAACCTATTATTAACAAGTCAAAAGAGGATGCATTCAATGAATTATTAACCAATTGTTTTATTAATTGGGATCTCTATTCTTTATGCCTGACTTATTTGTTTTTGGTGAAGAGTTTGACTGATAGTGGCTTCTCTTGTAATTTTTTGGAAGACTTCTCTCTTCTACTGGCTAGGTTTGTTATAATTTTATGTTCAAAGAGAGAAGAAAGTAGATTACATTCTTTTTTTCTTTCAAAATTTGAACAAATGATTAATAAATGCGATTTTGATGACTTAATAGATTGAAAGAATTGGATAAGATTAGTAATAATATTATAAATATGATTTTATAAGATTATTGTTAAATTACTGGATTATTTAGTTTATTTCTTGGCCTTACGAGACTTCTTCCCCTTACGAGACTTCTTTCCACCTTTCATTGTTCTCTTCTTACTCTTTTTACTCTTTTTTCCACCACTCATTGATGAAGAACCATCATCTGAAGGTATCATTTCTCTTCCTTCTGATTCTTCTTCTTCTGATTCTTCTCCTTCCATTTTTTCTCCTTCACCACCCTTTTGCTTCTTTGCTTTCTTTCCCTTAGCATTTGAAGAAGAAGACCCATTCCAGGTCTTAGCAGCATCTGTTAATGCCTGTTTAAAACTGTATCCTTTTCCTTTATCAGCTTTACCCTTAGTAAATACTGATTTTACGTGGAGGTTCCATTTACTTGGCGCTTTTTTAGTCATTATATATTTCAGTTAGAAATTAAAAAAATTGATCCAAAAAAGTATTTAAATACTGATGGTACAACAAAATTATAGACTTGAATTTTCAACAATGACAACTGATATTTGCGCTTCATCTATTCGGTGTGCTTCATCTATTCGCTGTTCTTTATCTATTCGCTGTTCTTTATCTATTCGGTGTGCTTCATCTATTCGCTGCGCTTTAACAAATCTCCTTTACTTCAAAGACGAAGTAGAAGCAGCGCTTATTATTGCGCTCCTAAATAAGAACGAAGGTTCTGCTATATTTTGGGCATACGAGCTCCATTACTCGGGCTTCAAAAATGAGCTCTTCCCTCTTCTAGAAAAAATATATTACTACTTCTATGCTACACTAAATCCTAACTTCAAACCTTTCTTAAATAGGAAACTTGGTTCAAGAGAGTTCCAAGACATCAATGATATTGTTACCAATTTGCTGATCCGTCCTTACAACCTGGATATCTTTCTACTTGTACAAACTTGTAAGAGCGTAAAGATTCCAGGAAACTTTGACGGAGACTTGACACCCCTTATTGCCGCCAAAAAATACGCTACAGTTGCAAAATACGTCCTACATACTTGCTCTGAAAACGAGTTCGTGAAAATGGCTGAAGCCACAAGCTCACGTCTAGAATACTTGGCAAAATTAATGCAGCCCAAGGATTGTGGCACTAAAATTGGTCACAAACTTTACTTGGAATCGGAATATTTGGAACCAGATATAGGCGAGACTCCAGTCTTATACAAAATATTAGAAACTCACTGCAAATACGGTGTCAATGAGTATGGGGTTTTATCCGCGTTTCAACTGGAGAGACCTAAGGAACATAAAAAAGTCCAGGAATTATGGCGCTCCAATTGGCTCTATTATGCTTGTAGGTGTCCTGTTTGGTTAGAGAGAGTAGAATCTTATCACGGAGCCTTGGATAATGATAAGAAAACCGTTGCATTTGAGAACGAAGACCAAGAAGAATCCTTTTACAACCAATTTAACTTGGAACCAGATGAACAGAAGAGAGAAACTCAAGAAAAGGTGATCCCTGATTTGATTGAGAAAGTAAAACCTAGCGAATTCTATCAGAAGTTCAAAGGTGATAAAGGAATTTATAAAATTACTCAAAATACTTTAGACAAAATCAAAATATTAATATTTATTTGATTAAACACAAAAATGAAATTTAAATTGTACCTTCGCCAGCAGGAACAGGTAAACTTATTTTTCTTATAACCGAAAACATATTGCCAATGATAAATCCAATACTTAGTAAATTAGCCAAAATGACCGCCAAGAAAAGGCGCCATTTGGGTCCTGTAACCATAAATCTTACTATAAAATAGGCCACAGCTAAATAGATTATATACATATATAGTCCATTTGCAATATTCTTATAAACAGTATATAGTGCCCATGCTGCAATTAAAATATATAAAAAATCCATTATAATCTATAAGAATATTTTTATTTATTATCTTTTTTATTTTTTTCTAACAAAAATAACCAATTATCTTTTGGAATAACAAAATTTTTTTCATAAATATAAGCCTTTGTACATAAATAAGAAAAAGATGTTCCTGATATAAATCCACAAAAAAATCCATATAATAAAGGATGACTCATTACTGTTTTATAAGGAATGAAATGTATTTATATTCTATTTTTATTGTCTTGTATTTGATAAGGTTTTCGTGTAAAGATTAAAATAAAAAATTGAAATAAAATTCTTGAAATAAAATAATTGCACAATTCATATTTAACAACAAGATGGTCAAGAACAAAGGTGGTGGTAATCATAAGCATATGGCGCGAAAAGGTTTCGGAGGCGCACAAAAAATGCAAAGTAAGTTGAGAATATCAGAAGATGAATGTGAAGTATATGCACAAGTAGAAAAATTATTAGGAAATGGGATGTGTTATGTAATTTGTATGGATAATGTAAAGCGGATTTGCGTTATTCGCGGAAAGTTTCGTGGCAGAGGAAAGCGTGATAACACATTAGTCAATGGAACGTGGTGTTTAGTAGGTTTGCGTGATTATTTGTCAGGACCAGTTGAAGGAAAAATGGAACAATCTGATCTGTTAGAAGTTTATGCGGAGTCTGACAAGCAGCGACTACGTGCACAAGTGCCTACTGTGGACTGGAATAAATTCTTAACCAACGATGCAATCAATTCACACAATACTGCGAGTGAACAAGAGGTGGAATTCATTGATGATCGCCAAGAGGATTACAAGAGATTAATGGCTGAACAAATTGGGGTTACTAAGAAATTGGATTTGGCTGTTAGAAATGATTCTAGTTCGGAAGAAGGCGAAGGGGCAAATGCCGAGATTGACATTGATGACATCTAGTCAACTTTTGAAAAAGTTGAGCAAAACACCTTGCGGTTGATGTGGAGCCAAAAAGAGTAAATATTTAAAATAATTAGTCAAGAAACATCATAACCAAATATAAATTTTTTTATATTATTAATAAAAATACAAAAAAATTTTAAACATGATTTTATTTTAACCCATAAGTATTTTAAGTTTGACACAGTTTATGATTTGGCTCCACCTTTCCCAAAGGTGGATAATTGCATCCTGTGGGGTTTGAACCCACGCGGACCATAGTCCAGCAGATCTTAAGTCTGCCCCCTTAGACCACTCGGGCAAAGATGCTTTGTGCTGTCTCCTGTAAATATATATACCACACTATTAGGTTTTTGTACTGAAATTAGTTTAGATAAGAGGTTGCTGCTTAGGAGACAATTATAATAGATAACCTAGCTTTAAGTCTTAATAAAAATATAATAATGATACTTGATATTTGTTGAATTCATAATAAGCATAGATTCAGAATTAGAATAAGACTCTGACTCTGCTTTTTTGTAGTTTTCAAAAAAATAGGATAGTTTAAATGGAAAATAAACATCCCCTTCAAAGAATGCATCAATATATGTAATATGAATTTTTTTGCAAGTATGTAAAAAGAGCTTATATATTTGTGATCCTCCAATAATGAAAACCTTTTTATCAGACATATTTAATTTTTTGATAGTGGTGCAAAAATTTTCCATATTTGTATAAACCACATTTGATTCTTTGTTACTAGTAATTTGATTTGTTAGTACAAGATTAATTCGGTTTTTTAATGGACCATTGGGTAAACTTTCAAACGTTTTTCTTCCCATAACGACAATATGGTTGGTTGTTAGGTCCTTGAATCTCTTCAGATCTTCTGGAATATTCCAAGGTAATTTATTTTGATTTCCCAATACATTATTTTTTGAAAAAGCAACAATGAGTTCTATCTCGTTATCTATTTGCATTACAATTTGCATTATATGAGTATTAATAAATAAAAACATAAACGCTTAAAAACAAGTTAACAATTTATTATATAATAGTTAGTCAATAATATATTAAAAATGAGCAATCCATTTAAGTTATCAAAAAATACCAGGTTTGAAAAACCAGAACCAAGCTTAGAGTCAGACACCAAGTCAGTATCAAGTTTAGAAAAAGATGTACAAGTAAATCAAATTCAAGAGTTGAGGCAACGAGAGAGAGCTTACGATACAAGACCTTCTTTTATTTTTAAGTCTTCAAAACCTACTCAAAAAATATATTATGAACATAACAATGAAGATTTCCCTGATTTAGTTATAGTAAATTTAGATGTAAATAAGAGTAGGTGCATGTTGGATTACAAAAATGCGTCTTTAAAAGAAGAAGAAAAACCAGAGGTTGTTGAAGTATACGAACCAGGGTGGTTGTATATGAAATTTGAAAGGGGTACTAGTCACATACTCAAGAAGTTTGAACCTAAGATTATTTCAAATAATAAACCTTTAATCTCAGCTCAGCAGCACTTGAACAACTCAATGAACAATGTTATTCAAATAATTGAAGAAAGACGTTGTAAGTTTATTGATTCTTATGGTGAGGATAACTATGAGAGAGATTACAAAATAGATAGTTATTATGAAATGTCTGAAGACTATGATGATTACTATTATGGAGAAGACCAATATTATTCAGATGGCGACTATTTCACATATTAAGTAGAAGAGAAGCAAAGAGAAGCGAAACATTAGTTTAAAACAATAACCAATAATATTATTATTTTTATAATGGATCATTATGAAAGAGAAATTAATGAAAATCCATATCAATATAAAGATAATGAACAATACAGTCAACTTGATAATGATTGGATAAATGAGTTTGAAAAAGTGGATAAAGATTATCAGGGATTTTATAATGAAGACTTACATTTCCTGAAAATTCATAGTATTTATATTAATCAGCAAAATGAAATTGAACAACTCAAAGAAGAAAAAATGTTTTTTAATAAAGGTGAAAACAAAATTTCAAGAGAGCAACTTCTTGGAATACTTAAACTAAACTCATTTAATGGCGGAAAAAGATATTCCATACTATCCATATTGAAATATAATGTTGATCTTCATTCAAGTGAAATAAAAGATTATTTAAAAAATGGGGCAACTGGAGGAGGGGGAGAATCTAATGGGGGAGACTTTCTCTCTATTATAAAAAATATTGATGATATTGTTTTTAGTCAAACCATCAATATGTTTCAAGATCTAAATGATGTGATTCTTTTATTTTACGAAAAACCTCCAGAAGAACAACATAGTGCTGGTATAGTTAACTCGCAATCTCGGTCAGGGTCTTTGACAAAGAAAGTTTACATTAAGAGCAATTATGGTCAGAAAAATAAACATAAACATACAAATAAATATAGAAAAACCACTTAAAGATAATTGAGGTTTAATATGTATCACAATCAAAATGGCAGCACTCGTAAACGCACTTGATACTAGCACCCCTAAACAATACGGAGAAAAGGGAGCAATTGAATATGGATGGTCTAATGATATTAGAGAAAAAGTGCTGCAATTTAGCGGTCAAATTGTGAGATCAGATTCTATAATAATTGAAGAAATGGCAGATATTTTGAGAGGACTTTTGAGACGCTTATCTGTAAAGGACTCTTCACAAACAACTATATTGGATGCAGAGCGCAAGGAATTACTAGTTGTTTTGTACAAGATCATTGGCCTAACCCGTGATATGGTGGATGGAAAGGGTGAGTATGCATTGGCATATATGCAGATATTCGTCTGGTATGAATTTTACCCAAGTTTGGCAACATTTGCGCTTGAAAAGTTCGTTTTGCTTGATAAAGAACACCCTTATGGATCTTGGAAGGATATAAAATATTTCTGTAAATACGTTCTTGATAAGACGAACAACCAGGACCATCCTTTGATTCACTATGGATCTGATCTTATTATCAGACATATTCACTTGGATTTGGAGTCAACTAATGGTACTTCCAAGTCACTGGTTGGTAAGTGGGTCCCGAGGGAGAAGTGTGTCAGGTTTGGGTGGCTTTTTTCCATTTTGGCAGAGAAGTACTTTCCACAGTATTTAGACACAGCTAAATCTGCTGAACAGAAGAAAAAGGCCATAAGTAAGTGCAAGATGGAGTTTCGTAAGATTTGCTCTGGTCTGAACAGGGAACTAGATACTGTACAGATCAAACAGTGTGGTAAGGTTTGGGCATCCATTGACCATTCCAAGACGACTTCCATCACTAACAGCAGACAGAAGAAGGCATTCTTGAATGTTACAAAGTCCGGAAAGCAGCGTTCTGAGGAAGATGACAGAGTTGTTTGCGCAGAGAATTACAAGAACAGAATCAAAGCAGCTACTTCTGGTGAAGGACCAGAAATCAAGGGAAAGCGTGTTGGACTGGATAGTTTCGCCAAGGAAGCAATTAAACTGAATGCACAGTCAGATGATCCTTTTGCTACTTATAGTGAAAGCACACAACTGGAAAAGGATGCACTCAATTCTCAATGGCGTGATAATTCCAAGTTGACTGGTGCACTTGGAGAAATGGTTGCGGTTGTTGACACATCAGGATCAATGACTAGTGCAGGTGCCATTTACCCAGCCCTTTCTCTTGGAATTCGCGTGGCAGAAAAGTCCAAACTCGGTAAGCGTGTCATCACTTTCAGTGCTGATCCGAAATGGCATAATTTGGAGGGAATCAATGACTACACAGACTGTGTGAGAGAGTTGCAAAAGGCCCATTGGGGAATGACTACCGACTTCTTGAAAATGTTTGATATGATTCTCAATGCCATTATTGAGAAGAATTTGTCTCCTGCTGAAGCCAAAGGGTTTGTTCTTGCTGTCTTCTCTGATATGCAGTTTGACTCTGCAGGTGGTGGAAATACTGATACCATTTATGAGGTGATGGCCGAGAAGTATGCTGATGCAGGTCAAAGGCTACACGGTGAGCCTTTTGAGCTTCCTCACCTACTTTTCTGGAATATGACTGCTGGAAATGGTTTCCCTGTGATGTCCACTTTCAAGAACACCACCTTTGTTTCAGGTTACAATCCATCCCAGCTCAACATTTTTTGCGATAAGGGCTTGGACTTCTTGTCTACAATGACCCCTTGGTCAATGCTTGTTAATTCCATTGACAAGCCAAGATACAAGTGCTTGGAGCAACAGATTTTGGACTTCTTTGAGTGCCCTGTCTTCTAGAAAGTCAAGTCAACTCAACTCAGGTTGCTTAAGTAATATTTCAGAGCTGGACTCAATGCATCTTCGTATTTGACTGTTCCCAATAAATATGGTGAATTGCAACGGATATAATTATTAGGTAAGTGATAAATTTTACACTCTTCTACTAACTTTCCATTTTTTATAGGAATCAATGTTCCTTTGTATTTATTTATTTCTTGTAGATTTTGACCAAGTGCAGAATATTCTCTTATCATATGCGATGCAAAGTCCAGATTTTCATAGTGATAAAATGGGCTTTCTGTAAACTGTTTGAAGTCTTTTTGTCCATAGATCCAAAACGCACAATAAGGATTCTTATCATTTACACAGTAAAACTCATTGTCTATTTTAATAAGTTGATCAAGGCTTTTCCCAGGTAAGTCCGATATATATTCAACATTATTATTCAAAATGTCGTTCTCAATTCTCAAAAATCCCAAATTATAATGCAGGTTTAATAATTTCTCATTATAATTCAGCCAATATTCAATTACTTTATTTGAAACCAAAATATCATCTTCTACATACATAAATACATCATATTCATCTCTTTGTTTACATAATATGTCTCTGCATTTCCAGGTCAAATAATGTTGATTCATATTAGATAAGTCGTGACTAACAATATGAATATTGCCATTGTTATAAGAGGGCAATAGTTTTTTATCAAAACTTTGGTTACAATGAATGTAAATATCTGTTTGAAACTTATAAGAATCCGCAGCATTAATGAGTTGGTTTAAATATTTGAAACGGTTCTGGTCAAAATAAAAAGAAATATGTTTGGCTATTTTCATAGTTGTATTTGAATAATTTTTTTGAGTTGTATTTAAACTCTTATATTGTTTCTTTTGTATTCAATAAAATTGAAAATAAATTGTGTTTTTTACTGAGTGTACACAAGTTTATGGTGATCCACTTGCTTACAACGCGATTTGACAATAATACTTGGCAGGAAAATTGCGCATATAGAGAGAGAAATGGAATGAGAGGTTGTATTTATGGTTCGGCAACTAGAATCAAAGAGAGAATACCATTAGGTGATCTGGTGTTTATAGTTGAAATGAACAACAGTACCAACCAAATTATGGGGATTGGACTCTGCAGGAATATGATTCACTTGGACAAATATTATAAGATTTATAGTTCGGGTACATATAACAGATATACATACAAAAGCGACTATATGTTAGATAGGTATTCTCCTTATTTAGACTCTGAATTTATTGAAACTTTGGAGAAAATATGTTTTAAGGGTAAGACCCATTTAAAGCGGGGAATTGGGTTCACAAGTATCCCAGATGTTTTGAAACGGGGACTTGATTATGATATTGAAAAAGTTATTACTGATGCCTTTTTGAAGACATTCGGTAAAAATGTTGTAGATAATCAAGAATCAAAACTAGAATCAGAACATCAGAAAAGAAAACCCAAACTAGTTATTGTAGAAAATCTTCAATAACTAGAAACAAAATATAGAGAATAATCTATTACTACTATAATGGCTAGTGAAATTGATACAAATATAGATAATTATACTGTAGTTGAGTTAATGACTATTTTAGGTTTAGATTACCCAGACGAAGACGCTATTATAGAGTCTTCGCAGAAATACATTGATAAATTTGAATTAGAAGATAATGAAGAAATGGTCAAGTTTTTTAATGATATGCAAGAAGCCTTACTAGAATATGCAAAAAATCCAGAAGACGGCGGATATTCCTTCAGACCTAATACTGAACAAACAGACAACTGGATTCAAAATCAAGCATTAAAACAAGACGATCCTGTTCAAACTGATAAGATCACAGAGAGAAAACAGAAGATAGATGTGTATGCGAATCAACACGTCCCAATGAAACGTGAACAACTCGGTGTCAATAACAATTTCAATGTAGATGTTGCTCAAGATTCATTAAATCCAAACTTGAAAAATACTACGACACGTCTTATAAATTTGGACAGTCAATATCGTCAGGTAAATGCAATCAATGGTGAATCTACTGACTATGTCCTTGATCTTAATGAGAACATAGTAGATGTTCTCTCTTTGCGTCTCTATTCTTTTCAAATTCCTTATTCTTGGTACACTGTAGACAATGCTTATAATAATACTTGTTTTTGGATCAGTTTTAGAGATGCTGGTGGAAATACATTAAAGTCTGTAACTATCAGTGTTGAACCAGGGAATTATACTACGGATGATTCTACTAATAACAGGTCTATTTGTTATGCTATTAATGCAAGTCTTCTTGCAGCAGGGTTCGCCGGGTTTTCAAGTGCAACCCCAACAAATATTAATGTGATCAACGGGAAATGTACTATGAATTTGATTGGAGGGACATATAGTACTAATGGTATAATATACACAGTAGATGAAAACACCCTGCTTACTTTTTTTGATCCAACTACGAGACTTTCTTGTAATACAGGCAGTTGTAAAAGTCCACTTTATGTAAATCAAACTCTAGGTTGGCTCTTAGGATTTCGTGTTCCTGAAATGCTTGTTCTTGGCACTGGCAATACTGGAACAGCAGTGGCCGATTTTTTTGGCCCAAAGTATTTGATTTTGGTCATTGATGATTACAATCAAAATCATATTAATAGTGGTCTCATTGGTATTACAGAGTACAATAATTATTTGAAATTGCCGTCTTATTATTCACCGGATTTGCCTTATATATGCACACCAGCTGTGCCATATGGAACCAATTTACTGCAAAACAGCGAGGCCTTAGGAGGTGATCCAGATGCGGGAACATTAATTATGGAAAAATACAATGCCACTTATAACCCTACTGTTACATATATCCAAAGTGCTCCTAGAACATTGACTCAATCTCAGCTTTATACTATTAATCAAATTAATAAGAATAATGAAAAGACCACGAATTATCGTACAAAGTCTCCCACCGCTACAGATACATTTGCGATTATTCCAGTCAAGCGCTCATTGAATGCGAAGATTGGTGACTTATATGTGGATTTTGGTGGTAGTTTACAAGATAATAAGCGCATTTATTTTGGTCCAGTAAATTTAGAAAGACTACACGTGAAACTATTGGATGATAAAGGTAACTTATTGAATTTGAATGGTGCGGATTGGAGTATCACCTTGATCACTGAGAACTTGTATCAATACTAGATTCCACCTTTGGGAAAGGTGGAGCCAAAACCCTTTGGGAAAGGTGTTTTGCAAATTTTTATTTTGGTTTTAGATCCATCTCATATAGTATTTGGATCCACCTTTTCTAAAGGTGGATAAGGTTGAGGATTTTCTATTACTATATTATGAAGATTAGCGAAAGCAAAAACTTATTTGATTATGTTATTCAAGGTTTTGATTTATTGGGATATTTTGGTCCACAAATTCTAGGAGTAGTAAGTGTAGTCTTATTACTTGAAAAAACTATGATGTTGAAATACTATTTTTTTGGTTATATTATTAATACATTATTGAATATTGTTTTGAAGGGTCTTATCAAAGAACAACGTCCGAATGAAGACAAACATATGTTCAATATTTGGCTTCATAATGGGATGAAAACTGATCGTCATTGGTATGATCGTTTTGGTATGCCTTCTGGACACGCTGAATGCGTATTTTATTCCACTGCTTTCATCTTTTTCACTTTTAAAAACAGTAACTGGGCAATCTTATTTCTAATAATTTCTTTGAATACAATGTATCAACGTGTGAAATACAAAAACCATACTATAACACAAGTCATTATTGGAGCTATTATTGGTTCTATTATGGGCTGGATGTTTTACTATTTCTCTCGGGTTGCTTTAAAAGGAAAATTGAAGGCGAAAGATGACGATAATGCACCTTACTAAAGCGTCATTATGTTTTCGCAGTCACTATGTTTTCAAAATCCCATTTCGGCTGCAATTTTACCACATCTATCTACAAATTGTTGATCTGTTAACACTTCTCTCTTTGCAAACTTGGCACAAAATAATTTTTCCATTATGTCATTGATGGGTCCCTCTTTATAATGCAAATGTTGCATTTCACCTGTGCGAATGTTCAGGAGTTTGAACACTCTTGGACCTTGATCCTTTTCACAAATCTTACTCCATAACCAAGAATAAATTACTACCTGGATATAATGCTCTGGTTCCAAAGTTTCTGTACATTTGAACTCATAAACAGTGTTTTGATCAATGGCGTCTATGATTGCTGAAAAACGAATTTTATTTTTGAGACCTATTGACTTTGTAAACCTGTCAACTGCATCATATTTATCCTTGTTTTCGTTTTCGGTTTTGCTATCACTATCATCGTTTTCAATAATCTCTTGCTCATATTCCAAATCTAATGCTTGTTCTTTTTTTATATGCAGCAAAATATTTGATAAAAGAGCCTCCAATTGGTAATCATTTATCCATTCATAGTTTCTTATTTGTGCAACTTTAAAATGTATCTTTTCCTTTATAGAATTATATACATTTGTAATCTTCAAATAATCTGCTACAGATAAATTCTCTTGTTCAATATCAATATCTTTTAATAATCTGTTATAAATATGATTGGGATTTGGATTATTTGCCAAGAATCTGACTACTCTTTCTCTAATTTTGCTGATCTTCTTTCTACTTGTTCTCTCTTCAAACAAGGCTGGAATCATTAATCCATTTAATTCACTCACTTCTTCTGTCAAATGATAACTATAATATTGTTGATTCTTTATTGAGCTAGGTAACTCAATGACTGTTCCGAACATAGATTTTGTGTATTTTTGAAAAAGGTCATACTCTTTGATTATTTTAATAACTTCAATCAATACATTTTCATCTAAAAATTTGATCAAATCTGTTGGAGATGTGTTATGTTGATTTTGTGGTGGTGTATTTGGTCTCTGATTGGGTTGTTGATGTTCAATATTCAGATTTAATGGTGTGCCTTCAAACTCAATATGGTCTTCTGTTTGCATCACTTGATGGTCATAATTTAAAAACGGCAGAGGGGCACTACATTCCACTAATATGAGAGTTTCTGTGGCCCTAGTTGCCGCAACATAAAGTGTAGATGGGCATATTTCTGGATCCATTTCTCTCGCAAAATATTTAAAATAGTCGTCGTCAAATCCGAAAACTACTACAAGTTTTCTTTCGCGACCCTTGGACTGATGATAGGAAGAAAATATGACCTTATTTTTGATGGTGTCTCTGTTTACACTTGTGGTTTCTGATGTCGGAACATAACAAGGGATGTTATTGGATACAAGTATATTTTCCAAATATTTGACATACTCAAATTTTGGGGACTTTACTGAAGGTGCTAATATGAAAATATCATCTGGTTTTAATTGGTCAGATGTTATTAACTCTACTAGCTTGAATGCTATGATTTTATAGACTTGGTATGGATTTGCGTGCCTTATATAGTTTACTAGAGGGCCGTTTTTTATGGCGTAAAGTCTTTGATACCCAAGCATTCCATCATTAATAAAGGATGCAATTTCCCTTGTAATACGATAGGATGTGCTCAGACTTAGACTTTTGAAAGGATACTTAATAGAGAAATGGAAGATCTTATTGGACAAAGTAAGAAATCTAGTGTCTGCTCCTTTGAACTCATATAGACCTTGGCCTTTGTCTCCCAGTGTTAAAATCTGAATATTCTGATAATTCTTAGTGTCTCTCAAAATCTTCAAAACAAATCTATAATAAAGCTCGTTCATATCTTGAGTCTCGTCTAAACCAAGAATTTGAAAAAGTGGTAGTGGTCTTTTAGGTTCCATATTTTTATCTAAAATCGCCTCTAACCCAATATCATTATGTGCGTCTTTATCATAATATGTAGTAGCAAAACTGTGATAGTTATGGATTTCAAGCTTATCTAGTTTCATTATTTTACTATATTGTTTCTTTTTCTCTCTTACTTCGGTTTTCAAATCCGAATTATAGGTGATTTGGACAATATATTTATCAGAATTATAATGTGCTAACGAGAGAACCGTTGTCGTTTTTCCTGAACCTGCAACAGCATCCACTTGAACGTGATTGCCTTCTTTTATTGCATTTATAATAGCCATTTGTTCTTCACTAGGAATTATCATAATTTGATTAGGTGTTTGTTTAAATTATGATACTAAGATTTTAAATAGTTTTACTATGGTTTCTTATTGTTTTGTTCTTCTTTGGTAATGGTCTAGAAGCCTTGATTGTGTGTCTTTTATTAGTCTTTTGGGTTTTTTTGTAAGTTTTCTTGGGTTTTTTATTGTGTTTTTTATTATTTTTCTTACTATTTCTGATACCACCTTTGTATACAGACTCTTCTGGTAAAACTTGTGGAAATAACATCTCGTCTTGGGATACATCTAGTTTATTATATGCTATTCCTAAATTTTTACAAACATCTTCTTGTGATTTTCTAACAGCAACCTTCTTCAATGTATTTGGTTGTCTGAAAATTGCAACAAAAGGAACATCAACAAAATCGTCTTGAAAAAATAATCCAACATTTGTTGTTATATCAGAATCGTCTAATAAAACAGGTGACTTTGTTTGAAGTGATGGTTTAATGTATTGTTTATATATTTCAGTCATCATTTCACCATTTAGTACTTTATCTATTAAATTTTTTATGCGATCATTTGGAGTTGTTTGAGCAACTTCATCATATAACATATGTCCAGCACTAGGTGATCCATTTTTTTTAAAAAAGTCACTAAATATGCCTTGAATCATTAGACTTCTATTTTTTTTTTCGTTTTGCGTTTTGCATTCTTTTTTAAATTCATCAGATATTCCTTTCAATAATTTACTATAAGTTTCATTTACACTAAATGTTAATGCAAATGGTTTGAATTTATATCCAACATAATACCTTGAGTACAGTATCAATAACGAGAGTATTTTACGAATCTTGTAACGTCTTTTTTCTGGATTTGTTTCTGTAACACTTGTGAAAAATTCATCAAGACCATCAATATCAACATCATATAAAAATGGATCAAATAAAATAAGATTTTCTAAATTTTCATTAAAATCTAAATACATCATTATTTCTAACATTTGCAAATTTTGCATTACCTTATCTATTCCCGGAACTGTATCTATTAAATCATTTTTAAGTTGTTGAATTTCAGCAAGTCTTTTCACTGCATTTGCCTTTATTACAGGATCACTCAGTTTTGATGTCCAATCTACAACTTGCAGTTCAAGTTCACTAAACGTTTGATAGGATGCTGATTCTGTCACCATTCTTAGACTTTTCATAAGATTTTGCATTTCTTGATCTAAATTCTCTATTTCTAATGTATTTGTTTGATCGTCTTCATCATCAGGTATTAATGTATAAAAAAATACATTATTTATTACTGATGAACTTGATGGAACTGGTGGTGGCGGAGTTGATGGTAACAGAGTTGATGGTTCTTTGTTTGGTTTTGCTGGGGTTGTTGGTTGTCTTGTTTTTGGTATTGGTGGTGGTATAGGTTCAGGTTCAGGTTTTTTAAATAAATACATTGAATTAGTGGTTCTTTTCATCCTATATATTGTTGTGAAATTGTTTATAACATAGTTTCATAATATTGAAAAAAAGTGCCAAAAAAATCGCTGAATTAAAGGAACTGAGAAAAAAGAACTAAAAAAAAGACACTTACAATTAGATTTTATGTTCGCTTCTTTACAAGTACAAGGGCTTAAAGATGTTTCGTTAAAATTATTTACAAAATGAACAAAATTGATCTACGAAGTGATACTGTTACTTTACCAACAATAACAATGAGAGAAGCTATGAAAAATGCTGAAGTCGGAGACGATGTTTTTCAAGAAGATCCTACTGTTATTAAACTTCAAGAACTTATTGCAGAGATGTTCAATAAAGAATCTGCTCTTTTTTTCCCAACAGGAACTATGGCAAATTTAACAGCTATTCTTAGTTGGTGTAATGAGAGAGGTTCTGAAATAATTGTTGGAGATAATAGCCACATTTTTCTTTTTGAACAATCTGGCGCATCACAATTCGGTGGTGTAGCATTCAGAACTATATCCAATCTACCCAATGGAACATTTGACTTAGATATTTTAAAAACACTTATTCGCGATAATGATGATCATGAACCAATTACTAAACTTATATGTATTGAAAATACTCACAATGTGTGTGGAGGAAAAGCACTCTCATTAGATTTTTTAAATCAATTATCTAAAATTAGTAAAGAATACAAAATACCTATTCATATGGACGGTGCACGCATTTGGAATGCCCTAGAAAAATTACAAATAAGACCTTATGAAATAACATCTTGTTTTGATTCAATGTCTGTTTGTTTGTCGAAAGGTTTGGGAGCTCCAGCCGGATCTTTGCTAGTAGGCAATAAAATATTTATTGAAAAAGCTAGAAGGTTACGAAAGGCACTTGGAGGAGGTATGCGGCAAGTCGGTGTATTAGCTGCTGCTGGATTAGTTGCTATTGAAGATTTCAAATCTGGAATAATAATTAATGATCATTCAAAAACCAAAAGACTAGTTGAAGGAATTAAACTCAAACAAAATGTATTTAAAATTCGTGACTCAGAACATTCTAACATAATTTTTATTACTATTTTATCAAAACAAACAAAAGATTATGTTACTTTTACAAAAATGATTTGTAATTTGTTCAAAGAGAGAAATATTCTTGTTTCTAATTGGGGACCTCTATTAATTAGACTTGTTGTACATCGTAATATATCTGACCAAGATATTGAACAAACTATTATAGCTTTTAATGAAATATCTAATTTTTTCAACTAAAAATGGCACTTACTACTCTCTCATTATTTGGACGAGCATATTCACTTTTTTTATAATCTAATACTCCAAAACAACGAATCAAAAAACGATCTGTACCATCATACTTTGGTATAAAAGATGATCTTCCGTGTGTTGCTTTATTATTATTGATCAAAATTATCTCTCCTGGTTTCAAGTTATGTTCTATACGACATTCATAATAAATATCAACTATTTTTTTTATAATGCTTTGTGATTCCGGAGTTATACCTTCCATTAAATCTTGATCAAAAATTAAAGTAGGATTTTCTTTTGACCCATACAATATTGGGATCGGTCCTCTTATATCACCTTCAACAAATTTTATTCCATTCAACTTAAAAGATAAGTCTACACCTATCTTCCATAAAGGCTTATAAAGCATATCTATCTCCTCGCTTGATAAACATTCTAATATTTTTTTGACTGGCAATATGTATGTAAAAGCATTTGCATCTCCTTTTAAACAACCCAAACAAAGTATATCAGGTTTCACTTTTGAAAATGCTTGTTCTGTATGTAGTTCTAACTCAAATTTACTACTTACACTCATTTGAACATTTTCCATACTTTTTATTGGAACAACATCTTGAAATAATCTTCCATAACCTTCTGCTTCATAAGATATCATCTCTCCAATAAAACTTATCAACATACTTTGTATTTTTGCTAATTCTGTTTTTTCACCTATTTTTTGATTATTACAAGTTGGTGTTTCTGGAATAAAAAAATTACTTAAATCTATATTTTTAATCAATAAAACACCAATATCAGAATGATTTTTTTTTGAATCTGACAAACATACAAAGTTCATTAAGGCTAATTTCAGTTTTTCTGGTAATATTCTTGAATTTTCTCTTGACTCGTCACAAAAAGTTTCGGGTTTTAAAGAGGGGTCTGCTAAAATATTATTGATAAGACCTTTTATTAAATTATTTTCTTCCTTGTCTAAATCTATAATCCATGACATATTATACAAAAATAATTTTTTTTTATATTTATACCTTTGCACTTTTATACATTTATTTATTTTCTTTATTTTAAATAATATAGCTCTATATTATAAAGATGCATCTTGTCAAGTTGTTTGCCTTGTTTTCCCTATTCTTAAGCGGAGTTGCTAATAATAATAATGAAATATGCAATGATGATGATGTACCTCAAAATAACTGTATTTCTTTCACAGTTGGATCCGGTACTGGTTGTGACTGGATGTGCAGTTATTGTGCCAATCAGCTCGGTACAAATAACTATTATTTTGTTGACGGAGTCTGTACTTACCAGAGTGGAGGATGTGTTGGAACCCCTGTGGCTGGAAAGCAATACAGTTGCTGTTCGGTCTAAATGTCTAACGAAACTGAAATAAACAGTTCACTTGTTTTATACTAGTAAATAATCCATTACTAGTATAACAGAATAAATGAAATATTGGTATTTATTTTTGACTATGGGTTTTTGGAAAATTGTAGATGCCTTCAAGCCTTATATTACAAGCTATTATGGGTTTTTAACAAAAATTAGTTCTTGTTCTAATATTATTAGATCGTTCTCTGGATTACTACCTAGACTACCATCCACAGTATTTAGACCCAATATTCAGTCTACAGTTATTCCAGTTGATTGTGAGTTAGAAACAATTAAATGCAATAAGGAAACGATTGTACCAGGTTATATGGAGCATTCTCCAAAAGAGGAGGCAGAAAAGAGGCATCCTCATAATAAAAAATATAAAGAAGACTAGATTTTGTTTAATGTACCCTGTAATACATCAACATTTGATAACTATGTAAAAAACTCCACTTTAATGGTGTACCATCATAGTTCTTGGTTCCTTCAAACTCCCATTTATCACTACTATTGATCTTGTCTTTCCACGGGGATTCCGTTAGACGATGATAGCTGTAACCATCAAACGCCATTTGTTTACCTTCACACGTGATCATTGCGCAAAAATGTTGCTGTTCAATATCGCGTACTACTGCACTATCCAAGATGTATTCAGCGCCTTTTACTCTCAATGATAATGGTCTGTTCTTGATTTTACCTGCCTCTCCTGCAGTCTCTCTTGGGCCATCAAAAATCTCCACCACAATAATATGAGGCAAATGTTTATGCATCCTATTATTGATTTCCCGCGTTATACGATCTTCCCAACTCGCAACTGGTGTGAAATCGTTTAAAACCAACATTTGTATTGAACTGTTTCCCAAGAAGTTAATAATACTCCCATAATATTTTATTGGATTTCCTGCTTCATCCACATAGGGAATATAATTGGCTTGTTTATTATAAGAGCTAGGAATTGCATCATATATTTGCCTTATAATATTATTGGTGTCCATTTCCACTGCATTTTTGCTGCCAGTGAGTGCAGAATCTACTGCGAAATTGAGAAGAGCAAATGCATTCCTCAAGTGGAGCGGTATTTGTTTCCCATTTTGTTGTCTACCTTCTATCATTAGTTGACGAAAGAATTGGAAGAATTTGCGACCTTTATCACTAATGAAAAACATTACAAACATTGCATTGAACCAGCAATTTCCGAGTATCTGCTTCGGAGGAATAATTTTACTCGGATCCACGTGCTTGTTTGCTGCTAAATTGGCTAATAACATCTCTTTTGCTTCATCGGTGTAATAGGGTGAGCATTTCTTACCAAAAAGGACCTTGTTTTTTACCAGGATTTTCAAAGGCTCTTCCATTTTGAAGGCTTTATAGTCATTACAGTCTCCGATTTTCAAACGAGATAGTCCTGATTGCAAGGTTACCAGTTCTTGATTTATTGTTGGTGAATATGAACTCATAATTTTTTTGTTGCTAGTGACTAATTTTTCACCTTGTGCAAGATCGCTTAACCATTTCGGTGTTTTATTTTTGATAATATGAGTTTTGGTTTTGGTTTTGGTTTTGGTTTTATTTTTATGCACTTTATTTTGGTGCCTTTTATGTGTTTTATTATGATTTTGCAAGGTTTTATGGTTCTTATTGGATTTATTGGTTCTATTGGTTCTATTGGTTCTATGGTTCTTCTTCATAATATAAGTAAATAAATAATATTTAAAATATATAAAGATGGGAGCCGGAATATTACCTGCATCAATAGTGAATGGAAAATTGTATTTTTTATTTGGAAAGGAGAACAAATACGCAGATACACCCGGGTATTCTGATTTTGGAGGTGGAACTGAAAAAGGAGAGTCTTATTTAAACACCGCTGTTCGTGAGGGAGGTGAAGAGTTAACTGGGTTTTTAGGATCAGATGATGAACTCAAGAAAATGCTGAGTAAAGGAACATACAATATTGATTATGCACCAAGCGATTATAGAATGCATATATTACCTTTTCCTTATGATACTGCATTACCTCATTATTATAATAATAATCAGAAGTTCCTTCAAAAACGCCTAGATCCTCAAGTAATCAAAAAGAGCAAAATATTTGAAAAGGCAGAGATTCGTTGGATTTGTGTAGATGATTTGGCAAATATGATGCCTGAATTTCGTAGCTACTTTCAGAATATTGTGGACCTGATTTTGGCTGATAAAGATAAGATTAAGCAATTTGTTTCCAGGTCCACTTTATCCACTTTATCCACTTTTGGAAAAAGTGGAGCAAAATCTAGGAAATCCACTTTTCCCAAAAGTGGAGCAAAATCTAGGAGTTCCACTTTTCCCAAAAGTGGAGCAAAATCTAGGAAATCCACTTTTGGAAAAAGTGGAGCAAAAGGATACGGAGCAAAATCTAGGAAATCCACTTTTGGAAAAAGTGGAGCAAAATCTAGGGAAGGTGGATCAAAAGGGAAAAAGACAAGAAGAAGTTAAATGCCGAATAATTTGAGGAAAAAAATGCGTGGAAAATCTATAATGGGTCTTGATTTTTCTAAGTTTGATGACTCCGATGAAGAAGAAATACCTGAGTTAGTTGATTCTGAAGAGAAAATTATTGAAGAAAAACCTGTTAAGAAGGCATTAAAAAGGGGTAAGAGTAAGAGGCAAGTTAAAGGTGGAAAGAAGACCAGGAAGCAAGTGAGGTTTCAGTAAATCTCTGATATTTATTATTTATTAGGTTTATTTGTTTTCCGTTGTTAAAAAGGAAAATTTCAATTAAATTTTTTTACTATGAAATAGGATACTGCTAATGCCAATCCTATAAATAAGAAGTCGGGTCCTTCTGGTGGAAGTGGAAAATTTTGAAATGTGGAAAACTTTCTTTTGCCATATTCGTTTTTGCCATATTTATTTTTGGAATTAAATGAAATCCCATTTTTTATCAAGGGATTATTGTTATTTGACTGTTTATTCTTAGCCTCAATTGCTGATGCCTTGATTTTATTAGCTTGGGCAACAAATCTTGTAACATTTGCGTTCTTATTAATGGCAAAGATTGTTCTGTTCATTATGCTTGGATTTATTGTGCATTATGTGTAGTAAGTTATTTTTATTTCAATTTTATCCACATAACTACCCTTATAGTTCTAAGCGAAGCGAACAAAGATGATGAAACAATGGTCATAATAAAAAATGATTAATAATTTACTTTATATCTATCTAACTATCTAACTAATTTAATATTTTTATGCATTTTGTGCCAAGGTAATATAGTCCATTGTTGGCTGAGTCCCATCGTAAGTAGTTCTCGCTACAATGAACTGCTTTAGTTCTTCGGTCACTTTCAATTGGATCCACAGTTGCGACGACATACTGAAGCTGATGCTCATTGAAGCGTCTACTCCGCTAATACTGTTAACGGTCTCCCCACTGCCCTTAACGGTCTCCCCACTGCCCTTAACAGTCTCCCCACTGCCCTTAACGGTCTCCCATCCTACTTGCTTCCCAGTATTTTTTCCACGCTTTCCGATTGTTGGCTGCCACTTAAAGTTTCCTGGGTTGAATGCTGGGTAGTCACTCGGAATAAGTAACCAGTCATAAATGAATCCACCATTTGGCAGCTCCTCACGCAAGATTACTGAATAGTAGTCAAAGTTCTTGCGCTTATTTATCTCGGCACAGATCTCCTCAGGCGTTCCTGGGCTGTCAGAACTCGTAACCGCAGTCAGTCTGTAAGAACTGATGGAAAACTCCGCGCCTTTGGCTTCGTACTTGGCCGACTTGTTGGAAAACTTGCCTTTGTCTGTCTCAATGTCGCACCCTGGACTATGGCTTCCACAAGCTTGGCCGATAACTTGAATACCTGAATGTTTGAATATTTGTGAATTTATTTGCTCCCAAACAGCTTCCTTAATTGGATCACTGTTGAGCATATGGTAACCCTTAATACAAAGATTATACAAACCTGCTAATGTTGCTTGATCAAATGATGCCATTTTGCTTTGCTTAGTTTATACTAATGTTATGTCTCAAATTGTGCAGTTGATTTCAAATACTTTTTGAAATCAATTTTTTCCAAACATTTAAAAAAATTGACTTATTTTATTTTAAACTAAATTTAACAGTTTTAACGTTTTAGAGTTTTAACGTTTTAGAGTTTTAAGTAATTTAAACATTCAAAACTATGTTTGTTATATGGCTCATTCATACGGAAAATACAGTTATGGAATGCTAGATATACTTTCCTGGGGTGAAGGTGCCAAGTTAACTATTGGTAGTTTTTGTTCTATTGGTAGTTCTGGAAAAGTTTATTTGGGAGGAGGTCATAGAACTGATCGCATTACTACATTTCCATTTGGTCACATAAATAAGGAAATTTTTACTAATTTTGATGGTAGCGGACATCCAAAAACAAACGGTGATGTAAATATTGGTAATGATGTATGGCTAGGAGAACACGTAACAATTATGTCTGGTGTGACTATTGGTGACGGAGCAGTTATTGCAGCAAATAGTCACGTTGTTAAAAGTGTTGCACCTTACAGTATAGTTGGTGGCAATCCAGCAAAATTCATTAAATATCGTTTTACTTCAGAACAAATCCAGAAACTATTAGAAATTAAATGGTGGAATTGGAATGATGAAAAAATAAATGAACACTTACCATTGCTTTGCTCTACAAATATTGACGATTTTATCAACTCTGTTTATCAGAAATAAATACATAACTGTACCTATTTATTCAATAATTCAAAGACATCTTTATACTTTCCAGAATCAACCATCTCCATAATTTGATGCGCGTGCATTATTTTGTCGCGCTTCAAAATCTCAGCACAGTCCAATATAAGATCCATACTGTTTTGTACTATAAATTGGGCATAAGCATATGCCTCATCTATTAACTGGATCACCTCATTATCTATCATCTCCTTGTACTTGTCACTGTTGCTCGGATAAATCACCTTTGATCCCATCCCATAATACAAGATCATCTTCTCAGCCAGCTTGTACGCCTCCTCAAAATCATTGATAGCTCCTGTTGTAATAGAGACCTCACTATAACACTCTTCTGCAATTCGCCCTGCCAATAAAATCGCCAAGTGTTCAAAGAGTGCCTCCCTCGTGTAAATCGTGGACTCCGATGCTTCAAACACAGTGTATCCTGGACTCCTTGGTGACGAAAAATTGATAATCACTTTTGTCATTTTTGAATGATGTTCTGCTAAAAGCCCTACAATCGCGTGTCCCATCTCGTGAATTACAATATGGTCTATTATATCTTTCGTGAAATGGTGTTCGGTCGGCTGCCAACCCGCCAAAATCTTGTTCAAAATATGGTCAACATCTTTTATTGTTATTTGTTGGCGGTCTTCTCTCAATGCATTCAACATTGCTTCATTCAACATATTCTCTATTTGTGCACCAGAAAGCCCCATTGTCAAATCCACCAAATCCTCTATTATAATAGACTCATCATACGGCTTTCCCTTTGTATGAATATTCAATATGGCTTTTCTCGTATCGCTATCCGGCAACCCAATATAAATCTTCTTGTCAATACGCCCTGGTCTGACTAGTGCCGGGTCCAAAAGATCCACCCGATTTGTCGCTCCAATCAAGAAGACTCCATTATTTGACTTGAAACCGTCCAGTGCTACTAGTAACTCATTTAGTGTATTGTCGCGCTCTGAACTGGATGTTTCACCATCTCCCGATCTATGGCGACCTATAGCATCTATTTCATCTATAAACACAATACAAGGCGCATTCTTCTTCGCCAATTTAAAAAGCTCCCGCACCCTGGATGAGCCAACACCAACATATTTTTCCTGGAATTCTGACCCGGATACTGCAATGAATCCGACTTTGGCTTCACCTGCGAAACCCTTAGCTAACAGCGTCTTACCATTTCCTGGAGGACCTTCTAAAATGAGACCTTTCGGTACTCTGACACTGTAATTCGCATATTTCTGATAATTCGTCAAAATATCCACACACTGAAGCAGCTCTTGTTTCACCTTGTCATAACCACCAATGTCTGCAAACTTCACGGGGTGTTTTGTGATGACCTTGAAGTTCTCGGATTTCTTATTTCTGGCGCTTCTATAACCTTGATCATCGTCGTCATCATCCTCATCATCGCCTTGATTTTGATTGTTATTCTCGTATTGCCTTTGAAACGGTTCAAACATACTCTTGCTTATAATCACACGGAATCCGGATACAGAGTTAGGATTGGTACTATTGTTTTCGGACTCATTGAAGGATATATTGAGTACTGATACTTCCTCATCATCACTACTTTGATGATAAAAGTCCTCGCCTCTTAAGATTTCCTCATTTTGCTCACTGGCGTTCCTAGAATTCAGGCGCTTTACATAATTCTCATAATAGTTCTTGGAAAGTGGATACTTGAATCGGTTGAACAATGGGCGAATATTGATATCTTTTTCTGGGTTAGGATTAGGATTTGGGCCTGATTCTTGTGGTAGGTTTGGATCTTGGTGTTTTTGTGGTCGTGAAATAGGATACTTACGTGGGTTGTTTGTATGAGTAAAAGTCGGAAAAAAACAGTTTGATCCAATCAAACTAGATATTAGAAGAAGAGTTTGTAAAATTTGGATCTTCATTTGACTATTATATTTGAATCGTTCTATATCATTATTGCATAAATTATAAAATAAATAATAATATATATAATGAGTCTTTTTTGGATAATTCCGACTATAGTAGGTAGTGCTATAGGCATTGGTGTAATGACTATGTCAGGCAGTGGTAAACCTAGTGGATCTAGTGGTAATAGTGTTTTACAAGAATATGCAGGTGATGGTGAATGGGGTAGAGCATCTGAATTCGGAAGAGGTCTTAGAAAGCATAAGAAGTCTGGAAAACGAGCTTCTGCTTCTGCTTCTGCTTCTGCTTCCAAAGGTAAAGGTACAAAAAAACATAGATCAAAGAAACATAAATAACTTTAGAGTTTAGAGTTTAGAGTTTAGAGTTTAGAGTTTAGAGTTTAGAGTTTAGAGTTTTGAGGTTTTTCTCTCATTCTATAATATTTTCATTATTTAAGATATTATGGAATCTATGTACAGAAAGAAAATTCGTAAGGCATTTCAAGATTTTTCAGGTCTTGAAATCCCTTTATTGAGAGAAAAGTTGGAAAAAGAATTTGTCCCCACACTTGAAGAAAAGACTCAATATGCCGAAGTTACTACCCCTTATGAATTGATGGAAGAGATGTTGGACTCTATTCCTTCCTCTTTTTGGGAATGTGCAGAGAGAAAAGTCTTTGAACCTTGTTGTGGCAAAGGTGGATTTGTCCTTTCTCTCTTTGAACGCTTTTTCAAAGGGCTTCAAGATATAATGGAAGACGAAGTTGCCCGATCAACTCATATTCTAAATAATATCCTTTATTTCGCCGATATTTCACTTTCCAATATTATGATCACGAGAGAAATGCTTAAGGCTTATGCCACCTTCCGCTGTCAAGGATTTGTGGATGCTGACGCTGGGGCCGATTTTTCCAAGGTTTTATGCTGCGGATTTTGCGGAAACAGTCTCGGGTATCGCGACGGAATATGGTTAGGACTTTTTGATGCTGTTGTTGGGAACCCACCGTTCAATGCCGGGCCTGAGCACAAGATCATTTTATGGCCAGAGTTCGTTTACAGAGCATTGGAGGTATGGATTAAGGGTGGTGGATATCTGCTTTTTCTGCATCCGCCTGGGTGGAGGAAACCGTTTACTAGGCGGCGCAAGAATTATACTCATATTTTTGACTTGATGACTCAAGATAATCAAATGCTCAAGTTATCTATAAATGGTAAGAAGGATGGATGGTCTAAGTTCAATTGTGGAACCCGATTTGATTGGTACCTAATAATAAGCCTCCCCCCGCTTAATTCGGGAGCTTCGCTCTGTTTGGCTCCCCATCAACTTTTCAAAAAAGTTGAGCAAAACATTCCCCTATATTTGGCTCCACCTTTCCCAAAGGTGGAAGTGGAAGTGAATGACGAAGATGGTATTATTAGCCATATTGATTTATCCCAGTGGAAATGGCTCCCAAGTAAGAACTATGGTCTGGTTTCGTCTATATTGGCCAAAGAAGGAGAAGAAAGGTGTCCAATTATGTACAGCCGGTCTTCTTATGGCACTGATAAATCGTGGATGTGTTGTATCAAGAATGAAGAGGTCGGATTTGTTTATCCTTGCGTTCATTCCACATTGAAGGGCGGTGTTGTGCGCTATTATTACAGTAAATTCAATAATAAAGGATTCTTTGGTAACCCTAAGGTCATATTCGGTGAATCCGGGATTTTTGAACCCATCTTAGACATTGATGGCACTTATGCAATGACGCATTGTGCTATGGCTATTTCTATTTCAGGGGAGGAAGAAGGGAATAAAATCGTGGCAGCATTGAAATCAGACAAGTTTGACAAACTGATTCAAAGCTGCTGTTTCTCTTCTTTCCGTATTGACTGGCGTATGTTTATTGACTTCAGGAGAGACTTCTATTTGGAATTTCTTTGAATTGGTAGGGATGATTATTTTGACGCTTTTAATGCAGCCAATTCTTGACTAAGTGAATCCACTTTCGCAGACAATTCTTGGATCGCTTTTACCATTACTGGTAATAACTTTCCATAAGACGCTTCCAATTTATCAGGATTATCTTTTAAAACTAAATGCAAAAAATCTACATTTTCACTGGTTTCAACTTTGTCTAATTCTTGAGCAATAAATCCTGCATTATCTACTCCATTATTTGGATTTATAATTTCATCTCCATTTTCATCAAAATTCTTTTCGCGCATTGCCCAAGTGAATTTTACTGGTCTCAATTTATTAATGAAATCTAGTCCAACCGGTAAATCAATAATATTTTTTTTATCTCTAGCATCACTTAATGCAGTAATTGATGTTTGTTGACATCTTAATGTCGCTACTGATGAATTCCCAAGTGTGATTTGATTGGTTATTGTAGCGCTTGTTGGTACAGCTCCAAAACCGATTGTTGTTACATTAGTACCTGTTGTTGTAAGTGTTGCACTTGCAGAAGAAACATAACCAATAAATGTATTATTTGAACCAGTTGTAAGGTTATAACCAGCATTTGTTCCTATAGCTACACAATTTGTTGATCTATTTTGAAATGTACTACTAAGAATACCTCCATAACCAGCATTATATCCTATAAAAACATTTTGACTTGCAGTGGTAGTTCCAACATAATTCAAAAAAACGCCTGAATATGCTCCTATACAGATATTATTACTTCCTGGATTATAGTAACCTGCTTGATAACCGATCCCTACATTATAACTTCCAGATATACAACCACTTAATGCCTGATAACCACCAATTCCAATATTATTGTTACCATCTGTCATACTAGAACCGGAATCATAACCAATTAATATATTCTGAGTGCCAGTTGTAATATTTGATCCTGCCCTTTGTCCAGCAATGAAATTATCACTTGCTGTTGTTATAGAAGAATGTTGTGCAGAATTAATAAAAGTGTTGTAATTGCCTATAAAGGTACCTGAAACTCCTGCTAATACATTTGACCCAACAGCAACATTTCTGTATGCGCCAGTCATTACTTTTGAACCAGCGTAATAACCAACAAATGTATTATCAAAACCATTTATTAAGCCTTTACCGGCATTATTACCAATACACAAGTTTTGATAACCAATCGTAAGTGCAGCTCCTGAACTATTACCAATACATAAATTATAGTAACCACCATTAAGTGCTGTCATTGAACTATTTCCAATACATATATTATCTGTTGTTGAAGAATTAGTAATAGTATAGTTCATTGAACTATTTCCAATGCAGATACTATTTGCCCCATTGGTTCTTATATTTGACATTGCATTATTTCCAATACATACTATATTTGATGGTGAATAATTCAAAGCACTTGAAGTATTACCTGCAAGTGAATAATTACCTATTGAAATAGTATTTATCCCAAGAACCGAACCAGCTTGTGAATTAAACCCAAAAGCAATATTATCTAGTAGTTCTGTGGTTGTTAGGGTTTGAGATAGATTTGTCAATGCATAACTACCAATTGCTAAATTACGAACAGAATATTGAGTATTATATAATGCCTGATAACCAATGGCAATATTGTCATTTCCAGAATTTGTGTCATCATATACGAATGAATATGTAGCACTAGGTGAACCTGTCCCAATACTTGGTGTAGTAAGTGTAAAAGTAGTTGATGAAGAAAATCCTGAACCAGTATTTGTTAAGATGATATTTGATATACTGCCGCTAAGGAATGCACCTTGACCGGTTGTAGCTGCTGTATAAAAATATGTTGCCGATGGGATTGATGCAGGAGTTGGTCCTGATGCTACTGTAATAGTAAAAGTATAAGTTCCTGAAGGAACATTGGCAGAAAGACTATTATAAGTTCCGCCTGTTAGAAGAATTATTTTTGATAATCCGGTTGCTGGATATGTTAAATTAGCAAATGCTTGAGACCCTAGAGCAACATTTCTTGATAATGTTATGATTTTATTTAATGCTGATGAACCAACAGCTGTATTATAAGAACCTGTAGTCAATCCTGAACAAACATTTGAACCTAATAATAAATTATAAGAACCTGTTATATTACGGCTAATAGTTGTTCCAAGTGATAAATTTGTTTTATTTGTTCCATCAGGATAACTATAAATATCACCATATATGTCTATTGAACCATCAGTAGGTATTCTCAAATACCTTAGATTCCATTCTTTTGTAGTATCAGCTAAATAATAGGTTGGTGTTGCCATTATTATAATAAAATAGAATAATATATTAATGATATACGTGAATCACGAACTGAAAGCATTGTATTTTCACATACCAAAGTGTGGAGGGACGAATATTAAAAGACTTTTAACAAATAAACACGGATTTATTTGTATTCCTGATATTTATAATAAGAAAAGAAGACCTGATCACGAGCGTGAATTTGCAGGAAATGACTATAATTTAGACTTACCGAATTTATCTGTTACAAGTATAAGGAAAAAAGGTGTTTTAAGATATTTTATTGATAACAAAGAAACCAATGAACTATTGGGACTAGATGATGAAAAATGGGGATCTTATTTTAAGTTCACCTTTATTAGGGATCCTTATAAGAAATTTTTGTCGGCATTTAAGTATTTGAAATTGAATCATAATACTGTCCCTACTCATTGTGAACAATATTGTTATGCAAATTTGAGGGCATTTTTTGATTTCAGAACAATGATCAATAATTATGGTTACTTTCATTCGTATATTACTCAAAATGACCACTTAATGGATACAAAATTACAGATTAGTATGAATTTTCTTGGAAATATTGATAACTATGACAATGATATGGCTGCAATATTCAAAATCATTGGTATTGATTCTAATCTTCCTGTAAATAATATTGATGAAAATGGAGAGACTTTAATTCATAATCTGAATATTGACTATAAGAAGGAGACTTTTTACGAACATTATAATCAGGAAACAATTGACCTTGTAACTGAAGCTGTTTCTGTGGACTTTGACTTACTCGGGTTCCAGAAATTTGCTTCATATGAGGATTTTGTGGCTCATTACAGTGGGCAACTTATTGCAGAGTCTGCAACTGTGTATGAAGAGCCATTGGTTTGTCCTGTTTGCAATTTGTTCAAGGCTTATAACAAGACTGCTTATGATGCCCATTGTTTTCATTGTAAATGAAGTTAGATTACTTTTTCTCTCTTCCCATTGATTTATAAAGTGGAAAATAGTTCTTCAGAACCTGGAGATTCCCAATTAATTTGAGGTGGAGTGGGCCATTCTGAATAAGCTGCTGCCTTGCTTGTCGGCCTTTCAAGGGCCAATAAATCCTTTAATGCGCTTAGTCTGCGCTTTAATGGATTCATTTTTTGCGGGTATTTTCGTGACAATTGTTTAAAGCGCCATTCAAATTGCAAAGCTGCTGGCCAATATGGGAACCCAGCAATATGGCAAACTCTGTGCCAGATCTTGCCCTGGGCCACTTTGGCACTCGTTGCATGGGCGCCTCCTTTGAGTTCCTTGTTATGCTGCCTTAAGCGATGATCTAGATCCACTGTAGCGCCTACATAAGTCGCCCCATCTGTGCATTCTAAGAGGTATACGAAGAATGTTGTTGAAGGGGCCATATAATTTATTGACACATATTAAATGGGACAAATCTTTTGCATTCCTATTGAAAATAGACCACGAAGTCCAAGTTTTTGTTATTATGATTTACCAAGAGTACAACCTATGAGAGATAAACCATTTGAAGAGAGAAAAATTGTCAATTATTATGCTATTCCAAGATTTGGACCTTTGAAGGAAAAGCAAAGAAGACTTTCTATCAGAGAACCTGATAAAGAGGTCGCAAATTATGTGCCTAATTGGCGTAATTCAATTACAAATTACAAACCATTTATGGTGCAAAACGATTTAAAAACTGCTCCATAGTTGTAGGTATAAAATGGAGGCCAAAACGAAATCACAACCGAAAACAAAAGTCAATGCAAAGACTGATGAATCTATTAAAGCATTTGAATGTCAATGTGGAAAGCAATACAAGTTTGAGACACATTTGAACAAACACAAGAATATATGTAAGGCTGTCAGCCAAAGTCCTATTCAAGAGGCCAAGGAATCCAAGGAGCCCAAAGAAGAGAAAGAAGCACAAGCAGAAGCAGAAGCAGAAGAAGATAAATCCGATGATGATGAGCCTATGGATGAGAACTCCTTTATTATGAAGCTAGTGAAAGAGAACCAAGAACTCAAGAGGGTCATCCTCCACCAACACAACAAACTCCTGGAACAAGACGAGAAATTCCTGGAATGCTTCAAGATGTTCATTGCGCAGATCCTAAGTGCTGCGGCTGCTGAAGACCAAGCAATAAAAAACAAGTTATCTCAATCAGGGGAGCCAACCACTAAAAATACCTAATTATTCTTTTCAAAAGTTTTTTTGGCAATGAAAAAATGGACATACTAAAAATGTCCAATTTTCAGGAGGTCCTCCCAAAACGGCCGCTTTTTTTGAAAAATGCGTTTGTGACGATAATGCTCACAAATGCATTTTTTACCTTCAAAAAGTGTGAGCATAATTTTTTAGTGTTTTCGGTGGAAAGTATTTAGAAATAAGGCAGATGCTATATATATGGCTACTAATGCTACACAAATATCGCAAAAAAACGCAGCGTATTCTTGTGAATTATGCCAGTACATAACCAATAACAGATATGATTACAAAAAACATCTTGTCACACGTAAACATACCGATCAGACGGTCAATGCTATAAACCCGCTACAACCTGCTATAAAAAAGTCGCAATTCCCGCAAGACTATAAATGTATTGAGTGTGATGGTTGTGGACAGAAGTATATGCACAGATCCAGCTTATACAGACACAAAAAATCGTGCGATAAATCGTGCAAAAAACCGCAAGATGATAATGCGACAGGCGTTTTGTTAGATCCACTAAAACAGCAAGAGCTTCTTCTGACCTTATTGAAGGACAACCAGGAGTTCAAGGAGCTAATGATAGAGCAACGCAAGATGCAACTAGAGCAGCAAAAGACACAAATCGCACAGAACGACAAGATGATAGAGTGTATGAAGGAGACAAAAGTGGTGAACCATATCACCAATAATAATAATACACAGAACAACCACTTCAATATGCAGATATTCTTGAATGAGAAGTGTGCAAATGCGCTTAACATTATGGACTTCATTAACCAGTTGAAGCTACAAATCACAGATTTGGAGATGGTGGGACAGCTTGGGTATGTGGAAGGAATCAGTAAAATAATGGTGAGAGAACTGAAAGGCTTGGATGTAACCCAGAGACCGATCCATTGTAGCGACTTGAAGCGAGAAGTGATGTACATCAAGGATAACAATGCTTGGGAGAAGGACAATGAAGAGAAGGAGAAGATGAAAAAAGCGATCAAATACGTGGCACATAAAAACGTGAAACAGATTAAAGAATGGCAACAAGTGTACCCAGAATACCAAGACCCGAGGTCAAAGAAGAACGAGCAGTTTATGGTAATAATGAATAAATCTTGCGGAGGTGCGGACGAGGAGGAAGATGATAAGAATTACGGGAAAATCATTAAAAACGTTGCCAAACAAGTTCTAATAGATAAATGAAAACTAAAAATTTTTAAATCTATAATTATATTATATGTCGGATATTAGAAAACAAAGTTCGGAGGAAAGAAACGACCAGAGAGATAAATTATCCAAAAAATCTAGTAATTTACATAAAGAATTAACTGGTTTACAACAAATAATAAAAACCCTAAAAAGTGAAGAAGATAAAAAAAAAATAAAAGAAATAAAAGAAAGAATAAAAGAAATACAAAATGAACTTTTAGAAATAAAAAATGAACTTTTAGAAATAAGAAAACAGAGAAAAGACTATAACCTCGCAAGAGCTGAAGCGGGCGAAGAAACTTATAAAAAAAGAGAAAATTCTGCTGATAGAAAAAGACGAGAAAGACAAGCAAGAACACAAACCATAATAGAAAATATTGAAGAAAAACGCAGAAATGCAATTCTCCAATTAGAAATAGAAAAATTAGCAAATGCTAAAAAAATAAACCAAGCTGAAACTGAAAGAATGGCTGGTATTGAAAAAGGCACATTAGTTCAAGGTACAGCAAGTTATATTAGTCCAGTAGATGAACAAAGGGAAGAAAATTTGAGAAGATTTCTAGCAAGTAAGGCTTATTATGAATCTAATACTAGTAAGGGACATGGCGTTAAACGCAAGCATAAAAAGACCAAGAAAAGTAATAAGAAAAGAAAGACTCATAAGAAGCGAAAAAGTGCTCATAAGAAGAGCAGAAAACATTGAAATATTGTTATATTTATTTTTTTATATGACAATATATTATGAGTAATAAAAGAAAACGTTCTGATGAAGTTAGTTCTGATGAAGATAGTTCTTATGAAGTTACTCCTTATGAAGTTAGTCCAGATGCAAGTAATATTAGTGATACCAGCATTATTCATGAAGAAGGGGAAAAAACAAATCCATTTGATTTGATTCAAGCAACAACAAATATATTACCGTTAGATCAATTCATTGATTTACCTGAAGGATCTATAATTGAAAATATTTATAGTGATGCATTTAATTCTAAAGGAAAAGTTGAAAATGTTACTCTAGAAAAATTACCAGAAGAAAATTTATTTAAAATAAATGCAATTAATCCACGTAGTAATAACAGAGGAGCAAGATATTTTCCAACTGTCAATGTCAAATTAGAAGTAGAAAAAGGAACAGAATATGGTTATTTTCTAATTAATAGTAATAATAAAAAATGTCATTTATTTAAATCACGATATGTAAAAAAAGTAGACCATACAATACGTTTTACAGGCAAACCATCAACTAAAAGAAGAAGAAGAAGTTTTGAGAGTTTATATGAGGAAGCAAATATTCTTGGTATTCTTGGTTTAGGAATTAGAAAAAGAAAATCCAAGAAGAACAGAAAACGCCTTAGTAAAAAGAAGAAGACAAAGGCCCATAAAAAAAATAAAAAGACTAGGAAACATTAAAATAAAGATAACAATATTGTTATGTTTATTATAGGTAATCAAACATAGTGAATTTATCAAATGAATATGTGTAAAACTTATTGATGAATTTGTATTCATTATTGCTCAAATGATAGATCTTTATTTTGTAACAGAAGAATTTGTATTCGGGTGTATTATTATATATTTCTCTCATTTTAATTTTTGCTGTTTTCAAGTCATTATAGATTCCAATGCAAGTTGTATGTGTTTCAAAATCTTCATCTGTCACTTCATAATCAATAATGAATAATTGTAGGGTCATTAATATAATATACTAGATAGGTTTTATATTATTACATAAATAATATAAAATTTGAATATCATATTTATATAATGTCAAAGCAAATAAGGTTAACAATACCGGAACAAGCAATATTGCCGGAAGAATGTGCAGATTTCTCTCCTGAAGAGAATTTTATGATGATAAAAATAGGCAGTCAATGTTTAAAAGAAGGTCGGAATGCAGTTGTAGGTTTAACTCAAGAAGAAATATATAACAAGATCAAGAATGAAAACAGGTGTTTAACTGAAAAAATGGAACTAGAATTATTGGTGGAGAGAGAAACAGGAAAAAAGATGGGGGAAAAAATGACGAAAATGTATGAGGGTCAACTAGAACAACTGAAGAAAAAATTAGATGCTGCAATGGATCAAATAAATAGTTATGAGTTGGAAAATTCTCATAAAATTGAAGAAAGAATACAGAAGGAAAGAGAGAAATTTCAATTATTATTAAAAGAAAAGGATGAGCAAAATAGATTGAACAGAGAAGTATTTGATAAGGCAGCAAATATGAATAAATACACATCATCATCAAAGAAAGGTGACATTGGTGAAGATGTATTCAGTTATTTATCAAAAACATTCAAAGATTTTAATGGTTATAAAATAGAAAATATGTCAAAACAAGCACATAAAGGAGACTTTCATTTATTTTTTGAGGAGTTTAATGTTTTGGTAGATGCAAAAAAATATTCAATGTCAGTTCAAAAGAAAGAAATAGACAAGATAGAATCAGACTTGACCACAAATGTTAATATGCATTTTGCGTGGCTAGTTTCGTTAGACTCAGAAATAGCCGGGTGGAACAGATTTCCAATAATGAGCAAGTGTGTAATAACAGATGTAGGAATAAAAACCATAATATTTGTGAATAATTTAATGAAAACTGAATCACCTGAAGATATGCTAAGAACAGCGTGGTCATTTTGCAATAGTTATCACAATATGACAAAAAAAGTGGATAAAGAAGATGGAGAATTGAATAGATACAGAGAACAGAATTTATTAATGATCAAGCAAATTAATAACTTGCAAGAAGTAAATTCTGAAATGCGGCGAAATCTAAATGCATCTTCTAATATTTTAAAAAAAAGTGATTCAACCTTACTTGAAATGTTATCAGTCCTTTCAAATAAAATAATAATTGAACACTTTGATAAATACGAAAAAGTTGAAGACTGGTTTGATTCCAATGTAGAATACAGTGAGAACAAAGAGTCAGATAAAATATCATCTACTGAATTATGGAGTAAGTTCAAAAAAGAGCATAAGGATTATGTTATTGAAACCCAATTTACCAATGATTTATTCAAAGAAGCGATCCGAAAAGTAGTTAATGCATCAAACTATACTGAGAAAAATAAAAATAGCCCGATTGTTTTGTTCGGTTACAAGCTAAAAGAAGTTGAAATTAAAGAAGTTTTAATAGAAAATCTGGTTTTAGAGTTGGAGAAAAAGCCTCAGAAAAAAAAGAGTGGAGAGAAAAAAGAAAAGGTTGAAAAAGAAAAGGTTGAAAAAGAAAAGGTTGAAAAAGAAAAAGTAAAAAAATCAAAAGGTTATTATTTTGATGAGGAAAAAGATAATGAAATTATTGAATATTACAAAGATGATAATAATAATATTATGACAATAACTGCATTATTTAATGATGTAAGACCTTGGCAAGTGGTCTCACTCTTAGTTCGTCATAAAATAATTTGTAAGAGAGATGATGCGCGAGGGTATGATATATACAAACAAACCGATGAGTATAAAAGTAAGTTTATCAAGTAATTTTTCACACCATCGCGAGGTCATATTTAGGAGACGACGCGTCTAAATTGGGGCCCCTCCCAATTGTCTCCTAAATATGAGAGTTAAAAAAACAAAAAAAATACAAAAAGCTAAGACATAATATCATCACAAATTATTAATCACAGAAATGAAAATAATACAGAGACCTGTAGTTTTATGTTTTGTGATAATTTATTTAAAATTGTGACTTTAATAGATGCCAAATATATTATTTATATTGAGAATAATATATTTTATGATGTTGATATTGACAACGTAACAATAAAATTGTTGTATATTAAATAATATGACACCATTTATGGTGACAAATCTTATTGGGAATATGTCGGGGATTTATGGTCACAATTATGGTCACAAATCCTGAAAGACTTTCAAAAAAGCTGAGAGCATATATGGTCACAAAACTTATTGGGACTTATGGTCACACCTCCTGAAGGACTTTCAAAAAAACTGAGAGCATATATGGTCACAAATTGAAAATGGTAATTATATGACCAAAATGGGGCTTATTATGGTCACAAATCTGAAATTAACTTACAAAAATTTGACTGCATATATGGTCACAATTTGATTTTCTGTGATTAATAATTTGTGATGATATTATGTCTTAGCTTTTTGTAT
>Ga0209084_1000244_pt1 | contig 52488 bp, 47 predicted proteins | sample C_130820_MF_Meta_FD_187309 | JGI IMG/M metagenome (GOLD analysis project Ga0209084, IMG submission 187309) | Freshwater microbial communities from Lake Croche, Canada to study carbon cycling - C_130820_MF_MetaG (SPAdes) (version 2) | ecosystem: Environmental > Aquatic > Freshwater > Lake...
ACCCGCCCCAAGGAGCGCATCAAGCCCTCGTCCTAAGCCTCTTTTTTTTACCGCCATGACCCTATACGTAATGGTAACGATGCAGCCAGATTACTGGTTGCGCCTGATAATTTCTTCGGCCAGAGCCAAATAGGCTTGAGCGCCCTTGGATCCCCTGTCGTACTGCAAAATAGACAAACCATGACTTGGCGCCTCGGCCAAGCGGACATTGCGAGGCACAATAGTATCAAAGACCTGGCCACCAAAATGCTGAAGCAACTGAGACGACACTTCGGCCGCCAATCGGCTCCGGGTATCGTGCATGGTTCTCAATAATCCCTCGACGTGGAGATCGGGGTTAATCATGTCCCTCACATTCTCCATGGTCCCCAGCAAGTCCGAGAGACCCTCCAGCGCATAGTATTCACATTGCATCGGGATCAGAATGCTATCAGCCGCCACCAGCGCATTGAGTGTCAAAATATTGAGTGCGGGCGGGCAATCAATCACCACAAAGTGGTAGTCGTCCCGGCAGACGGCCAATGCTTCTGAAAGAACGCGCTCTCGACCGATTCGGCTCATCAGCTCCACTTGAACCGCCGTGAGGTCCGAATTGCCAGGCAAAAGATCGAAACCCTCGGGATCCACGTTAACGATGACATCCCCCACAAATGCTTTACCGGTCAGCACCTCGTAGGCCGAATGACCCAGCTGATGCTTATTGACGCCACAGCCCATCGTCGCATTCCCTTGGGCATCGAGATCCACCAGAAGAACCCGGTAACCAAGACTCACTAAAGCAGCCGAGAGGTTGACACTGGTCGTGGTCTTGCCCACCCCGCCCTTCTGGTTGGCGACCGCCACAATCTTACCCATGAATAAATCCCGCACTCAGTTCAACCACATGCCGTTCGGCATCCAAACCCGGAACTCTGAGGGCATGAACCCCTATGATTCCCCCCTCAACCGCGGCCATTTCTTGTTCACCCAAGCGCCCCTTTAGGGCCAGTATCCGCCCCTCGGGCGACAAAAATCGTGACGCCAGATGACGGATATCCAAAAGACTTGCAAAGGCTCGCGCCATCACCCGATCGAAGGTCTCCTCAAAAACCGCATCCTCGACCCGCGCGACGACGACCTCGACATTGCGCAAACCCAGCTCCAGCATCACTTGACGGACAAACCGGACTTTCTTGGCACTGGCGTCCAAGAGCACGAATCGCCGCTCAGGATGGAGAATGGCCAGCGGCAGCCCCGGAAGGCCCGCCCCCGTTCCAACATCGAGGATGGAGCGCCCCTCTAGAAACGGACTCACCGCGAGGCTATCGAGAAGATGAAGATCCACCGCCGCCCGAAGATCACGAATCGCCGTCAGATTGTAGGTTTTCCCCCATTTCTGCATTAAATGAAGAAAGCCCAAGAGCGCCGCGATCTGACCCCCATTCGCCGTCAAACCCAAGCCCCGAACTCCCGCCGTCAAGGCCGATTCAAGCTCGTCACCACCAGCGAGGCTCACGCCCCCCTCTTGCGAAGATGCACCAACAACAGGGAAACGGCGGCCGGCGTCACTCCAGGGATACGGGAAGCCTGACCCACCGTTTCAGGAGATTGCAGCCTCAGCTGTTCACGGACCTCATTGGAAAGACCCGTGACATTGGCATAATCCATCTGATCCGGCAAACGCCAATCATCGTAACGATGGATCCGCTCAATCTCTAGCTGCTGACGCTCAATATAGCCATGGTACTTGGCACGAACCTCGACCTGATCGGCGACCGCCTCATCAAGATCGCCCGGAGCAATCCCGACATAAGCCAACACCTGGCTCACCTTAAGCTCCGGCCGGCGCAGAAGATCCAATAAAAGAGCCTCCCGCACCAACGGGCTGCTGAGCGACGGCTCAAGCAGCGCCGCAACTTCCGACCCGGGCCTAACCAGCTGCCCCCGCAGCTGTGCTTCAAGCGAGTCGATCGCAGCCTGCTTGGCCTCAAAGGTGGCCCAGCGCCGGTCATCCACAAGACCCAAGCGCCGCCCGACGGGGGTCATCCGCTGATCGGCATTATCCTCACGCAACAGGAGCCGATACTCGGCTCGACTGGTAAACATCCGATAAGGCTCAGCAGTCCCTCGCGTAATCAGATCATCGATCATCACCCCGATATAGGCCTCACTCCGATCAGGCGACCAGGCCTCTTTTCCCTGTACTTTCAAGGCGGCATTGAGACCGGCGATCAGGCCCTGGGCGGCCGCCTCTTCATAGCCGGTAGTGCCATTGATCTGACCCGCAAAAAAAAGTCCCGGAATCCTTTTTGTTTCGAGCGAGGCCCTAAGGTCTCGGGGATCAAAGTAGTCATATTCAATGGCATACCCCGGCCGCGTGATATGCGCTGACTCAAACCCCCGAATTGAGCGGATAGCCCGATACTGAATATCGAATGGCAAACTGGTTGAGAACCCGTTAGGGTATATTTCGGTGACATCAAGGCCTTCCGGCTCGACGAAAATCGGGTGGGAATCCTTGTCGGCGAAACGAACCACCTTGTCCTCAACGGACGGACAGTAACGCGGCCCCACCCCCTCAATCACTCCGGTGAACATAGGCGAACGATCAAGCCCCTCCCGAATAATCTCGTGAGTCCGCTCGTTGGTTCTGGTGATGAAGCAGGATATTTGGCGGGGATGCTGCTCCCGGGCTCCCAGGAAGGAAAACACAGGGACCGGGTCATCCCCCGGCTGCTCCGCCATAGCCTTAAAGTCCAAGGAGCGACCATCCAGCCGCGGCGGCGTCCCCGTCTTCAGGCGGCCCACCCTGAGATCCATGTCGCGAAGGCGCGAGGAAAGGGCGTTGGACGGGGGATCCCCCAAGCGGCCGCCGGCCCCCTGCTCAAGGCCGACATGAATGCGTCCACCCAGAAAGGTACCGACCGTCAACACCACGGTAGGCGCCATAAACCTGAGCCCGATCTCCGTCACCACACCAGCGACCTGATGCCCCTCCAAAATGAGATCTGCTACCGACTGTTGGACGATTTTGAGGTGCGGCTGATGCTCTAAGGCCTTCCGGACCACCCGCCGATAAAGAACACGGTCAGCCTGGGCACGCGTCGCCCTGACCGCAGGGCCCTTACTGGCATTCAATACGCGAAAATGAATCCCGGCGTGGTCGGCAGCAAACGCCATCAAACCGCCAAGCGCATCAATCTCCTTGACCAGATGCCCCTTACCAATCCCGCCAATGGCGGGATTGCAGCTCATCTGGCCCAGGGTTTCCATGTTCTGAGTTAATAAAAGGGTGTTGGCGCCGAGACGCGCGGAGGCCAAAGCGGCCTCCGTTCCGGCATGACCACCCCCCACCACAATCACATCAAAGGCCTCGGACACAAACATCCCAAATACCACTAAAGCAGAACCTGAACAAAAGTCGCTACCTTACACCATCCAAACCCAAGGCTAAACTTTCTCGCATCAGCCACATGCTACAATTACAGCATTGAATCGACCTCAAATTAGGGGCTGCAGCCACGATGCATCGACTTTACCTTGTTCTCTCCCTTGGGCTCCTGCTGCTCCGAGCCTCCCTCCTCCACGCCGAAGGGGCTCCCCCACCGCTGATCCCTCCACCACCGCCCACCATCGATGCTAAGGCCTATATCTTGATCGATGCCGAGAGCTCCGCGGTCCTTGCTGAACAGCACGCCGACGATCAATTAGAGCCGGCCAGTCTGACCAAGATCATGACCGCCTACATCACGTTTCAGGACCTGGCGCGCGGCGCCCTCCACTTGGATGACATGGTCACTATCAGCCCTGAAGCTTCCAAAGCAGAAGGCTCAAGAATGTTTGCGGAAGGGGGATCTGCCATTGCGGTTGAGAACCTTCTTAAAGGCATGATCATCCAATCTGGGAATGACGCCAGTATCGCTCTCGCAGAGCGCATCGCCGGCTCTGAGCCTGCTTTTGCCGACCGCATGAACCAGACAGCCGCCCAACTCGGCATGACCAACACCCATTTCGAGAATAGCATGGGGCTCCCAAAGCCCAATCATTTCGCCAGCGCCCGAGATATCGCCCTCTTGACCCGCGCCCTCATCAAGGAGTTTCCTGAATATTACCCCTGGCATGCCCTCAAAGAGTTCAGCTTCAACAACATCAAGCAGCCCAATCGCAATCGGCTGCTGTGGATCGACCCCACCGTGGATGGCGTTAAGACGGGCCATACCGATGGGGCTGGCTACTGTTTGGTCGCGTCCGCGCTCCGCAACGACATGCGGCTGATCTCGGTGGTCATGGGCGCCAAAAGCGACAAAGCCAGAGCCTCGACCAACGCGGAGCTTCTGAGCTATGGCTTCAGGTTCTATGAAACCCGCCCCCTTTTTAAGGCCCACACCAAACTGGCTGATGCCCATCTCTGGAAAGGCTCCGAATCACAGGTGCCACTCGGACTCCAGCGAGACTTTAGCGTCACCTTCCCAAGAGGCCAATACGACACCCTCAAGGCCACGATGGAAGTCGACAATAACAGCACGGCCCCCGTTCATGTCGGAGACAAACTAGGCGAGGTCAAGGTCGTCCGGAATGGCGAGGTGATGGCCCAACAGAACCTGATCGCCCTTGAAACGATCGAGCGCGGAGGACTCTTCAAGCGGCTGTTCGACGAGATAGCCATGATGATAAAAAAATAGCACTGAGAGACTCATGAGTGATCAAGATCCGACTGTCTACCTCAACGGGGAGTTTCTCCCCCTCTCAAAAGCCCGTATCCCGGTTCTCGATCGCGGCTTTTTGTTTGGCGACGGCGTCTATGAAGTCATTCCTGTCTATGGCGGAAAACCCTTAAGGCTCGAGGCCCATCTGAGAAGGCTGGACGAAAGTCTCGCGGGTATTCGGATGCAATCACCTTACCAAGACATCGAATGGTCGACCATTTTCGATCGCCTGATCAGCGGGAATCATGACCAGCAGATCTATCTTCAGGTGACCCGTGGGGCCGATCACAAACGGGACCACGCTATTCCAAGCCAGGTGACACCCACCGTTTTTGCCATGTGTTCCGCCATCACCCCGATTCCTTTGGCAGGCATTAAAGCGGTTACAGTACAAGATAGTCGATGGGACCGCTGCAACATCAAGGCCATCACCCTTTTGGCCAATGTCTTGCTTCGTCAGGAAGCCCTTGATGAGGGAGCCGCCGAAGCCATTCTGGTGCGCGACGGGCTGGTCCTCGAGGGATCTGCCAGCAACATCTTTCTCATCAAGGACGGCCGGGTGATCACGCCACCCAAGGGCCCCTCGATCCTGCCCGGCATCACCCGCGATCTGGTCCTGGAATTGGCGGCGTCTTTGGGATTCCCGACCGAGCAGCGGGACATTCACGTGGCGGAACTCCTATCAGCCGATGAATTTTGGATCACGAGCTCCACCCGTGAAATTCTGGCGGTGACCGAGCTGGATGGACGCCTCCTGCACGGCGGGCAGCCAGGACCCGTGTGGCGCAAGGTTCTAACGGCCTATCAGGATTACAAGTCGGCTTTACGTTTGGCAGGAAAATCACTTTAGAGCCATCTATCTGCTGATGACGCGGCGCCCTCAGTGTTGCGCAAGGCCCTCAGCAACGATCGCCATCAACCCTGGAACTGGCATGACCTCTGAGACCAACGACACGCTCATCCCATTCCCCTCGGAATTTCCCATCAAGGCGTTCGGCACAGCCCATGAGAGTTTCGAAAGCCACGTACTCGAGATCGTTCAGCGACACGCCCCCGACACCACGCTGAATCAGGTCACCCGCAGAAAGAGCCAAGGGGGGAAATACGATGCTGTCACGGTCACCATCATGGCCACCAGCAAAAGCCAACTTGATGCGATTTATCGCGATCTAACCGCATCCCCGGATGTCATAATGGCCCTCTAAAGCGCCCCCTGACGACACACCCTGACACACCCCCTTATATATGCCGTCAACTGACATCAACACGCATTCCCCCGAAGAGCACCTGAGGCAGCTCATGAAGGAGGTTGTTGAGCTTCTGAACAAACACAAGCTCGAGGAGACCATCGTCAAACAGCAGGACATGCCCGAGCATGCGCTGGTTGAATCCCTCATGTATAAACGCCATCAGGAGGCCATAAAGACCATCCTCAAGGGCCTTCACTCCGCCGATATTGCTTACATCCTAGAATCGCTTCCTGTCGATCAGCGACTTTCTCTTTGGGAATTCGTCGAATCAGCCCTCGACGGCCAAATCCTCCTCGATGTATCCGACGCAGTCCGCGAGACGCTGATCTCGTGCATGGACAATAACGAATTGTTAACGGCGACAGGGCAACTCGACACCGACGAAATTGCGGACCTCGCTCCCGATCTTCCGGAAGAGGTCATGGAGGAGCTACTTCAGAACCTCAATGACCAGAATCGCCAGCGCCTCCAGTCGGTCCTGGCTTATGACGCCGATAGCGTTGCGGCTCACATGGATTTTGGCATGGTGACCATCCGCGCCGACACGTCCTTGGGCGTCGTCCTTCGCTACCTCCGTCAGCGAGGCGAACTGCCAGAACACACCGACAAGCTGTTTGTGGTTGACGAATATAATGTCCTTCAGGGCGTCCTATCCCTGAAACGATTGGTGACCAATAATGCGGAGCAGTCGGTGGCTTCGGTCATGGCCCGTGATATTGTTTTTTTCCGTGTTAACGACGATGTTGAAGAGGCCGCTCGCGCCTTCGAGCGTTATGACCTCCTATCAGCACCGGTGGTCGATGAACAGAATCACCTCCAAGGACGACTGGGCATCGACGTGATTGTTGATATCATTCGCAAAAAATCCGACGAGGAACGTCTATCCGAAGCCGGCCTGCGAGATGATGAAGACCTCTTCTCCAGCGTCTGGAAGAGTGCTAGAAACCGCTGGCTCTGGCTCGCCATCAACCTCATCACCGCTTTTGTTTCGACCCGGGTTATCGAACTCTTCGACGATGTCATCGTCAAGATTGTTGCGCTGGCCTCACTGATGCCGATTATCGCCGGTATCGGCGGCAATACCGGCAATCAGACCAGCATCCTGATCGTTCGATCCCTGGCGCTGGGGATCATCAATTCGACCAATACGACTCGCCTGATCATCAAAGAAGTGGTCATCGGCCTCCTCAACGGGATCGTTTGGGGTGGCGTGCTGGGCCTCATGGCTTACCTTCTTTATCATAGCCCTGGTCTTGGTATGGTCATGGCCGGTGCGACGCTGCTTAACCTCCTGGTCGCTGCCATCATGGGACTCTCCATACCGCTGATCCGCCACCGCATGGGACTTGATCCTGCTATCGGCACCAGCGTCCTCCTGACGGCTATGACGGATGGAATGGGCTTCTTTATTTTTCTAGGGCTCGCCAAACTCTTTCTTGACACCCCCCATTGAATGCCCCCATTCCTCAATGGCTTGGATCTTGTGATTACGCGGAAGTCCTTGAGGCGATGCGCGACTATACCCGCCAACGCGACGCAGATTCGTGCGATCACCTTTGGTTCCTGGAGCATACTTCGGTTTATACCCTCGGCTTAAATGCAGATCCACGCCACCTCCTAGGCCATTCGATGGATCCGGTCATTCGCTCTGACCGTGGCGGTCAAATCACCTGGCACGGGCCGGGGCAATTGATGATCTACACGATCTTGGATCTTCGCCGCAACAACATCGGCATCAAGCGGATGATTCAAACCCTGGAACACATCGTGATTGACCTCATGGCGCAATTCGGCATCAAGGCGACCCGCCGAGAAGGAGCCCCGGGCGTCTATGTCGATCAGAAAAAGCTTGCCTCTGTTGGGCTCAAAGTGAGTCGCGGCTGCTGCTATCACGGCCTCGCGCTCAATGTAAACGCTGACCTTCGTCATTTCGACCTGATCAATCCCTGCGGTTACGAAGGCCTATTGATGACCTCGCTCCATCAGTTGGGCATAGAGACAAAGCCTCAAGCGGTGGCCCCTGCTCTGAGTGTTTTATTGAACCAACAGCTTGGATTACTCTCTCATCATCACATTTAACGTGGCTGATAACGACATGAACGACACCAAGGATTTTGAGGCGCCCTCAAGAAAAAAGCCAGAGACACATCAACGTAATGCCGACAAACTGAGCCGAATCCCCATCAAGGTTGATGCCTCTGCTCCATTGATCAAGAAGCCCGCCTGGATCAGGACTCGCATCGGCCATGCGGGACCCGTAGAAAACATCAAACGCATTCTCCGCGAAAATAAGCTTCACAGCGTCTGCGAGGAGGCATCTTGCCCAAACCTCTCTGAATGTTTCTCCAAAGGGACGGCTACCTTCATGATTTTGGGGGATGTTTGCACACGGCGCTGCCCCTTCTGTGATGTGGCACATGGGAAGCCAAAACCGCCTGACCTCTTGGAGCCTGCGCATCTTGCGAAGACGATCCAAGAACTCAAACTTCGCTATGTGGTCATCACCTCGGTCGATCGCGACGACCTTCTCGATGGGGGCGCAGCGCATTTTGTCGCCTGCATCGAACGGATCAGGTCGGTTTCACATGAAACTCTGATTGAGATTTTGACCCCAGACTTTAGGGGGCGGCAACACGTGGCTATAGAGCGCCTATCTGCCTGCCCTCCGGATGTGTTCAACCATAACCTCGAGACAGTTCCAAGGCTTTACAAGGCGGTGAGACCGGGCGCTGATTACCACGCATCACTGGCCCTCCTCAAGGCATTCAAGCAAGAGCAGCCGATGGTTCCCACAAAATCAGGCCTCATGTTAGGCCTGGGTGAAACCCTTGATGAGATCATTGAGGTGCTTCAGGATTTAAGAGCCGTAGGCTGTGACATGCTGACCATCGGCCAATACCTTCAGCCAAGCCGCGATCATTTACCGGTTGCTCGCTACGCACCACCGGATGAATTCAAAGCGCTGGAGCATAAGGCCCTGTCGCTCGGTTTCTCTTCTGTCGCGAGTGCCCCCATGGTGCGCTCTTCCTATCACGCGGATCTTCAGGCAGAAAGCGTCCTTTAGGGGCGACATCTGCAACACGAACGTATAAGCCCCCCCCAATAAAAAAGGGCCCCTCACCATACGATGAGGAGCCCTCCATTCCCTAACCATCAGGTGCCGGGCGAACCCGGCACCTCAAGGCCTTACATGAAGGATGGGATCAACGGAGCGTCAACCTGAGAGATCGTCCGGTTGCCCGCAGCATCAAAGAAGAACAGCAGACCGGCGAAGCGGCTGTCTGGATCATAGATGATGTCGGCCAAACGATAGACTTCCCAAGCAGCGTCTGATGCAGTCACATCAACCGTACGGGTCTCACCTGGAGCCAGTGGGCTGTTGTCGCTGACAGACAGACCGTCTTCAGCCAGAAGATCTTCTGGGTAACCGCTGGTGTCCTTGTAGACTTCAGAGTCAAGGAAACGAACCGATGCAGTGTAGAACTCACCCAAACGAACAGCAGAGTTGCCATTGTTGGTCATGGTGAGCTTCATGCGCATCGCACGGCCTGGGACACGGTAGGTCGCATCTTCAACCTTGATCGATACCGCTGACTTTTCATCAACAGCTGGCTTGATGCCGCGCATCGTACCTGCCTGGAGAGGAATAGTGATCGGGTACTTGCCGTTCGCCGCAGACATCGCAAAGATGACGATCAGAATGGTCGCCGCAGCGAATGCCATACCAACCTTCTTGTCAGTGCCAGAAACCAGCTCATCCGCACGGCCAGCATTGACCATCAGGAAGCGGGGCAGGAACACCGGACGACGGACCCAGTAAATGATCCACGCCAGACCCAGCACATACCACAAGGTGTGCCAGAAGTAGGTGTTTTCCAGGTTGTAGTTTTCAAGATCGATCGTTGCACCGGTCAGGGTGGTGATCGGGTTCTTGAAGTCAGCCATGGAGCCTTCAATCGTCAGCCACTTACCTGGGCCAATGATCGGACCACCGCCTTTGACGTTCATCATGGTGTGAACGTGCCAGTCACCTGGACGACGCGCCTTCAGAACAACCTTAAAGTCATAGGTCTTGCCAATTTCAAGACGAACTGAACGTGGAACCAGCTGACCACCAATGTAAGAAGCCTTACGGATGAAGACAGGGCCTGGAATACCAATGTTCAAGAACGCATTTTCTGGAGCGTCAACCGTTTCAGGCCAACCTTCAAACACGTGGAACTTACCGGTTACTTCAACCGTTTCGTTCACCTTAACCACTTCCTTTGACCACTTCAGGTCATACCAGTGGATCGTACGCATACGCATGAACGCAGCCTGTGACTTCTCACCGTGCGCCGATGCGGTCGGAGCGTAAAAGCTCGTCGCAGCCACAGCAGCCATCAGGGCTACAGCGGACCATTTGTTGAGTAGTTTCATGGTTCTTCCTCTCTCGAGTTTTTAATCTACCGTTAAAGGCTCAACGCCTTCCCGGTCCTTTTTTCTAACGCTCAACCGTCAATTAAGACTGCTTGATGAAGCGCACGGTAGCGAACCAGCGACCAACAAAATGCCACATGAAGTAAATCAGGATGGACATGAAGGCCGAGAAGAACGCAGATACCGGTGCTACGTCCTTACCGAACGTACGCAGGGTGCCCTTTTCAACCATACGAATGTACTCAGGAGTACCCGTACGGACGTAGTTGTAACCCTGGATGTCCGCAATAGACATCAGCATGCCGTTGTATTCAACTGGAACGTGCAAAGGTGCCATGATCGGCCAGTTACCTGGATAGAAGATCAAGCCCCAGCCCATTGCGCCAATGATGGCGGTGAACAGGTAGCTCCCAGACAGCAGCAGAACCGTGTCAAGAAGAATAGCGCCCGGGGTCAGAATCGCTGGGAACACGAAGTTCACAGGGAAATAGGTCCAGCCCCAGAAGTTGAAGTAACGGTTGATCCACTCACCGAAGAGCAGCGCAAGAACGCACATCGTGGCGCCCCATGGCTGACGGAAACGCTCCCACAGGAAGTACTGGACTGCCGCTGGGAAAGTGATCAGAACGATCGGGGTGACGGTGACCCAAAGACGACGATCTTTCCAGTCAGCCCAGAAGTCCCAGTCACCCATGGTGAGCATCGCGTGGATGTGGTAAGAACCACAGACAACGAAGAAAAACACGAACAGACCGATGTAATCGACCGTCCGCGAGACCTGCACAGCTTCGGCATGTGACCGAACCGCTGAGTTAAGTGCGCTCATGTATACCTCCAAAAGGTTTTTTTATTGTCGTTCAGGCGGCGACTTTCACCGCCGCCCAAACTAGGTGTCCTGGTCAATCAGCCCTGGGTTACCCCAAAACTCATCTCCCAGATTCTCGCTTACTTAGCGATCAGACCCTGATCAACGGCTTCACAGATCGTGTTGCCAATCAGGTTGCCGAAGCTAGAGAATACTTGCAGAAGTACACCAGCGATGGCCAGAGCCAACCAGCCAAAGAAGACAAAGCCGTAGTGCAAAGGCGCTACGAACAATTCTTCCATGAACCAGAAGGTGTGACCCCACTCGTTCAGACCTACGTTAGGCAGGATCATGAACGGACCAACAACAGTCACGAGGTAAGGCAGTGAAAGACCATCTGCAAAGAATGGCAGACGGGTCTTCGCGTAAAGGAACGCGCCGAAACCAGTGATGATGTAGATCGGGTAGCTCAGGTAGAACTCAATGATGTGTGACGGCGTGAAGTCGGTGTCACGAACAATCGTCTGATGCCAAGTGCCATCTTGCTCGGTGAAGTAAGAAGCACCCCAGTAAATGGCATTTGCATAAGCAAACAACCAAATCAGGTGGGTCATGTTGCGACGCAGTTCTTCACGTGGCTGAATCGCAGCCAAGTTGCGGTCACGTGACTTCCAGATGTAACCCCAAAGGATAGAAGCCGTGGTGACTTCTAAAACAATTTCGGTGTACAGGAAGTTCATCCAGTAGGTTTCAAATTCTGGTGCGAATGAATCAAGACCAGCGGACCAGCCGTAAACACCTTCGTACCAACGAACCCACATGTAAAAGACAAAGTAAATGCCGAATGCAAACGTCATCCAGGCCTTGTCGAGAAGCGGACGATCCGCTGCGCCAACGCCACTTGCAGTTGTAGCTGCCATAGTAGTCACCTCTTAGGTTTTGAAAAAAAAGTGCAAAGCACTCATAAGTATGTGCCATCCCTGACGCCTCCCAACTCATAGGCAGTTGGCCCAAAAGTCAGTCCCCCAATCCTCGGAGTGGAGCGAAGTCTAACACCGCGTCGACCTATGTCAATAAAAAAGTGCGACATTTTGTCGCACTTTTTTATGGGGCTTGGAGCACCGTCAAAACCCCTCACCCTTCAAAGGGATCGCCACCCCTTTCGGCGCTACAATGATGACCCTCACGCACCCTTGATATGACCCTATGCGGACCTCATCGCCTGCGCCTATTCGCCCCAGTCTTTGGGTGTTGCTCTGTCTTTTCGCTCCGGCTGGCGCCCCGGCGGCCTTTGGGGAAGCGGCCGAATGCTCACTGATCCTTGCCTGCGCCGGGTGTCATGGCGATGACGGCGCCGGTAGCGGGCCGTTTCCAGCCCTCCATTCACTCAAACCTCACGAGGTGGTATCCACCATGAGGGCATTCCGCCTGGGTGAGCGGCCGGCAACGGTCATGCAACGAATTGCCGCGGGTTACACCGACCCTGAACTTTCAAAGATGGCCGACTGCCTGTCAGGGGAACCCCTAGAATGACCCTATCACGCCGCGACTTTTTGGGACTTTCAAGTGGCGGACTCTTTCTTTCTGCCTGTCAGCTCACTCCCCCTCAATACCCAGCGCTCAAAAGGGCCCGGGTCATTGTGGTAGGGGGGGGCTTTGGGGGGCTCAATGTCGCTAAAGCCATCAAGCGGCTGGCGCCTGAATGCCCAGTGACCTTGATCGACCGAGACCTCTCCTACACCCGCTGCCTCGGATCAAATCTGGTGATCGGAGGGTTTGCCTCTGAACAGAGTCTTCAACAAGACCTGCCATCACCCCTCGCGGCCAAGAACATCACCTTTCAAGTGGGCGAAGTGGTTCGCGTGAGCCACAACCCCTCCCGCCTTCATCTCGCAGACGGGCAGACACTTCCCTTTGATCGACTCATCCTCTCACCCGGTATCGATTTTCGCTGGGACCAAGTCCCGGGAATGGGTGAATCTCTTAGCGGCCAGATCCCTCATGCTTATAAGGGCGGTCAGGCAGGCTTATTGGCCTATCAGATTAAAAACATGCGCCAGGGTGGTACGTTGATCATCACCGCCCCCCAAAATCCTTATCGTTGCCCCCCGGGTCCTTACGAGCGCGCATCCCTCGTCGCCGCCTACTTCAAACAACACAACCCAAAAGCGAAGATCCTTATTCTTGATGCGAAGAGCCGCTTTTCAAAGCAAAAGGCCTTCACCGCCGCTTGGGATCGATACTATCCCGGCATGATCGAATGGATCTCCTATGAAACAGAGGGCGAGATGGACCATGTGGATGCCCCAAAGCGGACCGTTCATATGGCCTTCAACCGATTTCGCGCGGATGTTCTTAATGTCATCCCCCCCCAAAAAGCCGGGCGATTGGGAGAACAACTCGGCTTGACTGATGCTTCTGGTTGGTGCGATGTGGATCCGATGACCTTTGAATCAAGACGCCATCCTAGGATCCACGTCATCGGCGATGCCGCCACCATTGGCCCGATGCCAAAATCCGCCTTCGCGGCGCAGGCCCAGGCCAGGGCCTGTGCGGTGGCGGTTATTCAGAGCCTTCTTGGAAGGCCTCCCCTCGAGCCACGACTCATCAACCACTGCTATAGCTTCATCGATCAACAGCACGCGATTTCAATCACGGGGGTTTATGGCTTCAAAGCGGGGTCGAAGGAACTCATTACCCTGTCACAGGGTGAAACCCCTCCGGGGGCACTCGGCGAAACCGAAGCCGCCGAAGCGCAGGGTTGGTACCAACTCATTCTCGAACAAACCTTCGGCTAGCCGGATCCCATCCCTTCCATGAATGTCTCTTCATGAGCCGAGCGCTTTTCCTAAAAGACCTTGGATCGATTCTGGAAAGGGCAGCGTTAGCGCGAAGTGATGACCTGCATCGGACATCTTGCTCCAAGTCTTCTGGACAATCCCAATGAGCTTCTCTTCATCATGACGCGCTGCAAAATCAATAAAGTAATATTCTAAAAAGACCAAGCAAATGACATCCTCGAGCCGTTGTACTTCAGCATCGGTCTTAATGCCCCGCTTTTCAACCAAGGTCCGTACCCGAAGCATGCTGGCTTCATCGTACCCCACCGCCTGCATCAACTCAGTGAGGCGATCGGCATGAAACCGATAAAGGGTCGTTCGCCAGTTGAGATAACCCGTGCGGCCCTCAGGATAATGGTCTCTTGGGATATCAAAGCGGCGCAGATGCTGGCCACGCGCGGCAATTTTCAGAACCTCAGGCGCCAGAGGATCCAAGCGCTCCAGCCAAAGAGACATCCGCTGCCCATAAAGGAGCGCCCGGGGAATCAAATGCTCCGCTACCTGATCATGATGGGGATCTTGGCTGTTGGCCGCATCAATGAGGTTAAAGAGCGTTTCGAGGCGATCAGTCATCATGGGGTACCGCTCGGTTGAGGGACATTCAAGGGATCCTGAGCAGAAGTCTTGCCCGACGCCTTCGCGCCAGAGGATAACGAAGGCCGCTCAACGCAAGTGACCGCAGAAAATCGCCAGGCGCTCAGGGGCGAATTCACTGGAATGATCGACGTTTACCGGCTGGAGAATCCCTGTGAATCAAGGCTTTTAAGACCCCACCCACCAGCAAGAGTACGTCCCCCTCATTCGCTTCCTGGGGTTGTTACATTGATCACCGTCATCATGCCATTGTCTTCATGAGCGAGAATATGACAATGAAGAACATAGGGCCCAATGAACTCTCTGAACCGCGTCCTAACGACCACTTCTCCAGGCAGAAGATGCCCAGAATTATCTTGGGTCGCATAGGGGATGGAATAGGTATCGACGTAAGATCTTGCGTCCTGAGGGACCCCATTGACCGACATGACCTGCATATCATTCACGTGGACATGGATAGGGTGGAGCTCCTGGGCGTAGTTTCTGATGACCCACTCTTCAACGGTATGCGTTTTTGGTGTTGAGTTAACGAAGTTCTCGTTGAACTGCCTCTCATTGATATAGAACTCGTTGGTATTCGTGTTTTCGCTGAGATCAAAGTGCCGAGTCGCATCCACCCTGGCATTTTTAAGGTTATCGAACGGATTAAAATAAGTGGGTATCCCCAATGGGGTCTCTCCACTCCCCCCCACAACAATGGTGGCCATCAGAGCCTCTGGGTAGCTGTCACCCGCCGGGCCCGTCGATATGGCCTGGGTGATCAATGGGTAGGCCCCCTCGGCACCCGCCTGAACCAGGACATCAAAGCGCTTTGCGGGAGGCATATAGAGACTTTGTGTGGGCAACGGCCGATCAAGTGGATTGGCATCCTCTGCGATCACCGTAAAACTCAGCCCTGTTAACGCGAGGGAATAAAAAATGTCAGCGCCGATATTCCCGATATGCCATAGCTGGGTTTCTCCTGGACGCATTTTGATCACCGGCTGGACTTGCCCGTTGATCGTTCTGACCGTGGGAGCATCGGAGTTGATGTTGTTACTTGGAATCGTATTGGCCTTGGTGACCTGAAAATCCTTGAGCCCCAGGAATTTTTGCTCGATGCCGCGGAATGGAGGTGGTAGGAGGCTCTCAAGTCCGCGCATATAAATAAGTCCCGAAAGCCCGCCAAAGACTTGCTCCTCTACCAAAGGATGATAATGAGGATGGTACCAATATGAGCCTGGATTGATATCGCTTGGAACATCATAGTTATAGTTAAACGTTTTGCCGCTATCCAGATCGACAAAAATATTATCTTGGTTCCCGATGGGCGAGATGAAAAACCCATGCGTATGAAGGTTCGTGGGTTCTCCAAGCTTATTTAACACAGTGACCTGAAGGTTATCCCCCGGCGCTACCGATAAGACGGGCGGCATGAAGCTGTAGGGGTAGCTGCGGTCTTTTGATGCGGCAGCATAGACTCTGGCGCCCACCAGCTTGCCGCTAATATTGACCACTTCTTTGCTGGCCGTTAGACGCACATCCAGCCGGCCATTTTGACTGGTGATAATGGAAGGATTCTTAAATGGAAGTCCCGTCGATACCTGGCCAGAAACAGCTTGACTGACCATAGGCTGCTTCGAGGGCACCATGCCTTTATGGTCATGCCCTGAGTGAGGGGATGAGGCCGCTAAGGCGGCTGCTGGAAAGACAGCTAAAATTCCTAAAGCCATCAGATGAATCCGTCCACTCATAATCTTTTCTCCATTGAGTGATCTTTAAAAAACTCAGATTGACGACCATTCTCAAGAAAAGATGAAAGGAAAACAATCCTCCGATCGAACGGGTGTCATAAGCTTTCGGCCCGTTAGCTCCACTGTTAGAGCGGTGGGCGCTTAAATTCACCGACCTTGCCCGCATCCGTGACCCAGAGGGCAGGAAGACCCATACTTTTTAGCCACTGAGGCCCCCCCTTTCCCTTCAGCATGGCGATGGTCGACGCACTCCCGGCGATCAACGCCAAGGGCGCCACCACACTGACCGATGCCAAGCCCCGGACCGGCCATCCGGTTTTAGGATTCAGCAAATGGCTGTATCGCTTGCCCGCCACCTCAAGATAGCGCTCATAGCTCCCGCTGGTGGTGACCGCACCCTGATGAAGAGGGAGTGTGGCGAGCAGTTCTCCGGCATGATGAGGATGGTAAATACCGACCTCCCAAGGAGACCCATCAGGTCTTGGGCCAATCACTCTGAGATCCCCACCAAAGTTGACCACCCCACTGTGGATCCCATGACGAACGAGCGTATGGACGGCGCGATCGGCTGCGAACTCCTTGGCAATCCCGCCAAAATCAAGCTCCATATCAGAGACCTTGAAGCGAAAAAGGGGTCGATCCCAGATGACTTTACCCCAACCCACCCGCTTTAAGAGCTGATCAATCGTTGACTGCGGGGGCAACGTGACGGCTTGGCCTGAGAAGTTCCAGGCTCTGCGAAGGAGGCCCGACGTGACGTCAAATAACCCGTCACTTTCTTCATAACAGGTATTTGCATAGTCGAGAAGGCCGGCCATTTCATCGTCAACGACCACCCCTTGGGGGGTAAAAGCCTTCCGGTTAAGATCGGATAACACGCTATCTTGACGATAGCGAGAATAGCGCTGCTCGATCCTTTCAACCTCTTCAAGGACGGTCGTTGCAGCCCGCTCTAATTCCTCAAAGGAGCCTCCAAAGAGCGACAAGTGACAAGGCGACCCCATCGCCCTGAAGGGAAACCGAAAAGGCTCAGACGCCGTCACTTTAAAGCTTCAGATTGACGTTAACCGAGTAGATCGTAAAGCTGTAGTTATCAGCGGCACTGCCGGTCCCTCCCATGAATCCCGAACCCTGACTACGATCGTAAAGCTCGATCCCCGCACCGACATTGAAATTGGGAATAATGGCTTTATTCAACGACACCCCCCCGGCAATCGCTCCAAAACTGGCCAGCCGATAATCAGAGGAGTAAAAACCATTCGCCGTCGGGTTGTCATAGACCCCTTGATAGAAGAAAGAAGAGCGCTGGGTGTAGTAGCGAACATGAGGCGACAGAATCATCTCGTAGGGTAAAGGCTGAACCCAGTTCGCTTCAAAGGTGTGTGACTGAACATTCCAGCTGTCGGAATAAAAGCGGTAGTCGAGATGGAGTGCGGCTTGATTGAGTTCTTCAAAATCCTTCACATATCGCACCAGGACAGCCTCTTGGGTTCTCGTCCCTGGCCGAGTATCGGCACAAAGGTTGGGTGAAAAGGAGAATCGAACGGATTGGGTACAAAAGGTATTCTGAGGGCCAAACCCTCCCCCCCCGGGGATGTTGTTGACCCAGGCCGACTTGTAGGGATCTGAAAGAAACCCGGAACTGTTACTGACCGTCACATTCGCCTGCAGGAGGGAGGTTCGATCAATGATCTGGGTCAACCCAAGAAGCGCCTGATAAGTGTTCTTGTTACCGCCAATCTCCTTCCCGTTAGTGTAGGTCTGATGGATTTGCCCTTGGTCCCCACCATCGGCCCAAACCGTATCAGATGCATACCCGAAACCGGTCGAAAGGGTCGTATTCTTGCCGTTGAGATCGTAGGTTCCATCGAGATTGAAGAAGTTGGAAACATAATCCCATTCGGTCGAATTACCCCCATTAAGGCCCAGGGTCAAATCATCGAACTTTTTGCTCAACTGCCCCGATACCGAGAGCCTTTGGTCAAAAATCCCCCCCTTCAGCCCCTTGTAGGCTCCATGCGTCGCCTGGGAATACTCGAGTTCCCCCGTCTTTTTGCCATAGGTATTGCCTTTCCCCCAATAGAACACCGGTGAAGCCCCCCCAACGAGGCTCTGGTTCATCGGGTCGCTGCCCCCACCGATGTAATCAAGGACCGTATTCACTTTGAAATTGAGATCATCCGCCCACTGCGCGGCGGCATCGCTCTGGATCGCCATCACCGACATCCGGCCATGGCTTTCCTGATAATTGGAGTAGGCTGAGTCAATACCAAAGTTTTCGGGTTTAAGGTCAATCCCTTCCGCTTCAGACATCCCTGGAATCGCCAGAGCGGCCGCTGTGAAAGCTGCGAGCCTTGGCGCCCTTCGTTGGGCTTTCTGCTTAATTACAGCCACACCCCCCCCCGCCGACGCCATAGCCACCCGTCGACGTTTCTTTCGAAAGATAGGTATGCTGCATCAAATTAAAATGTTGTCCGTCAGGGGTTAGGGCCATCTGAGGTTTCGCAAGAAGCCCCCGCTCCCAGGGTTTCACTGGGGTCGTGCACCCCCCAAACCCAAGCGACAGTAACCCAAAAAGAACGATCTGAAGCCAACGCATAACCCCCCCCGACAAGCAGAATCACAGAGAACATCAGCACGCATTATTTAATGCACAATGTGCCTTTCTTGAAGCCAGTGACATCCTTTTGGGCCGTCAACACGCTCGGAGCCGCATTGACCGAGGCATGAATGGCACAGGGAACCGTCAAGGGATCCAGAATGATCGTGGTGGTCCAGTTGCCAGTAGAATTAAAGCCAGTGACCGTCTTCAAATTGGCGACGCTGACATCGCCAATCGTGACCTGAGTCCCAGAAGGGGGCGTCTTGCCACCACCGACGACCACCCTCCCGGAGATGGTTAATGATTTTTTCAGCGGGCTCCAGAGCGCGCTGGTCACCTTCAAGCCGGTAATGCTCGATAAAGTTGCTGGAGTTGGTGCCGCCTTCACCACAATGGGAAGGGAGGGTGAGAAATTCTGGACGGTGCCATTGGTCTGGGTAAACACGGCATTAAATATAACAGTGTGTGTGCCGACTACAGTGGCATCCGGGGTCCAGTCAAACTCCCAACTCGGATTCGACTGAGACGATGAAACTTGAACCAAACTAGAGCCTTTCAAGCCGGGTGGTGCATCGAGGGTGACTTGATTGTTATTCCAAGGATTGCCGACCTCGACGAGGAGCTTTAGGGTTTGCCCCACCACTAAGGGTGCGCCATTCATCACGTCAGGCCCACCAAGAATCTTACCGTTGAAGGTGGGTGCCAGCGAGGTTTGAGTCGCGGCGGCGACGGCATCGATCACCGGCTTCTTCTGGTATTCAAGGTAACCCAGGGCCGCGCTGGTGAGGAGAACAAAAATCCAAGCCTTTTTAAGATAATGCATTCGTTTTTAACCTCAAGAACCGTGGTGATTAGGCGCCTTATGATCCCCTGTGCCCTTCAGCAAATGCTCAAGGGCCTGGGTAATCTCAGGCTGGTCGGTGGCATTAAAGCCTCGATGGATTTTGCTGATGTTGCCTTTTCGATCAATCAGAAAGGAGGTCGGCATGGTTTCAAGATCGTATTTTTTGGGGCATTCGCCCGTATCGGCTGCGATGGTAAATTGCACTGGATGCTTGACCAGAAAGGCCTCAGCTTCCGCTCTTGATTCATCAAGATTGACCGCCACCACCTCGAGCCCCTTACTTTTCATGGTGCGGCTCAGTTCATCCATGAACGGGATGGACTTTGCGCACGGACCACACCATGAGGCCCAAAAATCGAGGTAGACCACTTTTCCCTTGAAGCTCGACCAATCGATGGGCTGACCATCTTTGAAATGGGTCAAGGCGCATTGAGGTGCCGGCTGACCGGATGATTCGAGCGCCATCACGGCGGTGATCGGGGTTAAAAGCCCTAGGATCAAGAGAGCAAGGGAGCGTGGTTTCATCGTGACATTCCTAAAAAAAGAGGCGGCAGTCAGCCTAAAAAAGATCGGAGAGATGGGCCACAAAGTGCTCAGGCTCCATAAACCCGATGACACGACGATGGGTGATTTCGCGAGCGGACCCATCAAAGAAGAGGACGGCTGGAGGGCCAATCAGACCGAATTCCTTTAATAGCGCGTTCTGATCGGCGCCCGTCTCTGTCACATCGGCTTGGATCAAGCGGACATTCTTGAGGGCCTCTTGAACCTTCAAATCGGTGAAGGTGTCCCGCTCCATTTCTTTACAGGCGGTACACCAATCAGCGTAGAAGTCCAACATGACAGCTTGATGATGGCGCGCGGCTTCGCCCAAGGCGCCCTTAAGTTCAGCAACACTTTTAACGGGCATGAAGGCGAGTTGGGAGGGTTCTTTTGAGGATCCTGAAGATCCGGCCCGAAGATGTTCCAGGGGGTGTAACGGATCTTTGGCCTTGGTGGCCACCCCGACCAGCAGCAAAAGCCCGTAGGCCAGCATCAGAACGCCGAGGCCCTTGGCCACCTTCCTCAAAAAAGTTGCCTGGGGCGGCAACGCATCCAGCGCGCCAAGAAAAATGGAGGGAAGAATCAGCAGGACCGCCCACAACAAGAGGGTCACTTCAGGCGGGATAATCCGCTCAAGCAGCGAAAGCGCCACCCCCAGCAAGGCCACCCCAAAAATGGATTTGATGGTATCCATCCAGACCCCTGCTCTGGGGAGCAGCTTACCGGCAGAGGTCCCAATCACCAATAGGGGGAGGCCCATCCCAAGCCCCAGGGAAAAGAGGGCGAGCCCCCCAAGGAGCGCATCGCCCGTTTGCCCAATGTAAATGAGGGCCCCCGCCAGCGGTGCCGCGACACAGGGACCCACAATCAGCGCCGACAAAAACCCCATCACCGCGCTACCAAGGAGCGTCCCTCCTGCCTGGCGGTTGCTAAGAGCCATCAACCGCTGCTGTAAAGGCCCTGGGACTTGAAGCGTGAATACACCAAACATCGAGAAGGCCAGAACCACGAAAAGTCCGCTGAAGGCAGCGATAATTCGAGGATCCTGAAAAAGGGCCTGAAGGTTATGCCCAAAGAGCCCGGCAAGGACCCCAAACCCGGTGTAGGCGAGCGCGGAGGCGCTCACATAAGACAACGACAACAGGAAGGCACGGCGGGTGGTCAAGCGTTGGCCGTGTCCCACGATAATTCCTGAGAGGATGGGAATCATCGGAAAAATACAGGGCGTGAAGGCCAGCAGCAGCCCCATTCCGAGAAAGCTGACCGCTGTGAGCCAGAGCGAATCTTTTTTAAGGGCCTCCGCGATTCGACATTGCTCACTCGCCGGCGGCGGCGTGTTTAAAAAGCCTTCTCCCGAGGAGGCCGAGCATTCATTCGGTGGTGGTTGATGATCCAAAGAAGCGAGGCCACTTGGAGGCTGAATCCCTTTTAGATCTACCTTGAGATGCATCGGTGGGTAGCAGGAGCCCTCGTCCTGACAGCCTTGATAGGTCACATCGACAAAGGACGCATCGGCTGAGGAGACTGAAAGGACAGGAACGCGTATGTCAACGTGTCCCCGATAAACTTCGGTTTCGCCCATCTCAGGATCAACTTCCAGCAAGCCTTCAGGGAGGATTGCCGTGCCGAGCGCTACATCCTGAGGAATGGGGGTGAACCTAAGGCGCGCTTTATAAAGGTGATAACCCTCAGCGACATCAAACGCTAAAACAACGTGGCTCCCATCAAGCCTTGCGCTGGCATGAAAGGCCTGATCCTTCGGGAGCGGGTTTTCCCGAGGGCCCGCTGCCGCAGGGCCGATAAGCCCCCCCCACGTGAAGATCAGCCCAAGGATAAGACGAAAGCCATCACGCCGGTCAAAAAGGGCAGCAGCCCCCCTCATCGTGCGTTTTTTAATGCCAGTAAAGATCACAAGAGAAAGACCTGTCACCCTAAAAATATATATAGATGCAATGTTCATGCCTCATGATATACCATAAAAAATATGTGGTTTTGCTGTATCGCTCGCCATGATGAGGCGCTCGATGGGCCAAATCCCCCAAAAGCACGCCGGCAAATCAACCATTGAACCATAAGCTCAAAGCCTTTCACCAGAAGCTCTCGTCAACTCAGGGTCATCGATAATTGGCGCCAAATCCTTATCGCAAGACGCCCTAAAAAGCCCCCAAAGACCCATCCTGATATCGACGGCATCGGGTATCGTATAATCGACGCTTGGGGAGCCTGAGGCAGGGTCTATAACCCTCATCTACCCGCTTGATGATCCCAACGCCAAAAACCCAGCAACATTTATGATGTCTTTTGATAACCAAAGAACGGACAGCAAGGTCTGATGCATATCTTAGTCAGCAACGATGATGGTTACTCCGCTGAAGGAATCAAAACCCTCGCAAAGGCGCTGAGCACCCTAGCAGACATTACCGTGGTCGCCCCAGAATCGAACCGCAGCGGCGCCAGTAACTCCCTGACGCTGGAGACTCCCCTTCGGGTCAGCACGGCAGAGAATGGCTTCATCAAGGTCAGCGGCACACCGACTGATTGTGTCCACCTCGCGATTACAGGCCTCCTCGATCGGGAGCCTGACATGGTGTTCGCTGGCATCAATCACGGCGCTAATCTTGGCGACGATGTGATTTACTCAGGGACCGTCGCCGCCGCAACAGAAGGTCGCTTCCTAGGACTTCCAGCCATTGCGATTTCGCTGGCCTCCCAGACCCACATGCCCACCCATTTTGAATCGGCCGGCCGCGTCGCCATTGCTCTCCTTGAGCGAATTCGTCGTCATCCACTCCCTCAAGACATCATTTTGAACGTGAATGTCCCGGATCTTCCTTTTAGTGAGATCAAGGGCTTCACATCGTGTCGACTCGGGCAACGCCACAAGTCTGAGCCGGTGATTCCAGCGATGGATCCCCGAGGGCGTCCGATCTACTGGGTCGGTGCCGCAGGCCCCGAGCAGGATGCAGGACCTGGAACCGACTTCCATGCCATCCGGGAAGGGTATGTCTCCCTCACCCCCCTGCAGATCGATCTGACGCGCTATGACCGGATCGATCAGCTGGCCGACTGGCTAAAGGACTAAGCACCTCGAATGAATCAACGCATCGAAGGCATCGGCATGACCTCGCGGCGCACGCGCGAGAGAATGATTGCTCGTCTCAAGGAGCTCGGGATCCGGCACCCTGATCTCCTTCGGGTGATGCTCGAGACCCCACGCCACCTGTTTGTTGAAGAGGCCCTGCAAAGTCGTGCCTACGAAGACACCGCGCTACCCATCGGCTTCAACCAGACCATTTCGCAACCCTACATTGTGGCGCGGATGACCGAACTACTGCTCGAGTGGGGGCCTCTCGGTAAGGTGCTGGAGGTCGGCACAGGATCCGGTTACCAAACGGCCATCCTTGCCCAACTAGCGAAGCGCGTTCATTCCGTCGAACGCATCTACCCGCTCCAACAACGCGCGAGGCGCTGCCTTCAGGACCTGAAGCTGCGCAATGTGCGACTCAAGCACAGCGATGGGGGTTGGGGCTGGGAAGAATATGCGCCTTATGACGCCATCTTGGTCGCCGCTGCGCCGAGCGAGATTCCGGAGACGCTCCTCGCCCAAATGGGCCGACGCAGCATCATGATCATTCCCGTGGGTCAGGACCGAACTCAAATTCTTCATCGGGTCACTCGAACCGAAGTCAGCCTGGAAGTGGAAGAAATAGAGCCGGTCAATTTCGTCCCCTTCCTACCCGGCGTGCTTTAAAGCCCGCCGCAAGACCCTTCTGTTATTGGAGCGCTGGCGTTATGCTTCTTTATCGGAGCCTCATGCGATTCGATCGAGCGAACCGCTGCTAACCTTGGCGCCACGCGAGGAGATCGATCAGTCATTCAGCCTGACATCCCCCCCTTGAATGGAAGCGGCATCCTTTCCTGACCTGATGAACCTGAGGCATTCCTTCATGATAACGACAACCCCCCGCCTTAAAACCATCATCAAAAAGCGCCGCCGATCGGCGACAGCGAAGAGCTTCGCGCAAGGCCACAGATGAACGCGATCCACGAGAGCAACCCCGAGACTCTTCGTCTCTCCATCTCCGGAATGCGGTGTGCAGGGTGTGTCGAATCCGTTGAGAGCGCCCTCCGCGCCACCGAAGGCGTCGAAAAAGCAGACGTCAGCTTCGCTGATCATACCGCCATCGTGATGGGACATGCTGATCCCTTGGCGTTGAAGGCCGCCTTGAAGGCGGTTGGATATGACGGCGCCATCATGACCACTGAAGAGGATCCTCATGCAGATGAGGATCTTGAGATGGCGCGCTACCGGGACCTCCTTCGAAAGGCGGGCATTGCCCTCCTTCTCGCTGCACCGCTGATGGTTCTCGAACATCTTGAGCTGCTTCCGCCTCTTGGCGGCGGCCCGATTCCAAGTGGCTTCTGGATCCTGATTTCCCTCCTGACCCTTGGTGTCATGCGGATTACGGGCGGCCATTTCTTTACCGGCGCCCTTCAGAGCCTCTCGCACCGGAAAGCCAATATGGACACCCTGATTGCTCTTGGAACTGGAGCGGCCTGGGTCTATTCGACGGTCGCCATCCTAGCCTCAGACAACCTTCCGCCGATGAGTCGAGACGCTTATTTTGAGGCGGCCGTCACCATCTTGGCCTTCATTAACCTCGGCAGCGCCCTTGAAATGAAGGCTCGCGGCCGAACATCAACTGCCATAAGGGCCCTGATTGGCCTTCAGCCTCGAACGGCCAGAGTCCTCAGAGAGGGGCAAGAATTCGATGTGGCCATCGGTGAGGTGGGGCTTGATGACATCATCAGGGTCCGACCTGGCGAGCGGGTACCGGTTGATGGGATCTTGATCGAAGGGCAATCCCGCGTTGATGAATCCATGCTGACGGGTGAGCCGATGCCGGTCGAAAAGAAGCCTGGGGATGAGGTCACCTCAGGGACACTCAACCAAAGCGGTAGCTTCCTCTTTAAAGCCATTAGGATCGGCCGCGATACGGTTCTCGCTCAGATCATTGACAGCGTCAGAAAGGCGCAGGCCACAAAACCTGCGATCGGCCGACTGGTCGATAAGGTGGCCGCCCTTTTTGTTCCCACGGTCATCGTGATTGCCCTCCTGACCTTTGCCGGTTGGTGGGCCTTAGGCCCCTCCCCCGCCTTGGGCTATGCCTTTGTGACGGCGATGACCGTCTTAGTGATTGCCTGCCCCTGCGCTCTGGGTCTTGCTACCCCGATTTCGATCATGGTGAGCGTTGGACGCGCGGCCCAGCGCGGGATTCTGATCCGGCAGGGTGATGCGCTACAAACTGCGGGGAAGCTGACGACCATCGTGTTGGATAAGACTGGAACGGTGACCGAAGGAAAGCCTCGACTGGTCGGCATGGACACGGTTCGGGGTCAAGACGAGACGACACTTCTGCAGTGGGCGGCAAGCCTTGAGGCTGGTTCGGAACACCCCCTAGCGATCGCACTCCTTGATAGTGCAAGGACCCGGGGTATCCCCCTTCTTGCAGTCACGGGGTTTACCGCGATCCCAGGATATGGCATCCAGGGAACCGTGGATGGCCATCGCATTCTGATCGGAAATCGTCCCTTGATGAAGAAGGAGAAGATTCGGACTCAGTCGCTTGACGCACGCTGGACCGCCAGGGCAGGTCTTGGCGAAACCCCGGTCCTGGTAGCCGTGGATCAGAAGCTGGTCGGGCTCTTAGCGATCGCAGACCCTCTCAAGGAAGACTCTAAGGAAGCCATTTTAACGCTGCACCGAATGGGCCTTCGCATCCTTCTGGTCACTGGAGATAACCCGGTGACCGCGAAGGCCATCGCAGAGGCGGTCGGGATTACTGAAGTCCGGGCAGAGGTGCTCCCGAGCGAGAAAGCTCAGATTATCCAAGAACTAAAGACGCAAGGGGAACGCGTTGGCATGGTGGGTGATGGGATCAACGATGCGCCAGCCCTCGCGAGCGCCGATGTGGGTCTCGCCATCGGAACCGGGACCGACATCGCCATTGAAAGCGCCGATGTCGTTCTGATGAGTGGTTCTTTGAAAAAGGTTCCGGAAGTCATCGCTCTTTCAAGAGCTACCGTCCGTAACATTCAAGAGAACCTTCTCGGTGCCTTCGTCTACAACATCCTCGCGATTCCCATTGCCGCCGGCGCCCTCTATCCCGCGTTTGGTCTTCTCTTGAGCCCGATGCTGGCGGGAGCGGCCATGGCCCTGTCTTCTGTCACCGTCGTGACCAACGCCAATCGCCTCCGCTATCAGCGGCTTTAAGCCACGGGAGTTTTCTAGGGCTTAGTCCCTCGGAAGAGGCAATAGCGAACCAGCCCCCCATGAAAAACCTTCCACTGCGCGAGCGCCACCTTAAAATTGGCCGTCTGCGCCTTCTTTCTAAGCCCCAGAAAGTGCATCAACCACTGCATCGGGGATGTCCACAGCGCGGTGAGGTACATCCGCCGCGCCGATGGCATGGTTTCCCTGGTGGCTTCTGTCAGGTTCACCGCCTTGAATCCGCACTCTTCCATCCCCCCCTGAAACTCCTCAACCGTTGAAAGGTTCGGGACCGCCCAACCATTGAGACAATCCATCACCGCCCGCCATTCTTCCTCATTGAACTCTCGCCGGGTCGCGAAGCCATCACAAGCGATCAGGGTGCCGCCCTTTCGGAGTAGCCTAAAGGCTTCTCTAAAAAAATCCCGCTTGTCGACCGCGTAGCAGCTACTTTCAACCGCCCAGACTACATCAAAGGACCCATCAGGAAAGGGGGTCTGACAAAAGTCGGCCACCTCAAAGTGCACTTGGCCCAAAACCCCATGGCGCCGAGCATTCCTCTCGGCATGAGCGACTTGCTCCTGGCTAACCGTGATCCCGGTGACTTTACAACCCCGATGCTTGGCGAGCCAGATGGAGCTGCCGCCAATACCGCAACCGGCGTCAAGCACTCTAGAACCGGGCTGAATCTTCGCGACATCCGCCATGATGCGATTTTTGTTCAACAGGGCCTGACTGTGGGTCTTAATCCCCTCTTCCCAATAGCCATAGTGAAGCGCCAGATTTTCATTGTCGAACCAAGCCGTCCTATAGTCCCAATAGCAATCATCGTAATGTTTAGCCGTATCCAGCCGAATTTCGGCTTCCGAAAAATCGGCCTTTGATCGAAGACTGTCGGTCCGATAGTCTCGGCAAGGCTCTAAGGTATAAGTGATTGACTCAGCGCGTGTGCTCATAGGGACTCAATGGGGGTATCGTAACGTTTCAATCAATCGAGGGCGGATGGTTTCGGCCAGCCCTCAAACAAAAAATCCCGGTCCCTCCTTTAAAGAGGGCCGGGAATCCTTTTTATCGGACGTTCCCTAAGCCCTTTTGGGGGCTTGGGGACGGCTCAGCCTCCCTTAGAAGGAGAACCAGCCTGATCCGAAGGAGGTCGCGAACACCAGGCTCACGATACTCATCAGCTTAATGAGGATATTCAGTGAGGGGCCACTGGTATCCTTAAAGGGGTCGCCTACGGTGTCACCGACAACCGCTGCCTTGTGAGCGTCAGAACCCTTGCCACCGTATTCACCGGTTTCGATCCACTTTTTGGCGTTATCCCAAGCGCCACCGGCATTGGCCATCATCACGGCCAACAGGAAGCCTGAGACGGTCGTTCCCACCAGAAGACCTGCGAGGGCTTCCTTACCAAGAACGAAACCAACCGCCAAGGGAACGATGACCGCCAGCGCGCCTGGCAAAATCATCTCGCGAAGAGCCCCCTCAGTACTAATACTCACACAAGCACGGTAGTCCGGCTTGCCAGTGCCTTCCATCAAACCAGGAATTTCCTTGAACTGGCGACGAACTTCAAGAACAATCGCATGAGCCGCCTTGCCGACCGCCATCATGGTCAATGCTGAGAAGAAGTAAGGCATCATCGCACCAATCAAGATACCCGGCAGCATGGTTGGGCTCAGGATATTGAGTGACTCGACCTTGGCCGCCGTCACATAGGCCGCCAGCAACGCCAACGCCGTCAGTACCGCAGAACCAATCGCAAAGCCCTTACCGGTGGCCGCCGTGGTATTACCCAGACTGTCCAGCGCATCGGTGCGCTCGCGAACTTCCTTGGGCAAATGACTCATTTCGGCGATACCGCCTGCATTGTCAGCAACCGGACCGTAGGCATCCGTCGCAAGGGTAACGCCCAGCGTGCTCAGCATCCCAACGCCAGCCAAGGCCACCGCGTAAAGACCTGCAGTGATGGAGCCATCAGCCTTCATGCCCAGCCAAATGCTGAGAAGAATCGCGACGGCGGTGATCAGCACCGGAAAGACCGTGCTCATCATGCCCACGGCCATGCCCTGAATAATCGTAGTCGCCGCCCCGGTCTGGCAGGAGTTGGCAATCGATTGGGTGGGTTTTTCTGTATAGGACGTGTAGTACTCCGTCACATAGGCAATCGCATTACCAGCCACCAGACCGACCACAATCACCAGCCAGTAGTTGAAGCTCAACCCGGTGAGGATGACGGCCACCAGAGAAAGCCCAAGAATCACCACGGATGCCCCCCAAACGGAACGGCGCAGGGCATTCAGAAGATCTTCCAAAGAAGCCTTTTCGTCAATTTTATGGACGTGTTTGTCGATATGCTTCGTCAGGGCCTCCGGCAATAGGATGGAGTCGTCACTCCCGATGACCATGTAAATACCAAACAGAGACGCGATGACACCCACGGCCGCGACCAGAAACGGAAGACCAATGAAGGCCATGGCGTTCTCACCAAGGCTCGCGCCAAGGGCTGCTGCCGCAATGATAGAGCCACTGTAGCTTTCAAACAGATCAGCGCCCATCCCTGCAACGTCACCCACGTTGTCGCCTACGTTGTCAGCGATGACCGCCGGATTCCGGGGATCATCCTCCGGAATGCCCTGTTCGATCTTACCAACCAGATCAGCACCCACGTCCGCTGCCTTGGTATAGATACCCCCGCCAACACGGGCAAACAGCGCGATGCTACTGGCACCAAACCCAAACCCCGTGATGTAGGTCAACTGGTTAGGATCGCCTTTAAAGAACAGGAACAGCAGCGTCATCCCAAGGAGGCTGAAGCTGACCACGGACATCCCCATGATCGCGCCACTACCGAAGGCCACCCTCAGACCCTCATGCAAACCAATGCTCGCCGCCGCTGCGGTCCGAACGTTGGCCCGCACCGCCACATACATGCCGAGATAGCCGGCACCCGCAGAAGCAACTGCTCCGATAACAAAAGACATCGCGGTCTGCCAGTGCAGGAACACAGTAATAACGACCGCGACAATCGCCACAAAGATGGAGAGAACCTGATACTCGCGATTGAGGAACGCTGATGCGCCTTCCTGAATCGCCTGAGCGATGTCACGCATCGTCTGGTTGCCCTGATCGTAGCTCAGGACGCGCTTGAACTGCCAGAGTACGTAGGATACCCCGACCAATCCCATCAGTAGTGCGATGATGACCGATGCATTTGCTTGCAACACGATGACTGCCTCCCTATCTTAAAGTTATATGTTTTTGATTTTGAGAACGCCTCCCCCGCTCTGAAGGCCGCACCGGCAACCGGCGCACCCTTTATTCTGGTGTTCTTTGGGGAAGAGGTCTTAGGGGCTGATGCTTCATCCGGATGGACACACAAAACGCCGCCAGACGTCATTCTGACGAGGAGGTTACTGAAATTTACTCACAACCTCAATAAAAAAAGGCGCCAGTGACTCTCGAGAGACCGAAAAAGTTCCGTTGACCTTCCGAGCATTCCGCCCATTCACTGGCCGCTGGAGGAGACTCATGAGAACGACGCCATGGGCTTGAGACACCCACTAAGCCCCGGTTCGATAGAAGCGATTCAACCGGTCTGAGTCTTGATCAAGGCTCGAGGAATCCTGGAGCCGAATGGTAAAGGGCTCCGACGTCTTGGGGTCAATGTGAAAAGCCAATGAGGCATGCTTATGGAGCAAGCCCTCTTCCCCTGAGGCATTGGGATTCAGCTGACCTTTCTCCAAAAAATCCACCATTCGACGAGCGTTATAGACGATCAAGACCCGGTGTTCATGGTGATGGCTGTAAATCTGATAGGCCACATGGGCTTCCCCAAAGGCCGGTATTCGACCCAGCAACTCCTCAAGACTCTGAGGATCGGATCCTGCGAGTTTTCTCAGAATCGAATCATCATGGGTTCTGATCAATTCCACAAGGTAGGGGGCAAGCTGACCTTCTCGTTGTCGCTCCTGGATCCTGTGGACCTCGGCGATGGTGAACGAAAAGGTTTCTGCTACGAGGTAATGGCGATCCATTTCACCGTCATTGGCAAAGAGAGCCAGTTTATCAAGGGCCGGGTGTTCTAGCGCATCGAGAAAGGCTCCTGGCGCCCGGATGTGTTTATCCACCGCGACGACCCAAGGCAGCGCTCTGCCGGTTCGCTCGAAACGGCCCTTCACGCTCAAAATGGCGGCAACCCTAGGCAGCTCTTCTTCTCGACCACGCGGCTTCACAATAAAGGCATCCACCCCGGCTATGAGCGTTCTGTAGCCCGCTGCTTTGAAGCATTCAACGATCCCCGAGTAGCGCGGGATGAAAGGAATACTGGTGCCATCATAGAGGAGATTAATCCCTTGCACTCGCGCCTGACTAGCGACCCAATCTCTGAGAGTGTTCGCAAAAGGCTCCACATAAATGTAGTCGTCACTGTGATGGTTGGCGGCGGTCAGAACCAAATAAAGATCGCTCTGCTTCCTAAACTCATCCAGCGAAGCGGTGACGAAATTGTCGCCGCAGGTCGCTTGTGCGATCTCCTCAACCGCCGTCTTGCCGGCTCCCGCTCCTCCCATGCACAGAAACAGGACCGGCTGCGCGTCCGCTGTCTTGCCGGCGAGAATGTCCTGTTTGGTCCGATCCAGTTTTGTGGCAATTCGGCTGAGCCGCTCGTGGGCGATTTCAACGGCACGGACCAAGCGCTCGTCGCCATCCGCCGCCTCCGTCAGCTGATCCCTGAGCTCCTGATTGTTGGCCAAGGTAAAAATGGGGGTCTTTTCTCCGGACACCTCCTTCATCAATTCGAAGAATTCAGTATGACTTGGGGAGCGAAGGCCGGTCAGGATATTGACATCGAGACAGAACAGCGGCGCTTCGCCATGGGGCCCAATCTCGATACCATCAATATCGCTCTTGCCGCGAAGCGTTTCAGTTCCAGGAAGATAGCCAATAATGTTGGTGGAAAGGCTTAAAGGGTAATCTGCAAAATGAATCCCCAGAGGAATGTGTTCCTCCCGAAGACTCTCGAGCGGCAGGAGACCGCCATTGACTGTCACCAAACAGTCCAAGCCTTCAGGGGTTCGGTGTCTTAGAAACGGCATACCAAAAACAAAGGTCTTCTGTTCGGGCCATTTGCCATAGCCATTAGGCTTATTTTCAAGACCCCGATTCCGCAGGGGATCCATGGCGTTCCTGAAGGCCCGGGTCACTTCCGTGAGGGACGACCCCGAATCATGCAGCAGCTCCGCATCGCGCGCCTCGAGCCGCCTGAAATCAATTTCCTGCTCATAAACGCTGCTAAAAGCGGGCAGGTTACTGAGGGCGATGATGAAGAAATCAAGGGTCAGCTTGTTGCCGTAACCAAAGGGCTTGATAGCCCGCATACTATGATAGAAGCGGGCCAACCGCTCAGCGATATTCGCCGTTTTGATCACAAAGCCGTTGTTATCAAAAAGCGCGGTATCCTTATTTTCGTCCTCATTGAGAACGAGACTCTCAATGGCTTCCCGGAAGCGTTTACGCTTGCCGGCATCCGACATCGCGCCAGGTCGGTCGGGTGTCATCGCCTGCTCCTTCCAATCCTGGAAGATTTCGCGATGAATCCTCGAGAAAAGTTCAGTCAGATAGGTGACTCTTTTGGCCTGATCATGGGAAATCGTGCCCTCGGCCTCTTTCTGAAACGTCGACAGCAACCGCCGGCAATGAATGATGGCCAGAGCATTTCGTAGTTTTTTGAGTTGCGGGCCACAGACGATGGCCTTGGAGTCCTGATTTTTCATGAATGTCCGACGAATGGCGACGCTCTGAGGGAGGTTAAGAAGCCCTCAATTCCGATCACGGATCATCCGAGCGCCATGCGCTCGAACACTCTCTCCCCAAAAATACCATTCTAAAGCCGTTCTGAAAACACAAAGGGCTGGCGGCTTGAGCTCTCGACCCCGAAGGGCACCCTATAACCCGACCGCACCGACAAAAAAATGCCCCGGATGGGGCATGTCATAGGAGCCAGAGGGCTCATGGGAAACCAAAGGGCCCGAGGTCATTCAAACCCTCAGGCCACTTTCAAAGGCCTTGGCTACTGACAAGCTTCGCAGGTCGGATCATCGATCGAGCAGACCTTGGCACCCCCCTCAAGGCGAATATCGCTCGAAAGGACCGCCATCGTCGCAATATTGACCGCTGCCAATGACTCGTTCTTGACCGCATTGAGCTTGCCATCAAAGGTTGTACTCTTTTCAACATGGGTGGCACCCATGGTCCTGAGGTAATAGGTCGTCTTCAGCCCCCTCACCCAGGCAAACTTGTATAGATTATCGAGCTTCTTACCGGAGGGTTCAGCCAGATAGAGGTTCAGCGATTGTGCCTGATCGATCCACTTCTGCCGCCTTGATGCCGCCTCGATCAGCCAACGCGCGTCGATCTCAAAGGCGGTCGCATACATGGACTTGATCGACTCAGGAATCCGCTCGATCTTTTGAAGGCTGCCATCGTAATACTTAATGTCGTTGATCATGACCGCATCCCAAAGGTCGTGACGCTTGAGTTCAGCGACCAGATAGGGATTCACCACAGTGAACTCCCCAGAAAGGTTCGACTTCACAAAAAGGTTCTGATAGGTCGGCTCGATGGATTGCGATACACCACAAATGTTCGAAATAGTCGCGGTCGGCGCGATCGCCATGGTGTTACTGTTTCGCATCCCAACCTTCAGAACGCGTTCACGCAGGCTGTCCCAATCCAAGGTCGATGACCGATCCATCTGCAGATAACCCCCGCGCTCCGCCTCAAGGCGAGCCACCGAATCCAGCGGCAGAATGCCTTGGCTCCAAAGAGAGCCCTGATAACTGGCATAGGTGCCACGCTCTTCAGCAAGGTCGGTCGAAGCCCCGATGGCAAAATAGCTGACCATTTCCATGCTGTTGTCGGCAAAGGCAATCGCCGCCTCTGAGCTATATGGGATCCCTAATTGGTAAAGGGCGTCTTGGAAACCCATGATGCCCATACCCACAGGCCGATGCTGAAGGTTCGAACGACGCGCCTGTGGCACGCTGTAGTAGTTAATATCGATGACGTTATCGAGCATGCGCATGCCCGTCGAAATGGTTCTCTTCAATTTCTCGGCATCCAGCACGCCATCCTCGGTGATGTGCGCGGCAAGATTGATGGAGCCTAGATTGCAGACGGCGATCTCCCCGTCATTGGTATGCAACGTGATCTCGGTACAGAGGTTAGAACTATGCACCACACCAACATGCTGGTTGGTGTAGCGAATGTTGCAGGGGTCCTTGAAGGTGACCCAGGGATGGCCCGTCTCAAACAACATTGACAGCATCTTCCGCCACAACTGGCTGGCTGGAATCCGCTTAAAGAGGTGGATGTCACCGCGATCGGCGCGGGCCTCATACTCCTGATAGCGCTTTTCAAAGGCAGCGCCGGTCAGATCATGAAGATCCGGTGCATCACTCGGGCTAAACAGCGTCCAATCGCCCTCTTCGGCCACCCGCTTCATGAAAAGATCTGGGACCCAGTTAGCGGTATTCATGTCATGGGTGCGCCGACGATCGTCACCTGTATTCTTCCGCAGCTCGAGAAATTCCTCGATATCGATGTGCCAGGTTTCAAGATAGGCACACACCGCGCCCAACCGCTTACCGCCCTGATTAACGGCAACCGCGGTATCGTTCGCCACTTTCAAAAACGGGACCACCCCCTGAGACTTGCCGTTCGTCCCCTTGATGTGGGCGCCGAGACCCCTGACGCGTGTCCAATCGTTGCCTAGTCCACCAGCATATTTGGAGAGCAGCGCGTTATCCTTGATCGCGCCATAGATACCCTCCAGTTCATCAGGCACCGTGGTGAGATAGCAGGAGGAGAGCTGCGGGCGGAGCGTGCCTGAGTTGAAGAGTGTGGGGGTGGAACTCATGAAGTCAAAAGACGACAGGAGATTGTAAAACTCGATCGCCCGACTTTCCCGGTCAATTTCATTCATCGACAGCCCCATGGCCACCCGCATGAAGAAAGCCTGTGGCAATTCGAACCGGACACCGTTTGAGTGAATGAAATACCTGTCATAGAGGGTCTGAAGACCCAGATAATTAAAATGGAGATCCCTCTCAGGCCTCAGGGCAGCCCCTAAGGCCTTAAGATCGAAGCGGGTCAATTCGGTAGAGAGAAGCTCAAGCTCTGCACCGCGCTTGATGAAGTCTAGAAAATAATCAGCGTAACGCCCCTCCATCTCGGCCTGGGTTGCTTCGCGCTGTCCATGAGCCAAGAAGCCAAGCGCTTCCCGTCGCATGCTGTCTAGAAGGAGACGGGCGGTCACCAGGGCATAGTTTGGTTCCTGTTCGATACGGGTCCTTGCCGCCATCAGTAAGGCAGGCGCGACGTCCTTTTCGGGCACTCCGTCAAACAGGTTGCGGCGGGTTTCATCCAACATCCAAGCCCCATCAACATCACTCAGATCACGGCAGGCCTCATCTACAATCTTCTGCAGCCGCACCATATCAAGCGGCTTTTTGCTGCCATCCTCAAGGGTCACCATCAATTCACTGGAGAGCAATGTGTCAGGTTGTTCCTGAGCCGTCTTCTCGGCGCGGAGCCTCGCCCGCTCAGCGCGGTAGAGAACATAGGAGCGCGCGACCAGATGATGTTCGCCGCGCATCAGCGCCAATTCGACCTGATCCTGGACATCTTCGATGTGGATGGTGCCACCCGACGGCAGGCGACGAAACAGCGCTTTGGCCACTTGATCGGTCAACTCCTCAACCAGTTCGTGGATTCGACCGCTCGCTGCCGCCGTGCTCCCTTCCACCGCCAAGAATGCTTTCGTAATGGCCACGCTAATCTTGCTGGGATCAAAGGCGTTGACCTTGCCATTGCGGCGGATAACCCGCATTTCCCCTGGTGTATTGGCACGAAGCTCGACATCCGCCATGCCGCCTTCTAACGGCGGGATGGCGGCTTGGGGGGATGGGAACAGGGACTCGAATTCCATAGGAAACACCTCGGGTTGGCAGGACGGGTAGTGGGTGAGACACACTATAGGGTGTGGTTCATCCCTTCGTCAAGCACTATATGATGTGTTACAGGTCGATGAGCACCTTGCTGCAAAAGCGCCCATAAACGGCCTAAAAAGTCCCGAAAGCCAAGCCTTCAGGGCTATTTGCGCGTACGATGGAGCGCATCGTTGAAGAGCTGACAAGTAGAAAAATAAGCACCAAATAGGGGGTTCGCCATGAAAAATATTCTTGACTGGATCAGCGACTGGTTCCGTCGGGTTCTGCCGAATCCACAGGCTGTCTCCTTCGCGATTTTCTTGCTGGTTTCAACCATTCTGGTCATTAATCTTGGTCAAATGCTGATGCCCGTATTTGCCGCAGGGGTCATTGCCTACTTGCTCGATGGGATCGTCATGCAAGCCGTCCGCAGGAAGGTCCCTCATCTCGTCGCGGTGATTTTGGTCTATCTTCTTTTCCTCGCCAGCCTCAGCTTCCTATTGGTGGCAGTCTTACCCTCACTCTACCAACAAACCATGCAATTGATTCAGCAGCTGCCAGGCTGGGTCACCAAAGGACAGGTTCTCGTGCTGGAGCTGCCTGAAAAATACCCGGAGGTCATTACCGAAGCGCAGCTTCTTGAGCTCTTGGCAACCATTCGCCGGGAGCTTTTGATCTGGGGCCAGAATATGTTGACCACGTCGTGGGCTTCGCTGGTCAGCGCCATGACACTGATCGTCTATCTCATCCTGGTCCCCCTGCTGGTGTTCTTTTTCTTGAAGGACAAGCACCGGATTATGGCCTGGTTCGACCGCTATTTGCCCGCAGACCGCTATCTTCCTCACAAGGTTTGGGGTGAAGTCGATCTGCAGCTGGGTAACTACGTTCGAGGAAAATGCTTCGAGGTCCTGGCGCTATTTTTGGTCAGCTTTCTGGTCTTTTGGTTACTGAACCTCAATTACGCCCTATTGCTGGCCGTTTTGATGGGCGTTTCTGTGATCATTCCCTATGTGGGTGCCACCATGGTGACCTTTCCGGTGATTTTCGTCGCTTTTTTTCAATGGGGCATGGGTGACCTGTTCGGCTATCTTGTTCTCGCCTACATGATCATTCAGGCGCTGGATGCCGTGGTCCTGGTTCCCTTGTTGTTTTCAGAGATCGTCAATCTCCACCCGGTGGCCATCATTGTCGCCATTCTTTTTTTTGGGGGCCTGTGGGGTTTCTGGGGGGTGTTCTTCGCCATTCCCCTCGCAACCCTCGTCAATGCGGTATTGAATGCCTGGCCGGTCAGAAACCCGGCATTGGGGGTGTCATCGAGCTGATGCCGAATCAAGTCGACTTTTTGCCTTGCCCAAGAAGATAAACCTCAGGGCTCCGATCCCTCGAAGCCTTCGGCTTTTTGACGCTGACCCGATTAAAAAATCCCCGGGCCTCGAGCACATAGGCATCGACATCCGGTCCCTGAAACAATTTGGTCACAAAAGTACCGCCAGGCCGGAGGATCTCGCGGGCGGTTTCAAGGGCAAGCTCGGCGAGGTGCATGCCGCGGGCCTGATCAACATTGCGGTTACCGCTCATATTGGGTGCCATATCAGAAAGCACCAGGTCAATGGGCCGTCCCGCCAGCTGGTCTATCAGTGTCGCCAGAACCTCTTCTTCCCGGAAATCACCCTGAAGGCATATCACACCTGGCAAGGGTTCCACCGGCAGGAGGTCCAGCGCTATAATTGTCCCTGTCTTGCCGACCTGTTGCGCCGAATATTGACTCCAACCACCCGGTGCAGCGCCAAGATCGACGACAGCCATGCCGGGCTTTAAGAGCCTCTCCTTTTCATCCAGCTCCTTGAGCTTAAAAACCGCACGGGACCGATACCCCTGTGACTGCGCAAGCTTGACGTACTCGTCGGAGAAATGCTCGGACAACCAGCGTCCGCTGCTTCGACTACGCGCCATAGGACAGGCCGGATGATCTATTGAACATAAGGTAAAACGATTGAAAGCCGAACTGAAGAAATTTCTGCGCACCAAAGCGCACAGCCTGAAGCCTGTGGTCATTACCGGGCAACACGGAGCTAGCCCGAATGTTTTAAGTGAAATCGAACGAGCACTCGATCATCATGAACTGATCAAGGTGCGTGTCAATGCCGGTGACCGGGAGCAGCGTCAGACCCTCACCCAGGAGATTCTTGCTGCGACTTCAGCAGAGCTGATCCAGTCGATCGGGCATATCATCACCCTTTATCGGCGCCACACCGGCCAGCGTTGATGGACGCGGCTTAAAGGATCAGGGTGCGCTTAAAGATAGCGCACCGCGCAGATATCAAACTCCTTGAGGCCACCGGGTGCCTGCACCGAAGCGACATCACCTTCGCGCTTGCCAATCAGCGCCCGTGCGATCGGTGACGTCACCGAAATCATGCCTTGCTTAATATCCGCCTCATCTTCTCCAACGATCTGATAGGTGACCTCATCACCGGTCTCGGCATCGGCTAGATCAACCGTCGCGCCAAAAACCACCTTGCCGCCCGCATTGACCTGTGTGACGTCGATGATCTGACAGTTCGACAGCTTCGCTTCGATTTCATTGATGCGGCCCTCAGAAAAACTTTGCTGTTCTCGCGCCGCATGATATTCAGCATTTTCTTTGAGATCACCATGCGCTCTGGCCTCAGCAATCGCTTCTGTGATTTTCGGTCGTAATACGGTCTTCAGGTGAGCCAGTTCCTGCCGCAGTTTTTCGGCGCCTCGGGCCGTCAGGGGGACTTTATGCATAACGGTAACCTATGTTTTCCTCGTCCTCATTTTGAGAGGGTCAGTGAAGGGTTTTATGAAGCGCTTGCAAGGCATTGACGGTGGTCACCGTTTCTTCACCCAATGCAGAACACGTGGCCCATGCCCCCGATATCGTCGTGGTATAGGTCACCTGATCCTGAAGCGCCTGCCGCCGAATAGTGAACGAATCGGCGATGGCCTTCTTGCCTTCTGTGGTATTGATGATGAACTGCAATTCGCCATTCTTGATCATGTCGACCACGTGAGGGCGGCCCTCATAGACCTTGTTGATCACCGTGCAATCAATCCCGGCATCAGCGAGTGCCTTAGCTGTCCCACGAGTCGCCACCAACTTGAAGCCTTTGGACAAGAGATCACGGGCAATCGGAATGACCTTCGGCTTATCACTTTCCCGAATACTGATAAAGACATTGCCACTTTGTGGCAGCTTCACGCTAGCAGCCCGCTGAGCCTTGGCATAGGCCTCACCGAAGGTCTTACCGACCCCCATCACCTCGCCGGTGGACTTCATCTCAGGCCCCAGCAAGGGATCAACACCACGGAACTTGATGAACGGGAACACCGCTTCCTTGACCGAATAATAGGATGGAATCCGTTCCTCCGTGACACCCTGTTCTTTGAGGGTCTTCCCCACCATGCAGCGGGCCGCAATTTTGGCCAAGGGGTATCCTGTGGCTTTGGAGACAAATGGCGCGGTCCTTGAGGCGCGTGGGTTGACCTCAAGAATATAGATATCGTTTCCCTTAATGGCGAACTGCGTGTTCATCAGACCCACCACCCCGAGGGACTTGGCCAGCAAGCAAACCTGCTCGCGAATGGCATTTTGCAATTCAAGGCTCAGGTCATAGGGCGGAATAGAGCACGCGGAGTCGCCTGAGTGCACACCCGCCTGCTCAATATGCTGCATCAAACCACCGATCAGCACCTCGGTGCCGTCACAGATGGCATCGACGTCCATCTCGATCGCATCATCGAGGAAGCGATCCAAGAGGACGGGGGACTCATGAGAGACACTAACGGCCTCTCGCATATAGCGGCGAAGATCTTCGTCATTGAACACAATTTCCATAGCGCGGCCGCCTAAAACGTAGGAAGGCCTCACCACTAAGGGATACCCCACCTCATTGGCACAGAGGATCGCTTCATCTGGCGAGCGGGCCGTCCTGTTGGGTGGCTGTCGAAGACCCAGGGTGTCCACCAGCTTCTGGAAACGCTCGCGATCCTCAGCCAGATCAATCGAATCAGGGGTTGTCCCAATGATCGGCGCATTCGCCGCCTCAAGGGCCCTGGCAAGCTTCAGAGGCGTCTGTCCGCCGTATTGGACGATCACGCCATATGGCTGCTCAAGATGGATGATCTCAAGGACATCCTCAAGGGTCAGCGGCTCAAAATAAAGGCGGTCTGAGGTATCAAAGTCGGTCGATACCGTTTCCGGGTTGCAATTGATCATGATGGTCTCATAACCATCTTCACGCAGCGCCATAGCCGCGTGGACGCAACAATAATCAAATTCGATGCCCTGACCAATTCGGTTTGGTCCGCCGCCGAGAACCACAATCTTTTGTCGATTCGTGGGCGCCGCCTCACATTCTTCCTCATACGTGGAATAAAGATACGCGGTGGCGGTCGAAAATTCAGCGGCACAGGAATCGATCCGCTTATAGACCGGACGAATCCCTAGCTTGTGCCTGGCTGCACGGACATGACATTCCTGGCTGCCTAAAAGTCGCGCTAAGCGGGAGTCGGAGAAGCCCTTTCGCTTCAAACGAAACATTTCCTCTGTCTTGATACTGCCCAACACCCGCCCTCTAAGGGATGCCTCCTCGGTGATCAGGTCTTCGATCTCGGCGAGGAACCAAGGGTCGATCCTTGAATGTTGCTGCACCTCATCCAATGACCAACCCATACGAAACGCATCGGCCACATGGAAAATGCGGTCAGGACCCGGATGGCGGAGCTCCCTTGCGAGGCGATCGGCCGCATCAGCGGCCCCTAGATCTAATTTCTCGGTGAAGCCATCAACCCCGATCTCGAGACTCCTCAAGGCTTTCTGGATGGACTCCTGAAAAGTCCTGCCGATCGCCATGGCTTCACCGACCGATTTCATCTGAGTCGTCAGCCGGTCATCGGCCTGCGGAAATTTTTCAAAGGTAAAGCGGGGGATCTTGGTCACAACATAATCGATGGTCGGCTCGAAAGAGGCCGGGGTTGCCCCACCGGTGATTTCGTTACGGAGCTCATCAAGGGTGTATCCCACCGCCAGTTTGGCCGCGACTTTCGCTATCGGGAAACCCGTTGCCTTCGAGGCCAGTGCCGAAGAACGACTGACTCTAGGATTCATTTCAATCACAATCATTCGCCCATCCTCTGGCGAAATCGCAAACTGGACATTGGAACCGCCGGTATCCACACCGATTTCACGTAATACCGCGATCGATGCATTGCGCATCAGTTGATACTCTTTGTCGGTCAGCGTCTGCGCAGGCGCTACCGTGATCGAGTCACCAGTGTGAACGCCCATCGGATCGAGATTTTCGATCGCACAGACAATGATGCAGTTATCCTTATGATCGCGAACGACCTCCATCTCGTATTCCTTCCAGCCCAAGACAGATTCCTCGATCAGCAGCTCGCGGGTTGGCGATAATTCAAGACCGCGCTCACAGATCTCGATGAACTCCTGACGGTTATAGGCAATACCGCCGCCACTCCCTCCGAGGGTAAAGGAGGGTCTAACGACGGCTGGATATCCCGTTTGTTCGAGACAAACCAGCGCCTCCTCCAAAGTGTGCGCAACATTAGAGAGGGCGGACTCAAGACCAATCTTAGTCATCGCCTGCTTGAACTTCTCGCGGTCTTCCGCCTTGTCGATGGCCTCCTTCGAAGCGCCGATCATCTGGACCCCAAACTTTTCAAGAACGCCGTGTCGATCAAGGTCTAGCGCGCAATTGAGCGCGGTCTGTCCGCCCATCGTGGGCAGCAGGGCATCCGGTCTTTCCTTCTCGATAATGCTGGCAACGGTCTGCCAGTCAATCGGCTCAATGTAGGTCGCGTCAGCCATCTCAGGATCGGTCATGATCGTTGCTGGATTGGAATTCACCAGAATGACCCGGTAACCCTCTTCGCGCAGGGCCTTACAGGCCTGGGCCCCTGAGTAGTCGAATTCACAGGCCTGACCAATGACAATGGGGCCAGCGCCCAGCAGCAAGATGGACTGTAGGTCGGTTCTTTTGGGCATGAATCGATAAACCTTAGTGGCGAACGGAAGACATGTTCGTGATAAAACGATCAAAAAGCGGCATCAGATCATGAGGGCCTGGACTGGCTTCGGGATGCCCCTGGACGCTGAAGGCCAGACAGTCGGTTCGCTCAATACCCTGCAAGCTCCCATCGAACAACGAGCGATGGGTCGCTCTGACAGAGGGGGGCAAGGTCGCTTCGTCAATGGCAAACCCATGATTTTGGCTGGTGATGAGGACTCGACCGGTAGCGATCTCCAAGACCGGATGATTGGCGCCATGATGACCAAACTTCATCTTCAGCGTCTTCGCACCACTGGCCAAACCTAATAACTGATGCCCGAGACAAATACCAAAGACCGGAATTTGAGCCTCAAGAATCTGTCGTATAGCCTCGATGGCATAGACACAGGGTTCGGGATCACCGGGACCATTGGAGAGGAAAACGCCATCCGGATTCAGCGCCAGAACGTCTTTAGCGGGCGTCGTCGCAGGGACCACCGTTAGGCGACAGCCCCGATCCGCCAGGAGGCGCAGGATATTAAATTTGATACCAAAATCGTAGGCCACCACATGATAGGGACCCTTGGGGGCGAGTCCATAACCAGAGCCAAGATGCCAGGACCCCTGATGAAAAGAATAGCTTTTAGCGGTAGTGACTTCACGCGCCAGATCCATGCCCTTGAGCCCAGGAAACGCGAGAGCCTCGGCAACCGCCCGCTCAGCATCCAACAAACTGCCCGCCAGAATACAGCCTCGCTGGGCACCCTTGTCTCTCAGAATCCGAGTCAGCTTACGGGTATCAATCCCCGCAATTCCAACCACCTGATGGGTCTTTAGATAGTCACTAAGACCCCCTTGGGAGCGCCAGTTACTGTGCCGCTGCGACACGTCCCTGACAATGAGGCCACTCGCATGGAGACCCCCTGATTCGACATCCTCGTCGTTGATACCGACATTGCCGATATGAGGATAGGTCAAGGTGACCATTTGTCGAGCATAAGAGGGGTCGGTCAGGATCTCCTGATACCCCGTGATGGCGGTATTGAAAACAACTTCACCCACCGCGCAACCCTCAGCGCCAATGGCATGCCCCCGGAAAAGCGTCCCATCCTCAAGGGCCAGCAAAGCTTCAGTATTCAATGATATTCACCTTTTAAACACACTAAACGGATTGAACCCAAGGCCCTGCCCGCTCATGTCAGTTCGCGACGGTCTATTGATCCGACAATTCTATGGAAATTCGCCCCCCCTGTCCATGTCGCAACCCCGCTCCCAACTAGCCCGGCGGACCAATCCTCCCCTTTCTTCGAAGTGGATTCTGCGGGTCAAGATTTGCCATCAGGGGATTTCTGCGATCTTCATCGGTAATCTGATAAATGAGGCCCAACCAGTTATTGAAGACCGCCTTCGCCGTATCCCGCCACGTATTGTCGAGCTGCTGAAGCACTTGATCCTCGATAAAATCAGGCATCGGTTGCCCGACCTTGCGGGCTTTTCGAACACGCTGCCCATAATCGCTGAACCTCTCGGCGAGATCCCGATTAAAGTAATGTTCGGGCATAGGGGGGTAATCATCGCTTTGGCCCTCATAGAAGCGGATCACCTCGCGCTTATACTCCTTCAGAAGGCTGATGGTGTCGTATTCTGGATGACCTTGAAAGAACACCACTCGAATCAGATCCTCACTGACGGCCAGATGGACCCCGGCCTCGGCACTATCCACCAGCACTTTAATACCCACCGCCTCGAGATCTTCGCGAAAGATTTCGTTGAATCTCGAGTGGGGCACATCAAAGCGGGTATTGATGTTTGAAACCAAGGGATGATGGGTGTCGACCACCCGGTGGGAATAGACCCCCCAACGCTTAAAGCCAAGATGCGACCGCTTGATGCCATAACCGTATTCAATCAGGGAGTGGGTCGCAAGACAGGAACACATGGTGGAGGTCACATGCTGGCGCGCCCAATCAAATACTGCCGTCAAAGGCTCCCAGAAAGGCTCCTCTGGAAGGCTCGGGTGGGTCACGTTAGCGCCACTGATAATCAGCCCGTCGAGCCCATCCAGCTGGATTTGGTCAAAGGTTTCGTAATACCGATCAATATGCTCTTGAGCTTCAAGACTTCGCTCCAGCCCGTCAATCGTGAAGGGGTGCATATGGAACTGGACAATGGGATTCGCCGCGCCGACCAAGCGGTAAAACTGCCGCTCGGTGGCCTCCAGCGCGGCATCAGGCATCATATTAAGAAGACCAATGTGCATCTCCCGAATATCCTGCTGCTGGGCACGCTCAACGGTCAGGACATCCTGCCCCTCCTCACTGAGACGCTGATAGGTCGGCAGATCGGTATGAGCTATCAGCGGCATGGCGGCTCCCCCCAAGGAGTAGGGCTAACCACGCTGAAGCGCCTCACAAATCAGGTCGATAAAGTCAGATTCACTATGAACCTTCGCGAGATCATCAGCATCAACGCTATAACCAAATCTTTTAGCGATGGACTCATACCGCGGCAGACGGTCATGAAAGAGTTTGGGAAAGACCCAGGTCACGAACTGATCCGGAGGAATATCGGCCACCGCGCCGTAGCCATACGTCGTCATAAAGTCAGACAGCTGCTGATCAAGAAAAGACTCGCGATAATAGAGTGGTTTGGGGTGAGATTTGGCTCGGTCAATCAGCACATTCGCAAGCGCAGCGCTCGTCTTGATATAGAGAATCAACGTGTTATTGGCAAGAATCGAGAGCGTCTCTGGGTCGTCAAGCTCACACACGCTCCCACCGGCATCGTTGATAAAATTCTGGTACCCATAAATCGCATCAACCTTGCGGATAAATTCCGGGACATCCCGCATCGCACTGATTTCCGCCTGGCGATGAAGATCCTGGCGTCGCTTGAATTCTTGAAGACTGAGCCCACCCTTTAAAGGGTCACCAATCTTGCCGAGGAAGCTAGAGACGGGGGCTAGGTTATCGATGGTGATATTACTGCGGATGTAGATGGAGTCCGATTGGAGCAACTCCCTCAGGAAAGGCACCTCCATCGCCTGCAACTTCATATTGTCCGAAATTGGCTCATCAAGATAGCGGGTCCCGATCCGGTAATCCCCAGAATAATGGAACCAGTTCTGCTTCGGTAACTTATTGGCGAGCGTGGTCTTGCCTACTCCGGACATGCCCAGCAGCGTGATGCGCTTGCTGGTCCACTCTCTAAAATCGCTAGGACTCATCTTCATTGAACAACCCCTCCCCGTTCGCCAAAATGATCCTCATGCGGCTGATTGATCATGTGCTGGGCGGTCTGCGCCAAGGCCGCCTCCAGCGTCTCGCGCAATTCTATGTCAGCGACCGTCTCTAAAAGAGCCACGCGCATGCAACCCATCCATTGATCTCTCTCTGATGGACCAATCACGAAGGGGAGATGCCGCGCCCTCAGCATGGGATGACCATAAGCCTCCCAAAAAAGATTGGGGCCACCCAACCAGCCCGATAGAAATTTATAAAGCTTTTCGTTCGCTCTCCCGAGATCTTCGTGCATCGCGCGGATTCCGGCCGCTGCCGGCAATGTGTCCATCGCGTCATAGAAGCGGTCAACCAGTCGGCGAAGTCCCGCTTCGCCGCCTAGGCGTTGATAGGGGGTGGAACTTCGAGAGTCACTCATGAAAAATCAGCGTCCGCTGCAATGTCCGCCTGAGGTCTTGCAGGCAGATTTTGAGGGAGGGGCCGATGATTTGGTCTTGGATCCCGCCTTGGGGGGGAGCGTCTGATGCGCTCCATGCTTTGGCGCTGAGACGATGGGGGGTGCCGGCGAGTGATTATTCTTTGAAGCCGCCTTGGACTTTGCGCTCGGGGACGGCAAACGCCCCCCCTTAGCAGAAGGAGCCAGGAGCCCCTTCTGATTTTTTTGGTTAGCACTCTTCCTTGAAGGTTCGCCCATCACGCGAGGCGCCTTGAAGTGGCGGGGGCTTCCAAAGGAAAGTGTCGGTGAATCAAGCTCCAAATCCTGAAGGCTTCGACCTCGAGGCATGGGGGCCCGCTCAAATTCTGCAACAATCTCTCGAGGCGCTGCGCCATTCATCTGAGCAAAGCCATCATCAAGAATCTCTCGCATATGACGGTCACGCCTTACCGCGCTGGGCCCTCCAAAGACCACACCAATTAAGCGGTTGCCGCCACGTCTCGCTGAAGCCACTAAATTGAATCCGGAGGCATTAATAAAACCGGTCTTAATCCCATCCATCCCGGAGTAAGTCTCCATCAAATGATTGTGATTATCGAAGCTTTGGCCCCGGTAATAGAATCTCGGCGTTGAAAAATAGGGGTAGTAGCGAGGGAAATCGCTAATCAACGCCCGACCCAGCTTGTACATATCACGCGCAGTGGTGACCTGATCAGGATCCGGCAGTCCAGAAGCATTCTTAAAGAGGGTATCGCGCATTCCAAGAGCGCGGGCCTTGGCGGTCATCATCGCTGCAAACGATGACTCGGTGCCTCCCAAATTTTCCGCAATCACGGTTGCTGCATCATTGGCCGACCGGGTCACCAAAGCCAAAATGGCGTCCTCAACACTCAAGGTATCGCCTGGCGTTAGACCCAATCTTGACGGTGGACGCAACACGGCATTCCTCGAGATATCAAAGGGCGTGTTGAGGGTCACATTGCCGCGCTCGAGGGCTTCAAACACGAGGTAAAGCGTCATCATCTTTGTGATCGAGGCGGGATGCCTTAATTCGTCGGCAAACTTCTCGTAAAGGACCCGTCCTGATTGGGGTTCAACGACCAACGCCGAGTAATCTCGGGCCAAGACCTCACCTTGCAACAAGGAGAGAAAAAGAAAAACCAGCAGCGGCAAAGAAGTTCGGTAGATCATAAGGAGTAGGTCCGCCTTAATGGGGCGGCAAAGAAAAAAAAGGCCTCGTACAAACTCCGAGGAATGGCGGCGGCTCAAGCACCATGGCGCATGAGCCGCTGTTTTTCACGATCCCAGTCCCGATCCTTTTCCACCGCACGCTTATCATGCAGCTTTTTACCTCGGGCCAGACCGATCTCGAGCTTGGCACGACCCCGGGACCAGCCCAGAACCAGGGGGATCAGGGTATAGCCCTTGCGCTCGACATGCCCGATCAGCTTGCTCAGTTCGTGTCGATGAAGGAGAAGCTTCCGGGTTCTGACGGGGTCTGGAAGCACGTGGGAGCAGGCCGAGAGAAGCGGTGAGACATGAGCCCCTAGGAGGAAGGCCTCGCCGTTCTTTAGGACCACATAGCTCTCTTTGAGCTGAGCACGGCCCGCGCGAAGACTCTTGACCTCCCAACCCAGCAAGGCAATACCTGCCTCGTAACGCTCCTCAATGAAATAATCATGGGTCGCCTGGCGATTGAGGGCAATGGTCGAGCCTTTGGTCGCATCCTTCTTCTTATTTGCAGCCATGAGTCTCTTCCACAATCCCTGACGCAGTCGCGTAAACTTGCTATTTTACTCCAATCGGCTTCCCTTAGGGCTCAACTCTTTATTTACCGCCATGTCAGAATCGCCTCAGCACCACGGACAGTGGTCCTCCCGGATCGCCTTCATTATTGCGGCCAGTGGCTCCGCCATCGGTCTCGGCAACATCTGGAAGTTTCCTTATCTCCTTGGAGAAAATGGTGGTGGCGCGTTTGTCCTCGTTTATATTGCTTGCGTGATCGGCATCGGCCTCCCCATCATGATGGCCGAAACGATGATCGGGCGGCGGGGACAAAGGAGTCCCGTTAATACCATGGCTGCCCTCGCCAAGGAGGCAAACGCCCCCGCTTTTTGGCAGATCGCCGGCTGGCTAGGCATCGTGGCCGGCTTCCTGATCCTGTCCTACTACTCGGTGATTGCGGGCTGGTCGATGGCCTACCTCTTTAAGATGGTGGGCGGTTTCATGGACAAAGTAGGCCCCGAAGAGGCCCAGCAAATCTTTCTCGATCTGAAGGCTGCTCCCGATGTTCAGCTGGTGTGGCATAGCCTCTTCATGGCGCTCACCACGGCGATCCTCATGAAAGGCCTCACGGAAGGGATCGAGCGGGTCACCCGCCTCATGATCCCGGCTCTCTTCTTGATGCTCCTGGCACTTGATGTCTATGCCGCGACCACGCCGGGATTTTGGGAAGGGATGACCTTCCTCTTTAAACCAGATTTCAGCAAAATCACCCCTGATAGTGTTTTGATTGCCATGGGACAAGCCTTCTTTTCTCTCGGGCTGGGCATGGGTTCCATCATGATCTATGGCGCCTACCTCCCAAAGGACGTCTCGATTGGGCGCTCTTCGGTGATCATATCCATCGCCGACTCGGCGGTTGCACTCATGGCGGGTATCGCCATTTTTCCCGTGGTCTTCAGCAACCACCTGCCTCCCTCCATGGGGCCTGGCCTCATTTTTGAAAGCCTGCCACTGGCATTTAGTCACATGCCTTTAGGCTCCGTCTTTGGCTCTGTGTTCTTTTTGCTGGTGTTCTTTGCGGCCATCACTTCAGCCATCGCCCTCATTGAACCGGCCATCGCCCACTTGACGGAGAACTTCGCCTACACGCGACAGAAAGCCAGCGTAATAGCCTGCGGTGCCTGCTGGTTTTTGGGTCTTGGCACGCTCTGGTCCTTTTATGACGGGGGAGAATGGCAGTGGCATGGCAAGACCTTCTTCGAGCTCATAGACTTTGTAACGGCTGATGTCATGCTTCCTTTAGGCGGCATTTTGATCGCGGCATTTGGGGGATGGGTGATCAAGGAAAAGGTCAGCAAGGAAGAGCTTGATCTTGGGGAGTATCACCGCTATTGGCAGATCGGCACGTGCTTTATTGCGCCGGTGGCCGTCGCCCTTATCCTCCTTAAAGCCCTCGGCCTTTTCTGAGGACTTCGTGGAAGATCGACTTCTAAGGATCGAAGTTGCCTACGCACGGCCTGAGCGTCAGGTCATTTTGAGTCTCCAGATGAAGCCACCGGCGACTATCGAGGACGCCATCAGAGCGTCGGGGATCCTTGATCAGTTCCCAGACATCGAACCTTTAAGTGCGGTGGGTCTCTTTGGACAGCAACAATCTACCGAAACCCCACTTCGTGATGGTGACCGCGTGGAAATTTATCGACCGCTGATGATCGACCCCCGAGAGGCCCGACGCGAGCGAGCACTGAAGAAGTAGACGCGCTATTCGTCGTCAGAAGTAAACAGGTCGGCGACCATCTGCCACACCGTCTTCTCACGATCAATCTTTGGCACCTCGACCGATGAATCCTTTTTCATTTCAATGGAAGGGAGGGTGCCGGGACGGAAATCCCCTTGCAGCTGGTCCAGTGATTCTCCCTTAAAGATTAAGGTCACTGTCTTTTGAACCCGAGGCTCATCCCCTGGTTGATTGGAATAGATGTAGTCCCAGCGATTGTCATGGAAGGGATCCACCAGCAGGGGCGCCCCCATAATGTAGGTCACCTGACGCTGCGTCATACCAGGCCTTAGTTGGTCCACCATTTCTTGAGTGATGACGTTGCCCTGGTGAATATCCTGACGATAGACGAAGGGGATCCAGTCAAAGCCGCAGCCTGCTTCCAAGAACGTCGTCAGAATGAGAACAACAAAGCGAATATTCGACATGTTATGATGCATGAGTTCAATAGCCAGCTCATCATCATACCCGATAGGCCAGCCTAAAACATCGGACGGAGCCCTCCCCCTGGAAAGCAAAAACATCCGTAATGCCGGCCTCAAGGTCACACTACCCCGAATCAAGATTCTTGACATCCTTGAAGGGCGTGGGGCTCAGGGCCAACATCTGAGCGCGGAAGAAATTTTCAAGACCCTCGTCACCGATGGTGAAGAGATTGGGCTTGCGACCGTCTATCGGGTTCTGACGCAGTTTGAAGCAGCCGGTCTCGTCGTCCGACACCATTTTGAGGGTGGCAACTCGGTCTTCGAACTCAACCGAGGCGATCATCATGACCACCTCGTTTGCGTCCAATGTGGCCACGTCGAAGAATTCCAGGACGAAATCATTGAACATCGCCAATCCGAGATTGCCGCCAAAATGAACTTCAAACTGACTGACCATTCGCTCTGTCTTTACGGTATCTGCGCGCATTGCCAGTCCGTCCGCGCCAACGACTAAACGCCGCCCTTATTGACGGGATGGCCAAGCCACATCATGTTTAAACCACTTTCTCTTTTTATTGGTCTTCGTTACACCCGAGCGAAGCGCAGAACGGGCTTCATTTCCTTCATCACGCTGACCTCGGTCCTTGGTATCGCACTCGGTGTTGCCGCCCTCATTACTGTCCTTTCTGTCATGAACGGATTTGAAGCGGAACTGCGTGACCGGATTCTTGGAATGACATCCCATGCCTCTATCACCGGGGCCGATGGCGAGCTCCATCAGTGGCAGAGTTTTGAGGATATCCTTAAAACGGAACCCAGGGTCCTGGCGTGGGCCCCTTATGTCGAGGGTCAAGCCATGATCAATTCAGACCGGAGAGTGAGCGGCACCCTGCTTCGTGGCATCTTGCCGGGTTATGAGCCTAGGGTCTCAGAAGTCGCAACGCACTTGGTATCTGGCCAGCTTGAGGCTCTTCGAGCGGGTGAATTCGGTATCATTCTTGGTCAGGAACTGGCCGAGCACCTCGGCGTCATGGATGGCGATAAAATCACCGTGATTACGCCACAGGTGACGGCAACGCCCGCAGGAATCCTTCCAAGACTCAAGCGCTTTACCGTGGTGGGTATTTTCCATGTGGGCATGTTCGAATATGACCGCAATATGGCCCTCATTAATCTCGAGGATGCCAAACGGTTGTTCAGCTTAGAGGATGCCATCTCGGGATTAAGACTCAAGGTAGACGATGTCTTTCTTGCCCGCGAGATTGCGCGCGATATAGGCCCGAGACTCCCTGAAACAGCCTATGTCACCGACTGGACAAAAGCGCACAGTAATTTCTTCAAGGCCATTCAGACAGAAAAAAGGGTCATGTTCATTATCCTGCTGCTGATCGTTGCCGTAGCCGCATTCAATATCGTCTCAACCCTCGTCATGGTCGTCACTGATAAACGGGCCGATATTGCGATCTTAAGAACGCAAGGCATGACCCCAAGCCAGGTGATGGCGATTTTTATCGTTCTTGGGACCATCATCGGGCTGTCTGGTACGGTCATTGGTGGGGTCGGCGGGGTGCTTTTGGCACTCAATGTTGAAACGGTCGTGCCCGCCATCGAACGGTTTTTCGGGGTCCACTTCCTCTCTGCCGATGTCTATTACATCAGCGAACTGCCTTCCCTGCTGATCTGGCGAGATGTCATCAACATCACCGGCGTTGCCTTCGTGTTGTCGATCCTTGCGACGATCTATCCAGCGTGGCAAGCTTCTAGAATCCGCCCCGCAGAGGAGCTCCGCTATGAGTGATGTCGTCATTGCCTGTGAGGGACTCTCTAAGCGATTCAACCAAGGTGACCTCGATGTTCGGGTCCTTGAAAAGGTCTCCCTGAGCATTGGAGAGGGTGAGCGCGTCGCCATAATGGGGACCTCAGGCTCCGGGAAGAGCACCCTCCTCCATCTCCTAGGGGGACTCGATGCCCCTAGCGCAGGGGAAGTGACGATCCTTGGACAGACATTATCGCGGCTTTCAGAACGGGAAATTTCCGGGCTTCGAAATCGATCGCTCGGATTTATTTACCAGTTCCATCACCTTCTTGGAGAGTTTACTCTGCTGGAGAACGTTGCTATCCCTCTCCTGATTGGCAACGTCGGCATTGATGAGGCCACTGAAAGGGCGAATACGCTTCTTGATCAAGTTGGCCTTAAGAATCGTGTTAAACACAAACCCGGTGAATTATCCGGTGGGGAACGTCAGCGTGCGGCTATTGCTAGAGCCTTGGTCACAAGACCACGGTGCGTATTAGCCGATGAACCAACGGGTAATCTGGATCGTAAGACCGCAGACACGGTTTATGAGCTGATGCTGGAATTGAACGAGGCCTATCGGGTTAGCTTTCTCGTCGTTACGCATGACGCCAACTTAGCCAAAAGAATGGACTTTCAATGGCGCCTTGAAGATGGACAACTGCATCAGGATTGAGACATCAAGAAAACCCTAGGGGGACTGTTTTAAGCCCTGAATAAAAAAGCCCCGCTGCGTGCTGCAGAGGGGCTTTTTATTGATTGGAGCCTGGCAGTTCCCTACTTTCGCACAGGTAATCTGCACTATCATCGGCGCTAAGCGGTTTCACTTCCGAGGTCGGGATGGGATCGGGTGGTTCCCGCTTGCTCTGGCCACCAGGCAAACTGGTACAAACAAGCATTCAAAATGCTCTTGTTCAATATGGAAAACGTACACGGCACGCGTAAAAATTGTCAGCACCCACACCGCTTGGGTGTTATATGGTCAAGCCTCACGGGCAATTAGTATTGGTTAGCTTCATACATTGCTGCACTTCCACATCCAACCTATCAACCTGGTGGTCTTCCAGGGCCCTTCAGGGGACTCAAGGTCCCAGGGAGATCTCATCTTGGGAGGGGCTTCCCGCTTAGATGCTTTCAGCGGTTATCCTGTCCGAACATAGCTACCCGGCAATGCAATTGGCATCACAACCGGAACACCAGAGGTTCGTTCACTCCGGTCCTCTCGTACTAGGAGCAACTTCCCTCAAATCTCCAACGCCCACGGCAGATAGGGACCGAACTGTCTCACGACGTTCTAAACCCAGCTCGCGTACCACTTTAAATGGCGAACAGCCATACCCTTGGGACCGGCTACAGCCCCAGGATGTGATGAGCCGACATCGAGGTGCCAAACACCGCCGTCGATATGAACTCTTGGGCGGTATCAGCCTGTTATCCCCGGAGTACCTTTTATCCGTTGAGCGATGGCCCTTCCATACAG